>Ga0310691_10003467_pt1 | contig 18898 bp, 15 predicted proteins | sample 176DNAGHGlowgp2_FD_203887 | JGI IMG/M metagenome (GOLD analysis project Ga0310691, IMG submission 203887) | Sheep rumen microbial communities from Palmerston North, Manawatu-Wanganui, New Zealand - 1766 DNA GHGlow gp2 (v2) (version 2) | ecosystem: Host-associated > Mammals > Digestive system >...
CAAACTCGGCCACCACGGCAGGACGAGTAATATTCAGTGTCACGATCACGGGCTTGTTGCCCATGAGTCGGCGGGTCTCAATCACGAGATCCAGGTCACACTCGTTGGCCGTTGTCACGGTCTTGCCACGGTAACTACGGTCATTGCTTGGCTCCATCGGGTCGCCGCCGGCCAGGCTGGGCTGTCGGGCTGTCGTGGCGGTGTAAGGTCGATATTGTAGACTGATGGGCACATAGCCGTTGCCGCCAGCCTCCAGGTCGGCGCGGCTGTAGCCCCATCCGCCTGCCGGCTCGTCAATGTCGACCAGGGCAAAGTCGGCCTCATCGGGGGTGTCAACGACGGTGAAATATTGCTCGACCAGCGCACGACGGATGGGGTAGTCGATGTGTTCGTCATATTTCTCACCCCAGAATCCGGTCATGGCGGGATAGTGACGGCGGGGCAGATAGACACAAGCCCTGGGCGGCAATGGCAAACATTGGTCGTGGTTCTTGGCCATGACGACCGAGCGCAACTGGGCTTCATAGCCCGCTTGCATATATTCGGCGTTGCCAACGATGCGCTGGGCCTCGTCAGGGTCAACGTATGGGTTCTCAAACAAGCCTAGCCTGAAACTGTTGAGCAACAGTCGTCTCGCACTGGCCTCAAATCGCTCACGGGCACTCTGCTCACCATAGTCGCGCACCCACATCTGATAGGCTTCGAGCAGGGGCTTTGTGTCTTGATTGCCTCCAAACTGGTCAACACCAGCCAGCAAGGCACGATAGTGGCGTTCGGCCACACTCAGGTGCTCCACACCCCAAGGCTTGCCCCAGTGGCGGTCAACAGCTTGATAGTCGCCAGTCACCACCCAGTCGGTACACACCACGCCATCAAAGCCATATTGCTCACGCAGCAGTTCGGTGATGATGTAGTGGCTATAGTTCATGGCCACATTCTCGCCACTGGGTGCTATGCCCCAGGGCACTGTATAGAATGGCATTGTGGCACTGGCCGAGTGCGTGGGACCATCCAAGTGGAACGCCCCGTCGACAAATGGCCTCAATCGCGTTGCAAACTGACCGTCTGGATAGACGGCAAATTTGCCGAATGAGTAGTGCGAGTCGCGGCCACCCTCCTCCGAGCCGCCACCGGGCCAATGCTTGACCATGGCGTTTACACTGTGATAGCCCCAACCGCCGGCAATGTGGGCGTCGCCCTCGCTGGTCTGGAACCCATCGCAGTAGGCACGGGCATAGTCGGTGACCAGTTGCGGGTCTTCGCCGAAGCAACCCAGCACGCGGCGCCACCGCGGTTCGGTGGCGAGGTCGACTTGTGGCGACAGGGCGGTGGTGATGCCCAGTGCGCGGTATTCGCGCGAGGCAATCTGGCCAAATCGCTTGATCAATGCAGGATCCATGATGGCGGCCATGCCGATGGGGCGAGGCCACAGCGAGATTTGTCCCCCCGCACCGGCCAGAAACTCATCGGCTGTGGCTGTCTCGTTGCGCGGATCGCTACTGTTGTTAGCCGGGATGCCATGGGGCAGACCCTCGACGAATGCCTGGACGTTGTTGCTCCAACGTGCAGCAACGGCTGGGCTCTCGACCTTGGTCACCAGCACAGCGCGCACATGGTCGTCGCGCAGAAAGGCTTTCTGCTCATCGGTCAGGTCACTTGCTTGGGCACCACTCTCACTCAGCGTCTGGCCGCCATAGATGGGGCGAGTGGCTTGTGGCACAGGTTGGTGCAGACTGTAGAGCATCAGCCCGGCAATCTCTTCGACCGTCAGGCGGCTGGCCAGGTCACGAGCGCGTTGCTCGGCAGTCAATCGCCAGTCCTCATAGGGGACGAGTCGGCCTGTGCCGTTCAGGTCCTTGAAGGCCTTGCCGTCGACTGTCAGTATTTTCACACCACTGCTGGGGCTGTAGCCCAGTGTGGGGCCGTCGCTCTGCATGACTAGGCGGTAGCCTTCTTTCTCCACTTCATGATGGGGTTGCGCTTGTGCAGCGCCCATTGTTGTCATTGTGATGCTAGCCATGACAATGCTTGCTATAACATTAGTTTTTCTCATATAGTTCCAGCGGCTGATTGTCAGGGTCGTAGAAGAAGACAAACCGCTTACCTGTGTAGCCATCAATGCGGATGTTCTCATGAGCCACGCCCAGTGCATCCAATTCGTGAACGGCATCATCAATCGACTCGACCGCAAATGCCAGATGGCGCAACCCGGCAGCCTCGGGATGGCTCGGTCGCAGGGGCGGGGAGGGAAATGAGAATAATTCGATAACATACTCGTCGCCCAGGGCTAGATCGGTCTTGTATGACTGGCTGTCGGCGCGGTAGTTCTCGGCCAATACCTTGAGCCCTAGCACATAGGTGTAGAAGTCCAGGCTACGACGGTAGTCCGAGCAGATGATGGCAATATGATGCACTTTGTCTAGTTGAAGCATAGTTGTCTGGTTTTTGCTGCAAAGTTACGACTTTTTTAATGAATAATGGATAAATGCCAATAAATAATGTAGCGACGCTGCATGCTGCCATGAGCGCAATCAAAGATTGCCAAGCGATACACCCTTTGCAAAAAAAGCACTACCTTTGCACCCGTTTTATAAATGTATTATTGGTTGTCAGTCGTCACTGAAAACCGACAACTGAAAACCGATAACCGATAACTGAGAACCATAAGTATGATATCATCAATACATATTCTGGGTGTATTGCTCACTGTGGGCTTGCTGCTACTGGTGAGTTGGTGGTCGGGCCGCAGGGTCAAGGACGCAAGTAGTTTCATTGCTGGTGGCACATCAGGCACTTGGCTTGTGGGTGGTGCCTTGTTGGGCACTATGGCTGGCGGACAGTCCACTATAGGCACAGCACAACTGGCGTTTTGCTACGGATTGTCGGCTTGGTGGTTCACCCTGGGTGCTGCTATCGGGTCGTTGCTGCTGGGCTATGTCTATGCAGGCCCGCTGCGGCGCAGTGGTTGCTCAACGCTGCTCGAGGTCGTGCGCCGCGAGTATGGTCGCAAGGCCGAGACTGTAGGGTCAATCCTCTGCATGGTGGGCATCTTCATCAGCATTGTGTCGCAGGTGCTCTCGTCGGGTGCCATGATCAGTAGTTTCTTCAGCATCTCCATGCTGTGGGCTTCGGTGGTGGGTGCGGTGCTCATCATGTTGTTCGTTCTGTTCGGTGGCATCCGCAGTGCTGGATTTAGCGGAATTATTAAACTCATCTTGCTCTATTTCAGTTCGCTGGCTGCTGGTGTCATTGTATGGCATCTGGCGGGTGGCTTCACGGGATTGCGCGACAGTGTCGATGCGGCCTATCAGTCATCGGCGTTGAGTCAATTCAATGGCTTGACCGACATCGAGAGCATTCATCACCGCTATGGCAGTCTGGTGGCGCGTGGCGCACTCAAGGACTTGGGTGGCTGCCTCTCGCTCGTCTTGGGGGTAGTCTCCACGCAGACCTATGCGCAATGCATCTGGTCGGCATCCAGCACACCTCATGCTCGTCACGGTGCGCTGATTTGTGCCATTTGCTTGCCCATCATCGGCGCGGCATGCACCATGGTAGGCATCTACATGCGTGGGCACTATGTTACGGCCGAGGAGTTGGCTGCCATGCAGCAAGCAGGCGAGGCATTGCCTGCTGGTATCGGAGTCATCGAGAACTCGGCGCAGGCATTCCCTGCCTTTATCTTGAGGCACTTGCCTGCATGGCTGGGTGGCATCATGCTGGGCACTTTGCTCATCAACATCCTGGGCTGTGGCAGTGGCCTCTCGTTGGGTGTTGCTACCATTCTGGTGCGTGATGTCTACAGCAATCTGCGCCAGGGTGCGTCTCGCTTGTCTGGGCTGCTGCAGATGCGTCTGAGCATCGCTGCCGTGCTGACTGTGGCAGTGGTTGTGGCACTGCTGTGCAACAACACCTTCATCAACGACCTGGGATTCCTCTCGTTGGGTTTGCGTGCTGTCTCCATCTTGTTTCCGCTCAGTTTCGCCCTGTGGCTGCCTGGACGATTCGCTCCTCGCCGCGTCCTGCTGGCCATGCCCATCGGTGTCGCTGCCATGCTTATGGCCAAGTTTCTCTCGCTCCCAGGTGATGCCGTTTACTACGCTCTGACCATCGAACTACTCGCCATCATCGTGCCTACCACAAAACCCCAAAAAATCATCAAATAGACGCAAAAGTTTGTGAGAGTCCATTATTTTGAGTAAATTTGTCAACTCAATTATAAGTCAGAACTCACATGAAAGTATTATTGATTAATGGTAGTGCCCACAGCAAGGGCAACACGTTCCTCGCGCTGAGCGAGGTGGCAAAGACCCTGAATGCCCAGGGCATTGAGACCGAAATCGTGCAGATAGGCACCAAGCCCGTGCGGGGTTGCATCGGCTGCAACACATGTTGGGACAAGGGGTTGGGACGATGCGTGTTTGACGACGACCTGTGTAACCGTGTGGTCGAGAAGTTGGCTGCGGCCGATGGCTTGGTCATCGGTTCGCCCACTTACTACGGCCAACCCAATGGGGCATTGCTCGCACTGATGCAACGTGTGCTCTACAGCAACGCCCCGGCAGCCATGGGCAAGCCGGCTGCATCGGTGGCCGTATGTCGACGCGGCGGGGCTTCGGCGACCTATCAGACGATGAATCTCCCCTTCGAGATGCTCAATATGCCCGTTGTCACCTCGCAGTACTGGAACATCGTCTATGGCCGTGAGCAGGGCGAGGCTGCTCTTGATGCCGAGGGCATGCAGACCATGCGAACCCTAGGGCAGAACATGGCGTGGCTGTTGCAGAAGATTCATCGTGACGGCAAGCCCGACTATCCCGAGTATGAGCCCCACGTCTTCACCCACTTCATCCGCTAGATGACGGCAAGTGAGGTCATAGCGGTGATGGAGGAGCAGCGCAATGAGGCACAGCGCAAGGTGCTGATGCGCTTCTTCAAGACCGCCGAGGGCGAGTATGGCTATGGCGATGAGTTCCTGGGGCTGAAGGTGCCGCAGACGCGTCTGGTGGTGCGTCAGGCAACCGACCTTCCCCTCGGCGAGGTGCCGCAATTGCTGCATAGTCGTTGGCACGAGGTGCGCTTGTGCGGCTTGTTGCTCATGGTCGACCGAATGGAGCGCGATTCCCGTCGCCGACTCGTGGATAATCCCGTAGCCATTGCACGCCGTGATGAGATTGTGCAGATGTACCTAGACCATGCGCCTTGTGCCAACAATTGGGATCTCGTCGACCTGTCGGCGCCCAAGATACTGGGGCATTGGTTGCTGCTGCCCACTCGGTTGGGTGGTGAGGAGATTGGTTTGCATACCGGCTATAAACTGAGTGTTCTCGACCATCTGGCCGACAGCAACAACCTGTGGCTGCAACGCATGAGCATCGTCTGCACCTGGAAGACCTCGCAGCAGGGCGATCCCACATTCTGCCTGCGATATGCCGAGCGTCACTTGCACCACACGCACGACTTGATGCACAAGGCTGTGGGCTGGATGCTGCGTGAGATGGGTAAGCGTGTCGATATGGATTTGCTCAGACAATTCCTTGAGCAGCATGCTCATGAGATGCCTCGCACTGCGTTGCGTTACGCCATCGAGCAGATGTCAGACGACGAGCGCCGTTACTGGAAAGACACAAGAACAAGAGAATAGAAGGCTTGCTTTTCGATAAGACATAAGAACTAGGGAACAAAAAGTTTTAAGAACAGAAGGCTTGTTTCTTGTTTCTTGTAAAAAAACAAGGAAAACTTGTTATCATGCTGTTGAGAAATCATAAAAAACGAATCAAGAAATTCACCCAGTGGCAAAAAGTGCCTCATCGTGTGAAACCGATGTCGCAGGAAGACCATGTCTGCGCCACGTGCGGCCGGCATTATGTGGGCAACTTCTGTCCACAGTGCGGGCAGTCGTCACAGATTGGGCGGTACTCCTTCAAAAACGCTTTTCTGCTGTTTATTGATGTCTGGGGATTAGGCAACCGGGGCATGTTCCGAGTCATTCGCGACCTGATGTTGCGACCGGGATACATGATTCGTGACTATCTCAGAGGCATGCAGATGGCCTACTTCCCTCCATTCAAGATGCTTTTTCTCATCTGTGCACTGTCGCTGCTGGTGGAGACCGGATTGAACATCAAGGGCATAAATCGCTATCAACAGTACATGGAGATGGAGAAGGAATACGCCACGAGAAAGAAGGCCGAGGCAAAGGCCGACAAGACACACACTGCTGAGTGGAAGGAGATACAAGTGGCTGTCTACGATATGATCTATATTGCAGAGGGCAAGGTCAGGCAGAACCCTCAACTGGCGGTGCTTGTCTACATGCTGCTTTTCTCGGGACCACTCTATCTCTTGTTCAGGCACTGTCCTGCCATACCCGACTTGCGATTTTCTGAGTGCTTCGTTGCGATGGTTTATATCATCAATATGCTTCTCATTCTCATCATGATTCCCTCTGTGCTGTGTTTCAGTTTCAGGAATGAGGCGATATTCGACCAGTTTGCCCTACTGCTGGCTGTTATCCCCATCAAGCAGTTGTCGGGCTACAGCTATTGGAGTACTATCTGGCGGATGCTCGTGGCCTTGATTCCTTTCTGCCTCATTTTCTTGACATTCTATATTGTCATTTTTATAATTTCGTACGCATTGTCACATCCACAACTCTTTCAGCCAAGTGTGTAGCGAGCAACTCGCAAACTGAAACTCAAAACTCAAAACACGAGGCCAAAACCGGGAGAATGATTTTTTTTTGCTACCTTTGTAGTTTCAAAACTTAGACTATGATAGAGATTGTACGATATACCCCCGAGATGCGTGCAGACTGGGACAACCTGGTGGCAGGGTCACGCAATGGCAATATGCTGCATTTGCGAGGGTTCATGGACTATCACAGCGACCGTTTTGTTGATCACTCGCTGGTGGCGATGCGCGACGGCACGATGCTTGCCGTGTTGCCTGCCAACGTTGACGGCGACACCTTGTGGTCGCATAAGGGGTTGACCTACGGCAGTTGGATCATGCCCAGCAAGCACATCGAGCCCAGTGTGATGCTTGATGTGATGGAGGCAACTGTTGCCTATCTGCGCGAGTATGGCTTCAAGCGCATGGTCTATAAGCCCGTGCCTCACATCTATCATCGCTATCCTGCCGAGGACGACCTTTACGGCTTGTGGCGTTGTGGTGGGCGGCTGCTGGAGTGTGGTATCTCGTCGACCATCGACCTGACCAACCGATTGCCGCTCGACCGCGGCTGCCGCAGTGCCGCTAATGCAGCACGACGCAGTGGGGTGGAGGTGGCGCGCAGTCAAGACTGGGAGGCTTATTGGCTGGTTCTTAGTCAGGTGCTGGCCGATCGACACGACACGCAACCCGTTCACACCATCGATGAGATCAGGCTGTTGGTCAAGCGTTTCCCCGACCGCATCCGTCTCTACACGGCCACTGTGCAGGGCCAGATTGTTGCTGGCGTGGTGATATTTGAGTTGGGTTCTGTAGCTCATGCACAATATATTGCCGCATCGTTGCAGGGACGTGAACTCAAGGCGCTGACGCTCTTGTTCGACTGGCTCATTGGCCACTATGCCGAGCGCGAGTTCCGATTCTTCGACTTCGGTATCTCGACCGAGCAGCACGGCGCCATCCTTAACCGGGGACTCGTGCAGCAGAAGTGTCGCCTGGGCGGTCGCGGCATCCTCTATCCCATCTATGAATTAATAATCTAGAACCTCTAGACTTTTCTAGATAATCTGGAACTTCTAGTCCCACCAGTTGAAAAAAGAGAACAACATATCACGTCTGGCGATGAAGGCAATGGGGCTCTTCGGTGGTGTGCAGGTGATGGGCATTCTCTGCTCCATCATCCGCACCAAGCTTGTAGCCATCTGGATTGGCCCGGTGGGGGTGGGGTTGTTCGGTCTGTTCAACAATGCCCTGGAGATGATTAACACAGGCACTAACCTGGGCATCAGAGGCAGTAGCGTGCGTGATATCTCACAGGCTGTCGCCGGCTCCGACCGCTCGCTCATTGCCCGCATCATTGTGGTGGTGCGGCGCTGGTCGTTATGGCTAGGTTTGGGAGGAGCGTTATTGACACTGATGTTGTCGCCCTTGTTGAGTCAAGTCACTTTTGGCACACAAGACCAGATGTGGGGCTTTGTTGCACTGAGCATCGCAGTACTGCTCATGGCCATCAGTAATGGCGAACAGGCCGTGCTGCAAGGCTCGCAGAGGCTCAAGCGATTGGCACAAGCCAGCGTCTATGGCACCTTGTTGGGACTTCTCATCTCCATTCCCTTGTTCTACTGGTTGCGTGAGCGCAGTGTGCTGCCTTCGATTATTGCTTACGCTGCTTGCAACGCGCTGATGATGTGGCTACTGCGCAACAAGGAATATCCTGTGGCTCAAGTGTCACGGCGAGATACTGTGGCTATGGGACGTGATTTCGTGCGGTTGGGCATCTATATGACCATCGGCAACTTCGTCACCATTCTGGCTAGTTATGTGTTCAATGCCTGGCTCAATCAGGAGGCGGGCACCGCCGTTGTCGGTCAATATCAGGCAGGTTATACCCTGGTCAATAAGTATACAGGGCTGATCTTGTCGGCTCTGGGCATGGAGTACTACCCGAGGCTGGCGCAGCAAGTCAAGGACTCGGCACGCTTGCATGACTCGGTCTCGCAAGAGGTCACCGTGGCCATGCTGGTGTTGGCGCCAGTGGTGGCGGTGTTTGTCATCTTGTGTCAGCCCATCATTTGGTTGCTCTACAGTGCCGACTTCACCGTCATTCAGGGCATGGTGTCATGGGGCATGGTGGGCACGGTCATGCGCGCGCTGTCATGGTGCATGGCGTTTGTCATCTTGGCGCGAGGTGATGGCAAGACCTATGTTATCACCGAGTCGATCAGTGCTGTCGTGGGGCTTGTGCTCAACATCCTGTTTTATCGCTGGTGGGGCATCACAGGGTTGGGACTGGCATTCTTGACATGGTATGTGGTCTATACGGTTATCATCGCTGTGGTCTATTGGGGGCATTATCGCATGACCTTGTCGCGAGCCAGTTTGCTCAACTGGCTGTGGGCGCTTGTCGTGGCACTGGCCGTCGTGCTCGCCATGGGGCATAACTGGTTGTGGATGGCTGTTGTGGTGACTGTGGTGAGCCTGATTGTTAGTGGCTTACAACTCATCAAGCAATGGCAAGGTTAGGTTAATAATCCTAAAATTTAACATACTATTGGTGCAAAAGTTTTGCCATTAACAAAAAATGTATTACCTTTGCATCACTAAAGAAAAACAGAGAATATTCACGGGGGATCTCGTCAAGTAACGAGGTTCTTCAATTTTTTTACGAAAAGAAAAAACTGGAATCTATGGCTATTGTTTACATGACCCAAGAGGGTTACGATAAGAAAATGGCTGAACTTGCACGTCTGGAAAATGTCGAAAGACCAGAAGTGATTAACGCAATACGCGAAGCAAGAGACAAGGGAGACCTGTCGGAAAATGCTGAGTATGACGCAGCCAAGGAGCGTCAGGGACTGCTTGAGGCAAAGATTGCCGAGCTCAAAAATCTGGTGGCAGGGGCACGCATCATCGATGAGAGTAAGATTAGCACTGATGAGGTGCAGTTGCTCAACCGCGTCACCATCAAGAATGTGGCCAATGGCATGAAGATGACCTATACGATCGTTACCGAGACCGAGGCCAACCTGCGCGAGGGCAAGATTTCTATCACAACGCCCATTGCCAAGGGGCTGCTCGGCCACAAGGTGGGCGAGGTGGTCGATGTTCAGGCACCGGCTGGAAAAATGCAGTTCGAGATTCTTGACATCGCCATCTGATGCTGGTTATCAGTTATCAGTTGTCAGTTATCAGCAGTGGCTGAAGAACTGAAGACTGAAAACCGAAGACCGAAGACAAAATTCTTAATTCTTAATTCTAAATTAATAAAAGATGGCTTCAATATTCAGCAGAATCGTCGCTGGTGAGATACCCAGTTACAAGGTTGCCGAGGATGAGAACTACTACGCTTTTCTCGACATCGCACCCATGGCCAAGGGCCACACACTCGTCATCCCCAAGCATGAGGTCGACTATATGATGGACCTCACCGAGGAGGAGTATCAGGGGTTGTGGGCTTTCGCTCGCAAGGTGGCGCTCGCCATCAAGCCCGCTATGCAGTGCAAACGCGTGGGCATCGCCGTGCTGGGCATGGAGGTTCCTCACTGCCACATCCACCTCGTCCCCCTCAACAAGGAGAGCGACATGGACTTCCGCAAGGAGAAACTCTCGCTCCCCGCCGATGAAATGACAGCTATTGCCAAGGCTATTGCAGCCAATATCAAGTAACAATCTGCACAGGTTAACCAAAAGGGCGTCGGGTCAAGTGACCTGACGCCCTTTTGGGTTAAGGTGGGGCAACTCATTTGCCCAGCATGAGGTTAATCACTGCATTGACATCCGAGATGTCGACGTTGCCATCATTGTTGACGTCGGCAGCAGCAATCTTGTCTGCCTTGCCGAGCATCATGTTGATCACGCCGTTGACGTCCGAGATGTCAACCTTGCCGTCACCATTGACATCACCAGGCATGACGGGTTCCTCATCGGGCACAAATGTTGTACCGGCGATGCCATAGGCCTTGACATCCTCGACGGCAAATTGCACAACGGGAGTTTCTGCATCAGCCTTGATGCACTTGATGCCGCTCTTGTGCAGCGGATTGCTCGGGTCAAGGGCCACACTGCCGGTGATGGCGTCGTTGTCGTCGGTCGGTGCGATGTAGCCCCAGTAGATGTTCTCGCCATCGCTGGTGATCTGTGCGATGTTGGGCACCTCGCCGCTGCTCTCGAAGCTTGAGTTGACCTCGCGTGCGATGGGCGAGTCATCGATGAGCTCGCAGTTGGACATAGTGAGCAGGTCATTGCCCTCCTTATCGCTACCGTCGGCATTCTGCAGTTTGCTCAGAGCGATTCGGTAGATGCCAGGCACACAGGTGTTGTTGTGGTCACGCAGCAGGTTCATGTACAGGTAGCCATTGGCCTCGTCGAGGTAGATGGTCTTGATGATGTCGTCCTTGAACAGCACATTGAAGTGCTGCGTCTTGCCCTGTCCGCCGTCGGGATAGATGTCGGCGCGAGTGAAGCGCAGCAGTCCCAGTCCGTTGAACTTCTTGGTCATCCAGAAGATGCCGTTGGTGTCGATAGTGAATCCGCCGGTGATTGAGCCCCAGCTGATTTGGTCGTTGTAGTAGGGCAGCCACTGGTTCTGAAGCAAGAACGGCTGCGAGCCATACAGTCCGGTGGTGTCGGCGTCCATCTCGTGGATGCCCACGTTGCGGTCGCTGATGTAGATCTTGTTGGTCGCCTCGTGGATAAACATGGTGAAGGGGTCCTCGCTGGGTGCATAGCCCACGTTGTTGAGCACGCCCACACGATAGAAGATGCCGTTGGTGTTGTTGACGTAGAACAGCTCGCCGTCGCCCAGTGGCTGCGCCGGATCCTGGTAGGTGAAGTTGTGTCCGGCCACTGCCACATAGATGCGGTTCTTGTAGCTCTGTAGCGTGAAGGCATGCTCGCCCGCGTTGAACTCGGTGTCGACGATGTCACCGTTCTCGTCTTTATACATCAGTTTGCCATCAGTGGTGGCGAAGTATAGACCCGTGGGGCAGCCTAGAGCTGCATTGCCGGCCTCGATGGTAGCGTCGCCCACGATGTTGAGGTATTGCCACTGCGGGGTCGCCTTAAATTTGTCGACCGAGGTTACTGCTACCTTGCACTCCACATCACTTTGACTAGCATTGAACACGTCTGCGGCGAGAGCCGACGGGTTGGGGTTGAGTACGCGCAGGTGCTTGATGGCGGCAGGCACTGCACCCGACTCCATGTAGTTGACATTGGCAGGCAGTTCCATTGTTTCGAGTTTGGCACAGTTACCGAAGGCATCGCGCATGATGTTGGTGGCACTCGAGGGCAGATTGACCGTGGTCAGTTCGGGGCAGTTGGCGCATAGGCCCATAGGAATCTCATGACGGCCCTCGGCGATGGTGATCTCCTTCAATGCTGAACCGTTAAACGCATTTTGACCAACGGTTACATGGCTGCGCAGCAGGAACGACTCAATCTTGGAGTTGTAGAACGCATAATTGCCTATTTGTTTCAATACTCCTAATTCAACCGACTTCATGGGCGAGTAAGCCAGGCCATAGTTGTCGATGGTTTCGATCATATCGTTATTGATGCTCGTTTGCGCATCGGGATCTTGATGAGCCGTTACCAAGAGTCGCTTGCCGTCGGATGTTGTCAGTATGCCGTTGATGAGACCAAAGGCGGTGTTGTCTTCGGCAAGCACAAGGTTTGCCAGTGTAGGGATGGGCGCAAAGGCTGCAACACCGATACTGGTTGTGGCGGCGGGGATCGAAATGCTGGTCAACTGTGTCTCGGCAAAGGCCTGACTGCCGATGCTCTTGACCCCAGTGGGAAGAACAAGTTCGCCTGTCAACTCACTCTTTTGGAATGCGCTCTGGCCAATCGTGGTCAAGGCTTCAGGAAGCGCAATCGTGGTCAACGAAGTGTTGTAGAAGGCGGTGATGCCGATGCTGGTCACATCGTTGCCCATGGTAACTGATGACAATGCCTTGCAGCCGTTGAAAGTGCTTTGCTCGATGACGGTCACGGCTTCGGGGATGGCGATGCTCTCAAGGCTTGTGCAACTGGCAAACGCGCTGCTGCCAATGCTGCTGATGAGGTTGCCCTCGGCAAAGATTACTTCGTTCAGTGCCGTGCACCCCTGGAACATGGTGCTCGACAGGCTAGATGCAGCACCGGTGAATGTGATTTTCTTCAGTGCAGTCAGGTTGTGGAATGGCTGCTGGTTGTTGGCATAGGCCGATGCATCGATGTTACACTCGAAGTACAGTTCTTCGAGCGTCTTGACAGCCAACTGAGTGTCGCTAGTCTTACCGAAGGCTTCGATCATGATCACAACAGGATCATTGCCGGCAAAGGTCATCTTCTTCAAGGGGCAGCCCGAGAAATTCTCCGAGATTATCTTTCCCCATTTGGCAGTGACTGTTACTTCTTCAAGGCTTGAACAGCCATTGAATACACCATTGCCCACCGAAGTGGCGGTTGTGGGAATCGGACTCTTGGTCAGCGCGGTGCACCCCTTGAATGAATTGCGTCCAATGGTGACACAAGTCTCGGGCAGCACGACCGAGGTCAATTGCTTGCAGTCAAGGAACGAATTGGCCGCAGTAGCGACCACAGTGTAGGTGTTGCCTTCATATTCGAAGGTTTCTGGAATGACAATGTCACCCTTGTAGAATGCCGTGTCGGCAGGGCTTGTCTCGGTGGCCTTGGTGATAGTGTACTTAGCCACTGTTGCATTCTGTCCACTGGTTGTGTAGTTAATGCCGTTGTGGGTGATACTGGCGGCTTGCAGCATCTCTACTGCCATAAGCACTGCCATTGACATCACTGCGGCACGCAACCATGAATGTCTGGTAAAGTTAATGCTCATAATTTTTAGTGTTTGGGTTCTAATAAATTGTTTTTAAAAAGGCATGTTTGATTTTAAGTCACAAATTTACCAATTATTTTTTTAAAAAGAATCTCTTTAAATCAAAAAAAATGTTAAACCCTGAGATTCTGTAAAAAACACCCCCAACCATTCAGGTCAGGGGTGTGTTACTCCTTGCGAAGTGTGTTTTGTCTTGCTTTAGGGCTTAGACTTTCTTGGCCAATTCGGCACCAGCTTTGAACTTCACAACCTTCTTGGCGGGAATCTGAATCTTCTTGCCAGTAGCGGGGTTGACGCCTGTGCGTGCAGCCTTCTCCTGGATTGCGAATGTTCCGAAACCGATCAGAGCGACCTTGTCACCCTTCACCAGTGTTTCCTCGATTGCCTTCAGGGTTGCTTCAAGAGCAGCCTTTGCCTGAACCTTGGTCAATTTGGCCTCGGCAGCGATTGCGTTAATCAATTCTGTCTTGTTCATAATGGATTGAGTTTAAAATAAATGTTTATTAATGGAGTGTTTACTTATTTTTGGGGCAAATATAGGCAAAAGAATGAATTTGGCAAAAAAAATATCAAGAAAAATGTACATTTCAGATAAAAAACTATGATTTGTGGCTAATTAAGTTGCTTTTTGCGACTTTTTCCTTAATTTTGCACCCCTAATCAAGAATAATTTGTCTTATGAATAATAGAGGTTCGTTTTGGTCGAGTATTCCGCCCGTGACCAAGCATCTGCTCATCATCAATTTCTTGTTGTGGCTTGCCACGATAGTGATGCAGCGCACGATGACTATCAACATTCAAGACTGGCTCGGTCTGCACTTCTGGCGGGGCAGTGATTTCAACCCTGCGCAGTTGCTCACCTACATGTTCATGCACGACACTAGCGGAATTGCACATGTATTCTTCAACATGTTCTCGTTGTGGATGTTCGGCCGCATCATTGAGCAGGTCTTGGGTGCCAAGCGATACCTATTTTATTATATATCATGTGGCCTCGGTGCGGCACTGGTGCAAGAAATCACTTGGGAATTCGCTTGGCATAGCATGTTCGTGCCGTCATTTGCACAACTCAATAGTTTGTCGATCGATCAAGTGCAGCAACTCATAGCGTCTGGACGAATCGACCAGTATCTTGACTCGTTCTACAACAGTATGGTCACTGTGGGAGCCTCCGGGGCTGTGTTTGGTATCCTGCTGGCGTTTGGCTTTCTGTTCCCCAACATGTCGATGTATATTATTCCTTTCCCCTTCCCCATCAAGGCCAAGTGGATGGTGCTGGGCTATGGTGTGGTCGAGTTGTTCTTCGGCGTGTCGGGGGTGATGGACTCGGTGGCGCATTTTGCGCATCTGGGTGGCATGATTTTCGGCATCATCATCTTGTTGTACTGGAAGCGCTCCGGAGCGCTGGGAGGTGGACATGGCTATTATTGATGACATCAAGCGCAAGTATCGTCAGGGCACGATGCTCATGCGCATCATTTACATCAATATAGGTGTATTTGTGCTGCTGCATCTGGTGGCATTGGTGGGCATATTGTTTAATGTGGCTGTTGACGATGCTGTGTCATGGGTGCAACTGCCGTCCGACCTGACACGATTGCTGCACAGCCCCTGGACCATTGTCACCTACATGTTTGCTCACTACGACTTGTTGCACATCCTGTTCAACATGTTGTGGCTCTACTGGATGGGGCGCATCTTTCTGGAGTATTTCACCCCCAAGCGGTTGAGTGCTCTCTATCTGCTGGGTGGACTGGGTGGTGCCGCACTCTATTTGCTGGCCATGAACTTGCTGCCCCACTTTGCTGGCGGCAACAGTTTCCTGATTGGCGCTTCGGCATCGGTCATTGCCATCGTGGTGGGCATTGCCGTCTGGGCACCCGACTATAAGATAGGCTTGTTGTTTATTGGTGAGGTGTCGCTCAAGTGGGTGGCCATCATTACCGTCGGTATTGACCTGCTGAGCATTGACACCGGCAATGCAGGCGGGCACATCGCCCACTTGGGCGGTGCTGCTGTGGGAGCCATTTATGCCACCGCATTGCGTCATGGCACCGATATCACCCGGCCTGTCAATGCTTCGCTCGACTGGCTGGCTTCGCTCTTCTCACGTCGCGACCGTGGTGTGGGGGCGCCTGTGGGCGGAAAGTCATTTGACCCTCATCAGGGCGCAGTCGATAACGAACCTACCGAGGCGCAGATCGATGCTATCCTCGACAAAATCAAGCGTTCGGGCTACACCTCGCTCACCGATCGTGAGCGTGACATGTTGTTCCGTGCCTCACGCAATAAGTGATTCACAAGCCATGAAGTATATCTTTGGGATCATTTCAATCCTCACATCGCTGATTCTGCTGGCATCGGCTTATGGCGGCTGGCTTGATCCGCGCCTATGGGCATTGCCGGCGGTCGCTCACTTGGCATTACCTGTTGTCATGGGCGTTGTCCTCATGGTTGCGTTGTCCTGCCTGTTGATGCGGCAGTGGCGGGCCCTGTTGGTTTTGGCAGTGGCTACTGTGCTTGCCTGGCCTGTTATCCATTTGCACATGCCACTGCGTGGCGCACGTGGTGATGCTGACAGTGTCACAACATTCCGCGTGATGACCTTTAATGTGGCTGGATTTGACATGGAGGCAAAAACCCTGCGGTACATCCTGGACCAGAATGTCGACTTTGTCGTGCTTCAGGAGACCTCGCTGGATCCAGTGGACTTCAGCGACTTGCCTCAGCATGTCGATTTGCGTGATGAATTGGAGCAGAAGTATCCCTATCATTCGCAGGGCTATCACGACTTGGCCATCTTGTCCAAACTGCCCTATACCGTCAGTAACGACACTACCCTCAAGCAGGGCGTCGGGTCGCAAGATGACATGCTTGGCGAGTATCACTTCTATGCCAAGGCCTTTGACCTGCAGGTGGCAGGCATGCCGTTGCGCATCGTCAATGTGCACTTGCAGTCCATCGGGCTTAACGAGAACGACAAGGAATTGTACAAGAGATTGACACGCAACGAGCTGGAAACGCGTGGCGACATGTCGCAGGTGAGACATTCACTGCTCAGCAAGTTGGCTAGGGCATTCAAGCGTCGGGCCAATGAGGCACATCAACTGCGAGATTTCCTCAATGACAATGGCAATGCACCCAATGTCATCGTGTGTGGTGACTTTAATGACACCCCGGGATCATACACCTATCGGACTATACGAGGCAAGGACTTGAATGACGCATACGCTGAGTGTGGGCGTGGACCTGTGTTCACCTTCAATCGCGACCGTTTTTACTTTAACATCGATCACATCCTCTATCGAGGCGGTCTCCAGGCCATCGACTATCGTCTGGATCGTGCTGGGGGCAGTGATCATTATCCGCAACAAGTTACTTTCGCCATCACTGCCGGCGAATAATTTACCCGATTTTCAATTTTCAATTTTCAATTTTCGATTAAAAGCACTACCTTTGCAGCCGATTTTTGCAGAACAATAACAATGACAATGAAGAAGCATATCGTTCTCTTGCTGGCCGTGCTGGCTATGTTGGCATCGTGCAGCAATAACAAGTTTAAGGTCGACGGCACTGTCGAGGGTGCCACCGACACCACGCAACTTGTACTCGAAGTGTCGAGCAATGGCTACTGGTTTGTGGTTGACACTGTCAATACACAGGCTAATGGAAAGTTCAGTATCGCGGCCGATGCTCCAGAGTATCCCAACATCTATCGCCTTCGCCTTGGCGACAAGGCCATCTGTTTTCCCATCGACAGTCTAGACAACTTGACCATCAATACCAAGCTGGCAGCGTTCGGCACCGACTATACTGTGGCTGGTAGCGACCACGCCGTGCAAGTGATGAAGATTGACCAGGAGGCGCTCAAGATGGCAGGCGGCAAGGCTTCGCCCGAGCAGTTCAAGGCATGGAAACGTAAACTGGCCGAGCAGATTGTGGCCGACCCCAAGGGCATTGTGGCTTACTATGCTATCAACAAGTATGTTGACGATAAGCCGCTCTTTGACCCACTTGACAATGAGGACTTGCGCATCATCGGTGCTGTGGCCAATGCTTTCTATACCTTCAAGCCCAATGACCCCCGTACCGATTATCTGGTGCAAGTGCTCACCGAGGGACAGCAGCGTCGGCGCGCTGCATCGGCACCTGCCGATACCATCAACGCCGAGGTCACATCGCTCATCGACATCAAGTTACAAGACTATAATGGCACCAACTATAGCCTGGAGCAGGTGTCACACAAGAATCACTTGGTGCTGCTTAACTTCACCATCTATCAGGCCGATTTCTCGCCCATGTTCAACAAGTTGCTCAACGACTTGTATAACCGCTACAAGGGCAGAGGGCTCGAAATCTTTCAAGTGAGCCTTGATGCCGATAACGTCTTCTGGAGTCAGGCGGCCAAGAACTTGCCGTGGATCACGGTCTACGACCCACAAGGGCAGAACTCGCGCACCATCGGCATCTATCAAGTCATGGGCGTGCCCACAACGTTCATCATCCGCGATGGCGACATCGTCGAGCGTGTTGAGGACGGTGCACAACTCGAGGCGGCAGTTGCTCGTCGCATCTGATTTCGTGTGATATTATCAACAAAAATGGCCACAACGCATTGTGGTCATTTTTTTATAATTCCAGTCGTGGCAACCTCTGGGTGGCGCAGAATGTAGAATAGGCCCTTGTAGAGGTAGCGCAGGCCGTAGGCCATGCTCACACCGTACTGCCGGTGCAGCCGCCAGGCGATGGGCCAGGGATACAGAAACATCTTGCGGCGGTAACCGATGTACAGATACGCCCCCTTGCCCATGAGTACGCCGGGCGTGGTGGCGCGGCTGGCCTCGGTGGTGGGATGGTCGTGCTCGACGATGACTGTCGGGTAGAAGTGGCAGTGCAGTCCCAGTGCCTGAGCGTCATGAATGAAAATCTCCTCCTCGCAACAGTGAAACAGTTGCGCACCTAGGCCGAAATGCTCATTAAACTGCAGACGGCCGCGCACCGACTGCAACCTGAAAGCTATCTCAAACGATGTGGGGTAGTAACCCTTGGGGCGCTGCTGCAGGTCGATGGCCGATGAGGGGTAGGGCTTGGTGCAATAGGGGTTCTGCATTACAAAGGTGGCCAGGTCTGTGCCAGGATGGGATGCAAAGGTGTCAAGCACGGCTTGCAGGCCACTGATGGTGTATCGGCAGTCGTCATCGCAGATGAGGCAGATGTCGGCCGAGGCGTGGCGAAGGCAGTTGTTGCGGTTGCGGCTCAGGCCGCGACCCTCCAGATGGAACACCTGGATGTCATCACGCAACAGCGGGGCGGGCACGTCGCGATGACCGTCGGCGGTGCTATGCTGCCACGACACGACATAGCCGATGCAGGGTTGAGGCGGCAATA
>Ga0310691_10003470_pt1 | contig 18885 bp, 18 predicted proteins | sample 176DNAGHGlowgp2_FD_203887 | JGI IMG/M metagenome (GOLD analysis project Ga0310691, IMG submission 203887) | Sheep rumen microbial communities from Palmerston North, Manawatu-Wanganui, New Zealand - 1766 DNA GHGlow gp2 (v2) (version 2) | ecosystem: Host-associated > Mammals > Digestive system >...
CCCTCGAAGACCTTTCGGGCGGCCGGCTCCATTCGAAGATAACTGCAGAATCGGCCCAGTTCGACACCGTTACCGGAACCTGGAAACTCAGAAACTGGTTTATCCGTGAATACGGAGACGGAATGACAGACCATATCCGTTCCGGCCGCCAGCTGGATACCGTACTCAGCCTTACAAGGGACGACTTTTTCAGGAACCGCTATACCATCCAGCGCCTTAACGAGGCCGAACTGAACGACCTCATCGAAACCCAGAAATCCCGTGGTGACGCATCCGTGAAGCAGGCGCTCATCGAGAAGAACAACCGCTATTCGCTGCCTCTGTCGGCACTGATCCTCACTATTATCGGCGTATCCATCTCTACGAAGAAACGCCGCGGAGGCATGGGTTTCAACCTGGCAGCCGGCACGGCTCTGGGTTTCTCATATATCCTTTTCATGCAGTTCAGTGAGATGTTCGTGGTTACGGATACGCTGCCTGCATCCATCGCAATCTGGCTTCCAAACTATCTCTATGCCATAATTGCGCTCGTACTGTACGTCAAAGCACCCAAATAATGACAGTCAGAATCGTTAACCAGTCTCCCTATCCCACTCCCTCCTATGCAACAGAGCAGTCTGCAGGAGTGGACCTGAGGGCAAACATCACGGAAAAGACGGTCCTCCGGCCCCTGCAGAGAACCCTTGTCCCCACCGGCCTCTATATTGCCCTTCCCAAGGGCTTTGAAGCCCAGGTCAGGCCCAGGAGCGGCCTTGCCATAAAGCACGGCATAACCGTCCTCAACACTCCCGGAACAATCGATGCCGATTACCGCGGAGAAATCAAGGTTATCCTTGTGAACCTCTCCGACCAGCCTTTCGAGGTGCTGCCCGGAGAGAGAATCGCACAGATGGTTATAGCCCGTCACGAAACCGTTCAGTGGGAGGAAACAGATGCCCTGGATGCCACTCAGCGCGGCGCCGGAGGTTTTGGAAGTACAGGAAAATGACAGATCTTTATTCTATTTTCAAACGCTCGGAAGGCGTTTGCACTGACACCCGCACGCTCAGGCCGGGTCAGCTTTTCTTTGCCCTTAAGGGCGAAAATTTCGACGGAAACCTCTTTGTGGACAAGGCTCTCGAAGCCGGCGCCATTGCAGCTGTAGCCAGTATCTGTTCTGACGACAGCCGGGTAATCACCGTTCCGGATACCCTGGAAGCACTCAAGGCGCTTGCGCTGGAGCACAGGCGCGCTCTTGGAATACCCGTAGTCGGCCTTACAGGCACCAATGGTAAGACCACCACGAAGGAACTCATCCGCGCGGTCCTTGCAAGCAAATTCAAGGTTGTGGCAACGGAAGGCAACCTCAACAACGAAATCGGCGTACCTCTTTCTGTCCTCAAGTTCACTGAGGAGACGGAAATCGGCATAATCGAGATGGGGGCAAGCCACCCTGACGACCTGAAGCCCCTTCTTGCCGTTGCCGAGCCCACATGCGGCCTTATCACCAACGTCGGCAAGGCGCATCTTCAGGGGTTCGGAAGTTTTGAAGGCGTCAAGAAGGCGAAAGGTCTCCTGTACGACTGGCTCAAGGCCCATGGCGGTACGGTATTCTCCAACGGGTCTGACCCCGTTCTTCAGGAGATGCTTGAGGCAAGGGGGCTGGACTCTGTGAAGTATTATCCCTCCAGGGCCGATATCCGTCCTGTGACGATGGAGCAGCCTACACTCTCGTTCACGATAGATGGCGTTACCATCGACACTGCTCTTGCCGGGGCTTACAATGCGGCCAATGCGCTTGCTGCAATTACCGTGGGCGGTTTCTTCGGCGTCAAGAAAGAGGATGCAATCAAGGCTGTAGAGGCTTACAGGCCTTCAAACAGCCGTTCACAGATTCAGAAGACAGAGCGCAATACCCTTATCGTAGACGCCTACAACGCCAATCCTTCGTCAATGGCGTTAGCCCTTGACAACCTTGCCCTTTCGGAAGGCAGGACGGCAGCCTTGCTCGGAGACATGCGTGAACTTGGAGAAGACTCCAGGGCAGAACACAGGAAGATTGCCGATACCCTTTCCCGTTTTGACTATGTGGCGCTGGTAGGGGAGGAATTCAGTGCCGTCGCACCGGAATACAGAAGCTTCAGGACATCGGCAGAACTTGCAGATTATCTCAGGGAAAACCCTATTGCGGGTTACACTGTACTTGTGAAGGGCTCCAGGGGAATAAGGATGGAGAACGTCATATCCGCTTTATGACAAGGCGGGTTAGATATGCTACGGTTGCGCCAACGATGAGCCCGAAGCATACTCCTACCAGAATGTCTCCCACGTAGTGGGCGGCGAGCATCACCCTGGAAAGGCAAACGAGCACAGCCCATATCATCACTCCTGCGGTATAAGCCCTGTAGGAGTGTTTTTTGTCGTTCCTGAAGCCCATTACGGAGGCTATCGCAAAGCCGAATGTGTTGCTTGCATGGCCGGAAAAGAAGCCGAAGAAATACGTTCCGTGGCTCACTGGGCAGCGCACTCCGTTTGCAACCATCCAGGCATCGTAGGCGGGGCGGAGCCTCTCGAAACCGTCTTTGATGTATGCCGATATCTGGTCTGTGAGAAGTACCGTGACAAACAGCGAGGCCACCACGACAAGGCCCTTTTTCCATCCCAGGCGCCATATCATGATTCCCATGATGATGGCATAAGCCGGGAACCATATCCTGGCGTTGGACAGGAAGAGGGATATCGCGTCCGTGGTTGGATTCCCGAGGGTATTCAGCCAGAGGGTTACGTGCTTGTCCAGTTCTATTATACTCATTTGTTGAGGGCTTTCCAGAGCGTGTCCTTGAGGGCGGGGAGGCCGTCGCCTGAAACGGAAGAAATCAGCACCGAGGGTATGTCCTTTGGCAGTTTCTTCTGTATTTTGGCTTTCTCCTTGTCGTCGATGAGGTCTGTCTTGGTTATGGCAAGGACCCTGTCTTTGACCAGCAGTTCCGGATTGTACTGTTCCAGTTCCCTAAGAAGGATCCTGTAGCTTCCTGCAATGTCCTCCTCTTCTGCCGATACCATGAAAAGCAGCACGGAATTCCTCTCGATGTGCCTCAGGAACCTTATGCCGATGCCCTTTCCCTCATGCGCCCCCTCTATGATGCCGGGAATGTCGGCCATGACGAAGGAACGGTCGTCGTGGTAACGGACGATTCCGAGGTTGGGCTCAAGCGTAGTGAAAGCATAGCCTGCAATCTTGGGTTTTGCCGATGTGATTGCGGCCAGGAGAGTGGACTTTCCGGCGTTCGGGAAGCCTACCAGGCCGACATCGGCGAGGAGTTTCAGTTCCAGGATGAACCATCCCTCGACGCCTTCTTCTCCGGGCTGGGCATATCGGGGAGTCTGGTTTGTGGGGCTCTTGAAATTGTTGTTTCCAAGGCCGCCTTTTCCGCCGCGGCACAGGATGTACTCCTGGCCAGGTTCTACCAGTTCGGTGATTACTTCTTCAGTCTCGGCATCCTTGACTACCACGCCGCAGGGGACTTCCAGGACGATGTCGGCCCCGTTTTTGCCGCGTTTGAGCGCTTCCTGGCCGTTGCCGCCGTCTTCTGCCCTTACAACCTTGCGGTAGCGGAGGTGGATAAGCGTCCACAGCTGCGGGTTTACCCTCAGGATTATATGACCGCCGCGGCCGCCGTCTCCGCCGTCCGGGCCGCCCTTGGGGACGTACTTTGCCCTGTGAAGGTGTGCGCTGCCTGCGCCGCCGTGTCCGCTGGCACAGAATATTCTAACAAAATCGATGAAATTTGACTCCGCCATAATGTTGCAAAGGTAGAAAAAAATGAGTACATTTGGAAACTATATGAAAGTACTTGTAACAGATTTTTCCGGGGTATACCAAGAAGAGGAATTCCCCCTCTGGCTTCAGGAGAATGGCCATCAGGCTCATATCCTGTCCTTTGCAGGGCTGGAAGGCACCTCATGCTACTGTAGCTCCTCTGCAGAAAAAGCTGTTGCAGAGTCACTTCCCGCCACCCTTCCGCGCGTGAGATTCATCGACAGCGGTGATTACCACTACATGACTCATATTCTCGCTGCCAGGGAAAAGGAGCCTTTCCATCTCATTCTTCTGGACAATCATACTGACGACCAGGCCCCCGAATTTGGCGGCATTCTCAGCTGCGGCGGCTGGGTCAAGACCATGAAAGATACCAATCCGATGCTCCGCAGCGTCCTTACCATCGGCCCGGAAGGCTGCCCCGCGGACATTCCTGAAGGTTGGCTTGACGAAAGGAGAGGGGAGAGGATGTACATTTCCCTTGACAAGGACATAATGTCAAGGGATTATGCGCGCACTGCCTGGACTCAGGGCAGCCATACGCTCCCGGACGTTGCCGCCATACTCAGGAAAGTTGCTGCATCGCCCGTGCAGATAGCTGCCGTGGACATTTGCGGCGAGCTGCAGGAAGAGAAAGGCGCACAGGCAGAAGACCTCAGAACAAACAAACTAACCAATACAGAATTACTAAAACTTATGAGTGAAATTATCGATGATCTTCAGAGGACATGCCTCTACGGAGAGCACGTTGCCCTTGGAGCCAAGATGAGTCCCTTTGCAGGATTCATGATGCCCATCCAGTATTCCTCAATCACTGAGGAGCACCTTGCCGTAAGGCAGAAAGTGGGTATGTTTGATGTGTCGCACATGGGAGAAATCTTTGTTGAAGGTCCCGGCGCAGAGGATTTCGTGAACTATATCTTCACGAATGAGATCCGTGGTTTCCAGGCCGGAAAGGTCCTTTACGGCATGATGTGCTATCCCGACGGCGGAGTGGTCGACGACCTTCTGGTCTACAGGGAATTCAAGCCGGAATCTTTCCTCCTCGTTGTAAACGCTGCGAATATCGACAAGGATTTTGCCTGGATTCAGGAGCATGCAAAGGGCTTTGACTGCAAGGTCCGCAATGAATCCCCCGCATGGGGCCAGATTGCGCTCCAGGGCCCGGAAGCAGAGTCAACCCTCATCCAGGTCCTTGGCATGAAAGAAGCCGAAGGCCTCGAGTTCTATACTTTCTGCGACCTCGAATTCAAGGGCAAGCGCCTCATACTCAGCCGTACCGGATATACCGGAGAAGACGGTTTCGAGCTTTATACCACTCCGGAAATCATAGTCGGACTATGGAAGACTTTCCTTGCCGCAGGCGTGGTTCCCTGCGGCCTTGGATGCCGTGACACCCTCCGCTTTGAAGCGGGACTCCCTCTTTACGGAGATGAACTCAGCCCGGAAATCAGCCCTGTCATGGCCGGCCTTGGCATGTTCTGCAAGTATGAGAAGGATTTCATCGGCAAAGAAGCGCTTCTTGCCCAGAAGGCCGGTGCCCTGGAAAAGAAACTCGTCGGCATCGAAATAGAGGACAAGGCTATTCCGCGCGCCGGTTATCCCGTGGAGACTCCGGAAGGACAGCCCGTCGGCGTCGTTACAACCGGATATCATTCCATTTCCCTTGACAAGAGCGTCTGCTTCGCACTTGTAGACAAGGCATATTCGGCACTGGATACCCCGCTGCAGATCAGAATCCGCAAGAAGACTTTCCCCGGAAAGGTTGTCAAGAAAAGATTTTATCAAACTAACTATAAAAAGTAATAAACACTATGTCTAAAATTGCTGAAGGACTCAAGTATTCCGAGTCTCACGAATGGGTAAAAGTTGAAGGAAACATTGCTGTTATCGGCGTTTCCGATTATGCACAGAAGGAAATGGGCGACATCACCTATGTCGACATGCCTGACGTTGACGACACCGTAGGCGCCGGTGAAGAATTCGGCGCCCTTGAGAGCGTAAAGGCCTCTTCAGACCTTATCAGCCCCGTTTCCGGTACCGTAGTGGAGGTGAATGAAGAGCTTGAGGATGCTCCCGAAAAGGTCAATGAGGACGCATTCGGCAGCTGGATAATCAAGGTTGAAATGAGCGACGCATCAGAGCTTGACGCTCTTATGGACGCTGCTGCATACAAGGCATTTATCGGCGAATAATATGGCCCAGAATCCTTACATTCCGCATACCGATGCGGATATAAAGGCTATGTTGGACAGGATCGGCGTGAAACAGCTCGCCGATCTTTATTCCGACGTCCCTGTCTCCTGCAGGAAAAAGGGCGCCTATGCCCTTCCTGACGCCATGTCGGAGCAGGAAATCAGGGATTACTTCCAGGCCCTTGATGCGATGAACAGCCGTCTCAAGGTGTTTGTGGGGGCAGGAGCATATGACCATTTCACCCCTTCGGTGATACCTTATATCACTTCCCGCTCGGAATTCCTTACCGCATATACTCCTTACCAGTGTGAGATTTCCCAGGGAACGCTCCGATACATTTTCGAGTATCAGAGCATGATCTGCGCCCTCACCGGCATGGACGTTTCCAACGCTTCGATGTATGACGGCCCCACCGCCGCGGCAGAAGCAATGATGATGTGCCCAGCCATAGCAAGGAAAAAGACAAGGGTGCTCCTGTCCAGGACGCTTCTGCCTCATGTGCTTAAGGTCGTTGCAAACTATGCCCGCTTCCACGGAGTCGAAATCGGCTATGTAGAGCAGCAGGAAGGCGAATCCTCCCTTGAATCCCTCAAGGCGGAACTGGCCTCCGGAAACGTTGCCGGAGTCATCCTTCCTTCCATCAACCGCTACGGCATCATCGAAAACCTCGAAGGTTTTGCCGATGCAATCCATGCAGCAGGTGCCGTCTTCGTGCAGTATTGCGACCCTTCCGCCCTTGCAGTCATAAAGACTCCCGGAGAATGGGGCGCCGACATTGCCGTAGGCGACGGACAGTCCCTTGGGCTTCCTCTCAGCTATGGCGGCCCTTATGTGGGTTTCATGGCCGTTAAGAAGGAACATGTTAGAAAGATGCCCGGCCGCATCGTAGGCCAGACAGCCGACAAGGAAGGCCGCAGGGCTTTCGTTCTCACACTCCAGGCAAGGGAACAGCACATCAAGAGGGAAAAAGCAAGCTCCAATATATGCTCCAACGAGTCGCTCATGGCTCTCTGGGTTACGGTTTACCTTTCACTTATGGGCCCTCAGGGCATGAAGGAAGTGAACCGCCTGAGTTCCGACGGCGCTCACTACCTCTATGACGAACTTCTCAAGACCGGAAAGTTCGAGGAAGTCTATCCTTCCAAGCCTTTCCTCAAGGAATTTGTCCTGAAGCCGAAGGAGTTCCCGGGTTATATGCAGCAAAGGCTTGAAAAGGCCGGTTTCTTTGCCGCTCTCGACACGGAAGAAGGCTATGTCAGCTTCTGCGTCACCGAAAAGCGCAGCAAGGAAGAGATTGATCAGCTCGTTAAAGTAATCAAGGAGGGATAGCCATGAAATACTACGACAAACTCATATTCGAAGTATCCAGGGAAGGACGTACAGGTTACTCACTTCCTGAAAACCGCTATCCTGCTCATGCAGAGATTCCCGCCGCCCTCAGGAGGGGAAGTGCACTTCTTCTTCCGGAGGTGAGCGAACCGGATGTTGTCCGCCACTATACCAATCTGTCACAGATGAACTTCGGCGTGGACACAGGCTTCTATCCTCTTGGCTCATGTACCATGAAGTACAATCCCAAGATCAATGAGGAGGTTGCATCCCTTCCCGGCTTTGCCGGTCTGCATCCGCTTGTTCATGCCGGTCTTGCAAAGGGCGCACTGAAGGTATATCAGGAGATGAACAAGGCACTTGCCGCCATCACCGGCATGCATACCTTTACCTTTGACCCCTGCGCCGGAGCACACGGAGAGCTCACCGGCCTCATGATTATGCGCCAGTACCATATGAACCGCGGAGACCTTGGCCGTACAAAGGTCATCGTCCCCGACAGCGCCCATGGCACCAATCCTGCATCGGCAGCAGTATGCGGCCTCCAGGTGGTGGAGGTGAAGTCCCTCTCCAACGGCAGGATAGACGTCGAGGCCCTGAAGGCCCTTCTGGATGACAGCATCGCAGGCATCATGATGACAAATCCCAACACGCTGGGACTTTTCGAAACGGAAATCGAGACCATCGCAAAGCTCGTTCACGAGGCAGGCGGCCTTCTCTATTACGACGGCGCCAATATGAATCCTCTGATGGGTGTTGTGCGTCCCGGTGACATGGGCTTCGATATCATGCACCTGAACCTGCACAAGACCTTCTCCACCCCTCACGGCGGCGGCGGTCCCGGCAGCGGCCCCGTAGGTGTTGCAGAAAGACTCGAGGACTGCCTTCCTGACATCACTGTCTCCGGTTTCCACGGAAACTTCGGTGTCATACTCAAGGCCTATGCTTACATCCTCTCTCTCGGAAAGCAGAATCTGAGGAAAGTGGGCGAGTACTCAGTCCTTAACGCAAACTATATCAAGGAAAGCCTCAAGGATCTGTACAAGCTCCCTATCGACGGCGTCTGCAAGCATGAATTCGTGTACGACGGCCTCATCAATGACGGCGGCCACGACGATGTTCACGGCGCTACGACCCTTGATATCGCCAAGCGGCTTCTCGATTACGGCTTCCATGCCCCTACAATCTATTTCCCGCTCCTTTTCCATCAGGCCCTCATGATTGAACCTACGGAAACCGAGTCCAAGGAGACCCTTGACGCCTTCATCGAGGTGATGAGGAAGATTGCGGCAGAAGCTGCCCAGGATCCCGCCATCCTGCAGGGTGCACCTCATAATGCACCTATTTCCCGCCCGGACGAGACTGCAGCGGCACGCAACCCCATTCTCAAGTATCAGGACACGCTTGAATAATGGCTCTTCGCACCATACTGGACCGGTTTGAAAAAGCCCAGCTTCAGGACATCGGAGATATCCTGGGGAGTGACCTTCCGTCACGCCTCAGGAAGTCCCAGATGCTCGACAAACTGTGCGGGTATATCAAAGAGGAACCCGGAAGGTGGATGTCTCATCTCATGGAAAGGGACATCCGCCTTCTGAAGGACCTTGTTCATGCCGGTCCGGAAAGGGTGCGCTACATGGATTATGCAGACTATCCCTCCATAGTGGAAGTCTCCGGAATTGTTGAATATGACGATTCGGACGAGAACTTCCACAAGGTGTGGATTAGCCGCGAAATCTATGAAATAGTGTCTCCGGAGATTGATTCCGTCTTCGGCAGGATGGAAAGAAGCGGCCAGTACGAGTTTGAAAAAATAAGTCTGGGGTACCTTAACCTTTACGGAATCCTCTCCACGGAATCTTTTCTTGACGTGGTTTTCGCCTGGTACGAAAAGCATAAGGACAAGGATTTCCGTTCACTCGAGGAAATGATAACCAGAAGCCCCCTCATCAAGCTTTGCCGATACGAAAACGAATGGGGAGACAACATGGTATCCCCGAGCATTGACGACGTCCCCCTTGTCTTTGAAATGCGTAAGGAGCACAAAGTGAAAAGGGGAGTGAAGCATTTCTCCCTTGCCGATGTCGACGAGGCCGGTGCAGGTGCACCCTATTTCATCGTCGGAATGCGCACGCCGGAGGGCATGGCCCTTGATGAGCTGTACAAACGCTTGGGATACAGCGGCTTCTCCCTTGTAAAGGCCGAACATGACACCTGGATTGAAGCCCAGTACCTTGACGCCCCCAATCCGGTCTTGTTTGACGCAATCTTTTATGCCCCTCGTGCCGGGGAGGTGCCTCAGTCGGCATGGGAAGGATATTGCAAGATAGTGTGTGACTATGCCGACAGCATCCCCAAGTGGTGTCTCCGCGGCCGCAGCGCCAATGAAACCGGGGAATGCCTGTGCGACCGTGACTCCTGGAAACTTGCGGATATCGCTCCCAAAGGACTTGAAGAAACCCCTGCAGAAGAATATCCTTCCTGGAAAATGCCGGAGCCCACTGTTTCCAGCGGTTTCGGCGCCATTGATTCCGACTTCCCGATAGGTTTCTCCATCCCGCACGTAGCTGCCGATGATCCCTGTCCCTGCGGCAGCGGTCTTCGTTACTGCCGTTGTCACGGAAAATATCTCTCCTGATGGAAATCACGCCCATAGCACGTTACAGGGGCTCTTTTGGCTCAAAGTTCGGCATTCCGCGCCAGAGCTCGCTGGTTGAGGAACTGGAAGGGCGTATTGTCTTCGAAGATGGATTCAGGGTCAGGGAAGCGCTGAGGGGACTTGAAGATTTCAGCCATATCTGGCTCATTTGGGGTTTCAGTGCAAACAAGCCTGCAAAAGGCAGCTGGCAGCCTACGGTGAGGCCGCCCCGTCTTGGCGGGAACACCGCCCTTGGCGTTTTTGCTACGCGTTCCCCATACCATCCCAATTCTCTGGGCCTTTCCTGTGTACGCCTTCAAAGGATAGAGGACATGGAACTTGTGGTTTCCGGTGCAGACCTTGCCGACGGCACCCCCATCTACGACATCAAACCGTATATCGCCTATGCCGATTCCGTTCCCGATGCCGCATGCGGATTTGCCCGGGAGGCGCCCCGGGCTGTGCTGAATGTCATTATCCCGGATAATATCGGCCTTTCTGAGAAGCAGAAAGCGGCACTTGCAAAGGTCCTTGCCCTTGATCCCCGTCCTGCATATCAGGATGATCCTTCAAGGATTTATGCCATGGAATATGACGGAAAAGACCTTAGGTTCAAGGTCTCGGGCAATATTCTTGAGGTTGTCTCCTACGGGGATTAGAAATCCACGTTTATTCCGAAGTTTAAAGTAAAGTTCCTTCCTCTTTCTTCACTGCGGTGAGTGAGGCGCCAGATGGCGTCTATACGCAGGAAATGGAATATGTTGGCTATGCCTACGCCAGCCTCGATGTATGGCGTTTCGAGAGTTCCGGCACTATATGGCAATACGAACGGAGCGTTTTCTTTATTTGCCTCCGAGAGCGTTCCCCAGGCCCCTCTGAAGGTGACGACCTCCCTGAGGTCAAGTTCCTTTACCAGCGGAATCTTCCCAAGGAAGAAGCTGTTGAAGTTGTGTTCATAGAAGAAGTTCAGCCAGCGGTCCGAAATGAACTCGTAGTAATCCATGCAGGAGAAGGCAAGCCTGGTTCCGAAATAACTTGCATTGCCTTCGTGCAGTTTGAGTACGAGGTATGGCACACTGCCGTATATATAACCGCCGCCAAAGAGCATCTTGCCTGTTCCAAGGAGGAAGGTGGGAGTATTCCATGTTACGTTTCCGTCAAGTCTCAGGTACGGGAATGCATCCTGTTCAAAGCCCTTGAAAGCATAGCGCATGTTAAGGGAAACGATGGGATATGGCGTGTAAAGGTAAGTCTTTTTGAAATAGTTGCGTGTGGCTTTCTCATCATGGGAGAACCGCATTCCAAGGTTGATCTCGTCGCTGCCGATGCTCTCTGCCAGTGAGCCGTCTTTCCGCGTCAGCCGGACGCTTTCGTTGCTCCAGATTCTCTGGTTGCTGTACTGGAGGGTTGCAGTAAAGTCCGGAGAGAACTCATGTTCGTACCTGATGCCGGCCGACCTGACCATGCTCTGCATTGAAGGGCCGTTTTTGGTGAGGAATGAAGAGAAAAAATTCTGCGAATTGAAAATATTGTTTCCGCCGCTGAGCTGTTCGAAATCCCTCTTGGCCCAGATGTCGAGTTTCCTCCATGTCTGACGGCTGAGCATCCATTCAAACTGTCCGTACCATTTGAATCCGTTATCCCTTGTACCATAGGCGAGATAGCCTCCCAGCCGGAATCTTTCCGTAAGGTCATGGGTAGTGCGTCCTCCAAGCTGCAGCCTCAAGCCTTCAACGTCGTTTGTGGCAATGGTATGGTCCCACATTCCGAATTCGAATTTCAGCGGCTTGATTTCGAGGTACTCTACTGCGAGCATGCGTGCAATCGCGTATGTGGCCTTGTACATGGGAGTCTCCTGAACAGTCTCTACCATTGTGTAGATTTCCTTTTCCCTCTGTGTGAGCCTGTATGGACGCAGAGACTCCCACATCTCTTCGCTGCGGGCAACGTTTTTGAGCACTATGACCGGCTGTTTCTCATCCATGACAGGGGAGTCGGACACCCTTTCGAACCGTGGAGTGTCGTAGACCATATTCCTGTTCGCTACAGCAGATATGATCCTGGATTCCTCGTTAAGAGACAGTGAGAGGTTCATGAAGAGTTCCTCTTCCTTGGGGAACCAGTGCCCGTCGGGAAGACGGGTGTTGCGGATATCAAGATAGATGTGGCGTATCCAGTTGACGGAGGATTCGTTTGAAAGCGTGGCCTGGACGTTGCGTATGCCGAAATCCTCGGCATCGATCATCATCTGGCCGTCAAACGTAGGGGATGTGACCAGTTTCTTGGGATGGAAGCGGAGAACATATGTCTTGCGGCCTTCCACGTTGAGGCTGTCTACCAGATAGTAGTTGTACAGAATATGCGAACTCTCTGCAATGGGATTGGGAATCCTTATCTTGAAAATGTCGATTGAGGGCTCATAGAAGTTGGTTTTGAGAAGGAAGGCGCCGGTAAACTGACTGATGGTGTTTTCCTCCTGGAAGCCGGAAATGCGGTTGGCTACGATTTTCTCCCTGTTGATTCCTTTTTCTTTTGAGTGGTAGAGTTCTGACCTGCTCTCTGAAATCATGAACGGGAAGGTCGCTTTGCCGGTAACTACGGAAGTATCGGCAAAATCCATGATGAACCCGAAGTGCCTGTTCAGGAAGGGGACGCTCATTATCTCGTCAAGATTGGTGGCGTCGAGCTCTATCTTCGAATACAGGCCCGTGGTCCAGTCTTCCATCTTGTCCGGGTTATGGATGCTGCGTGCCGCGTCGATTTTCTTCAGTATGGACTTGATGTAGCGGTTGTCCGGCTTGACAAGCGCGGCATTGAGCTGGCTTACGTCCGGTTTCAGATAGAAACTGTGCTCTGAGAAGGACCCCGGGGTAACTTTATGCGATTCAGGGAAATAGCCTATGAGTGATGCCGACAGCACCTTTGCTTCGGGAGAGCGTGTTTCCAGGCTGAAATGCCCCTCCAGGTCTGTCGAGACACCTATCGTGGTTCCGTCAAAGTAGACGCTCACAAAGGGGATGGGCTCTCCGGTTTCGGCATCGATGACTTTTCCTCTTACGCGTGTGCTCTGCGCCAGCATACTGGTACAGAGCAGAATCAGGGCCGATATGAGAGCGAACCTTTTCAATAGATGAGATTAAGAATAGCCAGAACCCATTTTGCGGGAAGGACTCTTACCAGGAAACCAACTGCCTTATAATCTATGCGTGGGATGACCCTCACAGCCATATGGCGGCGCCTGAGCTGCTTGAAAACGGCATTTGCAATTACGTCGGGAGACATGCCTCCAAGCTCGTCCTTTTCAATCTTGGCAAGGTTCTTCTCCATCCTTTCCCTGTATGGAGAATCTTCCTTCCGGGCAGCTTCAGTCTTCTTTCTTGCCGATGTGAATCCTGTTGCGACGTCTCCGGGAAGGATGCTGCAGCATTCGATTCCGGTTCCCTTGAGCTCCAGTGACAGAGACTGGGACAGGGACAGCAGTGCAGCCTTTGCGCTGGAATACAGCCCCTGGAATGGAAGCTGCAGGACTGCCATTACGGAAGTGATGGTTATGATGCGTCCGAAGTTCTGTTTCCTGAAAACCGGCAGACATGCCTCAATTGTCTTGAATGAGCCGAAATAGGTGGTTTCAAACTGTTCGCGGGCTTCTGCTTCAGTGGTTCCTTCCAGCGGGCCGTAGATACCTGCACCTGCATTGCAGATGACAGCATCCAGGCTGCCTTCTTCCTGGACGATGCGGTCAACCACGAGCTTTGTGGTCTCTGCGTCATTGACGTCCAGTTTTACGGGAACAATGTTTGGGTGGGGGTCAGTTACGGTTCCGCGGCGTGAACCTGCATAAACCTTTATGCCGTTTTTTGCCAGCAGCAGAGCCGTTGCAGCGCCGATACCGCTGCTTCCTCCGGTGAGAAGTACAGTCTTTACTTCCATAATTCAGAACGTTTGATGAATTCTTCAGGCATGGGCATGTCATAGACGCTGCTCCTGAGAAACTGTTTGAAATCTTCCTCCGGCACGGCCTTCTGCTGTTCAACTGTTATGGTTTCACCAATACCTACGCGGGGGAATGTCCCTCTCTTGTTGGTGAGTTCGTGGAACAGCCTTATGAAACGCACGCGGTAGTCGATGAGGCCAAGGAGGTAGTAGAACCTTGAGTTACGGTCGAAAAAGCGGACGGGCACTATCGGCACATTTGCCTTGCGGATGAGGCGTATGGCGGCATCCTGCCAGTCCCTTTCGCTGATTGTCCATCCTTCCCGGGGCTTCAGGTCTGCAACGGCACCTGAAGGGAAAATGCCCAGGGGTTCACCGCTGCGCAACTGCAGGAGGGCGTTTTTGACGCCGTTGATGCTGGTGGCTGTTGTCCCTTTTGAGGCATTGGTCGTTGGGCTGACGGATATGAAACAGGGGGCAAGGCCGTGGATCCACATAAGGAACTCGTTTACCATAACCTTGGATTCCGGGCGCTTGTGGCCGAAGAGGTCTACAAGGCATATGCCGTCCAGGTGGCCGTAGATATGATTTGCGATGAATATGAAGGGCCCTTCCGGCAGGTTCTCAAGGCGGTCGGCGTTCCCAATCCGGAAATCTACGCCTAGTTCGTCCAGAATGGCTTTTGCGAAATCAGGACCTGGAGGAATGCCAAGTTTCTCCACGTGTTCGTGCGTGGAGTTAACCATGTTTATTCCTGTGAGCCAGAGCCCAAACTTGAAAAGGGCCTTTCCTCCCTTTTTGCCGAATATGGGATGAAGCTGCGGCGCCTGTTCCGGTGTAATGACCATTTCCTACTTGTTGTCTTCCGGTTTCTTGATGGGGTCTATCTTCTTGAAATATGCCGCATCCTTGAGGAAACTCACAAGATAGAATCCGAAGATGAGCAGTGCGATAGCAACTGTTATATAGTCGAAGAGACCTACACTGAACTGGTTGTGGAAGAGGACGATGTCCTTTTTCCATTCGCTGAACCATGGAATGTACATGAAAAGGATGCACACTATGGCAACGATGATGCGGAATTCAGTGGGGCCGAGGCCGGCATAGGTGAGTTTGTGCTCTCCCTTGAGATGGCAGTTGATATAGACGTAGACGCTGAGCATGAAGTATGCTACGAGTGCCAGCATTGCGAAGGACATGTTCACGAGTGGGCTGGTACCTGCACCGACGAACATGATGGTTTCGTTGATGACGTCAACGTTGTGGTCGATGTAAAAGCCGTAAATCTTTCTCTGGGTGCCGCGTACCCTGGCAAGACTGCCGTCGAGAGAATCTCCGAACCAGTTGACAAAAAGGCCGAAGCAGGTGAGCCAGAGCCAGTTGAGATTAAGGTTGGAGAGAGCAAAACCGGCTGCAATGATAAGGGCGCCCAGAAAGCCCACGAAAGTGAGCATGTCTGAAGTTACCCAGGATGGGAGTTTCTTCGCTATTGCGACGAGGATTTTCTTTTCAATTCCGTTGAGGATTGATGTCTGGATTCGTGTTGCCTGTTTATTTTCTTCACTCATATTATCATAATAGAACTATATATTCTATATCTTACAAAATTAATAAAGATTTTAAGAAAAGACAATTATTTGCTATTTTTGCGATGATGAAAAAATCTGCTTATTACCGTATTTCTTTTCTTATGGTCTTTCTGGTGCTGATTGCATGGGCTTTCATGTCTGTACGCGGGTGTGTCCAGGAGAAAAGATGGCTTGCCTTGGGCCCTATCGAGAATCATCCCAAACGGGTCTACGATGTCAAATTTGCCAGGGAGTTTGCAGATTTGAATGATGTCCAGCTCCGTATGGCACAGGCCATAGGAGTTCCGCCCGTGGCAGACCGGGATGCGGCCGAGCATGCCAAAAAGAAACTGGTCAGGCTTGAGGATACGGATTCCTATGTAATCGATTCTCTGACGCATTCCATTCCATATCTGATTCCGAGTGCCAAGGAACTTCTGGACAGGATAGGTACAAACTTCCTGGACTCGCTTGCCTCCAAGGGACTGAATCCCAATAAGCTTGTCATTACATCCGTACTCAGGACAGAAGAGGATGTGAAAAAGCTCAGAAGAGGCAATACCAATGCTTCCGAGAATTCCACTCACCGCTACGGGACCACTTTCGATATATCCTACTGGCATTATGTGAAGGTCCCCGACCTTCGCGGCCGTCCATACGAAGATGTGCCTCCTGAGTACCTTCGGGCCGTGCTTTCACAAGTCCTGAAAGACCTTCACGACCGCAAGGAATGTTATGTGAAATATGAAAGGAAGCAGACCTGCTTCCATGTCACGGTGAGACAGTAGCCTACTTTACCTTGTGAATTTTCTGGAAATTCTTGAGGATGGCCTTTATCTTCCTCAGGCCCTGGCGTGCAAAGGACTTGGAGTGCCTGTCAATCTTTTCCGGATACAGTTCGTCGAAGGCGAGGAGTATACCCGAATCATAGATGTCTCCGAACTCGTCATTTATGCCGGTTCCGAAATATATCATGGTAGGGGAGAGGTTCATGTAGGTGTTCACCAGCGGCGGAATTGAAACGCCGTATTTCATGACTTCTGCCTTGAGAATCTTGTAGTCTTCCTTGAAATTCCCAGTCTTGAAGAGTCTTGAGTACCTCTTTGGATTCTTTACCTTCACTTCCTTGCGGATGTGGATGAGGCGGCTGCCCTTGCCGAAGTACTTCTTGAGGAATACCATGATCATCTCACGTGCTTCCTGAGGGTACTCCCTGTATATGGTCATCTTGCCGAAGAGGAACTTGATGCGGCTCTGGTACAGCACGCCCAGCGCGGCGATTCCGTCAAAGAGGTTGTCCAGCGCGTAGAGCATTTTGGAACCGGCCTTGGAACTCTGGTAATCCAGGGAAATGAAGGAGCGGCCCAGTTCAAGCGTATATGGCAGGATATCGTTCAGGAATCTCCTGGAGAATTCGAACATGTGGGACGATGTCAGGATGGGCTGGCCTTCCCTTGTGTAAACCGCCTTGTCGCACAGACAGAAGCGGTATCCGCCGATGATTTCTTCGGCCTCCGGGTCCCATAGAACAAGCTGCCTGTAGCCGTATGCGGGGTCTGTGTCGAACTGGTCGATGTCCAGCTCTTCGCCGGTTCCGCCGCCGCCATCCCTGAAAGCTATTTCGCGAAGCCTGCCGATTTCCCTGATTACGTTCACGGATTCGGGGCCAACGACATACAGGTGATTTCCTGCACGGTTGGTCTCACGCAGGAATGTCTTTTCATTGAGTTCGGCCTTCAGCAGGGCCTTGTCTACAGGGGGGATGATTGTTTTCATAATTCGTACACTTTCTCCCTCACCCATTGCGCCCATTCTGCGGGGCGTCTGGAATTGTCAAAATGGCTCCATGGAATAGGTTCGCCGATGACAAGCTTGTAGGTGTTCCCTTGGGCGCGGTAGAGTTCGTCTACGAGAAGGGCCATTGCAAGGGGGAACTTCTTGTTGATGCCGGTAACCTTTCCAATCCAGTCAACGAAGTAGAATCGCCATGTGTTCTTGCCGTAAAAGTGCATCGGCACAATATCCCGGTGGAATTTTACGCTCTTTGTGAGGAAGGTCTTGGTCCAGACGTCGTCCTGAATCTTTCCCTTGATCCTTCTGGAGACTTTGCCGGCGGGGAACATGAAAATCTGATTGTCTGAGGAGAAGATTTCGTCCGTTTCCCTGGCGAGTTCGCGTGCCTGTACGTGTGAAACCTTGTTTACGGCAATCATGAAGCCGTCCAGCTGGTGGAGGTTCATGAGGAAATCGTTCACCATGCACTTGATGTTGCCGTCAAAATATCGGCCGAAAACAGCTACCATCGTGATGGCGTCGATTCCGCCAAGGGCATGGTTGCCGGAGATGGTATAGATGGTACCGTCTTTTTTCAGGTTCTCGAGACCTTCCACGTTGATTGTGACATTCAGATACTTGAGCGTCTGTTCGGCAAATTCCACACCGGTATAACCCTTGCGGAAGAAGTCGTTCAGCCACTCTTCGTGGAGGAGTTTGCGGCCAAGGCTTATGAGAAGCTTCGGCGTTTTGGGGCCGAACTTCGCCTTGAACATTTTCTCGACACTGATAGTATAGTCGGGCATTTCGGGTTTGGGTTTTAGTGGTGCTAATTTAGATGAAAATGCTGACATTCCCAAAAATAATTGTATCTTTGTCTTTACTATGAGCAGAAGCTTTAGGGAAATCCTCCAAAAACTTATACTGTTTTCGCTGACTTCGTTGGCGGGAACCATTGTCGATCTGGGACTTCACTGGATTCTGTCTCATTATGTCTTCAGCGGAAACTACTGGGGCAGTTACTGGATTGCGCCTGTCATTTCCTTCGAAGTTGCTGCAATGACCAATTTCGTCATCGCGTACTTCTTCGTGTGGAAGGAAAGGGTCTCCTATCGTGGCGCAAGGTCCTTCTGGCGTCATTTTGCAGGTTACAATGCCGCCGGGGTAGGGGCCTTCATCATAAAGTTCATAGTCATGCAGGGCGTCCACTTCCTGTTCGTGAGCCTGGACTGGCTGCAGGACTACTCCTTCGAGCCTGTGATCTGCAACATGATAGGTCTGTGCTTCTCCGGACTCTTCAATTTCTATATGTCGGAGTTCGTAATCTTCAACAAGAAGAAGCCGGAAAAATAATTTTGTATATTCCAAAAAAGGGTTTAACTTTGCATTCCCTTACGGTGCGATGGCCGAGTGGTCAGGCACAGGTCTGCAAAACCTGCTACAGCGGTTCGATTCCGCTTCGCACCTCTTCAGGCGCCTTCGATGGCGCCTTTTTTTTGTATGTCCGGATGGTCTGAGACTATATATAAAACAGAAAGCGTCGGCCTTCACAGGCGGACGCTCCTACTAACCACATAATTAATAACACTAAAACTAATAACCAATAGATTGATTCCGTGAGGAGAACCCTTACTTCCTCAATCCGGATA
>Ga0310691_10003472_pt1 | contig 18874 bp, 27 predicted proteins | sample 176DNAGHGlowgp2_FD_203887 | JGI IMG/M metagenome (GOLD analysis project Ga0310691, IMG submission 203887) | Sheep rumen microbial communities from Palmerston North, Manawatu-Wanganui, New Zealand - 1766 DNA GHGlow gp2 (v2) (version 2) | ecosystem: Host-associated > Mammals > Digestive system >...
GATTTCTCAGAAAAATATTCACCATTAAATTTGAAAACCAAGGGGCTAACGAAAAATTTCTCGTTGATAGATACTTGTTACAAGCTTGGTGTTGTGGCTTATCCTACCCCAAAAATGGGTCTGTTCCTAGGCACTAATGGTATGCTTATCATTGAGACATACGGAAAGAAAATATGTGACTCACAAATAACCGCAATCACTGGGGTGTGCGCTATGGCTAAAACAGAGAAAGACGCATTTGACTTGACTGAAACATTCATGAAAAATGTTGTTGAAATTGAGACAGAAGCACCTGATAAAACAAAATACTTGTGGGTTAGAACAAATTACTCTGGACTTGATACCGAAGAACTTGAGTTTGATAAAATTGATATTGATTTGAAGAAGAACTACAATGACGATATACCATACAATGACATTGTTGAAATATTGAACTCAAAGTCAAATGAGCTTATCTTATTCAACGGAAAGCCTGGAACTGGAAAGACTTCTCTTATCAAGCACCTGATGTCCGTTAGCGAAAATAAATTCCTATATATCGACTCAAACCTGCTTCTTGACATGGATTCATCAAGGTTCATTGCATTCCTGTTGAATTATCGTAACTCTGTAGTTGTACTGGAAGACTGTGAGAAAATTCTGTCACGAAGAGAGCAAGGAAATCCATTTATGGGGACTCTTCTTAATCTTACAGACGGTATCTTGGGAGAAACTATAAAATGTAAGTTCATTTGTTCGTTCAATTGCTCTGAGAGTAAAATTGATGAGGCATTATTGAGAGAGGGTAGATTGTCCCTAAAGTATTGCTTCGACGAACTTTCATTGGAGAAAACAAAGGTACTTGTACCAGATGCAACAGCACCAATGACTCTTGCTTCAATATATAAAAAGGATAAAACAGTAGTTGTTGGTAGTAAAAAAACATCTAAAATAGGATTCTGATATGAGATTATTGATAGTAGGTGGAACTTTTTCCAACAACCCAAATGAAGTAAAAAGGTCTGGCGTAGTAAGAAAGATGCTTGAGCATATCGACAACACCAATGCCTATACACATTGTATTGAAGCTTTAATGGCTAATAGTGGGACTATTGAAACTCTTGAAGCGCTTGTTGATATCCCAATAAAAGAAGACGCTGATGTAACAATATGGATGGCAAACATTACTAATGAAGAGCCAAAGCATTATCCACGAAAGAAGCAGGGTTCTGTCCTCATCTGTTCTAAGGTAATGCGTGAGGGATATACACGTGCCGACTCAATCTCACGTATCTTCAAGATGCACGGCAATGCCGTAATCGAGATACGAAAAGATGAGAAAACTGGCATGGTGTCATTTACCCTGGTAGATGCGCTTGGAAACATCTGGTATGATGGAAACGATATCCCAAGCCTCATGACATCTATAATGTCATTTGTGGCATTCACCAAGGCAGCAAAGCGTATCAATACCTCAAGAACAGCAGAAGACTATATTCCAGTGGCTAAGTATTTCGAGGATAACAAAGCTAATCTTGAGATACTGCTGGATACCAACAGGAAACTACAGCAGCATATACAGACTAGCTGTGGTAACAGATTCTTCGGAAATGTTAGTACCAGATGCCAGAAGTTATTCCCATCAATAAGGGCTAATCTGAGTTATGAGAGAGGTGTGGCTGCAACTAGGAATATGTTCGTCTCACCAAGAAATTCCAACAAGGAATCACTTACACCAGAGGATATGGTTCTGTATCTCACCAACTCAGATTCATACTGCGGAGAGAACAAGCCTTCAGTGGATTCACCAGCACAAGCCAGACTCTATGATAAGATGGATAACATCAATTTCATGATTCACGGTCATGCTGAAATTCATCATCCTCACGCTTCTAGAACCAAACACTATAAGCTCTGTGGTGATGTAAATGAGGTTGATGAAATCCTTAAGGTTGTAAATAAAGACGCTAACTCGTTCATTGTCAACCTGTTAGGTCATGGCTTCCTAATTGGTGCTAGCAATGGTTGACAAACTCATAGAAGAGGCTGAATTTAAGATAACAAACCAATGAAGAATAAGATAATACTGCTACAGTTAGTCATCATACTCATTCTTGGCATTAGGGTAGAAACATTGAAAACTGATGTCAAGATTGAGAAATTGAAGCACGAAATAATAATGTGTCTCAATAGTGACGAGGCGAAGGCAACAGAAAGGTTTAACAAAAATGTGGAACAAGCTATTAACAAGAGAAGAGTTCAAGAAACAGGTGTTTGCGAGAACTGATGGAAAATGCTGCGTTCCAGGATGTGATGAGAATGCAGTAGATGCTCATCATATCATGGATAGGAAACTATGGAATGATGGCGGGTATTACCTGTCTAATGGTGCTGCATTGTGCGCCAAACATCACCTGGAGGCTGAGAGAGGAACAATAACACCAATGCAGTGCCTTGACTACATGAATATACCACTTCACGAGGTTAAAACACCAGATAAACTAGAAGAGTTATTTAAAAATGACGAATACACACTGGCAATGGAGGCTGGAATAATTGACAAATGGGGAAAGTAATAAGAGCTGATAACTTCTACAATCGTGATGAAGTCGCTGCTGATAAAGCTACGATGTATATCTTTACTGATAACACCAATAGAAATAGTGGTAAAGGAGAAATACCAGAAGATTCTTGGTACTGCCAGAAGTATGGTAGTGGCAAACATTATCCCAAGGTAACATCAGCACTCATACGAGGACTTGATAACGCATACCCAATAACAACCCAACACTGGTATAATAGTCAGCATAAGGGATTGTTCGGTAGGTGGACTGACGATGACTTTGATGAATTCAAGAAGGTTATTGATGACGATTTTGATGAAATAAAAGCCAATATTGGGAAATATGAAAAGGTTGTTTTCCCATTTGGCGGTATATTCAACTCTAAGATTGCAAACATATCTAAATCTAGAGTGCCCAGATTATATGAGTATCTTATGAACAAATGTAAAGAACTGTTATGAAATATCCAAGGACATATCACGTGCCGTTCTCACCTGGAGCTACAAAAGATGATAAGAAGCTCAAAGATGGGTGGTTCGAGTATTACAGAGGCAAGGAAATAATACTCACTGAGAAACTTGATGGAGAAAATACCTGCATGACAAATAATGGGGTGTTTGCACGTTCGCATGCAGCAGAAACACGCTCTCCTTGGTCAATTAACCTTTGGGGTAATGATGGATTATACTGGAAGGTTAAAGGACTTATAGACAACGGACTCTATATCTTCGGTGAAAATCTATATGGAGAGCACTCAATACATTATGATGCTCTAAAAAGCTATTTCCATTTGTTCGCTGCATATAGCGACATAGTAGATGAATGGTGGGAGTGGGATGACGTGATGTTTATTTCAAAGGTAATGGAAATACCAGCAGTGCCAGTACTGTGGAGAGGCGTTGCGCAGACTGAGGAACAAATAAGAGACCTTATATCAAAGGAAATGAAGAAGCCTTCAGCATATGGGACTACTAAAGAAGGCATCGTAATGAGAACAACAAGTGGGTTCAGTGGTGAAGACTTCCCTAACTATGTCTGTAAGTATGTAAGGGCAAACCATGTACAGACTGATGAACATTGGACTAGAAACTGGAAAAAAGCAGAATTAGTATATGGATAAAATTGAGAAAACGTTTAGAAACATTAAGGAAGGTGACAAGGTCTATAGGATAAGAATTGCCAATTCTAAGCTTGTCGAGGATGAAAATGGTGGCTTTATTGAACTGCTGAAAGTTGAGAAAAGGCAACAGTGGAATAATTTCTATACGTTGAGACTCACATTCGACGATAGAACACATGCTGAGGTCAATATGAATGCCATTTCAATATCCGTAGATAAAAAGCCTCAGGCGAATGTTGACTCACCAATAGGTATATTTACTGAGTTCTATTCACCATCCAGGAAGAAAGTTCTTGAAGCAGCGCTAACCAGGTTGAAGAGTAAACAACAGCAACTCTCTGAATTAAGGAGAGAAACATTGATTCTCATTAATCAAGGTATTATTAGCGCTGGTAAAATAGAACCATTGTATGAATTAGCATACGATGATTCAAAAGAGAATGCTATGTCTGAAGTTGAATTTGCTGAAATGGCTTTGTAATATGAAAAATTTTAGTGACATACACGCTGGAGATAAAATATACACTATCTCAATAAAAGACTCGAAATTTAAATCGAATCTTGATAATTCATTTATAAGTATCGAGAAAGTTAGAGGAAGGACAAACAGTTCTGGCGATTATGGCAACTCTATGTGTGTTACACTTGAAAACAATGGTGGAGTGTTCTACCCCAATTCCTCATTGCAATCACATGTAACAATAGAATCATACGATTCAACTGGTCAAGGTAGAATCAATTCTAAGATTTATGCAACAACAAAGAGAGCCTGTTTGGAAAGGGCAAAAAGCATCATAGATTCATCTTCCGTCATACAGAGGAGAATTATAGATAGAATGCAAGAGCAGATTATATCAAATAACAACATGGTTTCGAAAATAAATGAGTCACTAAAAGACGCAGATATGCCTGATACTATGGAAGAGTTTGCCGAAATGCCACTGTAAAGCTTATGGAAAAAACATTCAATAGTCTAAAAAGAGACGATAAAATATATCTGATAAAGATAGGCTCTTCTACACTGTTGTATGACAGAAATGGTGAATTTGTCAGGGAACGAACAGTGAGGTCAGCATTTGATGATTGCTTTGATGAAGAGCTTGTGGCATTAACACTTAGTGACTTCTCAGTAATAGCTGTTAGTAGAAGTGATGATACATTCATAGAAGAACCAACTAATAATTCAACAGGCATTTCTCCAGTTATTGCCAATATATACGCCACATCAGAGAGAAGATGTATTGAAGCAACCAGAGAATACCTAAAGAAAAGAAATATTGAATATAACAAGAAAATTATGCAGTTGGAAGACTACATAATTGCAAGCGTAAACGTATTCGATAAACTTGATTCACACCTCGAATTCATGAAAGATGAACACGAGGAACTAACTGAGGAATTTGCTGAAATGGCGCTAGCATAAAAAATAAACATAATGGGAAAGAATTTTATAAGTTTAAAAGAAGGTGATAAATTATATTGCATCAGCATGATAGACTCTGATATACAGGAGATAAAAAACCATTGTATGCAAGAGAAAACTGTTACTGGTATAATAAGGACTGCTGATATGAGCAGGATTATGATAAGATTCCAGGGTGGGGATGCAATATATACCAATACTGATTCATCATATCACGTCAGAAATACAAAACCAGAAGATGAGATAAACCTGTCATTTGATATTTACTCTACTTCAAAAGAAACGTGTGTTGAAGAAGCACAAAGGCTTGTGTATGAAAAACTCAAAGTCTTGGATATTATCAGGAAAAGAGTAAGTGAATCGGAAACAGGGCTTCTTCTTGCTGGCTCTGCACTTGAACTCATTGACACAAAAGAAGAAGAACTTACCGAAGAGTTCGCTTCAATGGCGCTTTGCTAAATATATTTGAACTATGATAAAGAAAATAACAACAATACTTAAACTAATAAAAAACGTAATATTTCGTAGGAAACATTACACCCTGTCATTCTATTCCAAATTCGATGGACTTGTTCATAGGAGAAGATGGTTCTATGATTTCAAGAATTGGGGATTTGAAGAAGGAAACCTGGAAATGGTTGCAGGGGCTGATAACCTTTGTACTCATTATGCTCTGGGAAAAAGTAAAGTAACCGTTGACATAATCGCATCAAAGAAGCCAATCAGTGAAGAAGAGGCAAAGAAATATGATACATACGTAGCAGAAGATGTGTCAAAATTCTCCATGAAAGACAGAATACTGTGGGGTAGAAATTATACAAATATCGATAAAGATGAAGACGGAACAGTCAATATAACAAATATGTGGATTTGTCCAGTTACATTATTTGTGCTTGGAAGATACCCACGATATATCTATATTAAAAAACATGGAGAATGAAATAATAGGTGTGCTGGCATGTTGCCTTTTTGGTGTAATAATAATGGTAATAGCAGCTTCATCACAGCCAGAAAATAAAAACACATTCATTAACCAAAATGAATGCAAACATAAGTGGCTCTATGATGGGGAGAATGGAAGCAACACTGGGGCTTTCTATTACTGCGAAAAATGTGGGAAGAATAAATATATCCCATATAGAGAACTTATGTCCATGCCTGAAACAGACTATATATTTTGGACTACCAGACCACCAAGCCCAAATGAGAAAATAAAACAAGAAATGAGAAAAAACAACAAGTACTATGACCAGACTAGTAGAAGGTAAAGTGGCATCATTCACCGAAGTTGAGATAAAAAGAACAGTATACAACGTAGAGGATGTTTCACCTGAAGATGGGGTTACATTTGATTACACCAAGTTCATGATAACGGCTAAACAGTATGGAATGAAATGGAACTTGAAACAAACTCACTGTAAAAAGTGTAAAAAGGAGTTCAAGGATGGTGATAGAATGTATTTGGCTATAACTAACCAGGGAAATATCTTCCTGTGTAAGGATTGTGCAAGGATGCTTAGAAAAAGACTAGGTAAGCCAGATTACTGTAAGCCAGAGAATCAACATTTAAATTATGTTAAAAAATGAGGTAGTTTTTTTGCTATCTCATTTTTTTTATCTAAATTTGCCACCAGAAACAATAAAACGATAAAATATGCTTAATATCAAAAAAGGTACTAAAGTCTTTTTCCTACAGGTTAACGGTGAAAAAGTAGAAAAAGCTGAATGGACAAAAGTCACTAGAGACTATGTTGACAGTACTACTTGGACATGTGATACTGTACTAGACCTTGAGAATGGTCTCTTAATGTTTGATGAGGATAGTGGCGCAAGCGCACATAAGCGTGACCAATACAGACTCAGTGATAATGTGCTTATGAACCAGCTTATATGGGGAGTATTCACTTTCATCGGTACAACAAAAGAAGAAACTATCAAGCTAGCCAATAATTTCCTTACTGGAGAAACAAGTGAAATCCAACACGACATCAAAGTATTAGAAGACCGTATAAGTAAAATATTGGAAGTAAAAAAGAAACTATTGAAATTATAAACATATGACGCAGACAGAGATAATTAAGCAGTTTTTTGACGGATTTGGTGGTACTAGAAAGATACCATACAACTCATTCGTGGAAAACAACGATAAATGTGCTGATAGCCATAAGGATATAATCATATCACTTGTGGCGAATGATGTACTTAAAGCCAAGGTAGATAAGAAATCTATGGAAATATATCTTGAGGTTGACAGAAAGGATAAAGCTATTAAGATGATTAAGCTACAGGAACTAGCAGATAAACTTGGCGTTGACGGACTGAAATTCAGGACCATTTCCAACAAGTATGACCTGCCATCCAGACCAGGTAAAAAATATGAGGACAGATGCTGGGAGCGTTTGGTAAGGGAAATTAGCCTTGCAGAGAACAATGAAGGAAAGTTCGCCATACTTGATAAGGACGGTGAACCATTGTTCAACGATTGGTTCGATAACGTGTGCCTTGTAACGTTTCAAAGTCACCCTTGTTACCCAGAGAAAACTGTATTCGGTATTATTGTTGAGAAAGACTATGAGTTCGCTGCTGTAATAGGAAAGGGTGAACCAAAGCCAATTCTGAGATATAACATTGACAAGCTCCTACAGAAAGGAGAAGCAATGCTTACAGTTTTCTCAAAAAGGCAATTCATATTCCAACGCTATGATAGCGAGAATGTCATTTATCAGGCATTCTGGGGCTACGAGAGAACATGGGCTAGAGACGAAGACGAATTAATTGTCAAATATGACGAAAACATCACCTACCATGAGAATATAATGATGGGTGGCAACCCATATAAACCATATGGAGTCAAAGACGATGTCCCATACGAGGAATGGACAAAGGACTATATCCCACGATACATCTACTATAAAGGACAGAGGAAGTTCTTCGCATATACAAATCAGGAGTTGAATGAGTTCCTGACAGAATATGAGGAGAATAAGAAAAAAGGCGATTTCACAAAATATAAAGAGCATTATCGCATATGAATATAGCAAAACTATTCACAAAGAAAATGACCACTGAGGAGTACATTAAGACAGTACTACAAAAAAAAGAGTTGAACATATACAATATGCTGAAAAAGTATTCCCATTCTAAGGAATATGAGGTTATTAGACTCACAAACCTGAATGAAATGTACAACTATAGTAGAACTGGCTTTGAACCAGAGAAAAACTGGCATGGTCATAATGCTGGGTTCAGGGAACTTTATCTTCTTAAAAACAAGAAAACAGGAAAGTATACAATACTCAACATCAGCACAGGAGAACCAAAGTTCGAAAATATGTGGGTAGATAATATCGCAATAGTGAACTGGTTCGGTGGAAGTGGATTATCATGGGGAGAAGATGCAACATTCGGCATACTGCTGAAACAAGGGACACAGTTTGCAGCATTATACTGTGACAGCGAACAAATGACAGTCAAGAACCTTGATACACTTAATCTACTTGGGAAGTTCACATATACCAAGTTCAGAAAGTATTACTATAGCCCATTCAGACGTGAGAAGGAATACATCTATCAGAAGTTCGCCAACTACAATGAAAGCTGGGTAGAACCAGAGAAAGTAACGAAGATAAACGATAACTATGCTTACGTCTACGACATAGATAGAAGCGCAGAAATGAACCTAGATAAACTTAAAGACCCATACGAGCCATTCCTTATACTTGAAAAAACGCCATACGGTTATAGTGAGGTGGGAAGTGTGAAGACGAGAAAACAACTAATGATGAGAATTAAAAACGAACAATTTGAAGGTTATGAATAATTTCGATTACCCCAAATTAGGAGATTACGTTACAATTCACAATTGTGAGAACTTCAAGACAACCTGCATCGTGATATCTTGCGAACCACTGGATGGTATCTCATATCCAGTGGTACGAATGGTGTATACAGCAGAATGCGAAATGCTTTCAACCTTGCGCTCTTCATATGGACACCCTATATGGAATAAAATAAAAGCAAGATATGCAAAAGCACCATACATTTGTTCGAACTTCAGAACTGAAAACATTAAATCAGCAACAGAGGCAGAAAGGTCTATGACAGATATAGCACTGGCGAAACTTGGTGTTATCTGGAATCATAAAACAAAGTCATTCGATGATAGGGGACTTCCAGACATATCGAATGGACTTGTCCTCAATGAAGATTCAAAGTATTGTTGGCACAAGGTGCTCAAACCATATATAGGAAAAGTATTCTTCGAAGAAAGAGAAGATTCACAAAATCACCCATACGAGTCAGATTGGGCTAAAATATGGAACATCCTCCTGAAAGAGAAACTCAAGAGACAAAATGAAACTGGAAAACGCTCAGACGAAATGGAAGAGCACATGTTCGAAGTGCTAAGGACAATTTACCAAGCACCACTTCTTAAAGTATCTTATGAGTACCAAAACAGAAAAGAAGCAAGTAACGCATTCCTGATAGCTGAGAAAAACAACAGATACGAGGAAGGACGTGGATTCGTAATAGGAGAGCCAAAACTACACCTCGTAACTGATATGGTGTATCTCACATGCGGAGTCTGTAGAATTGACCTCTACGAGAGAATAAAAAAGAACACAACGTCAGATATAAAACTATATTTTCCAAATGAAAAATAACGTACCATATTTTAATAATGCATATGAGTGGGTGGAAAGCCTACCATACGGACAGCCACTACAAGGGAATAATGGTTACGTCTATGACAGCCCATTTAAGTCAAGATGGGGAGAAAGCCCATTGGATGTATATAAGAGACTGTTCACACAAGACCATTACTATAACCTCACAGACGAGGAAATGACAAAACTCAGGACAACCATCCAGTACCTTCCAATATATCTAGACACAGCACTTGATAACAATATCAAGTTCCTTGAGTCATGTGGATTTAAAGTATACAAGAAGGAAGGAAAACCAGGAGACCTCATGCACGTCTACCTAAAAAGGAATAATGTATCACTCTATATCTCAAACCAGACAACACCTCAAGACTACAGACCAAATAAAATTGAGGTAAGTGTTGGAGAACTTATCAAGAAGCCAAACTGGAAAAACCCAAGACGTGTTGAGTGTAACAATACATACACTTATGACTATGGTTTTGATATGCCAGACGATTTCGGTGAACTCACAAAGCAAGAGCTTGAGAAACATATCAAGAAGTATATGACGGAAATCATACCAAATGATATGCCCGTCTATAAGGAAAGAGGAAAGCTCACATTTGGAGACCTTCATAAGTTTGCTGTGGGAGAAAAACCAATAAAGAAACTGACAGTGCCAGTCTACGTGGTAAACTCTAAGTCAGGAAACTTCGCAACAATACCCAATCCAGGCTACTTTGATAACACAGGGCTGTCAAAGGCATACTGTGCTGTCTCTTGTGGTGGCGGTAAATGCTTCTATATACAACACTCACAGATAAAAAGCACAACTGCAAAGCAAGTGATGTTCCCAACAGTCTCACTGCATAGCGAGGGAAAAGAACCACTATATACAGACTTTGTCCTATGCCTCAGCAAACAAGAAGCAAAGAAACTAGCCATAAATACAATAAAGGAGAAAATTAAAAAAGAACAAGAGAAAATAAAACAAATTAAAGAAATGTAATACAAGAAAAGGAGACCTATGACCAGTCTCCTTCTTTTTTTTCTTTCCTCTACCTTTCGGGGTATATCCTATTCATACCCAGATATAGCCATCTTATATCCCCTCTTAACTAATACAGGGGATACAATGTCAAAATCCTTCTCAATTATTCTATCCCTACTCAATTCACGTTCCAATATATTCTTGCTAATCGAATCAATAGGATAATATATACCATTAATATACTGAAGCTGAATGGTGGTGTTCAACACCTCATTTATCACACACTTCACAATGCTGTTCAACCTTGATTCAGATATCATAAGCCTTCTTCTTTTTTTTTTTCTTCTTTATTCCTCTGGGGTCATTAACGTTAGAAACGTCACACTCTTTGGCACAAACGTATCCAATAACGCTTTCGCAGAATCAGTGATAGTCTTGCCAGTGGTAACTGTGTCATCCAATATTAATACCCTCATACCGTTTATCTTATTCCCAAGAGAGATATCAGATACATTAATAGTCTGACCAATTAACCCCCTATATCCAATTGGAATATATTTGTACGAGAATAAATTACCGTTCCTCATCATTTCCTCAAAATATGGACGCAAATTAATCTTGACATTCTCAGGCAATGCGTTATACACCTCAGAAGCCTCTCTCTTCCTGAAAAACTCCTTGAAGGAATACTTGTGAGGTATCAACCTTTCAATAATACCCAATACCCTGTTGTTCAACTCACTGGATGAAGGGGTAGTGATAATCACATCAAACCTCTCATTCAATTCCTTGGTAACAGCAACAAAACGCCTCAAGAGAAACATAACATCCTCCCTAGGATTCTTGAAACGCCACTTCTTGCCCTTCAATGCCCATATGAGTGGATTGTGATTCCACTTGTTCCTGAATATGGATATCACCTTGTAACCACCAATCCTACTGTAAAAAGGATGAGGACTCCAAGCATCATTGGTGTCAACGTAATCCTGATGATTGGCATCAAGACTAACATCACCATACAATGGGTCAAGATTCAAACCCTCTACAACACTGGATATACTCTCACTTATTATTTTATCTATAATATCACTCATATATAATATAATGTATATATAACTATTATAAATATCACAAAAATTTTTCCCAGAATTTTTTTTTTTGAAGACACATTGATTAAAATGAGGAGGCCGCATTACAGAAATCAAAAATTTTTTTCCCAATTTTTTTTTAGGAGGACCACCCATTAAGAAATAACCAATTTTTTTCCCAAAATTTTATTTAAAGAACTGTTGCCACCATATGTGTTCAAAAAGTGGGGGTGGGCGGGGTAGGTCACATAGGGGGGGGGTATCCCCCCACCACCTGTCAATACTTTTTACCTGCACTATTATAATTTAATACATAACTACTATGTTGTTACTACGTAACAATATAATAGTTATCTATTAAGTCTTTCGACAATAATATTATCTTGTAAAAATTTTTTATTCTATCTTATTGGTAGTCAGTTTATTAGGCTTTGATTTTAACGTTTCTAATCGTGTTTTAGGTAGCCAAAGGTATAAGTTATCCACCTATGCCATAAAATGCGTCCTACGGGCTTAAAAATAGCCTTAAATCGAAAGTATTGATATTGTGTTGTATTGTTGCGTTAATGTACGTGCGTATGTGTGTTGCCAGACTACTGATGTCCTGGTGATGCCAGCAAACCAAAGGACAAAAAAAAAAGCGCACCCCCTTGGATGCGCTTTTTCAGTGAGTTGGGTTAGTGGATGATGACCAACTTTTGCCCGTTGATTGCAATGTGATGAATGTCGGCTACATTGAGTGTGAAAGGTTTAACTTGGTTTTCAGCCTCAATACCTGCCTCTGCTTGGCGGTTGCTCTCCTTTGCAGGTCTAAACGCTGCCTTAATGTCCTTGATGATTGCAGGGTCGGTTACGACTACTCCGTCAAGAATGAAAGTAACCTCTTTGTTGGTTGCCTTAGTTTGATACAGGCGAAGATAGGTTGCGCCCTTGTGTGTGATAGTCTTGTTAGGTACTAACCACGTTCCCCAAGGTAGGCTTTCAGCCACGAACTTTTCGCCCTCTCCGTCACCCTTTGGCAAGCGATTGTTGACTGCCTTTTCGTAGTTTGCGTTGAACTGCAAACCGCTAATGTCAGTCAATGACGAAACCCTGCCGTAATAGGTGTTGCTCCTGCCACCTGCTAACTTTTTGTTGATGTGGTCGATGTCCGTTGTGTAGGACAAAGAGCAAAATTGGCAACTTGTGATGTTGTTCATCACGTTAACGAACTCACTTGCGATAATGCTTGTAGTTTTCATATCGTATATGAATTAAAAGTGAATATTTGCAGCCTATCAGATAGGCTACGTTAACTAAAACCTTGTTGTGTCAACTACTCAAAGAACTCTTTTTGTCTGATTGACGATGCAAAGGTAGGCATTATTTTTCATTCCTGCAAGAAAAAAACGATTTTTTTTCGCAAAAAGTGCATTTTTCTTTATTTTCAGTCATTGAAAATATATAATAGGGGCAAAATTGTAATCTGTGAGTTTACAAAATGGGTTATTTTGCAGGTTTTCAGTAATGCGTAAAAAATGCTTGTTTGGTTTGTGTCCTGCAAGCCAAATCAATACAGTGATAAATGAAAAGTAAAAACTCTTTACAACTCAATCCTCTATATGGTTATATGCGTTTTGGTTGATAAAAAAATCTTTACAACTGTATTTTTTGTGCCTTCCTTGGCTAGTTTGGCTTTATAACATATCTACTATGTTGTTACTTCGTAACAATATAATAGATATATTATTAAAGGCTGAAATTTGCCCTTTATTCCCCTCACATTGGTTTGTTAGTGTGTTTGATTGATAAGTTATCACCCAACCACTTAAAACGTCTTAGAATCGAATCTATTTGGCTATTGGTTCAACTGGTTTTATACTGGTGTCCTGATTGTCAGGCATCAGGTGTATTGACTGGTTAGTTTTGATAACTGGTTTATACTGGCTACCAGTGTCACCATCTCAGTTTGCTATGCTGGTTAAAAACGTCCATAAATGGCTCGTGTTGCGTTTTTGGTGGTTTACCTTGGTAGTTAACCACAAAGATAGTACAAAGCGATTGTGAGCGAAATAAACGCTATTTCCGTGTATATTTTGCACGTTATTATATATTGCAGGATAGAAATAGGGTGGCTTGTACTTATTTAAGTCAATAAAAAAAGCCTGCCACTTGGTTTGTAGCAGGCTTGATTATGGTTTGTTGTGCTTAGATATATTTCATCAGCAGGGTCATTGCTTGGTCGTTCTTTCGTACTTTGATTATTGCGCCCTCAATGATTTGTCGGATGCGTTCATCGGTCTTATTCATTTTCTCTGCAATGGTCTTTCTACTCATTTGGGTTGTGCCTATTCCGTAGATAGTGCAAATGATTGTTACTTCCTTGGGTTGCAGGATTGAGTTAAGCACTCGGAGCAGGTCGGTAGAAAGGGAGTCGTTAAGACTAACTTCTGCATCAACTGATGTGCAAAGGATGTCGCCTAATGTGGTGTCTGCATCGTCATTGGTTGGTGCATCAAGTGATGAATGTCGGTTTGGCGTGTCCTTATGGTAGTCGGCTACCATTCTTGATTTGTGTGTCAGTGCATCAAGTATGTACTTGCGGACGAAAGAAACGGCAAAACTCATAAACTTAGTGCCGATTGTTGGGTCATAAAGGTCGGCGGCTTCGATAAGTCCTTGGTTTCCCTCATTGATAAGGTCAAGCAGGGAAAGACAACCGCCACAATAGGAATAACTCTTAGCGATAGAAACAACAGCACGAAGATTGTGATTAACCAGAGTGTCCTTTGCTGCCTTGTTACCATTTTGGATGCGATAGGCAAGTTCGATTTCTTCTTCAATGGTCAGTGGCTTAAAGTTGGCAATCATAGCCAAATAAGCAGCAACGTCACTTGTGCGCTCTACATTGTTAGCAACTCCCTTACCGAACACGATTGAACTTAATTGATGTTTCATAATGCTTAATTTTAAATGATTAATAAACTTATTTCGGGTACAAAGATAAGGCATTATTTTGATACTACCAAAGATTTTAAGTTTTTTTAAGAAAAAAGTTTTAAGCACTAAAAAAGGGCAACTTTGTGTGTTGCCCTTGGTGGTTACTTGTTGTTGAACTTGACTTTCAGCAGGTCAGACAAACTGGTGTCAGCGAAAACCAGTTCTTTTTTGGCTCGTGTCAGTGCAACGTACTTCAAGTTTAACTCTTGCTGATATTGCCATTCTAACTGGTGTTTCCAAGTCAGTGGTAACTTTTCGGGGAGCAGGATAACAACTCTATCAGATTCCAGTCCTTTGGACTTGTGAGCCGTTGAAAGTGTTACGGCATTGTTAATCTTATCATCACTGAAAATCTGCTGAATGTAAGCCTTAACGTCATCCAGTTTGCTGACGTTTTCACCAATGGTAAGAATGCAGTTCATTCTATCCATAAAGGCTATATAACGTCCAGTTTCCTCTGCTTCGGCAGGTGTAATGTTATCTTTCTTGCAGATGTCCTTAACGACCTTTGCCTTTTCAATCTCTACCCAAGATTCAAAGCCTTTAATGGTCTTAGCCTTGGACTTCTCAATCGTGTTAATCAGTCCGTCAGCAATGTCACGACCCTTAACGATAGCGGTTACACCTGCTTGTATCAGTTTAAGACACATTGCAACCAGTGGAGCAGTGGAGCGACAAAGCACCATATCATTAGCCTTGAAAAGGTCTAAAGTAATCTCATTGGTGTGGGTAACAACTCCCTCTATTGCCTTGTCGTGTGCTTGTATTTGTGGCACGATTTGTTGCGCCAGTGCAATCATAGATTTGCCACAACGATAGTTAACTGACAATGGCAACTCCTTGGTATTTGGCAGGGTTGCAATCTTATCGAAAGAATTGCAGTCAGCACCTGCAAAACCATTGATTGCTTGGTTTCTATCACCAACTGCAATAAAACGACCTTTTGCAGCAGCAGCAAGCATTAACTCACGTTGTGCAGCGTTAAGGTCTTGGCATTCGTCAATAAATACAAACTTGTAGGCAGGAATATGGCGACGATATGCCAAAGGCAGGACAAGCATATCGGTGAAATCAACTTCGGGATTATCGTTATCCAGTATATAGCAATCCTTTAGCAGGGAGTTAACGATACTGATTTCGTTATCCAGTACAACGATAGAGTGTTCGTCACAAATGGCATTGATAGCGGTTATGTTATCAGCCTTGATAAGGTTAACACGACAAAGATTAAACAACTTACTGGCATTGTTAACGATAGCGACAAAGTTTTTGTTGTTGCTATCAACCATATCACGAATGATGTTGGAATACTTGCGGTTGTTAACCTTGGCTCTTTTATTTATTTTCTTAATAACATTAAAGCCAAAGGAATGCAGGGTGGAAACATCAGCATAGTTGCCAATCTTAACTGATAACTCTTCTACAATAGACTTGTTGAAAGCCAAGAATTTAACATCATACTTGTTTAGATGCAGCAACTTGCAGCATTCAACGATTGTTGTGGTCTTACCACTACCTGCAACCGCATTGATTGCAAGATTACCAGTGCCATTCTTAACTTCGTTAAAGATAGCGATTTGAAACTGAGAAAAATTCATGTTTGCCATACTTTTAATTTTAAATGATAAATAACTGGGTGCAAATGTAGCGAGTTTTATTGATTCCTGCAAATATTTTCCAGTTTGTTTTAATTTATTAACATCTATTCACAAACCAGTGTTTTTACTGGATTACTGGTGACTGGTACAACTGGCAACTGGTGGGCAAACACAAGATACTGGGAAAATAATAAATCTTTACAACCAGTAACCCTATATGGTTATATGCAGTTTACAGTGATAAAAAATCTTTACAACGGATAAACCAGACTGGGGGAATTATAAAGGGGGTATAATAGATAACCTGTGTGTATGTAAGCACAGACGTACAGTCCTCAATGTGATTCCTGATAGTCTGATTATCGTGGCTTGTCTGTCAGGAGAAACTTGTCTGTTACACTCACTGTACTGGCGTATGCCAACTGGTGCAGATACGTGAATCAACTGGTATAGGTTGTAGTACGTGTGCTGGTCTATACTGGTGCAGGCTGGTGTGTATATACGTGTGCATTGGTCTATACTGGTGCAGGCTGGTGTGTATATACGTGTGCATTGGTCTATACTGGTGTAATGTGTTATACTGGTGCATATATAATACGTATATTGGCGTGTGGGTTTACATGAATAAATTCTATACGTTTCACGTGAAACATAATCATATATTATACTGGCGTACATATTATTTAATGTGTAAGAATATAGAGTATTTGTACTTATTTAAGTCCAGTATATAATAAAACCAGTACCAATCTCACGACTAGTACTGGCAGGCTTATTCATTAAAATTATTGCTTATGACAAAACTCTAGTTATTATAGTACTTTGTACTTATTTAAGTCTATTTGACTATGATGTCAACGTGTAGCACGTTACTGGCTTTAACCAGTTCATTTGGCGCAACCTCTGCTTCTGATACGTCGTCAGCAATCTTAACCAGTTCTTCGTTAACGATATCATAGATAGTCCATACCCTGCGTAAATCTCTTGCATTATCATCGGGGTCGAGCCACACCACTTCATCATTAACTTCCAGCTTATCTCCAGTCCAGTCGTATACGTCCACATCACCATACTGGTAAAGGACTATGATAGTGTCATTGGCAGTCAGCAGGTAGTCACCATTGTCGAACACGATGCGTTCATTAAATTGTTTGGCACTCTCCAGTATATGCTCATAGGTGTAAGGGTCAAGGTCTGACTCTGCGTTTTCGCTGACCTTTCTTAACTCGCACACAACGTTCCAGGGATGACCGCACTTAATCATATCAGTGTAATGATTGAAATACTGGGCATTGTCATCCAATAGTTCAATGCTGAAAATCTGCCTTACTTTGTTTTTGTTTATCATAATTCTTCTGATGCTTAAATATTAGTGATTAAAATGCCCACCACCATCTTGATAGTGGGCATTGTTAGCCTTAAAGGTCAATAGCAAGATAATTGCCACCTCTTTCACCCGTTCTGCGGTTGTAGATGTCCTCAATACGTGCATTGGTGAAACCCTGCTCCCTGCAATACTTTGCAAAGTCCTCTGCATAGTCACGACAATAGCTAGTAGTGTAGACGTGAATGTGACGCTCACCTCTCTTGATTTGTTTTTCTACTTGTTCTACCAACTCCTTACTTGGCTCGAACTTCTTAGTGTACTGCTTTGCTTGTTCTGCGTTAATCATATCTTCTAATTTTAATTGTTTGACGTTGCAAAGTTACAAAGAAAAAATGGAACTACCAAGATATAGCCCCATTTTTTATAAACTTTTAACAAATTTGTTCTTTATCATATTGGTTAACCAGCCGTTCCAATGTATTTGTTGGTAAGGAATAAATGTGTTCATAGACTAATGCACCGTCCTTATCTTCCAGTATAACGTGATAGTTTTCCTCAAACTCAACTCTTATAGCCTTATAGGTTCTTTTCTTGTATATAACCTTAATAGGCTTTTTGTAGTTGTATCGTTTGCCTACACCTACCTTGTGTTGTAGTTCTCTCCACCAGTCGTGACTAATCTCGTCAGCGAAGAACCAGTTAATACCAATCTTGTAAATCATACCCTTCCGTGAACCAGTGCTTTGCTGCATACCAGTAACACAACCAATCTGGCAACTGATAGAGTTTTCTCCTCTAAGGAAATCACCCAGTCCAATACTTCCTTCAATCATAATTCATTTGCATTAAATTGTTAATAGCATATCTTCTTTTAATTCTTCTAGTAGTTCATTGAGGTCTGACCTAACCATATCGTCAAACTCTCTTGGCTCTTGTTCACCTTCAAATTGAAACCAAATAATGCCCTCTGATGGCTCTTGAAACATACTGGTGATAGTAGGCATTTCCAGCGTGCTTAAACCACAAGAATAAGCGTCTCCTACCACATACCGACATTCCATTGGATGCTGCTCGTCAGTGTGCATCAATAGTGCTGACAGTTTCCTTCTAATTTGCTCTCGTTTCATTCTTCTAATTTCCATAGTTCATTTGCATT
>Ga0310691_10003475_pt1 | contig 18862 bp, 19 predicted proteins | sample 176DNAGHGlowgp2_FD_203887 | JGI IMG/M metagenome (GOLD analysis project Ga0310691, IMG submission 203887) | Sheep rumen microbial communities from Palmerston North, Manawatu-Wanganui, New Zealand - 1766 DNA GHGlow gp2 (v2) (version 2) | ecosystem: Host-associated > Mammals > Digestive system >...
CGTGTCGTCTATGGCGGTGGCGGCATCACGCCAGATATCTTCATCCCCGAGGATACGCTGGGCATGACCTCTTACTATAAAGAGGCTTCGATGACCGGACTGATCCTGCAGTTCGCCTATAACTATACCGACGAGAACCGCGCCAAGCTGAGTGATATGCAGGACGTGTGGGAGATGGAGCGCTACCTGAAGAGCCAGAACACGGTTGAGAAGTTCGTGGCCTTTGCCGAGAAGAACGGCCTGAAGCGGCGTAACCTGATGATCCAGAAGTCGCACAAGCTGCTGGAGCGTTTCGTCAACAGCCGTATCATCTATAACATCCTCAACGAACAGGCCTGGACGGAGTACCTGAACCACGACGACCCCGTCATCATCGAGACACTGCGCATCTTCCGTAATGGTGAGGCATTCCCCACCAAGCGCCCTGTCGGTAATACGAAGGACGGAAAGCTGGCCATGACGTTCGACAATGCGAGCCGGAAGGCTCCGAACAGCTATTTCGCGCATGCTTAAGGCAAACCTGCGACGGCAGATGCGCGACAGGAAGCGACAGTTCACCCGGCGACAGCTGGAGGAGCTGTCGCTTCCTGTCGTTGCGCGTCTGCGTCCGCTGCTCCGCGAGGCTTCCGTCGTGCTGGCCTACTATTCGTTGCCCGATGAGGTCTGCACTCATGACCTGCTCGGCGAACTGGTGGCGGTGGGCAAGACCGTCCTGCTGCCCAGGGTCGTTGACGACACGACGCTGGCGCTGTGCCGCTACAGTGGTGAGGCTGACTTGCGTGAGGGGGCTTTCCATATCCTGGAGCCTGTCGGCGAGCGTTTCACGGACTTGAGCCTTATCGACACGGTCTTGGTGCCTGGCATGGCCTTTGATGCCAGGGGCCACAGACTCGGACGTGGCAAGGGCTATTACGACCGTTTGCTCTCCGGTCTCGTCTGCAGGAAGATTGGGGTGTGCTTTGACTTCCAGAAAGTGGTGGAAGTGCCGGTTGATGCGTATGATGTCGCGGTGGACATCGTCGTTTAGCAGAAGCGGATGTCGGCGATGACCTGACTGCCGACGGCTGCGTTCAGTTTTTTCACGATATCTTGTCTCATCATCGAGAGGTCGGCTCTCAGGGCCGGGCTCGACAGGTGTACCCATAGCGTCTGGTTGCGGATATAGGCGTCCCGGGTATAGCCCGCCACCATGTCGCCCATCACGGTCGGCCAGGCTTCCACGAGCCGTTTCTGCAGCAGGGGTGTCTCCAGTCCCTGTGCCCGCAGGTTCCGCAGGATCAGTTCGCCGATGTTTTTCACTTCTTTTCTGAACATACGCTATTTGGTTATCTCTCCGTTGTTGACGTGGAATATCTGGTAGTCGTGGGATGAACGGCTGAGAATCTGGTCCAGATGGTCGCGGTTGGTGTCTGTGATGAAGATCTGTCCAAAGTCGTCGCCAGCAACAAGTCTTACAATCTGCTCCACGCGGTCTGCATCGAGCTTGTCGAAGATGTCGTCAAGCAGGAGTAGGGGCGTGGTGCGGTTGTTGGTGCGGCGCAGGAAGTCAAACTGTGCCAGCTTCAGCGATATCACGAAGGTCTTGAGCTGTCCCTGGCTGCCCTCGCGCTTCAGCGGATGTCCGCCCAGGGTGAAGGTCAGGTCGTCGCGATGGGTGCCGTGCAGCGAGTAGCCCATGATGCGGTCTTTCGCGCGGTCGCGCTGTATCACCTCCAGCAGCGGTCCGCGCTGACAGTGCGACACATAGTCGATAGCCACCTGCTCCTTGTTGCCGGATATCTGTTCGTAGTAGCGCTGGAACACGGGCGCCAGCTCCCTGACGAACGCGTCGCGCCGCTGGTAGATGCGCTCCCCCTCCATGGCCATCTGCTCTTCCCACAGGGCGATCACGTCGGGATTGGGCTCCTCCTCCATCTTCAGCATCGTGTTACGTTGCAGCAGCGCCTTGTTATAGCGGTTCATCGACTCGATATAGCTGTGGTCGTACTGCGAGATGACCACGTCCATCAGCTTCCTGCGCTCCTCGCTGCCGCCCTCGATGAGCATCGTGTCCGACGGCGACACCATCACCAGCGGTATCAGTCCGATATGCTCCGACAGCCGCTTGTATTCTTTCTTGTTGCGCTTGAAGTGCTTCTTCGTGCCGCGCTTCATCCCGCAGGAGATGCTGAGACCGTCAGAGTAGCTGCCCTCAAGCATGAAGAACTCCTGACCGTGGGTGATCACCTGCGAGTCGATGGTCGTGCCGGCAGAATGGCAGAACGAGAGGAAATAGATGGCATCCAGCACATTGGTCTTGCCCACGCCGTTCTGGCCGATCAGACAGTTGATCTTCGGCGACAGCTCCAGCGTGGCTGTCTGGATATTCTTATAGTTGATGAGCGACAGTTTCTCGAGAATCATACTGCAAAGGTACGACTTTTTAGGCACTGGCGGCGCAGATTACACGGATTTTAACTATTTTACGAAAAAAAACTGCATAATCAGCGCAAAGCATGACAAATTTTTAGTAACTTTGCACCCGATTTTTGAAAATAAATACATAAGCATAATGGCAAATACAACAAATCAACAGCAGGCTGCACCCACTATGGAGCAGACCTTGAACCAGAGTGAGGCCTTCTTCCTGAAGTACAAGAAGGCTGTCATCACCGTCGTCGTGGCGCTTATTGTCATCATCGCCGGTGCAGTACTTTACAAGACTTACGTTTCCGAGCCCAACGAGCAGAAGGCCAGCACGGCCATCGCCAAGGGTCAGGAATATTTTGCTCAGGGCCTCTTTGAGCAGGCTCTCAATGGCGACAGCGCCAACTTCAAGGGCTTTGCCAAGCTCGCCGACGAGTATAGCAGCACCGCTGCCGGCAATCTGGCCAACCTCTATGCCGGTCTCTGCAACGCCCAGTTGGGCAAGTGGGACGCTGCCGTGAAGTTCCTCGAACAGTACGACGGTGCCGACGACCAGATGATCTCTCCCGCCGCCGAGGGTGCGCTGGGCAATGCCTATGCCCATCTGAACCAGCTCGACAAGGCTGTCTCTTACCTGAAGAAGGCTGCCGAGAAGGCCGACAACAACTCGCTCTCTCCCACCTATCTGATCCAGGCCGGTGAGATCCTCGAGAGCCAGGGCAAGAAGGACGAGGCCCTCAAGCTGTATCAGACCGTGAAGGAGAAGTACTTCAACTCGATGCAGTATCAGACTATCGACGGTTATATCGAGCGCGTTTCCGCTAAATAGTCATGGCAACAGCACTCCATAACCTCAGCGACTACGATTTCTCCAAGGTGCCCGACGCGTCGAACATGATTTTCGGCGTCGTCGTGGCCGAATGGAATCCCGAGATTACCGGTGCCTTGCTCGAAGGCTGTGTCAGCACGCTCGAGAAGCACGGCGCCCTCCCTGAGAATATCCATGTGAAGACCGTCCCCGGCTCGTTCGAGTTGATTTACGGTGCTCACCAGATGACGCTCAACGACGGCTACGACGCGGTGATAATCCTGGGCTCCGTCATCCGTGGGGAGACCCCGCACTTCGACTACATCTGTCAGGGGGTTACCGAGGGCATCGCCCGTCTGAATGCCACCAGCAATATCCCCGTGGTCTATGGACTGCTTACGACCAATGATCTCCAGCAGGCGAAGGACCGTGCCGGAGGGCGTCTGGGCAACAAGGGCGACGAGTGTGCCGTGGTAGCCATCAAGATGGCCAAGTTCTGATTGTCGTTGGAGAGACTTTGGAATAGAAACTACTGTAAGGTGATGGCAGCGAACTTCACGCTGTTCTTCGCCTTTTATGTTTTAACCCCCTTGCTGCCGCTCTACCTGAGCGAGCATTTCGGTGCGCCGAAGGATGTGATAGGCCTGGTGTTGTCGGGCTATACGATTACGGCGCTGCTCTGCCGGCCCTTTAGCGGCTATTTCGTCGATTCCTTTCCCCGCCGCATGGTCCTGATGGTGTGCTTCGGTGCCTTTGCCATCTTCTTTGCCGGCTATCTGGCGGCTTCCACCTTACTGTTGTTCACAATCGTGCGCACGCTCCACGGCGGGCCCTTCGGTGCCCTCACGGTGGCCAACTCCACGGCTGCCATCGACGTGCTGCCCTCCAGCCGCCGCACGGAGGGCATCGGCTACTACGGACTGAGCAACAACCTCTCGATGGCCATTGCGCCCACCATCGGCATCTTCATCTACAAATATACCGACAGCTTCGAGCTGCTCTTCTGGCTGGCGCTTGTCGTGGCCTGCGCTGGCTGGCTCATCGACGCCACGGTGGAGTTCCCCGAAAAGGAGATTGTGCGCAACAAGTCGAAGCTCTCCTGGGACCGTTTCTTTCTCGTGCGCGGATGGCTGCTCGGACTGAACATGGTGGCCTTTGGTTTCAGCTTCGGCGTGCTGAGCAACTACGTGGCTATCTACAGTAAGGAGGTGATGGGCATCACAGGCGGCACAGGCACCTATTTCCTGCTTTGCTCCCTCGGTCTGATGGCCTCACGCCTGCAGGGCGGCAAGGCCTTGCGCGAGGGGCGGCTCACGCATAACGCCGGCTCGGGCATGGTCATCTCGCTCGTTGGCTACACCTTATTTATATTAATGCCGACCTTGTCGTCGCTCTTCGCTCTTCACTCTTCGCACTTCACTTTGATCGGCTACTACGGCTCGGCCTTGCTCATCGGACTGGGCAACGGTCACATGTGGCCTGCCTTCCAGAACATGACCATCTGCGTGGCCCAAAACAATCAGCGGGGCACGGCCAACTCCACCATCCTCATCTCGTGGGACGTCGGCATGGGCCTTGGCATCCTCGTCGGCGGTGTCGTGGCCGAACTGTTCGGCTATGACGCTTCCTTCTGGACCGTCGTCCTCGTCAATGCCGCCGGCGTCGGCTGCTTCTTCATGGCAACGAAAGACTTCTTCCTCCAGCGCCGGCTCAGCGACAGTGTCAGATAAATCAAGTTTGTTCTGCTGAATCATCGGCCATCCAGGTTGTCACGTTCTTTCCCATCCGCTGCTTGAAGGCGAGGGTGAAGGTGCTGTAGCTCCGGTAGCCGCTGTCGTGTACCAGCTGCTTCGTGGTGAAGGGGCGATGGCTGGCGACGGCCTCGTGGTAGAGGCCTATGAAATGGTTGATGCGCAGGTCGTTGATATACGCATTGTAGGTGATGCCCTGGTTGGAGAAATACTGGCTGAGGTAGTAGCGATTGGTGCCGACGGCCTTGGCAAGCTGGATGATTGTCAGGTCGTGTTGCAGGTAGAGCTGTGTGTCGATGCAATGCTGCTGTAGCAGCGGACCGATGTTGTCGCGGACGCTTGGAAGGCTATTGGCTACGGCGACCTCAGTGCCGTTGTCTGTGGTCTCTGCCACGATGTCTGCGGTCTCAGCCTCAGCGTTGGGCGTCTCTGCCGAGGGAGCGCTCTGCGTATGGAGGATGTTCAGGTCGCTCAGCGTCTCCACGCGCCACACGAGATAGCATACCAGCACGGCGGTGGTTGCCTGCATGGCGTATCGGTAGGCCGGTCCCTTGCCGGTAAACGCATAACATACGAACATCAGTAGTATGATAGCCAGCACCACGAAGCTCTGCCACACCTCCTTGTGCTCCAGGTCGGCATAGTTGTCGCGCAGCCAGCGTCCGTATTGTCTTAACGCGTGTACCATATATATAATCAGGCTGATGCACATCAGCAGGAAATAGCCAAATAGCATCGGCAGCAGGGTGTCGTTGGGGCAGAAGATGTAATAGGCTTCGCCCACGGCGATCGGTGCCATCGCTACGGCAATGGGCCACAGCGGTCGCCTGCGGTCTTGCAGCATGGCCAACAGGACCGCTATTGCCAGAGGAAGGAAGGTGATGCAGTCGAGCAGTCCGCCTATCAAGTCGCACAGCCTGACAGCCTCGCTGGAGGTGAGGAAGAGGATCGGCATGTACCACACATGGCTCAGTCCCGAGACTGCCAGGAAGGCAGCCGTCCACCGTCGCAGGCGTACGGGAGGCGTGATGTCGGGCGCAAAGGCGTTACCACGGCGCAACAGCAGATAACAGCTTGCCATTATCGACAAGGTTGTCACTGCTGCGTAGAAAATGATAAAGAGAATGTCTTCCCTGATCTGCTCGTACATGGCTGAGGCGGTTGTGCAGCTCTCTTATTCGAGGGGAATCTCCGGGTGCTGCACGGCCAGCGGCAGGTCTTTCTGCGAGAGGTAGAACATATAGAGGATCACGGGCTTCGAGCCGCGGTTCTCGCCGTGGTGAATCGTGTTCACCATCTCCACGACGGGCTCGCCTTCATGCACGGTCTTCTCCTTGCCGTCCTGACCGATAATAGTCAGCTCGCCCTGCACCAGTATGCCGTAGTTCATCACGGGGTGGTGGTGCCAGCCGAGTTTCTGGCCTGCGGGGAACACGTATTTCACAGCCACCAGCTCGGGGCGCCCCTGGAGGTAGTCGGGCAGTTCCACGCCGTCCCAGCTCTGGCTGGTGCGGATCAGCTCGGTGCTCTCCACTTTCTGCACGGTATTGTCTTCTTTGTCTTCTTTGGTGCGCGCCTCCTTACAGGAGTACAATACGTTTGTGCCACAGATAAGGGTGGCGGCAAGCACCCATTGCATCATTCTTTTCATCGCTCCGAAAATATTTGTTTTATGTTGTGGTCGCAAGGCGGGGATAGTCACCCTTGCCCTGTATTTGCTGCAAAGGTACATAATTCCCTGCAACCTTGCAAATATTTTATTAGGGATTTTCCAAGGTCATTAATGAATTTAATCGATTTCATTAATGAGTTTGGACTTTTTCATTAATGACGTGTTTTTGAGGGGTGAGTTAACTCAAACGATCCATCGAGTTAACTCAACCGGCAAATTGAATTAACTCAGCCTTTTCTCGCTGCCATGACCATCAACGTGGCCAAGCAGATGTTCATCGAGGATGAGCGAGGCAGTATCAGCACTGGCAAGTATGCCGACTTCCTTCTTCTTAATCAGGACGTGCTGACTTGCCCGGTGAATGAGATTCACTCCACCAAGCCAGTAGCCACCTACTTCGAGGGCAGGAAGGGCTTCTCGATGTAACATGCCGTCAATGTATTACTCTGAATTTGTTTTCGAAAAAATGCCTTGGCAATAGAGATGCGCAAGTTTTTCGGCAAATCTTTTGTCAATGTCAGCAGATTGTTGTATCTTTGCAGATGTTAATTTGGAACTTGCAGTCCGGAGAGTTTCTGTGAGGAGGGTCATAGATTATATTTTAATAACATCAAGGAAAATGTCGCTGTAAGATGTGCGGCATATAAAAAAAAGATTATGAAAAGGTACATGAATGTTTTGTGCGTGCTGATACTTGCACTCACTTTGATTGATTTACTAGTGGATTTCTTTTTTACTGGCGATCAGCCGGTCTCCATGAAGGATCCCCAATCGTTCTCCCTGGGCAGCTTGTTGTGGTTGCTGTTGGTTATCTTAGTGGTTTTTGGCGCAGGCTTTATGTCCTTCGTCTATTTCATCAAGTTTATCTTGAATGTGAACCGCAACGAGGTGTTCACACAAAAAAACATCAGTCTGCTCCGCAAATATGGTGTGTGCGCGCTCTTGATAGGCGTATGCGTCATTATTCTCAGCATCTCTATCATAACAGGCAATACCTTTGCCGATGCCTTGTCAGACGGTATCAATGCGTTGGGCGAAGGCTTTTTTGCGTTGCTGATGGGCGAGGTGTTCGGCATCGGACTAAAATTGAAGGAGGCTCACAAAGGTGTCTGAGAGAAATGGCTGTCCTTTGAGTTGTTCTTAAAAACGTTCGAAAGGCAAGAACTCCAGAGCTTCACGTCCACCAACCATGTACGATCAAATCAGGGAAGATAAGTTCTTCATCATTTTTTATGCAGGCGTGACGGCTATAGCCATCATAGCAAGTTGCTATTTGTTGTTCCGCCGGGCCAACGCCATTGCTCCTGACGTGACGCCGCCAGTGCACCTGCGCCGGTGGACTGCAGCCTTTTTTGCTTCCATCGCCTTGAATCACTTGTGGTATATGCCGATACTGTTCCTTACCTCAAGCGAGGATATCCTGATAACTGATCTTATAGGCGGTTTACTTGACTGCATGACGGTTATTCCTTTGGCTTTAGTTGTTTTGCTCACGATGCTGCAAGACCGCAAGCGTCCGCTATGGCCTGTTGCCGTGATGGTGGCTCCAATCGTTGTTGGAAATGCGTGGAGCGTTGCAACCCGTAGTTATGCTCTTCTGCCGATGCTATATGCCTATTTTCTATTGATGGGCATTGGCTTTATCATATATATGGTTCGCGCATTGAGACAATATGGGCGTTGGCTGCGCGACAACTATGCCGACCTGGAGCACAAGGAGGTGTGGCAGGGCTTCGTAGTATTGGTCATCATGTTGCTAGTGTTCGGCAACTATACCTACATCTACGAAGGCAGGGCTTACATATATGCCATGCTGGGTGGTTTCGCCGTACTGATATGCTACCTCCTGTGGCGAGTGGAGACACTGAGCGACCTTAGCGTCCCCCTATCGCTAAACTTGCCAGTCGCAGAGCCGGTTAGTGCTGAGACAGAAGCTGAGGAATGTTGTGCTCTTTCACAGGCCACCTGTAATAATATTGGAGCATTGCTACAGAGACATTGCATAGAAACGCAACTCTACTTACAGCACGACCTGAGCCTTTTCCAACTTGCCAAAGCCATTGGCACAAACCGTTTCTATCTCAGCCAGTATTTCACTACTAAGGGCATGACTTACAATGCTTATATCAACGACCTGCGCATCAGTCATTTCATGAGCCTCTATCGTGAGTCTGTTGATGATCATCGTCCTTTTACTGCTCATCAGTTGGCGCAGGAAAGTGGCTTCCGCAACTACAATACCTTCAGCAGTGCCTTCAAGCGCAAAACGGGACAGCCGGTAACTGCCTGGATGAAGGCTGCCGAGCGTAAGCAGGCTGGCCTGGAGGGCAAGGATCGGCATGAAAGGCTTGGGTAGTCCTAAAGTACCAAAATCTGCAAGAAAATTACCAAAATCTGCAAGAATCACGGCTCAGGACATTGGCTGTGATTCTTTTTTGAGGTGGAATTACTAACTTTGCAGACAGAAATGTAGATCCCTAATTTTTTTTAGTTATGAGAAAATTGAAAACAATGATGCAAGTCGCCACACTTGTTTGCGGCGCAACAACGGTACTCACTTCATGTACCAGTAAAGACGACAACCCGATTCCTACGCCTACGGAAAACATCGGCGCTCCTGACTACTCCAAGGAGGCCTGCTGGTGGAAGATTCCGGAGATCACCAAGGAATTCGACACGTTCTACATCTACTCGACTATCTACTTCGCCGGTAACGAGGGCGACCCCGACTACGCGACGCTCGACAACAAAGAGATGTTGGACGGTATCAAGGTGGAGCATGCCATCAAGTCGAGTGTTTTCGAGGAATCCACCAACCTGTTCATCCCGCTCTACCGCCAGGCCAGCATGAGGCTTGCGGGTGACACCTGGAAGAAGACTGGTAGCATCGAGGAGGCCATCAAGAGCACGCCCTACGGTGACATCACCGCTGCGCTCGACTACTACTTCGAGAACTACAACCAGGGCCGTCCGTTCGTCATTGCGGGCCACAGTCAGGGTGCGGCCATCCTCCGCCACGTATTGAAGTATTATTTCAAGGAGCATCCTGACTATTATAAACGTATGGTGGCAGCCTATGCCATCGGCTACTCTATCACGAAGGAAGACCTCGAAGCCAACACGCACATGAAGTTCGCCACAGGAGAAACTGATACGGGTGTCATTATCAGTTGGCACGCAGAAGGTCCCAAAAGTGTAGGAAGTAAATTTCTGTCTGCTGCGATGCTACCAAACGGCATCAGCATCAACCCACTGAACTGGAAGCGCGACGAGACGTATGCACCGGCCAGCATGAACCTCGGTTCTATCGTGCTCGACGAGAAGACCGGTGCGACCGAAATCCGCGACATCGAGGGTGACGCACAAGTGGACCTTGCCCGTGGTACCGTTATCACGAACGCCAAAGCTGAACCCAATGAAATGGTAGAGTTCGCCGGACCGCAGAGCTACCATCAGGACGACTACTCCATCTTCTACAACAACATCAAGGCCAACGTGGCAAAGCGCATCGCAGCCTATAAGGCCAAGTGATAGCAACAGGCAAGGAAAATGCAAAAAGTAATAAGCGAAGCAGGTCAGAATACCTCTTCGCTTATTTTAGTCTGCTCCTTATCTTTTACGGCTCAATCCGAAAAGCCAGTTGGAGTGCATTGTCTATTCTTCAAATTCAGTGAATTTACTTTCAAACGAATTATTCCTTTGATAACTGTCGCAGAAATTAATGGTCTGTCTTCACGTTTACAGATCCCTATTTTCTTCCAAATCAGCTGAATTTGATAAGCGCATACACGAACAACACGATAGCTCCGGCAATGAAAAGCAACATGAGCATGAAGATGAAGGGGATGAGGGCCACGACCAGTCGCCACATCGTCTTCCAATAGCTGTAGCCCGACAGCTGCTTGACGGGGATGATGATCAGCAGCATGGTCAGTAGGCCAAGGATCAGTTCCATCTTCAAGCTGACGCATAGGAATGCGGGAATGAGACCATAGATGGTAAGCATATTGGTGATATAGACCATCGCCACGAAACACTCTGAGAAGCGCAAGTCGGGTATGGCCGGGCAATGGCGGATCAGGAGCCAGAGCGGCCAGGAGAAGAGAAATAGCAGAATGAGCCCAAGAAACTGGGGATGACTTTCTTCCCATTTGTCCAGCTCATTCCCAATCCGTTCGACCTCAGCTTTCGCCCGGTCAAACAAAGCACGTTTTTCCTTGTTTGCCTCCGTCTTCGCCTTTTTCTCATTTGCTTCAGCCTTTTTTCCCTTCGTTTCAGCCTGCCCGTCCTTATCGTCAAAAAACTGGTTCGCCAAATCCTTACCGATTTTCTCCGACTCCACCTTCTGCTGTTCCATGCGGTTTATACCCTTGATGTTTAGCCCCGTCTCTATCAGCAGCGACAGCGTGAAGAGCAGGAAGAACATCTTGAAGGGCGGGAAGTAGGCCATCTGCATGCCGCGCAGATAGTCGCGTATCATGTAGCCCGGGCGCAGTATCAGGTCGCGCAGGGTGCGGAACATGCCTCGGTTGCCCACGCCCCAGACATCGAGAAACAGCAGGAATGCCTTTTTGAAGGAATAGCGCCCTATGCGGGCTGACTGTCCGCAGCGGGGACAGTAGTTGCCCTCGAAGCGCGTGCCGCAGGTGGCGCACTCGTGCTCATCCTCCGAGAGCGGTGCCACCTGGTGGGGCTGCTGTTCCCACTCCTTGAATCGCCTGTATCGTTCTTTTATATCTTCCATTCAACTGACAAAGGTATGTGTCTTATCTCTTGCCGTTGATGGTGTAGTCGAGGGCGGCGCCGATGGCCGTGCAGTACTGGGAGTGCTTTGGCACATGGAAACGGATGTTGTAGAGTTTCTCCAGCCCGGGGAACACCTCTTTGCACTGGGGTAGGAGCGAGAGGTTGCCGATGAGCACGAAGTCGCGGATGTCGCTGCCCAGCGAGGCCAGGTAGGCTGCCGAGCCGATGCTCTGGAGCACCATCTTGATGAGGCCGGCAGCGATATCCTCTTTCTTTGCGTCGCTCTGTGCCTTGGCAAAGTTTGAGGCGGTGGTGTCCATCGGCAGGCCAGGCAGCGGGTGGGCGCTGATGTCGCCGATGGCCAGGTCGATGTTGCGCACATTGCCTTGCTTGGCCAGGGAGGTGATCTGCTTGTAGTCGCCCGTGTTGAGCATGATGCGGGATAGTCCGACAAGCGTGCCTCCCCCTACGCCGATACCGCCGATATGGCGCATCTCGTCGCCGTTGCACAGGATGAAGGTGGTGCCGGTGCCCATGGAGACCACGATGGCGTGGTCGAGCTTCGACTCGTAGCGTGCCCCGAGGCCGTCGGCCACAAACTCCTCCGACTTCGATGTCGGCAGCCCGTAGATCGGCGTGTCGATATAGGCAGCGCCGACGCCCGTGAGCATCACCTGCTCCACGTCATTGAGGTCGATTTCATTGTCGTGCAGATACTTGCCGAAGGCGCCATAGAGAGAGGTGATAGGGTCGGCAGCCGTGATGCGGATAGGGGCTGACACCTTTCCGTTCTTGATGCCTACAATCTTTGTCGTGGAGATGCCCACGTCGATGCCAATGACTATTCCCATTACTTGAGTCGTTTAGGTTATAAAAAAGAAACCCGGCCGCCATAACGCGAAACCGGGCTAATGAAAGGAGGAGTGGTACCTCCAGGAATCGAACCGGGGACACACGGATTTTCAGTCCGATGCTCTACCAACTGAGCTAAGGCACCATCATGTCAATTTGCAAATCCTTTCGTTTTGCGGGTGCAAAGGTACAGCTTTTTTTTGAACCCACCAAATATTTGAGCCATTTTTTTCAAAAAACTATTCACTTTTCACTTTTCACTCTTCACTCCTGTAGCGGATTCCACCCCTGGGCCTTGAGCTCAAACTCCTGATTGTCACGGGTTACGAGCACTTTGCCGAACTTTGCGTCGGTGATATGGCCGATGAGCTTGACACCCTCAATCTGCTCGATTTTCTCGTGGTCGCCGATGGGAACGGTGAACAGCAGCTCGTAGTCCTCGCCCCCGTTGAGGGCACAGGTGGTGACGTTCATGTTCATCTCCTCGGCCATCACGGCTGTCTGGTAGTCGATGGGGATATTCTTCTCGAAGATGCGGCAGCCGACGCCCGACTGCTTGCAGATATGCAGCAGCTCGGAGGACAGACCGTCGCTGATGTCCATCATGGCTGTCGGGTGGATGCCTGCCTGGCGCAGTTTCTCGACGATGTCGCCGCGGGCCTCTGTCTGCAGCTGCCGCTGTAGCAGGTACTCCTTGCCGCTGAAGTCGGGCTGGAAGTCGAGCGCTGAGAGCTGGGTGCCGAGTGCTGCCGCCTTCTGGCTGTCGCCCTTGGCCTTGGCCTCGGCAATCTTCTTGCGCAGGTCATCGACCTGTCCGTAATAGACGGCCTTCTCGCGTTCGAGCAGCTGCAGGCCCATGTAGGCCGCTCCGAGGTCGCCGCTGACGCAGATCAGGTCGGTGTCGCGGGCGCCGTTGCGATAGACGATGTCCTCCCTGCTGGCCTCGCCGATGCAGGTGATGCTGATGGCTAGGCCGGTGAAGCTGGAGGTGGTGTCGCCGCCCACGATATCGACGCCCCACTTGTCGCAGGCCAGCCGCAGGCCGTCGTAGAACGTCTCCATGTCCTCCACCGTGAAGCGCTTGCTGAGGGCCAGCGAGACGGTCATCTGCCGTGGCGTGCCGTTCATGGCGAACACATCGCTGATGTTTACCATCGCCGACTTGTAGCCGAGGTGCTTCAGGTCTATATAAGTAAGGTCGAAGTGCACGCCCTCCATCAGCAGGTCGGTCGTGACGAGCACCTCCTTGTCGGGGTAGGAGAGTACGGCACAGTCGTCGCCCACGCCGTAGCGCGTCGAGGCGTTCTTGATCTCTATGTCTTTGGTCAGGCGGTCAATCAGTCCGAACTCGCCTATTTTTGCTATTTCCATCCTTCTGTTGGGTGAACGGTGTTAAACTTGTCTTCGTTATGCGCCTTGATATGCTCGGCACGGATAATCATCTCGCGCATGATGGCTGTCATCTTGGGCTGTGCCGAATTGGCAGCCTTCTGCACTTCCTCATGGCTGACCTCTACGGGCGCGTCGAATCCTCCCAGATCGGTAATCACCGAGATACCGAAGGTCTTGATGCCGCAATGATGGGCCACGATGACCTCAGGCACGGTTGACATACCTACGGCATCGCCGCCCAGGGTGCGATACATGCGATATTCGGCAGGTGTCTCGAAGGTCGGGCCCTGCACACCCACATACACGCCGTGCTGCACGGAGATATTAAAATCCCTGGCAATGCTGTCGGCCTCGGCAATGAGGTTGTGGTCGTAGGTCTCGTGCATGTCGGGGAACCGCGGACCCGTGGGGAAGTTCTTGCCGCGCAGCGGGTGCTCGGGGAAGAAGTTGATATGGTCGGTGATGATCATCAGGTCACCGATCTTGAACTGCGGGTTCATGCCGCCGGCGGCGTTGGAGACAAAGAGGGTCGTGATGCCCAGTTCGTACATCACGCGCACGGGGAAGGTCACTTCCTTCATCGAGTAGCCCTCATAGAAGTGGAAGCGGCCCTGCATGGCCAGTATGTCGATGCCCCCGAGCTTGCCGAAGATCAGCTTGCCGCTGTGGCCCTCGACGGTGGATACGGGGAAGTTGGGGATGTCGTGATAGGCAATCTCGTTGGCTTCAGTAATTTCGGAAGCTAATTGTCCGAGACCCGTCCCCAGTATGATGGCTGTCTTTGGACTTGTGGTCATCCTTGCCTTTAGCCAGGATGCTGTTTCTTGAATTCTTTCGTACATATCCTATAATGTTTTCGTTGAATGTCTCTTCTTGTCCGAGCAGGAAGCGGATGCGGATGGGCAGGGCGTAGAGGTGGCGCTTCACGTCGTCGCTCAGTCCCTCGGCGTCCTTCAGTCTTGAGGCGTCTTTCTCGGTGGTGACGACCAGACGGGGCGAGGGCAGGGCACTGAAGGCCTCGTTGATGCGGCTGATGTCCTTGGCCTTGAACTGGTGATGGTCGCCAAAGGCGAGCAGATCGAGGCTTGCCGTACGCGTCTCCAGATCGTGGCGCATCTGCTCTGGTGAGGCGATGCCCGTCAGCAGGAGCACGTGGGTGTCGCCCAGCGTGTCGATGGTGCCGTCGCCGATGCCCTCGGCCTGCGCCGGGAATACCGGCAGCAGCCGTTCGTAGGCGTGGGTTGAGAAGTAGAGCTGTTGGTAGGGGAAGAGGTTCATCGCCTTGGTGAGCACGCGGAACTCCATCGGCTTGAGGTCGTCGGGACATTTGGTCACAATGACGATGTCGGCGCGGTTCTTGCTCTTCACCGGTTCGCGGAGCCGTCCTGCGGGCAGCAGCTCGTCGTAGATGATCAGGCGGTGGTAATCGACCAGCAGGATGTTGATGCCGGGCTTCACGTAACGGTGCTGGAAGGCATCGTCGAGGATGATCACGTCGATGTCCTTGCCTGCCTCCCCGCCAGTCAGGTTCTCGATGCCCCGCCTGCGCTTCTTATCGACCGCCACCGTGACGTCGGGGAACTTCTGCAGTATTTGGCAGGGCTCGTCGCCGATGTCGCTGCTGGTGGCGTCGGGGCCTGCCAGCACGAACCCCTTGGTCTTGCGTTTGTAGCCCCGGCTGAGCATGGCCACGTTCATCTTGTCCTTCAAGAGGCGGATGAGGTATTCGACGTGGGGCGTCTTGCCCGTGCCGCCCACCGTGATGTTGCCTACGGAGATGATGGGCGTGGGATAGGCCTGGCTTTTCAGGATATCCATGTCGAAGAGCATGTTCCTGATGCCGACGCCCAGGCCGTAGAGCCAGCTCAGAGGCCGCAGGTACCTGTTGATGGTGATGAGGTCGCCTTCCATTCTCTTATATTATCTTACGCGTATATCCTCCAGCATGCGGGCCTGGATGCGGCTGCCGTCCTTGATGTTGCGGCGGATCTCCATGATCGGCTCGTAGAGGTCGCCGAGCAGCAGGCGCAGCTCCCCGTCGAGGTAGGTGCCCTTGTCGTCGCTGGAGAGCAGCTTGTCCATCCAGCTGTCCTCACCGGGATAGGTCGCCGTGTGGTAGTCGCTGAGCTTGGCCAGCTCTGCGGCCTTCTTTACGGCGTCGTCAAGGCTGCCGAGCTTATCGACGAGCTTAATCTTCACGGCATCGGTGGCGAGCCATACGCGGCCCTGTGCGATGGAGTCAACCTGTGCGGGCTTCATGCCGCGGCCCTCCGACACGATGTTGAGGAATGACAGGTAGCCGCGGTCCACATGTCCCTGCAGGTATTTCATCTCGTCGGCATTGTCCTTGGCCAGCACCAGGTTCATGTCGGCATCGGTATATTTGTTGGTCGTCACGCCGTCGAAGGTGATGCCGAGCTTGTCGGTCACCAGACCGCTGAAGTTGGGCACCAGTCCGAAGATGCCGATGCTGCCGGTGATGGTGGTCGGCTCGGCGAAGATATAGTTGGCAGGCGAGCTGATCCAGTAGCCGCCGGATGCGGCTGCGCCGCCCATCGATACGACCACAGGCTTCTTGGCTTTCAGCAGCTTGATGGCGTGACGTATCTGTTCGGAGGCCACGGCGCTGCCGCCGCCCGAGTTGACACGGAAGACCACGGCCTTCACGTCGTCGTCGTCGGCCAGCTTGCGCAGGTCTTCGGCTGTCGTCTTGCCGACGATGTTGTGACCTTCGCCCGAGGCGAGGCCAAAGGCTTCGTTATCGACGATGCTGCCCCAGGCGTAGTAGATGGCAATCTTGTCGCCGTCTTCATTCTTGTCGGTCTTCACGTTGAGCATGTCGGCGAGCGACAGCTGGGCGATCTCGTCGTCCTTCCCAAGCTTCAGGCGGCTCTTGATCTCGGCCTTCACCTCCTCGGGGAACATTACCTTGTCGATGAGCTTCGATGTGACATAGTCCTTCGTGTCGGCAAACATCATGATGCTGTCGTTTGCCAGCTGGTTGAGCTGCTCGGGCTTCACCTTGCGGCCCTCGGCCATCTCCTTGAGCCAGTACTGCCAGATGCCGTTCAGGTAGGCCGTACGCTGTTCGCGGTCGTAGTCGCTCATGCCTGTGAGCGTGTTGTGCTCCACATAGCTCTTGTACTTGCCCACCTTGGCAGCCTGGTACTTGATGCCGAGCTTGTCGTAGAGGCCCTTCAAATACTCGTTCTTGCCGCCGAGGCCCTTGAAGTCGATCATGCCCTCGCCGTTGAGGTATATCTTGTCGGCCACAGTAGCCACGTAGTAGCTGCCCTGCAGGTAGCGGTCGGAATAGGCCACGATCCACTTGCCGCTCTTCTTGAAGTCCTTCAGCGCGTCGCGCAGCTGCTGGGCCGTGGCTGGCGCGTCGAACAGGGCTGCTCCGCCCTCCAGGTAGATGCCTTTGATGTCGTCATTGTCCTTGGCCTTGCGGATGCTGCTGATGAGGTCGTCGAGTCCCATCTCGCTCATGTCGCCCATGCCCAGCACGGCATCGAGCGGCGAACCCGACTCCGCCCGCTCGTTGATGACACCGTCGAGGTTGAGCACGAAGACGGAGTTCTCTTTCACTTTCGTCGAGGCAGAATCACTGGCTACCATCCCTAATAATGAGATGACCATGAAGAATCCCATGATTACCATGAAGATAACGATACCACATACCGTGGCAAACGTCATTTTGAAGAATTGTTTCATAAATAAGTTGTTTGTTGTTACGTAACTGCGGGCAAAGGTACAAAAATAATTCCAAGAAAAGCATAAGTTGTGGAAAAAATTTGGCTTATTCGGATTTTACTTGTATCTTTGCAGGCGATAAACTACTTGCTAAACGAATCATACAATGAAGAAGATTGCATTTTTTCTTATGGTATTTTCCCTGACGGTCATGACCGCCACGGGAAAGACGGAGCTCTGGCCCGACGGTACAGAGATACCGGCATGGTTTTCAGACACGACGCGTGTGGACCTCTCGGGGCTGAAGCGCTATGTGGTGACCGACTACGGCGTGGACCGGTATGGTGACGGTGTGCAGACGAAGGAGTTGCAGGCCGTGGTCGACCGCTGTGCGTCGGAGGGCGGTGGTGTAATCGTGATTCCGAGAGGTACTTTCCTGAGCGGCTCCCTCTTCTTCAAGCCCGGAACTCATCTGCTAATTGAAGAGGGTGGGGAACTGAAAGGCTCTGACCGTATTCGCGATTTCAAAATCGTGAAAACGCGTATGGAGGGTCAGACACTCGACTACTTTGCCGCGCTGGTGAATGCCGACGGCGTTGATGGCTTCACGATTACGGGACCTGGTACGATCAACGGTAACGGCCAGAAGTACTGGGAGGAGTTCTGGATTCGTCGGAAGTATAATCCCCAGTGTACGAACATGGAGGCGATGCGTCCGCGTAATGTCTATATCTCGAATTCTAAGAACGTGACAGTACAGGATGTGAAGATCATCAATTCGCCGTTCTGGACGAACCATCTCTACCGTTGTGAGAATGTGCGCTACCTGGGCTGTTTCATCTATGCACCAACGGAGAACGTGACGCCTATAGATCCCCGTCGGGGCGGTCCCAGCACGGATGCCATCGATCTGGATGTCTGTACCAATGTGCTGATACACGGCTGCTATATGCACGTGAACGACGATGCCGTCGTACTGAAGGGCGGTAAGGGCACCTGGGCAGACAAAGACCCCAACAATGGTCCCTGCCGTAATATCATCATCGAAGATTGCACCTACGGCAAGGTGCATGGCTGTCTGACACTGGGTTCGGAGAGCCTTGACGACCGTAATGTCATCCTGCGACGCATCAACGTGAAGTCTGCCACGCGCGTGCTCTGGCTAAAGATGCGCCCCGACACCCCGCAGCACTACGAGTACGTCACTGTGGAGGATATCGTCGGCAAATGTGGCTCCTTCCTGGTGGTCCGTCCCTGGACCCAGTTCTTCAAGCCAGAGAACCGCGAGGACATGCCGCTCTCCCGCTGCAACAATATCGTGATGCGGAATATCAAGATGGACTGCAAGAACTTCTTCGACGTGGGCACCTCGGACAAGTATCGGCTGACCGACTTTACTTTCGAGAACATCAACGTGACCGACGAGAAGGATGCCTTCGACAAGTCGGTGATAGCGAACACTAAGGTAAAGAATGTCATCATCAACAATAAAAAGCGCTGACAAATTGGCACACCTCTAAAGGTTGGCACGGTTTTGGC
>Ga0310691_10003476_pt1 | contig 18861 bp, 14 predicted proteins | sample 176DNAGHGlowgp2_FD_203887 | JGI IMG/M metagenome (GOLD analysis project Ga0310691, IMG submission 203887) | Sheep rumen microbial communities from Palmerston North, Manawatu-Wanganui, New Zealand - 1766 DNA GHGlow gp2 (v2) (version 2) | ecosystem: Host-associated > Mammals > Digestive system >...
GGCTATCACCCACCCTATATCCGTATGCCTGACACAAAGACTAAGGACCGTGCCAAATATTGGAGCAAGACCACGCTGCCTTGGATGAGTATCGGTTATGAAACGCAGATTGCGCCTATCAATACCATTGCTTTCTACAATGCCATTGCCAACGACGGCAAGATGATGCAACCCCGCTTCGTCAAGCAATTGGTGAAGGACGGACAGGTCATCAAGGAGTTTGAACCTGTGGTATTGAAAGAGCAGATTGCCAAGCCTAAGACCATCAAGATGATGCAGACCATCCTAGAGCATGTCGTCAGCCAAGGTCTGGGAAGAAAAGCAGGATCCAAGTCTTTTAAGGTAGCAGGAAAGACTGGCACCGCACAAGTGGCAGACCAGTTTGGCAGTTATCATTCTGGCACCACCCGTTACTGGTTATCGTTTGCCGGTTTCTTCCCCGCCGACAATCCCCGCTACAGTTGCATTGTCTGTATCAAGAAATCTGGTCTTCCCGCCTCTGGAGGTGGCATGTCAGGTGTCGTCTTCCATCATATTGCAGAAGGCGTGATGGCACAGAACCTGAAATTGAGTGTCGCTGATGCATGCGATTCCACGTCAATGTTCAGGCCGACGGTCAAGCAAGGAAATAATACTGCCGCTGATTATGTGCTGACAGGTCTGAATATCAAGGACAAGCCCCAGCTCCAGCAGAAGAAGGAATCCAACCAGATTATTCCCGACGTCACGGGAATGGGTGCGAGAGATGCGGTATATGCTCTGGAGAAAAGAGGCGTGAAGGCCATTGTCAAGGGCCGGGGAAAGGTCAAGTCGCAAAGTCTTTATGCAGGGACTTCCGTAAAACAAGGCATGAAATGCGAACTCTATTTGGAATAAAATAAAGAGAATAATGATATGAAACTGATTGAACTGCTCAAGAATGTAAAAGTCATCAACACCTTTGGCGAAACCGAGGTGGAGATTACGGGGGTAAACATTGACTCCCGTCGTATTGAAGCCGGACATCTCTTCATCGCCATCCCTGGCACACAGACTGATGGTCACAAATTTATTCCCAAAGCCATCGAATTGGGAGCTGTCGCCATTCTCTGCGAGCGAATGCCAGAAGAAAAGGCAGAGGGCGTGACCTTTGTCGTTGTAGAGTCTACGGAGAGTGCTGTCGGAGCGGTTGCCACACAATTCTTCGGCGATCCATCAAGGAAACTGAAGCTGGTGGGCGTTACTGGTACCAACGGCAAAACCACCGTTGCCACCTTATTATATAATATGTTTCGCAAATTCGGGCACAAGTGCGGACTGTTGTCTACCGTCTGCAACTATATCGAAGACGAAGCGATTCCCGCAGACCATACGACCCCTGACCCCATCGAACTGAACCACTTGTTGGCAAAGATGGTAGATGCCGGCTGCGAATATGCCTTTATGGAATGCTCAAGCCACGCCATTGCCCAGAAACGTATCGGCGGACTTAGGTTTGCCGGCGGTCTGTTCACCAATCTGACGCGTGACCATCTCGACTATCACAAAACATTCGAGAACTATCGTGATGCGAAGAAAGCCTTCTTCGACGGTCTTGGCAAATCGGCCTTCGCCATCACCAATGCCGACGACAAGAACGGGCTGTTCATGGTACAGAATACCAAGGCACTGGTAAAGACCTATTCCACACGGAGTATGGCAGATTTCAAGGCAAAGATCATCGAATGCCATTTCGAAGGGATGTATCTCGACATTAATGGCAAAGAGGTCGGTGTACAGTTCATTGGCAAATTCAATGTCAGCAACCTGTTGGCCGTCTATGGTGCAGCCGTCATGTTAGGCAAGAGACCTGAAGACATCCTCGTCATTCTCAGTACCCTGAAAAGTGTCAGCGGACGTCTGGAGCCCATCCATGCTCCAGAAGGCTATACGGCTATCGTTGACTATGCTCACACCCCCGATGCACTGGAAAATGTGCTGAAGGCCATCCATGAGGTGCTCGACGGTAAAGGCAAGGTCATCACCGTCTGCGGAGCCGGCGGCAACCGTGACAAAGGCAAGCGTCCACTGATGGCTCAGGAAGCCGTGAAACAGAGCGACAAGGTGATTATCACTAGCGACAACCCCCGGTTCGAGGAGCCACAGGACATCATCAACGATATGCTGGCAGGGCTTGATAGCATACAAATGAAGAAAGTGGTGAGCATCATCGACAGGAAAGAGGCCATCCGCACTGCCTGTATGATGGCAGGAAAGGGGGATGTCATCCTTATAGCAGGAAAAGGACATGAGGACTATCAGGAAATCAAAGGCGTGAAACATCATTTCGATGACAAGGAGGTAGTCAGGGAAATTTTTGAGAGTTAAAGGGAAATAAAAAGACAATTGATATGCTATACTATATTTTCAGATTCTTAGAGCAGTATGATATTCCTGGAGCACACATGTGGTCCTATATCTCTTTCCGTGCTCTGCTAACACTCATTCTTGCCCTGCTGATCTCGGCTTGGTTCGGTGAAAGATTCATTAAGTGGATGAAACGCAAGAAGATTTTCGAGACGGAGCGCGATCCGAGTATCGATCCCTTTGGCGTGGAAAAGAAGGGTGTACCCACCATGGGCGGCATCATCATCATCGTCAGCATACTCATACCTGTCATACTATTATGCCGCATCCGTAATATCTACATTATCCTGATGATTATCACCACCCTTTGGTTAGGATTTCTCGGATTCATGGATGACTATATCAAGATCTTCAAACGTAACAAAGAAGGACTGAAGGGGAAATACAAGATTGTAGGTCAGGTCAGCATCGGTTTCATCGTCGGACTGACACTCTGGCTCAGTCCCGATGCCGTCGTGCGTGAGAATGTCCAAATACAACAGCAAAATCAGGAAATCGTGGTGAAGCACAAGAAGGATGCGGTGAAGTCACTGCAAACCACCATTCCCTTCGTGAAGAACCACAACCTGAATTACTCCGAGGTACTCGGTTTCTTGGGGAAGTATAAGGTGGCTGCAGGATGGATCATCTTTGTATTGATCACTATCCTTGTAGTAACTGCTGTCAGCAACGGTGCCAACCTAAACGATGGCATGGATGGTATGTGCGCCGGCAACTCTGCCATCATCGGCACTGCACTGGGCGTCTTGGCCTATGTCTCAGGTCACATCGGATTTGCATCGTATTTCGACATCATGTATATCCCACAAAGCGAGGAATTGGTGGTGTTCCTCTGTGCATTCGTAGGAGCAATGGTTGGTTTCTTGTGGTATAACGCCTTCCCCGCACAGGTGTTTATGGGCGACACCGGATCCCTGACCATCGGTGGCATCATTGGCGTATGTGCCATTATTATCCACAAGGAACTCTTACTGCCTATCCTCTGCGGTATTTTCTTTGTGGAGAGTCTTAGCGTGATTATCCAGACCACCTGGTTCAAGATACAGAAGCGCAAGGGCAAGCGTATCCGTGTGTTCAGGGCAACGCCCATCCACGACAATTTCCGTAAGCTTGACTCACAGCTCGATGCCACAAGCACTTATATCCTGAAAGGATGGCCACACCGTCCCTTCCATGAGTCGAAAATCACCATCCGCTTTTGGATTACCACTATTATTCTGGCAGCATTAACAATCATAACCCTGAAGATGAGATAAAAGATGAACAAGAGAATCGTTATATTAGGAGCCGGAGAGAGCGGTGCTGGTGCTGCCGTCCTGGCAAAGAAAGAGAGCTTTGACGTGTTTGTATCAGACATGTCGAAGATAGCAGACAAGTATAAGAAAATGCTTGATGACCACCATATTGAGTGGGAGGAAGGTCAGCATACAGAGGCGAGAATCCTCAATGCCGATGAGATTATCAAGAGCCCGGGTATTCCCGATACAGCTCCGATGATCCTCAAAGTGAAAGAGAAGGGCATCCATATCATCAGCGAGATTGAATTTGCAGGACGCTATACGGACGCCAAGATGATCTGTATCACGGGTTCCAACGGCAAGACCACGACCACCTCACTCATCTATCACATCTTCAAACAGGCAGGCTACGATGCAGGCCTGGCAGGTAATATCGGCCATTCTCTTGCTCTTCAGGTGGCAGAGGAGCCACATGCATATTATATCATTGAACTCAGTTCCTTCCAGCTCGACAATATGTATGATTTCCGAGCCAACATCGCTATTCTGCTGAACATCACGCCTGACCATCTGGACCGTTATGACTTTAAGATGCAGAACTACGTAGATGCAAAGATGCGTATCATCCAGAACCAGACGCCAAAGGATGCTTTCATCTACTGGGCTGATGACCCCATCATCAAGCGTGAACTGGAGAAATACGACATCAAGGCTGTCCAGTATCCTTTCGCGGAACTGAAGGAGAAGGGCGTGATTGGCTATATTGAAGCAGGACAGTATAAGATTGAGCAGCCCGAGCCTTTCAATATGGAACAGGAAAGCCTCAGTCTGACAGGCAAGCACAATATTTACAATTCTTTAGCAGCGGGTATTGCCACAAATATTGCAGGTATCAAGAAAGAAGAGATCCGCAAGAGCCTGAGTGATTTCCCCGGCGTAGAGCACCGTCTGGAGAAAGTCTGCATGGTGCGCGGTGTCCAATATATCAATGATTCAAAGGCGACGAACGTGGATGCCTGCTGGTATGCCCTGGAATCGATGAAGACAAAAGTCATTCTTATTATTGGCGGAAAGGACAAAGGCAATGACTATGAACCTATCAAACCATTGGTAAAGGAGAAATGCTCCGGCATCGTGTATTTAGGGGCCGACAACCAGAAACTGCACGACAATTTCGATAGCTTAGGCATTCCCGTACGCGATACCCACTCTATGAAGGAGTGTATGCAGGCGTGCTACGAAATGGCTCAGCCTGGAGAAACGGTTCTTTTAAGTCCCTGCTGCGCTTCCTTCGATCTCTTTAAGAATATGGAAGATCGCGGGGAACAGTTCAAGGAAATCGCTAGGAATCTCTAGAATACCCCTAGGACAAACTCGTTTAAGGACAAGAATATGAAAATAGGAAATCTGTTTAAGGGAGACAAGGTCATCTGGATGGTGCTTCTGTTCCTATGCCTAATCAGTGTCGTTGAGGTCTTCTCGGCTTCAAGCACGCTGACTTATAAGAGCCAGAACTATCTGGGGCCTATCCTCGGGCATTCCTGGAAGATGCTGTTGGGCGTTGGCATGGCCATTGTCATTCTGAACATTCCCTGTCGCTATTTTAAACTGATGACACCCGGATTGCTGCTGATTTCAGTCATCATGTTGTTCTGGGTACTTTTCTTTGGAGAGAAAACCAACGATGCAGGGCGGTGGATCAGTCTATTAGGGCTGAAGTTCCAACCATCGGAGATCGCCAAGGGAACACTGGTTCTCGTAACGGCCCAAATTCTCAGTGCCATGCAACGGGACAATGGGGCCGACAAACGTGCCTTCAAGTATATCCTGATTGTAGTCGTCCCCTTTTGTCTGCTGATAGGTGTAGAGAACCTCTCAACGGCGGCTCTGATTTTCGCTGTCATCTTCCTGATGATGTTCGTTGGAAGAGTACCTTTGACACAATTAGGGAAATTAGCTGCCGGTGCCGTTATCCTTCTCGTGGTTTTCATTGGCTCTATCTATATGCTTGGCAGTCTGGACCAAGGCGAGAACAGCGAAACGCAGACCGAGACCATCGTCAACGGTGAGGTACAAAAAGACACCAAGAAGAACGTCTCTTTTCTGCACCGTTTCGGAACCTGGAAAAACCGTATTGACAAGAAACTGAATTCCAAGCACGTAGCTCCAGCCGACTATGACCTTGACAAGGATGCTCAGGTAGCACATGCCAATATTGCGATTGTAGGCAGTAACATCATCGGCAAGGGGCCAGGCAAATCTGTTGAGCGTGACTTCCTGCCCCAGGCATTCAGCGACTTTATCTATGTGATTATCATCGAGGAGCTGGGCATCATCGGAGCCGCCTTCGTGGTATTCCTGTATATCGTATTACTCTACCGTGCTGCCCGCATTGCCAGCCGTTGTGAGAACAACTTTCCGGCATTTCTTGTGATGGGCTTGGCTTTGATGCTGGTGCTTCAGGCATCGTTTAACATGCTGGTGGCCGTAGGTATTGCCCCAGTCACAGGCCAGCCTCTTCCACTCATCTCTCGAGGTGGCACATCAACCATCATCAACTGTGCCTATATCGGAGCGATGTTAAGCGTTAGTCGCTCTGCCAAAAAAAGAGGGGAAAACTTGGCGCTAAAAGAAATATAATTTGTAATTTTGCACCCTAATTAGTCAGCAATATGGAAAAGGAGTTAAGAGTCATTATCAGTGGAGGCGGAACGGGAGGACACATCTTTCCCGCAGTTTCTATCGCAAATGGTATCAAAGCGATTCGTCCGGATGCCAAAATACTGTTTGTGGGCGCCCTTGGACGTATGGAGATGCAGCGTGTTCCGGCAGCAGGCTATGAGATTATCGGGCTGCCCATCTGCGGCTTTGACCGTAAAAATCTGCTGAAGAACATCAAGGTGCTCTACAAAATCTGGAAGAGTCAGCGCATGGCCAAGAAGATCATCAAGGATTTCCGACCGCAGGTGGCAGTTGGCGTTGGCGGCTATGCCAGTGGACCTACGCTCAACAAGGCGGCAGCGATGGGTATCCCCTGCCTCATTCAGGAACAAAACTCCTATGCAGGGGTTACCAATAAACTGTTGGCCAAGAAAGCTGAGAGAATCTGCGTAGCATACGAAGGCATGGAACGGTTCTTCCCCGCTGAAAAAATCATTCTCACGGGAAATCCCGTGCGTCAGGCACTCCTCGATACCACTATTACCCGTGAAGATGCCATTCGCAGTTTCGGGTTCAACCCTGAAAAGAAGACCATCCTGCTTGTTGGAGGAAGTCTTGGAGCACGTACCATCAATGAAAGCATGCTCCGCCACCTCGACCTTATCAAGGAGAGCGGACTTCAGTTTGTCTGGCAGACTGGCAAATATTACAGTGCAGATATTAAGGAAAAGTTAAAGGGACAAGACCTGCCCAACCTCAAGGTCACTGACTTCATCACAGACATGGGAGCAGCCTACCGTGCTGCCGACCTGGTCATCAGCCGTGCAGGAGCCAGCAGTATATCCGAATTCTGTCTGATTGGCAAACCGGTTATTCTCGTACCCAGTCCCAATGTGGCAGAAGACCATCAGACGAAGAACGCACTGGCTCTCTCAACACGCGATGCAGCCATCTACATCAAAGATGCCGAGGCACCGGACATCCTGCTTCAGACTGCCATTGATACCGTCAACGATGCAGCAAAGCTGAAATCGCTGAGCGAGAATGTTCTAAAACTGGCACTGCCTGATTCTGCCAATATCATTGCCAAAGAGGTTATCGCCCTCGCCCAATCCTCTAAATAGAAAATATTACATTTAAATGGAACTCAAAAATATAAAAGCAGTTTATTTCATCGGAGCCGGTGGCATCGGCATGAGCGCCATCGCCAGGTATTTTATCAAGAAAGGACTGGTTGTAGCCGGCTACGACAAGACCCCCTCCGACCTTACCCGCAGGCTGGAGAAAGAAGGCATGCTCATCCATTATGAAGAGAACATTGATGAGATTCCCCATGCCTGCAAGAAAAAGGAGTCGTGCCTGATCATCTACACCCCAGCAGTCCCTTCAGAGCATCAAGAACTCCAGTATTTCAGAACCAACGGCTTTGAAATTCAGAAGCGTGCCCAAGTACTTGGCACTTTGACTCAGGCGCATAAAGGACTTTGTGTAGCAGGCACTCATGGTAAAACCACCACATCAACCATGTGTGCACATATCATGCACCAAAGCCAGCTCAACTGCAATGCCTTCCTTGGTGGTATCTCCAAGAACTATGGCACCAACTATATCCTGTCTGACTCTGATTTCGTAGTCATCGAGGCTGATGAGTTCGACCGTTCATTCCACTGGCTACATCCTTGGATGAGTGTCATCACCTCTACCGATCCTGACCACCTTGACATCTACGGCACTAAAGAAGCCTACCTGGAGAGTTTCCGTCATTACACTGAACTGATTCAACCAGGCGGAGCCCTGATTATCCATCGCGGTCTTGAGATGCAGGAAAACCTGCAGAACGGTGTCAGACGCTATGACTATAGCCTCAACGAGGGTGACTTCCATGCAGAGAATATCCGCATCGGCAATGGAGAGATTATCTTCGACTTCATCTCGCCCATCGAGAATGTCACCAACGTCAAGCTTGGACAGCCTGTCCCCATCAATATCGAGAACGGTATTGCCGCTATGGCAATGGCCCAGCTCAACGGTTGTACCAAAGAGGAGCTGAAATATGGCATGCAGACCTTTACTGGCGTGGATCGCCGCTTCGATTTCAAGATCAAGACCGACAAGCTGGTCTTCCTCAGCGACTATGCCCACCACCCCAAGGAGATCTATCAAAGTGCCAAGAGTATCCGTGAGCTCTATAAGGACAAACATATCACGGCCATTTTCCAGCCTCACCTCTATACCCGTACCCGCGACTTCTACAAGGATTTCGCCGAGGCATTGAGCCAGCTCGACGAAGTGATACTGACGGAAATCTACCCGGCCCGTGAAGAACCTATCGAAGGTGTCACCTCCAGACTCATTTATGACAACCTGAAGGAAGGTGTCAAGAAAGAAATGATTCTGAAAGACGAGGTACTCAATTATGTAAAGGCCCATGACTTTGAAGTGCTCATTGTGCTGGGGGCAGGCGACTTGGACAACCAAGTACCTCAAATCACCAAATTGCTTAATAACAAAATAAGTAAAATGTAAATCCACATGACATTCAACTGGAAAAAGACATTCATCGCCATTTTCAACATCGTCATCGCAGTCTATCTGCTATTGGCAGTCTCGGCCTTCAACACACCAGCCGAGAAGGCCACGGTATGTACTGAAGTCAAAATCGACATCAACAACGAGGCTGCTGGTGGTTTTGTCAATCCCAGTGAGGTCAAGAATATCCTTGAAAAGAATCGCCTCTATCCCCTCGCCAAGAATATGGCAGATGTCAATTCGCGTGCGATAGAAGAAACCCTCATGAAGAACCCGTTTGTTGAAAGGGTAGAGTGTTATAAGACTCAAAGCGGACATGTCTGTATCACTTTGAGACAGCGCACACCCATTCTTCATGTGATGGCCAACAATGGCGACAATTACTATCTGGACACCCAAGGTGCCATCCTGCCGGAGTCTAAATATGCCTCCGATATGATTATCGTGACAGGCAATGTCTCACGGAAGTATGCCCAGAAGGCCCTGCCCTTGATTGGGAACGCCCTCATGAAGGACAAGTTCTGGCAGAATCAGATTGTCCAGGTCAACATCCTCAGCGATGGCACTGTGGAAATGATCCCACGCATAGGCGATCACATTATTTACTTAGGAGTCCCTGTCAACATTGACAAGAAGCTCGAACGCATGCGCAAGTTCTACCTTTATGGACTGAATGTGGCAGGCTGGAACAAATATTCCTATATTAGTGTGGAATTTGATAATCAGATTATTTGTAAGAGAAAGTAGTTAAGAAGTTTTAGAAGTAAAGTTGTTAAGAAGATGGCAGCAAAGGAATTTATCGTAGCAATCGAACTCGGCTCATCCAAGATGACCGGTATCGCGGGACAGAAGAACCTCGACGGTAGTATTACCGTCCTGGCTGTGGTGAAGGAAGACTCCTCATCCTTCATCCGCAAAGGGTATGTGTATAATATTGACAAGACAGCCCAATGCCTGACAAACATCATCCGAAAACTGGAGAACCAGCTCAAGACAGAGATTCTGCAAGTTTACGTAGGTGTGGGCGGACAATCCATTCGCAGCGTCAGGAACATCATCGCCAAGGACCTGCCAGCAGACACGCGTATCACGCAAGATATGGTCATCGAGCTCATGGATGCCAACCGCAACATGAAGTATCAGGATCAAGAGATCCTCGACGCTGCCGTTCAGGAATATAAAGTAGACTCTCAATACCAATTAGACCCTGTAGGAATTCAGGCATCCCATTTAGAGGGTACGTTCCTCAATATCCTTCAGCGCAAGACTTTCTACCGCAACCTCAACAAGTGCTTCGAGGTGGCAGGTATCAACGTTGCTGAGATGTATCTGGCACCGTTGGCTTTGGCCGATGCCGTACTGACAGAAGCAGAGAGGCGTTCCGGCTGTGCATTGGTCGACATTGGTTCCGACACCACTACGGTATCTGTCTACAGCAAGAACATCCTGCGCCATCTGGCTGTCATCCCACTTGGCAGCAACAACATCACAAAGGATATCGCCACCCTCCAGATGGAAGAAAGCGATGCCGAGAAGATGAAACTGAAATATGCCTCAGCCTATACCGACAATAACGATATAGACAACAATCTGAAATACTCCATCGACCCAGAGCGCCAGGTGGAGAGCCGCAAGTTCATTGAGATTGTAGAAGGCCGACTGGAAGAAATCATCGAGAACGTGTGGTATCAGATTCCGTCTGAATACTATGACAAGCTCTTGGGCGGTATCATCCTCACCGGAGGCGGGTCTAACATGAGCAACATCGAAAAGGCATTCATGAACCATACCCATGTGGACAAAATCCGCACAGCCAAGTTTGTTACACACACCATTAACGCCACCCAGGAAGACATCAAAGCCAAGGACGGCAAGATGAATACCGTGCTGGGGCTGCTTGCCAAGGGTGACATGAACTGTGCCGGCAGCGAGGTCACCAACGACCTCTTCGGCCAGAAGAAGGATGCAGGTCCCCACCCCACAGACCAGCGTCAGGCTCGTCAGGCGAGCGAGATTCCTGCCGGTGTCATCCGTACCGAAGCCGAGAAACAGAAGGCAGAGGAGGAAAAGCGTCGTCAGCAGGAAGAAGAAGACCGTAAGAAACAGGAGGAGGAGGAAGCTGAGAAGCAGCGTATTGCCGCAGAAAAGCGTGAGAACAGCTTCTGGAGCAAAGCTTTTAAGAAAATTAAGAAATTTGGAGAAGACATGGTCAAGGAAGATGAGTAAGGAAAAAGGTAAAAGTGAATAGTGAATAGTGAAAAGTGAATAGTTATGGCAGACAATAATAATATCGATATCCTCGACTTCGGAGCACCCGAGAAGGATCATAGCATCATCAAAGTGATTGGTGTAGGCGGTGGTGGCGGAAACGCTGTCAACCACATGTATCGTGAAGGCATTCACGATGTGACATTCGTATTGTGTAATACCGACAATCAGGCTCTCAACGATTCGCCCGTGCCCGTTCATCTGCAACTGGGCAAGGAGGGACTCGGTGCTGGTAATAAGCCAGAGAAAGCCCGTCAGGCAGCAGAAGAGAGCCTCGACGACATCACAAATATGCTCAACGACGGCACTCGCATGGCTTTTATCACCGCCGGTATGGGTGGCGGCACCGGCACTGGTGCAGCACCTGTCATCGCCCGTGTGTCTAAAGAGCTCGGCATCCTCACCGTTGGCATCGTCACCATCCCCTTCCGCTTCGAAGGTGACCGAAAGATTGACCAGGCTCTCGATGGTGTTGAAGAGATGCAGAAACATGTAGATGCCCTGTTGGTTATCAACAATGAGCGCTTGCGCGAGATCTATCCTGAACTCTCCGTGCTCGATGCCTTTGGCAAGGCCGACGATACCCTCTCGGTGGCTGCCCGGTCTATTGCGGAGATTATTACCGTCCACGGACTGATCAACCTTGATTTCAATGATGTCAAGACCGTGCTGAAGGACGGAGGCGTTGCCATCATGTCTACAGGCTTTGGCGAAGGTGAAGGCCGTGTGAAGAAGGCTATCGAGGATGCCCTCAACTCACCGCTGCTCAACGACAACGATATCTTCAACTCCAAGAAGATCCTGCTTTCCATCTCGTTTGCAGGATCCAAGGACGGCCAGCAGTCGCTGATGATGGAGGAGATGAATGATGTGAACGACTTCATGGCCAAGTTTGGCAGCGACTTTGAAATCAAGTGGGGCTTGGCCACAGACCCAGAGTTAGGAAAGAAGGTCAAGGTCACCATCCTCGCCACAGGCTTCGGCATCGAGAGTGTCGACGGTATGGACGCCCACATCAAGAAGCATACACAAGACGACATCAACCGCATCGCCGAGGAACAGGCCAAGGCTCTGGAGCGTCAGGACCGTCGCAACCGTTTCTATGGCGGCGACAGCACCGCCAAGCGCTATAAGCGTCGGCCGAACATCTATCTCTTCCGTCCTGAAGACCTCGACAACGACGACGTAATCTCTGCCGTTGAGTCGACGCCCACCTACAAGCGCACCCGTGAGATCCTCGACAGCATCAACTCTCAGGCTACGGGCGACATCGTGGCAGAGGATCCTGTAGTAGACCCGCACGATGAACCTGTACAAGGCACCATCAAGTTCTTCTCATAACAGAATAGAACATAGCACATGAAGAAGATTCTTTTCTTCCTCATGGCGACGTCGGCAATCCTGACATCCTCTGCGCAGTCCTTCAAGGCCCTTGAAGAAGTGTGGCGTCATCCGACGTCAGAGTACCGCATGAAGACATGGTGGTTCTTTGGCTATGAAAGGACTGCCGATGAGGGCATCACAGCCGATGTGGAAGCTCTGCGCGACGCAGGTTTTGGCGGGGTGGTCTATTATGACCAAAACCATGCTAAGGATGCGAGGGCACAGGGAGCTGAGGAAGCCTTCAGCCCAGAGTGGTGGCGGCATCTCCGCTTGGCTGCCAGCGAGGCAAGACGGGTCGGACTGTCTTTCGAACTGAACATCTCGAATGGTTATTGTGCCGGAGGCCGATGGATAGACCCTGCCCATGCCATGCAGCGGGTAGCTGCTGCCAAAATGGTCATTTCAAGAGACGGGAACGGGTCATGGCTTACCAGAAATGGCCATCTCGACATCAAGGGCCGCGAAGGATATGTTAAGGATATCGCCCTCATCGCTGTGCCATATACCGATGACGGAAAGATGCGCCACATCACAGCCAGCTATCATGCCAGAGGCAAGGGGCGCAACGGAGCGATGCAAGGTCCGCTGGCAGATCATGGTGAGTTTACGGGATATGGTTTTCAGGCACGACCTGCCATTGGTCTGTTGCAGGTAAGCAGTGACAGCTCAGAATGGCACGATGTGGTAAAACTGCAACCCATGTACAACAGTCAGGGCGGCTATTATGTCCGCACCAATGCCTTTCCCGCCACGGAAGGCCGCTTCTGGCGAGTCCTCCATACAGGCGATGAGCAACTGAAAGAATGGCACGTGGGCAGTGAAGCCCTATTTGACCGCTGGGAGGAACGCGCAGCCCTCCAAAGCGACTTTGCCGAAGACGATGCCACGCCCCACTATTCCCGTCAGGAGGTCATCGATCCCCAGAAATGCATCATCCACCTGGCCCCGTCAGACAATATCCTAATGGAGCCAACTTCCATCATACCAAAAGGAACACCGATCAATCAATGGTGCATCCTACGTCTGGCTGCAGTACTGACAGGAGCGAAATCGAAACACGGCAGACAGAACTTGCTTGGCTATGAATGCGACAAGTTATCGGAAGAAGCCGCCAATCTGCATTGGGACAGCTACATCCAGGTATTGCTCGACTCGCTGCCACGCGGTTCTGTCAACGGCATTACAATGGACTCCCATGAGGGCGGTTCGCAGAACTGGACTCCAAAGATGCTCGAGGAATTCCGCTTGCATCAAGGCTACGATTTCACCCCCTATCTGCCCACATTGGCAGGTTATATCGTGGAGTCGGCAGAGAAAACGGAGAAGGTGCTCTACGACTACCGCCAGACCATTGCTGCTCTCATTCAGGAAAAATACTTTGGCACCTTTCAGCGGCGAGCCTCAGAACAGCAGCTCACCTTTACCGCACAAGCCATTGGCAATGCGCTCTGCATGACTGGCGATGCCATCAGCGTGAAACAGGCAGTAGACAAGCCACAGGGTGAGTTCTGGACCTACCAACAGCAGGGAGCCTACGATATAAAAGACTGTTCAAGTGCCGCTCATCTTTATGGGAAACCGATTGCCTCGGCAGAAGCCATGACCGACTGCGAATATAGGCATACGCCGGCAGACCTGCATCGTGTGGCCAGTCTTGCCTTCTCGATGGGAGCCCAGGAGTTTGCAGTCTGTGCCACACCACATATCCCGTCAGCAGAAGTCAGCCGGCCCTACATCGCCGGACGCGAATATGCCATCAACCGCAGCAATCCCCAATGGCAGCAGATGAAACCCGTATGGCTTCAGGCAGCCCGCTCGGCGGTCATGCTCCGTCAGGGAAAAGCCGCACCAGACGTATTAATATTCCTCGGTGACGACGTGCCCATCAAGACCATTACCAACCGCCTACCCGACGGCATCAACGGATTAGACTGGGATGTATGCACTGGCGATGCACTCATACACCGTCTGGAAGTGAAGGACGGTCAGCTCACAACACCCGACGGCATAACATATAAGGCCTTGTTGATAGCCCGCAAGGCCCACATCAGCGACGAGTCGCAGGCCAGGATTGAAGCATTCCGTCAGGCAGGTGTCCCGATTCTTTCATCTGGAGAGAAAATCATGCGCCCCATTGAAATCCTGACTTCTCACGAAAGCATCGTCCACACCCATAGGAAAATAGGCGAAAGCGACCTCTTCTATCTGGCCAATCTCGAGGGAAGGGCAACCACTGTCAGCTTCCGACTGCAAGGACATCCGGGGAAAGTCAGAATATGGCATAACCTGTCTGGCCGTTATTCCACCCAGAAAAGCCAATCCGACGGAACATTCTTCCTCACGCTTCAACCATGCGAGTCTGTCTTCCTGACATAGATAAGCCTCTGTCGTCATCCGGGAATGCGCCACCACCAACAATTCAGAAACTGTTAATTTACGTTAAGCCATGTAATATCGAACCCATCTTGTCGTATAAGTAAGTGATGGGACGGCATGACGAGACAGACCAGCAAATCATCGAACGGGTGTTATATCTCGGTCACAGGGAAGACTATGCCCTGCTGGTTGACCGCTACGGAGCGAGGCTCTTCGCCTTTGTCACCACGATGGTGACACGCCGTGAAGATGCCGAAGAACTGGCAGAGGACAGCTTCGTCAAGGCTTTCGGACGACTGAAACAATATGATGCGACCCGCAGTTCGTTCTACACCTGGCTCTGTTGTATAGCCTACCGTCTGTGTCTCGACTACGTGCGGCGACAGTCTGTCGTGTGGCTGGAGATGGACGATAAAACCCTGCAGGCTGTGCCCGACGAAGCAGCAGAGCAGGTGATGGACACCGACGACGACCAGCGCATCCGTCTGCTGACAGAGGCCATCCGCCGATTGCCGCCTACGGAACGTCTGCTCATACAGCAGTTCTACTTCGAACAGCAGTCGCTCAGCGACTTGGCCGGCATCACCGCCACTGAGGCAGGAACATTGGCCACCCGTCTGCACCGCATCAGGAAGAAACTTTATCAATACATCATAACGAAAGAACATGGGAAATAAGAGATACGACAAACTCAAGGCTTCGTTTGAGGCATCACAGCCACAACTGCCCGACAGCTTCACCAACCGTGTGATGAAGCGGGTGGATGCAAGGCGACGTGCTGTCGGAATAAGACGTGTTGCAATCGCAGTGCTGGCCGCAGCTGCTGGCATCGCACTCGTCGTATTGCTGGTGAAACCACGTCAGGCAGAACCCGCCAAGCCATTGGTAGCAACGACCCACGTAGCTCGAAACCCTCGACCCACGTACATCGAGCCTGACGACCCACGTAGCTCGAAGCCATCGACCCACGTAGTTCGTCCTGTCCGTACCCGACGGACTGAAAATCCGCTCTCTACAGACACGCAGTTCGTAGCCGTTGGACTGACAGCCGATCCCAATATCCACTATGCCGCCCATATCCAGACCGAAGATACGGTCGCCTATCAAGCACCCAGCCGCATGGAGGAATTCATTGCCAAGATGGCTGATTTTAACCAGGTGAAGGCCGTGCCGCTCAACTGCTCCTCTGGAGAAAGCATCGACAGCACCGTTGTCAGCACAGCCTACGTCTTTGAAGACAAGGAAGAGTTCGACCTCTTTGCCCGGCTGCTGCAGGCCGCCTGCTGGTACGACTCGAAGACACCGGGCTACCTATTAAACTTCTCGTACAAGCAATTCTTCTTCACCTTGAAGGATCTGCGCAAAGGCGAAAAATATCTCTGGATAGCCGAACGCCTCATGGGCGAACGCATCCTGCTCTTCAGTACCCGCTCGCCGATAGAGACCAACGTCTCATCGGTCTGCTATCAGAAATATCGCGAACAGCTGACGCATACCAACTTTAGTACATTGAATTATTAAAAGCAAAAAAGTATGAAAAGATTATTGATGATGAGCCTCCTGGCGCTGGCAACCCTCGCCTTGCAGGCACAAGCAATTGGTATTTGGACTGACAATCATCAGTCGGACAACTCTGGAGTAAAGGAGTATGCTAAGAGCCTGGGCAATTTCTTTCCTCGCCCTGAAGTCAAAACAGACAAGAAGAAGACCACTGCCGTGTGGCATGGGACGAACATGGATTGGGTGAAGGACTATTGCGAAGCAAAGAACGTTGCTATAGAGAAAGATTATTTGAGATATTTCCCGGAGATGGCAGGTCCGCTGAAAGATCTGTCCATGGTCCCGCTGAGTTGGCGACTGACGGAAGAGAACAATGAGGCCGTGCTGCACTGCTATTTCCCTATGCCAGCCGACGAAGTGAGCAACCTATTTCTGGCCTCAGAGGAGACGAGTCTCGTGGATCAGGAGACGGGCGTGCAATATCGCATTCGCCGAACGGAGCCTGATACCTATAATAAACACTTCACCGTAAAGGCGAAGAAGGGCGACGTACTCGACCTGAAGATATTCTTCGCCCCGCTGCCTGAGACGACTAAAGATATAAGAATCTACGGTGTTTCCTGCTGGAATATGATGGGATTACCTGTAAAAATCGGCCGTCACTTCAACGTAGCACTCCAGTATTACGATAGCATTCCGCAGTTCCACAAACCTCGTCTGCTCAGAGAGCACCTTAACGTGGACAAACCTTACGACCTTCAGAACTGGGACACCTGGAAGGTGATGACTGATGCTCACCTGATCAAGCCGCTACAGAACGGCACGAAGGCAATATGGTGCACCCCGGAGGCCACTTATCTGGCTATTGGTTATGAACAGAACTGGACGCGCGAGTATTTTGCGTTCAACCATGACATCAAACTCATCGACGAGACGGGGCACCAGTACAAACTCCGTGAGGTACAGGGCATTCCCCAAGATGAGCTGTTCTTTATGGAGGGTATGGCTGGCGATTATATAGCCTACGTGATGGTGTTCGACCCAATACCCTTAGACCTGACAAAGATAACCTATATCGTTCCGGCCGGCAAGCCTTTCAATGCCTGGGGCGCCAACTGGTCAGGCAGTGTGACCAATCTCGATATCAAGCAACTCCAGGAGAATCAGAAACTATTTGAATACCACCCGCGCGTGATTGTAGAGTAAATAGTGATAATAAGTAACATTGAAGAGCATGGGGGCGCAGTGATGCGCCTCATGCTTGTTTCACTGAACATTAAACACAGATAATAGTTGGAAAATCATTTGGATTATTCTGAAAAATGTTATAACTTTGCAGTTGAGAAGAAACAAATGAGAAAAAGAATCATATTATTGCTGCTCCTGTTGGTTTGCATCGGAGTTGCGGCCAAGAAGAGAGTGAAAAATCAGGTGCCCGTCGTACTGGTAGCAGGCCAGAGCAATACGGATGGCAGAGTGGATAATGCTGAACTACCGGAATATATCAGGCAGGATGGTTACCGCTATTGCTTGTGGAGTTTTGGCAGTGGTACTCACTCGGGCAAAGGTCACTTTGCGCCTTTCTACCCACGCAATTATAGCCAGAAGCCAGAGCGTTGGGGCTACGATGCAGTGGTCTACTACGAACTGGAACGGCTATGGAAACGACCTTTCTATGTCATCAAAGAGAGCTTGGGCGGTACTGCCATTGATCCAAGATGCGAGAGTACAAACAATATGCATTGGAGTGCTGATCGCGACTATCTGGCTGGCACAGCTGCCTCAGACAAAGGTGGTCTGTCGTTGCTGAAGGCTTTCACTGGCAACATCGGAGCTTGCATTGACAACCAGCTGTCACAACTGCCCGAAGGCTACGACATCAAGTTTATGCTCTGGCATCAGGGGGAAAGCGACCGCAGTCAGGCAGACAGCTACCACGACAACCTGAAAGCAGTGGTAAGCTATGTGCGTAGCTATTTAGTCAGCAAAACGGGGCTTCAGAAATATGCCCACCTCCCGTTTATCTGTGGCACCTTCTCAAAGAACAGCAAGCAGGGTGTGCCAAAGGTGGCAGCTGCCATGCTTCAGCTTCAGGCTGAAGACCCCTACTTCTATGTCGTCGATGTCACCGATGCTACCTTGGGCCCAGACCAGATTCATTTCGACGCCAGTGGAGCTGAACTCCTCGGCAAGCGGATGTTTGAGAAAATAAAGCAACTTCTTATTCATACAGCGCCTGCAAAACGCTGAGGGATTTGAGCTCGGGGAAGTCGGGCAGGTGGAGACGGTAGTAGAACAGTACGACCTCCAAGAGCCGATTGCGCTCTGCATGTGACATCTGAAACAGATGCATCGTAGGGAAATCCATACGCATCATGAGCTGCACCTGCCCGGCGGAAAGAGTTATTATTTTGACAAGCAGCCATATCTGGACAGAATCACACCCGTTCTCAAACGAAAGGACATCAAAGCGTGGAGTTTCAAGTGGGCGCAAAGCGATGACTATGACATAGATGCCCAT
>Ga0310691_10003478_pt1 | contig 18854 bp, 40 predicted proteins | sample 176DNAGHGlowgp2_FD_203887 | JGI IMG/M metagenome (GOLD analysis project Ga0310691, IMG submission 203887) | Sheep rumen microbial communities from Palmerston North, Manawatu-Wanganui, New Zealand - 1766 DNA GHGlow gp2 (v2) (version 2) | ecosystem: Host-associated > Mammals > Digestive system >...
AAAGGGTTAAAAAACCAGATTAAATTTGGTCAATTCAAAATAATTTCGTACCTTTGCATTACAAAAGAAATAAATAACATTATTATTAATTAAAAAATAGGAGATTAAACTATGGCAAAAGAGACAAAAAAAGAGAAGTTTTCACTTGACACACGTGTGCGTCTTGTGGCAGAGAATGAGGGCGGTAAGGGTGTGAAGATGCCCGTATGGTTCAATCTTCCACAGCATAAGGCACTTCGTCAGTTGCATATTGACATCTGTAAGGCACTAACCAAGTTGTCAGTAGAGAATGGCAATTATCCAATCACCTATCTCGTTTACTTCGCAGTAGGCAAGAATGCGCATCGTAAAGAGGTGTTTGAGGATGGTTACACCAAGATTGACGAGAAAAAGGCTGAGAAGATTTTCAAGTGGTTGAAGATGTTCGCCAAGTATCACAAGAACGACAAGATGTTCCGTAACCCCAATGTGGCTCATGCCCTTTGTCGCTACTACGACAAGTTCAGCACCAAGACCAAGGACTTCAAGGCTGCAATGGAGAGTATGGAGAGCAATCCAAAGATTGACATCAAGAATGCCAAGGCAATCGTTGAGGGCATGGGCATTGCTCGACAGCCCAAGACTGACGTGACTGAGTTGGAAGCAGCACTTGCGCCAACGGAGAACGTTGCAGTAGCAGCAGAGTAAGGCTGTAAGTATCTTATAATATATGGTAAGGTGGGGTGAAATCCCCCACCAAACCTTTAAACAAAATTTAACAAAAAAAGTTTGGAATTTATTTGGTCATGTCGATTTTTTTTCGTACCTTTGCACCAAGAAACAAATAATGATTTAAACAATGAGCAGTCAATTTGGAAATCATGCTTATGAAAGTCCACAAAGTAAGTGGCTTGAAGAGCAGCGTAGACGTGAGAGAGAACAAGGTATTTATCGTAGCGAATATAATTCGCAAATAGACCATTAAGATTATGAGTAAGTATCAAACCCAACTTGGGTACATTGTAAGAGAGACCATCAGTGGTCTTGAGGTCTACGAGGATGGCAAGGTTGTTTGTCTCATTGAGAACACAACACTTGACAAGTATCGTGACGAGAATGAGGACATTGATGACGATTTGCTTGAATCAGACATCAAGGAATTGTGCGAGACACAAGAGTTCTTGGATTATCAAAAAGAGTATTGCTAATAAAAGTTAACAAGTAAAAAAAGTTATGAAGAAATTTGGCTATTAGAAAAAAATTTCGTATCTTTGCATCGTGAAAGAAAAACAAAGTTATTAATTAAAAAGATAAAAGCAAAATGAGTGGACAGAAAAAGCTCAATCGAGCTATCAGAGAAGCTAACAACCGTGTGGTAGCCATGCCTACCAAGAAGCGCAAGGATTATGCCTATGACGAAAATGGGCAGATTGTCAGAGACCCAAAGACAAACGAGCCAATCGTCAAAGAGGTACAACTCTACAAGATTAAGGGCATGAAGTAGCCCTTTCAAATCAAAGTTAAATCAATTAAAATCAGATTAGTATGGAGAGACCTCCGCCCTAAGTGGCTTATAGTGTAGATAATTTATGATAGAGTATTTAATTTAAATCGAGTAATAATACAATGAGACGAATAATGATTAGAGACCGACCCTAAAGGTCACACCCAAGCTATCTGAGCAATGAATGAGTTAGGCTGATATAGTGTGAAGTAAAGGCAAACCTCATTGGCAAGGATTGGCTTATATATCGAAAAGAAAACAATTGGGTTAAAGCCCCAATAAAGATACCGCGAGAAAAATAAAACTACCCACTGCCGAGAGTACGCTGCGAGTTTGCCCAATTACGCTCATTGGAGCGAATGCCGAGGGGTGTTAGCCGATATGTCATGGCTTGTATGAACGCTGCGTCAATATTTAGGGTAAGCCACAAGTTTGTGCAATAGTTAGTTTAGAGTGGCAAATTTTAAGGGGCGAGATTCGGAGAGTGCGCAATCTTCCTCTCCCCTACTATCAACAAAGTTGTGAAATCAACCCTACTCACAGCATTGCTACGTGCCGTTCTATTTGAGATAGGATACTAACGTTACCGATTTATGCTACTAAAGGTGTGAGATTTTTTAAGTGAGGTTGGTAGGGGTGCGCCCCAAGTGTGGATGCCAAACTGCGCTGCAATAAGCTGCACTCGCCTTTGCCATCATTGGGCTTCGGACGCATAACCGCCACCTCACATTTTTAACACACCCTATGATGTGGTCAAGATTGGGATAATCTATAGTAATGCCCTATCAAAACTGACATACGTTGCACAATTAAAACGTTCAATGGTTGTGTAAAAGATTGATTCGATTCAGTATAGGGTACAATGCTCGTTTTGCGTTGAAAAACGCTCTTTGTTTTCCATAATTTGAATTGTTAGGTTTTTAGTTTGATGGAGTGACGTTGTGAGAACGTTGCTCCATTTGTATTTTTTAACAAAAAAAAGTTTGTGAATTGTTTGGCTAATTCAGATTTTTTTCGTACCTTTGCATCGAACAAAACATTTAGAGATTATGAGAAGAATTTTAAGTATGGGTAATGACTATCGAATTGAGACATTCGATTTGTCCGAGGAACAGCACGACATTGCTGTTGACATGGTAAGGAACAACAAGCGTAAGGTTGGCAATTACACCTTAGAAAAGGTGGACAGCGAAATACCTAACGTATGGATTGCTGATGCACATTCAGAGGGCGAAGAAGAGTATGCAGAGTTCTTGCGTGAAGCCCTTTCAGTAGGAGCAGAGATTTTAACTCTCACAAACCATTTAGGGAATTTTTCACAGTCTATTGGCGAAGTTGCAGTATTATATAATTAAAGATAGAAGAATTAGAAAAAAAATGTTAAAAAGTTTGGTGGTGTGAAAATAATTTCGTATCTTTGCACCATCAAATAAAAAATAGGAGATTAAAACAATGGCAGATTTAAACATTATCGAGAGAGCAAACAAAATCCTTACATTCCGCAAGTATATTCGTGAGGAATGTCGCAAAAAGGGTTTGGAATATCCCTCTGACGAGAAGATTGCAGAATATATCGCAGATTGCGGTGGTGAGGAATGTGTATATGACCTCAATGACTTCATGGGTGACTATGAGAACAAGATAGGTATCTTTAAAGACCCCTTCAATGACTTCAAGGCAGAGTTGGATAAGATTAACTTTGGCAACAAACCAACGGAAGCAGAAATGCGTGAGTTCTTTGAAAAGAATGGTAATGATATTCATGGTTTTATTCGTGAGAACGCAATCAAGTCATATCATGGTCTTGAAAAAGATACATTGCTTGCCACATTGAAACTTGATGATATGACGTTGGTAACTCTTTGGAATGCTTTCATTGAGGAAAGCGCAAAGTATGGTGAGGATAGCTATATCTATGACCTTAAACACAATGATGATGTGGTCTTTATCAATGATAATTTCCCAAAGAATAAGATTGCTGAGATAACTCGTATCATACGCAATGAGAACTTGCACGGCAATGAGGTTCGTTTCTTCCAATGGTTCAATCTCAACGACAATCAAATCCATATCATTGAGGACATCAAGGGCATTATTGTTGCCTATTGGGATGAAATCTTTGAGCGTATTATGATTTATCCAAATCTCTACGAATTGGGCGAATTTAATTACTTCACAAACGTATTTTGGGAAGCATGTATGAAGCATCTTGGCTATAAGTATGACCAAACAAATGGTAAACTTAACACTATTCAGAAATGAGTTGGTTTGGATTAGGAATTGGAATATATTTGGGGTATCTTGCTTATAAAGTATGGCAAGACCCCAAGTTTAAAGAGAAACTTAAAAAGATTGAGGAATGATTTACTATTATGCTGCAATAGCACATGAGATTTATGCCTTGTGTAAGGACGATTTCTTCTCACATGATAGACCATTCTATCGACCAAAGAGAAAAAAACTGAAAGGTTGGCAAAAAAATAGAAAATAATTTGGAATTTAGAAATATTTATTATATCTTTGCAATATGAATAGTAGAAAAACATCAATTAATATAGGTTTCAAGAATTGTGTATTTCTTTCAAGAAATGAGAACACAATTGAGCGAATCATTAACAACAAGGTTAATGACCCTGATGTTGCGTGGTCATCAAAAAGACCAACATCAGTTAAAGTTGAAAGAATTGATGCCTTACATGATAAGTTATTGTTAGGATATGACGATAACGAGAATGTTGAGGGTACTATCACTTGGCGCAAATCAGCCAATGACAAACACTATGTGTTTGCTAACTTTGAATAAAACAATTTTTAGTTAAACATTTTGTTAATAAAATTTTTTACACCTCCAATGTTCGTGATGAATGGTATGGGGGTGATTTTTATATACGGCTCAGTGGTGGAACTGCTATACACTACAGTTTTAAGGTCTGTCGCTCCTTTGTGAGATTGAGGGTTGGAATCCCTCCTGAGCCACAATTTAATCTCCTTTTTAGGTGGAAAGTGTTAAAGATTGTAAAAATCCCAGCATTTTCCACCATTTTATTTGGTCAATTCAGATTTTTTTCGTACCTTTGCAAAAAAAAGGAGATAAAGTTATGAGAAGTTGTCAAAAAGAAATTTACAATGCCCTTGTAAGCAAGAAAAAGGCTTGGGGTGGGAGTAATTCAGTTGTGAACACTGATAAGAATATCACAGAGGTATTCTATTATGGCAATAAGATTGCTGTTGTAAACCACGAAACAAAGTGTGCAACGTTTGACAACTGCGGTTACAATAACGCATCCACAACTGCACGTATCAATGCGGTTAAGGAGTTCTGTAATGATTATGGCTACAACTATTAAACGATAAGAGTTATGGATAAGATTAGAATCAGGCAGAATTATGAAGACTATGAACGTGTAAAAAATGCCTTTAAATCGTTTATTCATGCCCTTGTGTGGGAAAGTATGGATATTGATGCTGGAGTGCATGAGAACGAAATTGAGGGTCATATTGAGCGTTATTGCAATACTCATGGAAACCAAATGATTGGTCTCGCCAATGATAGTGTATCAAAGTTCATTAGGTCACTTGATGCTCGATATGAGGTACATCTATATGAAATGGACGAAGAGGGCAATGCCAATGAGGAAACGGCAATACATTTCAACACTGATAATGTAGCACTTGCTTTTAGAAAAGCTGCTCAGTTCTATCGTAAGGCGAAGTGCCCACAAGTGAATATCTTTGACAATGAACTTGACAAATATATTGCTGAATGGGATTGATACATAATCTGAATTATTAATAATTGTAAAAAATTGGGGTAATCGTTTGGTTATCTCAATTTTTTTTCGTACCTTTGCACCAACAATAAAACATAGGAGATTTAGATTATGGTAAGAGACAACACAAGTGAGTTATACTCAAAGCAGCAGTCATTGCTTAAAGAGTTGAGAAGTATTGTAGGTAATAAGAAATTGGAGTTCTCCAATGCCTATATAAAGGCTCGTAAGGGCGAATATTATTGCCTTGGAAGTGGTTGTAGTGATATGCCTTATTATGGTGTCACAAGACAGAGTGTAATGTGTCCATGTAGAATTATCATTGGTCACAATGAAGATAACAGCGAGATTGGGGCATTCGTAAGAAGATATTCACTCTATAAGTATTATGAGGGAACGAATGTAAAGAAAATTGCTCTTGAAGACCTTTTCGTTAAGGACTTGGAGAAAGTTCTCAATGACATTAAGGTTTTCCTTTGGTGGGAGAGTAAGGTGCATTTCCCACAGATTAAAAAGGAATATGAGGAAACACTTGCACTGAAAGAAAAATATGATAAATTGGTTGAAAAAGAAAAATAAATCTATTATATTTATTATATGAAGATTAATCTTATAACCAACGAGAAGTGAGGAATCTCGTTGGTTATTTCAAGGAAGAAAACCTTTTTAAATTGATTGGGCTTGGTTCGTTGGGGAGCGTAACCAAGCTTTTTTTTTATCTTTTTTGAAAAAAGTTTGGATTTTCCTTGGTTATTTAAAATATTTTTCGTACATTTGCATCGTTAAACAAATAAATGATACGATTATGAGCAACAAGAAAGTAAGAGAACAATTAGAAGCACAAGAAGCAAAGAATAAGTTTATTGAAGCCTATAAGAGCAAGGCAGACTTCATTCTGAACTATCAAATGTGCAAGGCATATTTCAAGGATAGCGCATTATCAGTATTGGCTATCGTTGAGAAGATATTAAAGGCAAAGTATAATTTGCCTTGGCAAGAGAAAATCATAAAGCGTGCATTGAATGACGCAAGGGGAAAGAATAATCCATTGCTTTCAATTCCTCAGTTCAAGTTTGAGAAGAACACGCATGACATTCTTGCTGATTTCGTTATCAAGCATTTTGATAAAATGGTTCTTGACCATAAGAAAAATGGAACGTACCCACTGAAATTGAGAGAAATCTTAGGCGAATAGTTTTCGTTGTCATAATCTTGTTTGTTTTGGTTCAGCGTGGTGGCTAGGAAACTAGTCACCATTTTTCTCTCAAAAATTTGGTCATTTCAGATTTTTTTCGTACCTTTGCACCAATAAATAATAGATTAGATTTATGTATTATATTGTAGTAGGATTTTGGGATGGGCTTGGTCATACATTGCAGACCAATGGCAAGATGAACTGGTTCTTTACTCACCATCCAAAGTATTATAGCAAACTACCATTTGCTGTTAAGATGGCGAGGAAACTCAATGCGAGATATATTCTCAATAGAATAGTAGTCTATAAGGTTGACATAGAAGAACGTTTTTCATGTTCTTATTTCAGCCGTTGGGACAAAGAAGATGGCAGAATAGAGTTTGAAATTTCAAATGTTAAAAATGTTAATTGATTTGGTCAATTCAAATAAATTTCGTACCTTTGCACCATCAAACAACAAATAACAATTAAAAGATTATGGCAGACTTAAAAGCATTTATCAAGAAGTGGCATGGTCGCACCTTAGAGGACGATGGTTGCCGTGTATCAAAGGAATTTCATTCATTCCAAGTGTCTTTCTTCAACGCAATGAAGAAGATTGCTGAAAGCATTGGTGCTGAATTGGTTAATCGCTCGTATGGTCACTATGACATGAGTGGTTTCATCAAGAGGGGTGACAAGTATGTTTATTTCAATTATAGTAGTTCACTTTGTGGTGGTAGAACACAAGTATTACTGAAAGGAAATCGCTATGGTGAGTTCTATTATCCCATGTATTTCAGAACTGCTGAGAGTGACCATGATTTTCGTGGTGGCACAAACAACTTCCATTCCTTTGAGGGTTGTGAAGAACTGATTGATAACTTGCTCAGTCAAGAACATAGAAAGTGGTAAGAAAATAAAATATCGCTAAGTTACTGCTTGCAAGATGCAAGAATGCGTTGAAAGATGGGGATTGGCATCCATCGCAAAGAGGGAATAAGGATTGCCTTTAAATCAAACCTCCCATATTCTTGCTTTATGAATAAACTTATCTAAATCTCCTTTTTTAAAGTGGGAAGTGTTAAAAATCGTTTAGATAATAACATTTTCCCACTTTTTTCTTTGTCAATTCAAATAAATTTCGTACATTTGCACTACAATAAAACAATAGGATTATGAGAGTACAAAAAAAATGGACGTTGCACAATTATTGGGATGATGACGTAACAATAGAATTGCGTTATTTCCCAACAAAGAAGCGAGCAAAGAAATTTGCTAAAGACAATGGATATATAAATTATCAAATAGATTAGTAACAAATTAAAAGAAAATTTAGATTATGAGCGTAAGAAGTGGACACAAAACAAGTAGGGAGTCAATGACAGAATACTTTGGATTTACAATAATCAAAGTAACTGAGATTGATTATGCACGTAGCATTTTCGACCCATCACGTTTTTCAAATTTCATTGACAAGAAAGAAATACATTACGATTTCTGCAAGGTTGGTGATGAAAAATATCCTTCAAAACATTATGGCGCTTGGGCAAGTAATGTAAAGGAGTGCAAGGAATGTATCGACAATTTCAGAAAGGATGACAGCATATATTTCACAAATGAAGAGCGTGAGAAATATGTTTACAAACCAAATCGTAAATGTGGTTGGGGTTATGGCTATGATAGCCTTATGAAAGTGATGCGTGAACACCAAAAGGCTGACAAACGCATTAAGAAACTATTGGAAGATAGATTGGTGGACGCAAATTTTCATTCGTGGGCTGGGTATCTTGCAGAGGGTGATTATAAAGCCTATGAGGAATTATCTGCAAAGGAATGCCAATTCAATGAGAAGTTCGAGGTTTATACCAAGACACAGCGCAAACGTATCAAAGACCCTAAGAGATTGGAAGAGGGTATTAATAAAGCGATAAGTGATTACCTTGCAAGTCAAGGAATTAAAGATACATCTGTCAAAGTGAAGTTCTGTGAAGAATGGTAACGGAGAGAGTTAATATTAAGTGTGAAGTAAGTTTGTTGAATGGGAGAAATGAAAGTTTCTCCCGTTTTTAATTAATTTTTAACACTTTTTCTTTGGCTAATTGAAATATTTTTCGTACCTTTGCATTACAAAAGGATTAAGATTATGGATATTAAAGAAGTAAGAAGGCAATTGATTGAGGGTTTGGAAGATTGCTATACTCCAAGTCAAGTTAAATTTATTGATGACCGCTTGGAAGCAATAGCAAACAAGGAGAACATGACTCTTGATGAACTTAACGAATATTGTTGGGCAAATTCAAGTGAAATGTTTGCTTGTATCTTTGATTATAAGGATTTTGATAAAAACAATTTTGAAGTAGATTAAGATTATGGCATATCCAAAATGGTACACTGATTGGGTCGATGAAATATTCGAGCAAGAAGAAGAAAAGAAAATTAGAGAATTAACTGAAATGGAAAAATAAAAACAAATTAAAAGGAGATTAGATTATGATGTTCAACAATAAGTTCAACAAGGACAATACGATTCACTTTGATGTGAATGAGTGGGTTTGCACGGATGCAGACCAATGTCAGTTTTGTCGTAAGATAAACGACACAACATTTGAGTACATTCAGTTAAAGACTGAGGACTTAAAGGTATTTGTTCAGTCATTCCAACTCAATAACAAGCACTTGCTTGAAGCGTTAAATGATAAGACAAAGGTGTGTGATTGGTATCAAGATGAGATTGATGTTACTGAGTACGATGCAGATGACATTGCAGATTATATTGCACCTTATGGCGGCATTCTTGATGGCAGTGAGGGTGCTGTACGCAACCAACTGATTGCTGAGTGTATATTTGAAACTGACGAAGTAAGTAATGATTGGTATGAGTAAAGATATTAAGGTCATCTATTACGTAGATACTAATGATGACACTAAAGGTACATTGTGTGCAATACCAAGTAATAAGGAATTACGTGACAATAAAGTGATAGAGTTCATTGCAGAGCAGATTAAGAATGTATTTGAACCAATTCATCACTTGATGGGAGAGCATTCAAATGGTTTGGCGCAATCCATTGCTCATTATGAGTATGCCAATATGTATGAATATGAGTTTGGTATTGAGGAAATTCCACTATTGGAGTGTTAAAAATGTTAATTCCCTTGGCTAATTCAAGGGAATTTCGTACATTTGCACTACAAACAATTAAAGATTAGAACTATGGCAAAAAATTATTTTGTGACATTTTCTGTTCCTCACTTATTCCAAAAAGACGAAAAGTTTGCTGTTAAATGTGAGGACATGGATAAGGCAAGAGAGGTAGCACAAGATGCTTATTGTCTTGATGGTATTAAAAACGTAAGATTGCGTAAATGTGGTAAACCTCGTGACAGAGAATGTATGTCCTATGATAACTATTGGGAATATGATGAATGGTTTTAATTTAAAATAAAAAAAGAAAATATATGGCAAAGGAATTGGCAAAGATGCGCTCTATCCGCATTGCACAAGTGGAAATGCGCAAATCGTTGAAGAATCGTGAGGAAGCAAACAAGGCTCTGAGAGCCGAGATTACACCCATTTGGACTGCTGACAAGGCACAGCGTTCAGAACGTCTTGAAAGCCTTACAAAATCCCTTGTGGAGGGTCGTGCAAAGGTGAACGAGTATCAGAAAACACTGCGCACATTCAAGTCCGACTTAAAGGAAACAAACCGTGAATATGACCTCGCTAAAGGGGAATAAGTGTTAAACATAGTTAATAACTGGAAGAAAGTTGGAGTAACGCTTTGTTATTCCAATTTTTTTTCGTACCTTTGCATCAACAAATAAAAAGAGATTATGAAGAAGTTTAAGATTATTAATGGTAAGAAGCACAAGGCAATAGGCTACACCTATGATGGAAAACCTATCGGTTGGATTGCTTGTGGTGAGAACAATTAAAATTAATTTAAAAGTAAAGTAGATTATGGAAACAATTCAAATTCAGTTACTTTGTATTGCAGTATTGTTAGGTTTTATTCTAATCAAAATGAAATAATATGGAAGAAATTTGGAGAACAATAGATTGGAGACCTTTGTATGAGGTATCTAACTTGGGCAAGGTTCGCAATCGTAAGAGTGGCAAGATTCTATCCACAAATCCCACCAAGTCACACAAGCATCCACAAGTATGGCTGTATAGTGAGTTTTGGAACGCTACGGAGCAATACACTCTCTCATACATCGTTTATAACGCTTTCAATGAGAATAAGGTACGCTGGCCGAAGCGTATTAAGCACCTTGATGGTGACATTACAAACAACAAGTTAAATAATTTAAGTGCATATTAACATGAAACCAATAGCATTTTTCTTTACGCAGTGGATTGATTATGGACGTTTTATTAAAGACCAAAGTGAAGTAACAAGCCCAAGTGCATATCAGCCGAAGCGGAAACGTTAAATGAATGTTAAAGGTACGAGATTTTTTGGTCAATTCACGGAAATTTCGTACCTTTGCAACACAAAACAAGGAAATAATATGGTAGAATTAACATTAAATGGAACAAAGGGTCTTGAAATGACAAGGGAAGAGGTTATTGACCTTGGCTTTAAGGCTGATGCGCTTGTGCGAAAGGCTCAATGCCGTGAAGTTAATCAAGATGTGCTTGACCTCATTCAAGACGTTGTTGAGAAACTGACAGAAGCCGACAATATCATAACAAACATATTGGAGGGCAACTATGAATGACAATATATTTTATTCCCCTTATGATGGGCATCCACTTGGTAGATTCAGAGAAATACCAAGAGGAAGAAGTATGAGGCAGATTAAAAGTGATTTCAATAGTCACTTAAACAAGTTCTGCAAATCAAAAACAAAAGCACAATGAAATCAATTGAGATTAATAAATTAATTGCGATGTTCATCATCGCCTTTGGTAAGGCAATTGGTAAGGGATTCACATATTTTCCCAAGTTGCCAACGTGTTTCGCACATCATCTTGATTTCAATCATAGTTGTGGGTGCTACGCAAATTTCTTGTGCTTGCGTGTGAACTCAGAACTGCAAGTTGAGTGTTGGTTTGAAGACGAAAGCGGAGATACATTCTCCTATGGTCTTGATGAAATAAGGCGTGTTAAGCCTATCCTATGGACATCTATTATTACTCATGTGTTTGATATGATTGAAAACGTTAAAGAATGTTAAAATGAAAAAGATTATTTGGTAATTAAAAAAACTTTATATATCTTTGCAACGTCAAGGTGAGACAGAAACAACCACTGAACTTGGAAGGTAGTACACTACGGAACTCGGAAAGTAGTAAGTGGAAAAAAGAGTAAGGTCAGTGACCAAGACAGATGTTCAAGATGCCTGCAATGCTCACGAACTTAGTCAAAGCCAAAAAGATTCTCAGCGGAGAACACCTTACTTATCAAAGATATATTTGAGTGATACCAGAGGAGAACTAAGCAAACTAGGTGTATGAACTAGGGTCTTAGATGTAGACAAATGGGCATTAAGTTCGTGCTTAATGTGTCACTTCGGTGGCTTCGTGGTGTGCAAATCCCACTCACTCAACACATAATCTAATCTTTTTAATTGTTACGAAATCTGATTGAACGTGGGGTGGGAGCAATACGGCTCTCACCCAAAGTTTTTTTTTTATTTTTAACTAAAATAATTTGGTCATGTCATGGGAATTTCGTACCTTTGCACCATGAGAACGATTAAGAAGAAAACTAAGATATATTCAGTTGATTGGTATCATGGAGACCATTGTTATCGTACAACAATGGGATGCACATGGGAAGACGTAAAGGATTGCAAACGTCAAGCAAAATTCATGGGAGAAACCATCAAGTATGAACATTATGACACAAAAGTAGATGAATATAAAATAAGGAGATAAGATTATAAAAGTTAAACATTTATATATTAAGAATATGGCTGCAATAGATAGTCTTATAGACACATTAAGGTCGCCCATTGCAAAACGCAAGGGTGTCACAATATCCTCAGAGGATTGTGCAATATGGGCTGAAGAGATTGAAAAGGAAATGACCCATATTCGTGGAGAATTGAAAAAGTATTATGAATTAAAAAGAAAACAATAAAATTATGGCATATCCAAAATGGTACACTGATTGGCTCGAAGAAACATTCGAGGAAGAAGAAGAAAAAGAAATTAGAGAATTAACTGAACAAGATTAACAAGAATTAACGAAATTATTTTGGTGGTCTCGTTATTTTTTCGTACCTTTGCATCACAAAGTTAAGAAAATTATGGTAAGAGAAGTTATTTTAGTTGAAGTTGTCACTAAGAGTGATATGTCAACAGACAAGTCAAAGACGTTTACAAATACAGAAAAAGCCGAAAAGTATTTTGCCGATTGTGTGCATGAGATAATGCCAAACATCGAGCAAGACGAAATTGACAATGCACTTGATGATGGCTTTTGGGAGTGTAAGTTTTCATACCCCAATGGTAAAAAAGATGAAAAGAGTGTAAACATCAAGGAAATATCATTTGAAGAAGATTAAGAAAAATTAACGTGAAATCTTTGGTGGTTTCACGTTTTTTTCGTACCTTTGCAAATAGTTATGGCAAATTTAAAGAGATTAGAATATTCAGATTATCAGTTAGACATTTTCGATGCAGTAGAACATGGCGATGATAACATTGCCATTAATGCTGTTGCTGGCAGTGGCAAGACAACAACCATTGTAGCCGCTTGTAAGCGTTTAAATGCAAGCGAACGTGATGTTATATTCCTTGCCTTTAATAAACTAATTGTGGAAGAATTAAAGGTCAAATTAAAGAATTATGCTTATGTATCCACACTTCATGCTTTTGGCTTCTCAGTATTAAAGAGAATATATAACCAACCAAAATATGGAATGTATATCAAAGTGGACAGTTGGAAGTATCAAAAGTATGTAAGACAAAATGCTTGTTCATTGTCAAACATTATAACTCCTGACACGGATGCAGCAAAGGTGTTTGGCTTTGCTTGCAATGTGGATAAGTTATATGCCCTCGCAAGAATTAATCTCATAGAATATAATGAGAATGATTTATCGCAATTGAGAAACCTTTGTGATGAACATAATCTATTGACATTATTCGATGAGGTTGAAGTGTGCAATGAAATGCTTAAGACAGCATACAGAATGCCAAAGGATTGGACAATTGACTATACAGATATGATTGTATTGCCATTATTCCATAAAGAGTTTATACCAACATATAAATACGTCTTTATAGATGAATGTCAAGACCTTAGTCGAGCACAAAGAGAATTAATGCTTTGTGTTGCCAAGAATGGTAGATTTATAGCAGTAGGAGATAGAAATCAAGCCATCAATGGTTTTGCTGGAGCTGATTGCTCTTCATTCGATAAGATTGCAGACCAACCAAACACAATTGAACTGCCATTGTCAGTTAATTATAGATGTGGTACAAATATGATTAGGCTTGCACAAGAAATTGTACCTCATATTCAAGCACATAAAGGGGCAATAAAGGGTGAAGTGTTTCACGTGAAACAATTGTCACGAGACCTATTTAAGGAGAATGATATGGTTCTTTGTAGAACATCAGCACCATTGGTAGGTCTTTGCATGAAACTGATTGAGAGTGGTATTACAGCAGTCGTCAAGGGAAAGGATATTGGACAAGACCTAAAGAACCTCATCGAAAACGCAAATACAAGGGATATTAAGACATTATTAGCCTATCTTGAAGGAGAGAAACAAAAGTGTATTAATATCATTAAAGAGCAAAGGAAATGCGATGATTCAACAGCAAAAAATGCTACCAAATATCTTAATCTTGAAGATAGATGCAAGTGCATTGAGAATATTTGCATGTATTCAATTAAAGACACAACACAATTGAAATCATATATCAATAGAATATTTTCAGATGAAAATATTGAGAATGCAGTTGTTCTTTCCACAGCACATAAAAGCAAGGGATTGGAAGCAAATAGAGTTATGATATTATTGCCCAATAAACTGCCATTGAAATATCCTCATCAGCAAAGATGGCAAGAAATACAAGAAATGAACTTGAAATATGTGGCATTGACAAGGGCAAGAAAAGAACTCATATTCGTTGACCTTACAGAAACTGAATTGTTAAAAATAAAAATAAATTGAAAATAATTGGGATAATCTTTGGTTATTCCAATTTTTTTTCGTACCTTTGCATCAACAATGGAATAACAACATCGAGGGAATCAAGCACTTACAAAAGCGGTGCAAGGTAGAAAGCATGGGCAATGGCTTGTGTAGTTGGTGGTTCAAATCCATCTTCCCTCGCAATTAAAATAGATTGATTATGGCAAAGACAACAACAACAAAGGGTTTGTATCAAAAACTCATTAAGCAGACACTCATTGATAATCATGTGAAAATAATGGCATTCAAAGGCAATAATAAGTTTGCCAAGAAATATAGTCATGTATATATTACTATAGATGCGCACGACTATTCGATGTGGGTATATCTCAATGACCTTGAAACACCATTAGAAAACTTCCATTTCGGTTTCACATTGGACTATGCAAGGCTGATGGATATGATTGAGACAGACTTATTCAACGTCTCTCATGGAGTGGAAACACAATACTTTGAGTTCAGAATGTATTATTAATGGACTTAAAAAAGTACAAATATGGGGTAGGTAAACAGCCTACCCCATTTATATTTTAATTTAAAACAAACAAAAAAGGGCAATATCAATTGCCCTTCAATACCCACTTACCATTAACCTTTTCAAAACGTCTATCACGCTTCTCAATCCATCGATACGCTTGCCGTAGGCAAAAGTCAAAGTTAGTGGTATCACTCTTCCAATTGCCATCATAGCCAACCATGTAGGTTTTTCTTATAGATTTATCGTAAATAAAAATACAAAAATCACCTTGAGTGGTCTTGTGGTCACGGAATCTTACCTCCAAGCCATTTGCTTTGGCTTTAGCCTTTAACTCATTAATCTTTATTTCAATACTATTCATATTATACAAGACTTAAATAAGTACAAATATGTGTTAATTTATTTCTATTGGGGAGTTTTCCCATGTTATATCTTCCCTTTTGTCAAGACCAAATGATGCCAACAATGGAAGCGGTTGATAATCCAATTCTTCTGGGGTTTCTAAATCTTCCCATTCTTCATATTCTTCATTCCATGTCGGTTTACCTATGTAAACATATAGTTGCCCATTTTTATTTCTTGCGTACCACATAATTTTATTCTTCTATAAATTTCCATCTAACATTCTTGTTTGGGTCAGCACCCAGCTCACAAGCCTTGATAAATGCGTCATCAAGATTCTCCCTATCACTCTTATTGGGGTCACAAGGATATATTAACTCCTTGACCTCAAATCTCTCCCTTGTGTCATTGGAAAACAAGGGAATAGGTTTCTTAACTTGATATTCAAATCTAATTTGCATATTATTTTATTTATTCGTTAATTAATTTCAAATTAGTAAGGTTGTTTGCAAAAGTACCATATTTCAGCCCATTGCCCAAATGAAGCATATCCACAAAAGCGTATGGGAAAGAACCACTCACTTCAAGAACCTTAAAACGTTCTTTGGTGATGGTATTTTCCAAGATGTTGCCAACCTTAAACTTTTCTTCCATATTATTCTATTTTTTGCAAAGGTACGAAATCCCAGTGACATAGCCAAATAATTAAACACTTTTTAAGAAAATAATATTATTGTGTTAATTTAATGTTAAAAACTAAAAATCCTTTTGTCAATTCAATTTTTTTTCGTACCTTTGCACCACAAAACGAAAACAATTAAAGATTATGGCAAAGACAAAAACAACAACACGTCCTCTGCATGAGATTGCAAGGGAGATTAGAAAAGATTGGGGTTCAAAGGTCTACTTTGGCGCAAAACCATATCTCGATGCAATGGCAACACTCAATACCATTGATGATAACTATGGCTTTGATAGTGGCAAGATGATTGTGCTATATTTCCTTGGAAACGCTTCCACATGGCGAGGGGAAACAGCAAAACGCATCAAGGCTGAATTAAAAGCAATGACCAAGTAAAGGTCTTGCTTTCTCTGAGAAATTGAAAGGTTCTGTTATATGATGTTGGTGCTGACTGCTTGTGAAAGTAGTCAGCATTGCTTTTATATGTACTTAAAAAAGTACGAATATATATAACAAAAAAAAGGGATGAGTAGCAATACTCATCCCTCTCTCTTATTCTGCATAAGCCATTGCGTAGACCTCTTCAAGCAACTCGATTGGCTTGATTTCCTTTTCACCTTGCTTGATTGAAACAATCGTTTCAAGCTGTGGGAGAATGAAGTGCTGTTCATGCTCTGCATCAATACCCATCTCAGTCTGAGTGCTGCTCTGAGTATGGTTCTTTTTCTTCAACCATACTGAAAGTGCTGCAAGTTCATCTGCTGTGGCAACGTGACCATCAACGTAGTACGTCTCAGTGGTCTTCCAACCAACTTGCTTTGCATTGCGCTGCAACTTCAAGTAAATCTTACTCTCAGTACGTTTGTCAGTGCTAAACCACTCCCCAAGTTCGCCCAAGATAGGCTTGTGCCATACGCTCTTTAAGTTAGCGTCTGCATCCGTGTTGCCCATTCTCTCTGCGGTGTTCTCGATGCTGTTTTGATAGTCAGTGCCCATAACGTAACCGCTATAAGTCTTTTCTATCCACACACGACCCATAAATGGGTTTGTGTTAGCACCACGACCCTTATTCATTGAGGTGTCTGCGCTCTTATTAACTACTATGGTGCTTGCTGCACCCTTAACGAACTCATTGGCAATTAAAGCCATCAATTCAATTCTATCCATATCTGTTTGAATTAGAAGTTAATAAATGAAAATGTAAATCTCTCAAAAAACGCTTTGTCAATTTTCGTTTCCGTCCTTGTTTCCTTTTGACGATGCAAAGGTACGAAATAATTCTGATATAACAAAGCAAAATCACAACTTTTTTTCAAAAAAATGCGTTTTTCTTCATTTTTCCCACTAAAATACAAACATCATACCCCAAATTGTAAACTCAGAGATTGCAAAATGATACCTTAAACCATGACACAATAAACCAATATAACTCTAAACCATAAAACTATATCAAATAATATAATGTATGTGCGCATATATACACTAAAATCCAAATAAAACGATTTAAAGCCATTTTTAAGCCTTCTGACAATGTTTTATATATCTCTCTGATAACTTTTACATTTCACCACCTAAAAACGTCTTAGAAAGCCTTAAAATAAGCCATTTAAGATTTATAAACATTTGAGTATCGATTCCTTAATAAATCTTAAAGGTTTATCCATGATGTTAGATTTAGCTGTTTATATGTACTAATATCATAAAGAAACATCAAAAATAAAGAATTTAAAGAAAATCATGTAAACAAACGTTAAATCAAAGGGTTTTTCCTTAAAAAGATTAAAAATTTAGCCAAAAATGCACGTATTTCAATTTTTTTTTGTAACTTTGCACTCGCAAACAAGAAACAACAAGTTTAACAATTAAAAAGAATAGAAAATGAACACAATCAATTTCAAGGAGAACAATCACGTAGTACGTAACGAAAACATTAATCGTTACATGAGCGAAATTAACGCTATTAAGGCTATTAGCGAAGACGAACTCAATAATCTTATCACTCTCGCCCAAAACGGCAACACAAGGGCAAGAAATAAGGCTATCGAAGCAAATCTTCGCATTGTGTGGTCTATTGCTGCACGATACAATGGTATGGATAACTTCGAAGACATTCTTCAGAATGGCAATATTGGCTTGTGCATAGCTGTTGACACATTCGATGTTTCACGTGGAACAAAATTCTCTACTCACGCGCTCGAACTTGTACGCAAGTACATCACCATTGGACTGACTGACGAAAGTCGTGTGGTACGTGTTAGCAAGCACTTAGTAAAAAGTCCTTACACCACTTCTTCATTCGATGCACCCATTGGCAATGAAGATGGTGATGAAAAAACTTTACTTGATTTCTTTGCAAGCGACACATCAGCAGACAATTTCTCAAAGAGAGAGGATGCGATTGTAAAAATTAATTACCTCATGAATGGTCTTAATGATATGGAGAAAGAGGTGATTTGTGGGCTGTTTGGCTTTGGTTGCAGAGAATATACACAACTTGAATTGTCAATGAAATTCAATCTCACGGAAGAGAGAATTAGACAATTAAAGTGGCAAGCACTTGAAAAGATGAAAAACTTCAAGTAAAAAGACTTGACAATGGTGTGAGGATAAAAATAGTCCTTACACCATTGTTTCACGTGAAACATATTGGGGAGTATGGGGGTAGGTAGGTGGTGAGCTACGTCCCCCACCCCATCCCCACAGGTTTTTGTCGCTTTTTATAGCCCAACAGTTTGGTTTTTCCTGAAATTCTGGAAAATTAA
>Ga0310691_10003481_pt1 | contig 18840 bp, 8 predicted proteins | sample 176DNAGHGlowgp2_FD_203887 | JGI IMG/M metagenome (GOLD analysis project Ga0310691, IMG submission 203887) | Sheep rumen microbial communities from Palmerston North, Manawatu-Wanganui, New Zealand - 1766 DNA GHGlow gp2 (v2) (version 2) | ecosystem: Host-associated > Mammals > Digestive system >...
TACTACATCACAAACTCGACGCCAACAGCAAGTTTTAATGGTTGGAATATTAGCGATGGTGCCACACCGGACGCTACGAACAATGTAGCTGAATACTGGAACAAATCTGGAGCTACTATCACTCAAAGCATAACTCTGCCTGCGGGTTCATATCGTCTCACTGTTCAGGCATTTACCCGCACTGATATGTCTGCGCTATTATTTGCCAATACGGATCAGATGAATATCGTCACGGTTCCTAGTACTGAGGTGAATAATAGGGCAACAGCTGCTACTTGGTTCGATTCTGGCAATGGTGTTAATCAACTGTACTTTAATCTAAGTGAAAGTACCCCTGTCACAATCGGCCTGAAAGCAGATGAGAGTACAGGTGACCACTGGCTTGGTTGGCGCAGCTTTAATCTAGAACGTGTGTCTCAGACGAGCAATCCACAGCCTAATATAAATACACATTATGTATATTATATGGTTGATGATACCATCTGGTACACAGATTCAGTCGAAGTTGGCACAACCATCGTTCCGCCAGCAGATACTCCTTTCAAGGACGGATTCACATTCACCGGTTGGAACGGCCTTGTTGATGTTATGCCGGATGCAGACGTGACGGCGGTGGCTGAGTTCACTCAAACTAAGTTCGCCTTGACTTGGATTCTTGAGGGCGGCGACGAGCCTTTCAACCAAGTGGATTCGTTGGTTTTCGGTGCCCCCATAACTCCTCCGACAGATGTACCTGAGAAGGTCGGCTATTCAGTAAGATGGGACAACGTGCCCGCTACGATGCCAGGCGCAGACCTTCAGATTCATGGTTTCTATGAGCTCCGGAAGTACGCCATAACATACTATCTTGATAACCAGTTCCTGCAGACGGACAGCGTCGTATATCAGGCGCCGATTACGCCACCGGAGGTTAACCCGGAGCCGAATATAACGTTCAATGGTTGGCAGAATCTTCCTGAGTTTATGCCAGCTGAGGATCTGGTTATCTATGGCGAGACATCCGCGACCCGATATGCTCTTACTTGGATGCTTGAAGGTGGCGACGAGCCATACAACAAGGTGGATTCGTTGGTTTTCGGTGCCCCCGTAACTCCTCCGACAGATGTACCTGAGAAGGTCGGCTATTCAGTAAGATGGGACGGTTTGGTTGAGACGATGCCTGGCAACGACATTGAGATTCACGGCTTCTATGAACCCAATAAGTATGGCATAACCTACTATCTCAATAACGAGCTCCTGCAGACGGACAGCGTATTGTACCAGTCGACGATTACGCCGCCCGAGGTTAACCCGGAGCCGAATATGACGTTCAACGGTTGGCCGAATCTTCCCGAGTATATGCCAGCTGAGGACCTGACTATCTACGGTTATACCTCAGAGACTCTCTACGCTTTGACTTGGATGCTTGAGGGTGGCGATGAGCCATTTAACCAAGTAGATTCCCTGACTTACGGAACTCCCATCACTACGCCGATAGTTCCTGATAAGGTAGGTTATTCAGTAAGATGGGACGGTCTGCCCGCAACGATGCCCGGCAACGACCTTGAGATTCACGGCTTCTATGAGCCCAACAGGTACCGTGTCAACTACTACATAGACAACATATTATACCAGACAGACAGCGTAACCTACCAGATGCCGATTGAGACTCCGGAGGTTATGCCGCAGGAGAACCAGACCTTCAGCGGCTGGAAGAATGTTCCCGATTTTATGCCTGCAGAAGACATTGATATCTTTGGAACTTTCTCCGCTACTCAGTACGCCTTGACATGGATGCTCGAAGGTGGCGACGAGCCTTTCAACCAAGTGGATTCCCTGACGTTCGGCGATGCGGTCACTATTCCTGATGTTCCTGAGAAGGTCGGCTATTCAGTAAGATGGGACAACGTGCCCGCAACGATGCCGGGCAACGACCTTGAGATTCATGGTTTCTATGAGCCCAGAAAGTACAGCGTGACCTATTATGTCGATGGCAATTTCCTGCAGACTGACAGCGTCACATACCAGATGCCGATTCAGACTCCCGAGGTTATGCCGCAGGAGAACAAGACCTTCAGCGGGTGGCAGAACGTACCAGAACTGATGCCTGCCGAGGACCTGAGTATCTATGGCTACTTCACCGAGACTCTCTACGCTCTTACCTGGATTGTTGAGGGCGGTGACGAGCCTTACAACAGAGTCGATTCTCTTGCCTTCGGAGCTCCGATTATTATTCCGAAAGATCTCCCCGAGCTTACGGGCCACTCAATCAGATGGTCTGGTATTCCCGAGACTATGCCGGGCGGCAATCTTGATATTCACGGTTTCTTGGAGCCCAACAAGTATGCAGTCAACTACTACATCAACGGCGAGTACTTCCAGACCGACAGCGCCACTTACGGCCAGCCGATTCAGACCATCGACGTTCAGCCGCAGGCGAACATGACCTTCAGCGGATGGATAGATGTTCCTGAGTTTATGCCTGCTCACGATGTCGAGATCAACGGCTCATTCACTACTACTATTGTCAAGCTGACTTGGAGAGTTCAGGATCTGGAGCAGATAGAGGTCGTTGATAGCTTGACTATCGGCGCAACCATCACTCCGCCCACGAATATTCCTGAGCATGAAGGTTACACCTTCGCCTGGAACGAGTATCCCGCTACGATGCCTGCCTCAGACCTCACCGTCTTAGGCCATTACACTCCGAACTCGTATGTTATGCGCTTCGTTATTGACGGAGTAGAGATAGACAGTATCCTGGTTGCTTACGGTTCGAAGGCTGAACCCATTCAGGCACCTGTGCGCCAAGGCTTCACCTTCAACGGTTGGACGGGTCTGCCCGATTCGATGCCTGCCCACGATGTGACTGTTACTGGCTCTTACACCATCGACGAACCGATTATCCGTGTCGATGATGTTGTTTATCAGTACGACGAGCAGTCTCAGGGCTACCAGATCTCAGCTGTTGTTCAAGACGAGGATGTCAAGGAGGTTACTGTTCCGCAGGAGGTCAACGGCCACCCGGTTGTTGGTGTGGCTGAAGGCGCTTTCGCAGGAAAGACAGACCTGACCGTTCTGAACTGGAACAGCGAGGCTCCTGTTGATGCCAAGTGCTTCGGCACTCCCGAGAGCCACGGAAACCTGCTGGTATTCGCTCCCGCCGGAGTGGAGGTCAGCTATGCCGGTAACGTGATTCAGGACGGCATAGCCGCCAATCTCACCCTCTACGACCAGCGCCCGTTCGCTAACACGCAGGCCTTCACAGCCCACCGCGTCACCATCGTGAAGGAGTTCACCAAATCCACTTACCCGGGTGTTACCAGCGGTTGGGAGACCATCGTCCTGCCGTTCGACGTGCAGAGCATCGATAGCGAGGAGAAGGGCCGTATCGTTCCGTTCGGAGTAGATGAGGGAGATACGACCAATACCGATACTCCTCACTTCTGGCTGGCTGAGATGACGCCGACAGGCTTCGCCCGTGCCACAAGCATCCGCGCCAACGTGCCGTATATCATCTCGCTGCCTAACAGCGAGCGTTACATCGCAGATTACAACATCAAGGGACGCATCACCTTCACGGCATACGACGTTACCGTGCAGCCCTCCACCGACGCTGTGGCACAGGACGGCCCGAACTTCGGTCTCTGTCCCACCTACTCGGGTGCAGCCGCCGCCGACTCCGTCTTTGTCCTGAACGACGAGCCCGTCACCATCGACGGCAAGACTTGGCCTGCAGGCTCAATCTTCGTCCGCAGCAGCCGTGCCGCCCGTCCGTTCGAGGCCTACACCTACGCCCACGCCTCCAACCCCGGAAACGTGAAGGGCTACATCCCCATCGACGAAATGGCCACCGGAATCAAGGGCATCAACCAATGGTCAATGGTCAATGGTCAATGGTCAATTGCTAATGGCGCTGGCGCCATATATGACCTGAGCGGAAGAAAAATGTTCAATGGTCAATGTTCAATGGTCAATGGAAAGCCCGCGCTCCGCAAGGGCTTGTACATCAGCGACGGCCAAAAGGTTCTGGTGAAGTAATAATCTTCTGACCAGTAGGTATAAGAGTAAGGCTGCGCTTGAGCCATTAAACATTAGGCTTAAGCGCAGCCTTCATTATGTTTTTGTGCCCCTTGAACATTTTTTCTTTAATTTTTCTCTTTTATCTTCTTCTCTTTTAATTATTAATAGTACTTTTGCGGCGATAAAACGAAGTGTTATGTCTAAAGAAGAAACGATACAATTAAGAAAGCTCAGAGAGACAAGCCGCAAAGTCGTTCCGGAAGGAGGACAGGTTTGGCTCTATGGATCTCGTGCCCGTGGTGACGCGAGACAAGACTCTGATTGGGATCTGTTGATTCTTCTAAAGAAGCCATCCATAACCAGCCAAGATGAAGACGAGATAGCTTACCCTTTTGTCGTTGAGGGTTGGAAGAACGGTATGGCCGTAAGCCCGCAGATGTACACTTTTAATGAATGGACAGAACGCTCATTCACCCCTTATTACAAGAATGTGGAACAAGATAAAATACGAATCCGATGAGTCTTAATGAATCTGACCGCCAAACATTGATAAACCTATATCTCAAAAAGTGCGATGAAATGCTGGAAGATGCCCGCCTCAATTGTAGCAAGGGGCGTTGGAATACAACAGCAAACAGACTTTATTATGCTCTTTTTAATGCAATCACAGCCCTTTTTATAAGTGATGGATTCTCAGTTTCTTCACATAATGGGTTGAAGGTTCGATTTGGTCAAGAATACGTTCTTACAGGACTTGCATCTGATACGGATGGAAAACTATTGTCTCAGATGGAAACTATGCGGGAGCGTGCTGACTACGATGCAGCCTTCACAGCCTCAGAATACATTATCAATGAACGGTTCCAGTTAGTAGAAAACATGATTAGCCATGTTAAGGAACTGATTTTTAGGGAAAGAAAATGATTACTTGTGGAATAATGTTGAAAATGAACAATATAAGTATTGGAAATCACAGATTGTGATATCTCCAATTCTGCAAAAAAGGGATTAAGAAGCCTTTCAGCCATAGCGTTGGAAGGTTTTTTTGCCTCTCTGCATATTTTTTCTTTAATTTTTCTCTTTTCTTTTCTTCTCTTTTAAATATTAATTGTACTTTTGTGGCGTGAAACCTCATAGAAGATTTCTTTTGATAGCAAAAAGAAGCTACTGAATGCCTAAGATACTCCTATACATATCAGCCAAAATAATATGGAACTTTCTGTTCTATAACACAGACTTTAATGAGAATCGCGCTCATGTACATGTGGGTAAACGAGGAATGGAAAAGCTGTGTAAAATATGGTTGTAACCTAACGTAGAAGTTGAAAAACAAGGCGATCTTACAGATGCTCAGGCTCGCGAAGTGCTGAAAATAGCCACAGATTATCGCAAGCAATTGCTACATCAGTGGGAACAGTTCAAGAGCGGCAAGACCATAAGAATCATAAAAGTAAAGAAATAAGACTATGTACACGCAAGAAGGATATTGGAATGTGACACCACGCATTAAGTCGTTGTCCTTCCCCAAACGAGGCAAGTTCCAAGTGGACTTGCAGGATGGGCGTTCCATCGTTATGCCCATTTCAGCCTTCCCTAGCATGAAGAAGGTGCCGTTGAAAGAACGCCCCAACTGGTATCTCATGGGTGGCGGCGTGACATGGGACTCTTGTTCCGAAGTCATTCACATCGAGCAGATTCTAGGTAATTACCAGAACTATGCTCACGAAATAGCGTAAGTTCCGCCACAGGACAAATAACCCCTTAAACTTTTGAACTCTTAAACCCTTAAACTGTTTATGAAATAAACCAATAGATAGACATACAGACAGAAGCGTCCGCTTAGATTCTTGTTTCGGAAATTCGGCAAAATTAAAGAAACACACAAGAGTAAAGGCTAGGATGCTCACGCCGATGGCGTGGGCTTTTACTCGTATAAGTGTGTTAGGTGTTTGCCGATACCTCCGAAACGTAGACGAAGTAAGTAGTCCACGTTTTTTTTTTGATTATAACAAACAAATAAATAAAAATAATGGAACACAATTACCTATCCCAGTTCGTGTGCAAAGCACAATTTTATGTCCGAACTTCATTGTTCACACTTTTCATTACAACTATTTCCATCAACACATTAGCTCAAAATGACTCAACAAATGTAGATCTGTCGGGAACATATTTTTTATATAATGTTGATGCAGGACTTTTCCTCTATAGCCCTTCCTCTGATGGTATTACAAATTTAACAGAACCTTGGAACCATACAGGTAATATTTTGTTTACTTTCCTGCTTCAGAGTGACGGCACATATACTATTCAAGGAGCTAATAACAATTTTTATCTTTGGGATTGGAACCCTGAGCTCCGTAGTTCACAGAATCCCAGTAACAAGAACTTTGTTATCAACAAATTGCCAGATGGTAATTATACACTATCAAACACAAGACATTCATCAAACTATTTAGGTTGGACTTCTGGCGAAGGATATGTTTCTTGTTCGAAAAATACAGAGAATATCAATTGGCAGATGCTTGATGTAAATAATATTGAATCAGACAGGTTTGTTCTACGCAAGTCGCTTGAAGGAGTAGATAGTTTAGATTATATTGATTACTATACTCTTCTTAATGATTCTGCTGCCACTAAACAATCTTTAACAAAAGCTATATCAGAAATAGCTAATGTGTGTTCTAACCAAAGAACAGATGCCCCGGTAGCAAGTTGGAACGAAGTTGCAATGACGTTCTATACCGATGATGACAAATGGTGGAAGAGTACAAGTGATAATGTTGCATATTATTATAGCTTGTGTTCTAGTAGTTGGAACCCTGACGGCGAAGCTACATTATCAGCTCGCGTCAATGTTCCCGAAGCTGCAAAGTTAGGATTTGAGACATACGCCGAAGGTGATTGGTCAACTTATTTAGACATCTATATTGATGGAGTGAAAATAAAGACCATAGAAAAGCCAGCTTTGTATAATAAGTATTACTACCGAAATAATGAAGCGAGGGAAGAAATGAGCGGCTATTCATCCATGAGCAGTAGTAATCAGACATATAATCGTTATTTTGTGGATATTTCATCAGGCTTGCATACGATAGAATGGAGATATGTAAATAGCTCAAAAGATGGAAATTATTTCTTTTTACGTAATATTGGCATTCTACCGGCTCCGACAACCATCAGTGTCAGTTATGCAGATGCCGGAAGTCTTGGAGCGGAAGTCCTCCGACAGGTAAACAACGTTAATGACGTTCGCCGTCTAAAGATAAGCGGACCGTTGAATGACGATGACTGGGGGCGAATTGCAATGATGACTCGCCTTGTGGCATTAGACTTGAGCGATGCACAGATTACAAGCCTACCCGCTAAGAAATTTGATAATTATACCGCTCTGAACTGGCCGTTTTTAAATGAGCTGAAACTACCCCAAATATTAGAAAGTATAGGAGATTACTGCTTTCGATTCTCTTACGTTGACTCTATCGACATTCCCCAGAGTGTCAAAAGCATAGGAGAATATGCCTTCTACAAGTCTCAGATACATGAGGCAAATGTATCCTCCAACGTTACAAGTATTGGCAAAGGAGCCTTTGCCAGATGTTTCTTCCTGCATAATGTTGTTTACGAACCCAACATGACGTATGTTCCTGCTTATTGTTTCAACCAAAGCAATTTTGTTTTGCCATTTGACTTGCCATCTCAGATAGAGATGGTCAATGAATACGCATTCCAATCTTGTTGGTATTTTGATACCACATTACCCACATCCTTAACGACTGTGGCAAACCACGGATTCAGTTCTTGTTCATCATTAAACACAGAATTGCCCAATACGATTGTTTCAATAGGTGTGGAAGGCTTTGGGTATAATTACAAGCTGAATAGCCGGCTTCCAGAATCTCTTAAAACTATCGGCAGTTATGCTTTTGTAGCATGCGCTCTTGACAGCATAGATGTTCCAGAAGGTGTCACTTCAATAGGAGAGTACGCTTTCAACAATTGTGACAGTGCCAGATATGTTCGTGTTCCAGAAGCTACATCAAGTATTGGCCAGTATGCATTTGCCGATTGCAACAGGCTACAATATGCAGAGCTGCCAGCTACATACGCAAATATCGTTAACGGATATATATTTAGTGGCTCGACGGCATTGAAGACTTTAAAGCTTAAATCCCCGACGCTTCTTAGAGGAACGACTTCTACTTTCGTCAATGGTGTAAACAAAAGTCAGATAACTCTTCAAGTTCCAGATTACTTAGTCACGGCCTACAAACTGGACGATTACTGGTACAACTTCGGCGGCTTCGAAGGCTTCTCTACCGATGAGGTCAAGGACTGGATTATAAAGTACCCACTAACACTTTCCCAACATGACCGTTTACAAGGAACTCCAAATGTGTCAGTTGAGTGCGTGAACTTCATTATTCAAGGCGAAACGGGTATGGAACTCAACAAATTCAACATGGATTCGGGTAATAACACAAGTGGTTATCTTGAGAGCACACAGATTATGAGCAGCTCTAATGAAGTTACCATCAACGGCGAACTGAGCCTTGACTACTACACCACGTCGAAGCGTTGGTTCTTCATCTCCCTGCCGTTTGACATCCGTGTTGGTGACTTGGAGACCACTGCACAATATGCCATCGCTTACTATGATGGTGCGCAGCGAGCCGCAAACGGAAGTGCGTCGGGCAACTGGAAGGACTACACGGCAGATGACATTATCGCAGCCGGAACAGGTTTTATCTATCAGACTAACGTCGATGCGTGGACACGTTTCAAGGCACTTGAAACCGCTACCAAGAATCAGTCGTTTGCCGCCCGCGACATCACTGTGGGTCTGACGGAATATCCCGCCGAACAGTCGGCTCACACAGGCTGGAATCTCGTGGGCAACCCGTGGATGACCTACTTCAACAACCACAGCATTGGCTTCACCGCCCCATTCACCATTTGGAATCCCTCGAACAGTACCTACACGGCATACTCGCTCATAGATGACGATTACGCCCTGCGCCCAAATCAGGCAATCTTTGTGCAGTGTCCCGAAGGGACAACTGGAATAACCTTCCCAGCCCGTGGTCGCCAACTTACCAGCGTAATTGAGAACCAGAACGGTGTGAAGGCACAGATAGCCCCGCACAGCGAACGCCGCATCATCGACCTGACCATCAACGCAGATGGTAAGACTGACCAAACCCGTGTTGTCCTGAACCCGTTGGCAAAAGATGGCTATGAGATGGAATGTGATGCCAGCAAGTTCTTCAGCATTGAGCGTGCCGCTCAGTTATACAGCCTCGGAACCGACGGCACGGCCTACGCCATAAACGAGCGCCCCGAAGCCGACGGTAAGGTTCGTTTGGCTTACGTGGCACCTGAATCTGGACTCTATTCTATCTCGATGCCACGTTGTCAGACACCGCGTGCCACACTTATCGACAATGAAACTGGCACGCGCTTCGACCTCAGTCGTGGAGATTATGAGTTCCAAACTGAAGGTGGCACATTCACGAACCGCTTTGAACTTTCAGTTAAGGATATTGAAACCGACATCGCAACAACAACATCTCATGCAGCTTTGCATATCGCTGATGGTGGCATCCGTGCTGATGTAAAGGCTGATATTTATGGATTGGATGGTCGCCTCGTTGCGTCCGGCAAGGGCTTCATAGCCCTGCCTCGCGGCACATACGTAGTCTGCGCAGATGCCTGCAAAGTGAAGATGGTAGTCAAGTAAAAACCGCCAACACCTATGAGAACGAGAATTAGATACTTCTTGGTGTGCTCTGGGCTTATGGCGGCTATGGCCGTCCGCAGTCAGGACTTCCATCCTGACTACCCGGCAGAGCCTTCCGCACCCGTAATATATCACACGCTGACAGTAGTTTCGGCGGGTGGAGGCTCGGTTACGGGCGGAGGCCGCTACGCCGAAGGCTCTTCGCAGACCGTAAAGGCAACAGCCGCTACCGACTACGCTTTCACCTGCTGGACAAACGCCGCAGGCGATACCGTAAGCACTGCGGCTACTTACGCCTACACCATAGGGACGACAGACACGACGCTGACCGCTCATTTCCGTGGCACGTTTAATCCGACAAAGCCTGGTGAACCCAGCGAGCCTGTTATCACCCCGCCTGCTCCGCCTGTGGTCTATTACGACCTCGTGGTGACAGCCACGGGAGGCGGCACCGCAACCGGAGGCGGCAGTTATGAGGCTGGCACCAGCGTGTCACTGAAGGCAACTCCCGCTACAGACTATGCCTTCACCTGCTGGACGAACGCCGCAGGCGATACCCTCAGTACTTCAGCCACATACACCTACACGATGGGCGAAACGGCAGAAACCATCACCGCCCACTTCCGAGGCACGTTCAACCCGACGAAGCCAGGCGAGCCAGATGAACCAGCAATAACTCCGCCAGTCATATACTATGATGTCGTGACATTGGCCACCACTGGTGGTACAGTCACAGGTGGCGGAAACTTTGCAGAGGGGACATCTGTAACTGTTAAGGCAACAGCCTCAACGGACTATGCATTTACATGCTGGACAAGCGACTCAGGAGATACTATCAGCACGAGTGCCTCTTATACATTTACGGTAACTAAGACTGAGACGCTGACTGCCCACTTCATAGGTTCTTTCAGTCCGATTAAACCATCAGAGCCAAGTGAGCCTCAGGTAACCCGTCACTCGCTCTACCTCAGCACAGTTCCTGCGAAGCAGGGCGATGTAGTAGAGTGTCCTGTGTATATTCACGCGATGGATGCTGTAACGAACATCCGTTTTTGGATTACTATTCCGAGTGGCATTACACCTGATTTTTCGGCAATGACCATTTCCGATAAAGCCATAGGTTATACTACGACCTTTGAACAGGTAGGAGACAGTACATACTCTATAAGCCTTTCAGGCGGAACGCTGAGTTCTGGTACGACAAAACTGGTTGGGATACCGCTTCAAGTGCCTACTGACTATCTCATAGGAAAGAACTATCCTATTTACCTTAATCAGGTGTCTGTCGGAGTGGACGACTCCACCACCGTCAGCGCCACTATTCGCAATGGACATCTTGAGGTGTATCTTCAAGGTGACGTGAACGGTAGTGGTGTAATAGACTTACAGGACTTGGTGATGGTAAGAATGTATCTTGACGGCTCTACTTTTGATAACTTTGTACCAGTTGCAGCTGATGTTAACCGAGACGGGAAAGTTGATGAAGCTGATGTTGATATAATGAAACTGATGCTGCTGGACGAACCTTCTGTAAGTACGGCTACAGTTGTATTGAGTGATAACACTTCTTTTGGACTGCCAATAGAGTCGCCTCGTCTAAAGGTCGGTGAGACTGGACGTATAGCCATCAAACTTGACTATAACACCACTAAAATAGGATTTTTACAGGCATTCCTCTGTGACATTACTATTCCGTCCACATTGCAGTTTGCTGTAAATGATACTATGGCTATAGAGAGCCATTTCCCTAATTACTATGACGTGGCTTACAAGCAGCTGTCAGACTCTGTTATGCGTGTGATATTCTCACCATACAAATATCTCTATTTTCACGGTGACACAGCATTTACTATTCCAGTGAAAGCTGTAGGACTTTATTCGTCAGACAACTATGTTAAGGCTGAGAATGCTTTTTTAGTAGCGAATAGTGAACGCACAGCCCGTAGTACAGTAACCTTTACTGGGCGGGCGGAAACATACGATGAATATGCTATAACGCTTTCTTCCGGAACGGGTGGTACGGTTAGTGGTAGTGGTATCATAATCTCCGGGAATAAAGCCAAGTTGACAGCTACTGCTGACACAGGCTATCATTTCACGGGCTGGGTATCTCAGGGAGACACATTGTCAGTTGATACTCTCTATGAGTTCGAACCTACAAGTAGTATGAACATAATGGGCTCGTTTGCCATAAATACATATATATTAATGTATATAGTAGATGGAGATACATTACAGAGCCAAGACGTGACTTATGAAACTGAAATAACGCCGCTTCCTGAACCTATCCGCGAAGGCCACACCTTTAGCGGGTGGAGCGCGATACCTGCAACTATGCCTGCTCACGACGTGACCGTTGAAGGATCTTTTGCAATCAACAGCTATAAGCTCACTTATATTGTTGATGAGGAAGAGTATAAAAGCGACACTGTGGCATTTGCTACCCAACTGACTCCACTTGATGAGCCAACAAAAGAAGGCTACACATTTAGCGGTTGGAGCGAAATGCCAGACTCGATGCCAGCACACGATGTGACTATTGAAGGCTCATTTGCGGTCAACAGTTACTCTATGCGCTATTTTGTAGATGGCATACTATACGATAGCACAACCGTTGCTTATGGTCAGCCTATTACGGCTATTACCGAACCAATACAGGAAGGACATACCTTTAGCGGATGGATTGGAGTTCCTGAAACAATGCCTGCTCACGATGTGACCATTGCCGGAACGTTCGCCACGGACAAGTATCTGCTCTCTTTCGTGATTGACGGAGAGACCATTCAAGAAGACTCACTCACCTTCGGTTTCCCAATTGAATCCCCAACGCTCGAACGCAAAGGCTATACTTTCAGCGGATGGGGCGATGTGCCTGCGACAATGCCTGCTCATGACTTGACATTAACAGGTTCGTTCACTATTAACATATATAAGCTTACTTATATTGTTGATGGGGAAGAATATAAGACAGACAGCGTTGCATTTGCTACTCCTTTGACACCTCTTGAAGAGCCGACTAAAGAAGGCAATACCTTCAGCGGGTGGAGTGAGATTCCCGACACCATGCCTGAAATGGATGTGACCGTAACAGGCTCATTCGCTATCAATAGCTATGTGCTGGAATACATTGTAGATGGTGAAACCGTCCAAAGCGACAGCGTTGCATTCGCTACTCCTTTGACACCTCGTGAAGAACCGACTAAGGAAGGCTACACCTTCAGCGGATGGAGTGAAATACCAGATTCGATGCCTGCGAGGGATGTGATTGTTACGGGGTCATTCGCTATCAACAGCTATGTCCTAACATATATTGTAGATGGTGAAACAGTACAAAGCGACAGCGTTGCATTTGCTACTCCCTTGAACCCTCTTGAAGAGCCGACGAAAGAAGGCTACACCTTCAGCGGGTGGAGCGAAATACCAGATTCTATGCCGGCTCAAGATGTGATTGTTACAGGGTCATTCGCTATCAATAGCTATGTGTTGGAATACGTTGTAGATGGTGAAACAGTACAACGTGACAGCGTGACATTCGCAACTCCTTTGACACCCCGTGAAGAGCCTAAGATGGTAGGTTATACTTTCAGCGGTTGGAGTGAGATTCCAGACTCAATGCCAGCCCATGATGTGACCGTTATTGGCTCTTTTGCCATCAATTCATATATGTTGCGCTACTTCGTTGAAGGCGAACTATATGACAGCCTGATGGTATCATACGGGCAAAGCATTATTCCAATTGCAGAGCCGACCCGCGAAGGTCAAACATTCAGTGGATGGATAGGACTGCCGGAAACGATGCCTGCAGAGGAAGTTATTGTTTCCGGAACATTTGCCACAGACCAGTATCGATTGACGTTTATTTTAGATGGTGAAACTATTCAAGAGGACTCTATGCTTTATGGCCTTCAAATAATACCGCCTACTATTAGTGAACGCGAAGGTTATTCCTTTAGTGGGTGGGGTGACGTGCCAAATACGATGCCAGCTTCAGACTTGACAATTACAAGTTCATTCACCATAATGGAAGGATACATAGATTCAGCTATTCCTCTGACTGCTGGTTGGAACTGGGTATCTGCGGCATTGGCTGACTCGACGCTCCGCCGTACTCTGGTTCTACTTGACCCAATTAAGGATGACTTGCAGCGATTCCTCAGTTTCAACGGGGAAATTGTAAACGATCCTGTATATGGCTTTGTGGGTAATATAGATGAAATAACACCTGGAGAAGGCTATCGATTAGTTGTAGATAAAGACACATCCGTGCCACTCAAGGGCTTTGGACCGAACGCAGACTCTACCCTGGTAACCTTGCATCGCGGATGGAACTGGCTGGGATATGTGCCTGTTCACGCATCCACAATCCAAGAAGCCCTTGGAGACTTAAAACCAGAAGAATCGGACGTATTGGTAAGCAAAACCGCTTTCTCAGTATATGATGGCAACGATTGGATTGGTAATGCTATTACTATGCAGCCAGGTGAGGGGTATATGTACTATTCTGCTAAGGATACGGAATTCCATTATAGTAATATTCTCTCATCACAATCATCTTCGTCACAGCCTATCAAGAGGCATAGTCAGGAGCAGATGCCGTGGGATATTAACCCGCACGCCTTCCCGGACAATATGCCAATAATTGCTTGTATGCCTTCTGTCGAGGCAACTGAGCGTTGTATTGTCGGGGCGTTTGTGAATGATGAATGTCGAGGCGTAGCGAAAGCTATGGATGGTCTGTATTTCCTGACTGTTTACGGCGATGTTCATAAGAGGGACAATATCCGTTTTGTGGCGTTTGACTCTAAAACAGGTGAGGAATACCAACTCGCAGAGAATACTCAATTCACCAATATGATGCTTGGCTCATTAAAAGCTCCGCTTATGCTACATCCATCTGCCGATGCTGTGAACTCTGTTCTCGGCATTAGCGCAGATGGTGGCATCTACGATTTGGCAGGCCGCAAGTTGAATGGACAGCAGAAAAGCCTGAAGAGTGGAGTATATATTATTGACGGACACAAGCAGGTGATTAAATAATCCTACAAGAAGTCTATTTTATGAAAAAGACAATAATAATTTTTTTGCTGCTTCTTACAGGCATTGATACATACGCCCAGTCGGCACATTGGACGTGTGATGACCATGCATTTGAATATTCCATGACTGCATACATCCAGATACAGAGTGGAGATGCACTTATTGACAATCTGGAAGATTTTGAGGTAGCAACATTCTGTGGAGACGAATGTCGAGGCGTGGCAACTGTGCTTGATAACCCCAATTGCTATTATTTACGTTTGCGCAGTAATTCCACAGATGGTGAGACGATGGTTGTAAAATGCTACAGCCGTTCGCGCAATATCGAATACCCCGCTACCGCAACGATACTTTTCACGGCAGATCAACTTTACAATTATCCGAGTTCACCTCTTGTCATTGACCTTGGCGCATTGGATGCAATGGTAAATGTGCCTATCGACGGAAATGGTTCTGTAACAGGAGCTGGTGAGCATTACACTCATACAACCGTTACCCTTACGGCTACGCCCGACTATGGCTATCACTTCGAGGGATGGATTGAGGGCGAGGACACGCTCTCTGTAGATACTGCTTATGAGTTTACTCTGACTGCAAACAGAACTATTGCCGCACATTTTGCGCCTAATGTCCATAATGTTCGTTTCGTAGCAAATGATATAGAATTCCAGTCGGACAACCTCGCCTTTGGTTCGCCTATAGTACCACCGACGCAGGTATCTATCACTGGTCACACTTTCAAAGGTTGGCAGGATGTTCCGGCTGCGATGCCAGATAGCGACATTGTAATTATTGGCACATTCACTCCCAACCGCTATGCATTAATCTATATAGTGGATGGAGAAGAAGTAAAAAGCGACAGCATAACTTATGCAACTGACATAACGCCGCTTCCTGAGCCTGTTAAAAAGGGACATACCTTCAGTGGATGGAGCGAAATACCTGCTACTATGCCGGCTCAAGATGTGATTATTGAAGGTTGGTTCGTCATTAACCGCTATATTCTCACTTACATAGTGGATGGTAAGCTTGTGCAGCGCGACAGCGTAACTTTCAATGCACCGATAACTCCTCTTGCTGAACCTAATAAGGAAGGTTATACATTCAGCGGATGGAGTGAGATTCCAAAGGAAATGCCTGACAGCGATGTCGTGGTTACAGGCGTATTCACCATAAACAGCCATTTCGTATATTATTATGTTGAAGGCAATGTGTGGCATAGAGACTCACTCACATACGGGGCTCTTATAGCGCCGCCAAGTCAGACTCCCGTAAAGGACGGTTACACGTTCACCGGCTGGAGCGGACTTGTGGAGACTCTTCCAGACTCCGACGTTACTGCTGTTGCCCAGTTCTCAAAGAATCCTCTCACGGTTTTCTTCACGAAGGATGTTTCGGTGATGCTGACTCCTGGACAGGTAAATAAGATAACCATAGACCGCGACACCGTTACGGCATTTGCTGCCAACATGGGTTATGACATAAGCCATTTGCGTCTGCAGTTCTACGCCGATGAGGAACATAAAACGTTGGTTCCTGTTGGTAGCGGTAACTGGATTTCAAGCAATGGCGTGCTGACAACACAAGAGGTAGCCCCCTTGTTCGTGTCAATTACGACCGACGAGAATACAGTTACGCTTACCAATACTAACAACAAATCGTTGGTTAAGGTCGGTGATAAATATGATGTGCCGGTATTCATTACAGACACCACGGGAACACGAGCCTATCAGGTCAATATCGGGGTGACGATAATAGCAGAACGATATGCAGTCAATTATTTCGTTGACGGTGAGTTCTATCAGGCTGACAGCTTGGCCTACAACGTTCCTGTTACACTCATAGCCAATCCAATCCGCGAAGGATATACCTTCAGCGGGTGGAGTGAACCTCCGACAAAGATGCCTGCTGCTGACGTAACGGTTACAGGCTCGTTTTCCATAAACAGCTATAAGCTCACTTATATTGTTGATGGAGAAGTGTACAAGGCTGATAGCGTAGCCTTTGCTACAGAACTGCAATCAGAGCCACAGCCAGAAAAAGAGGGTTACACCTTCAGCGGTTGGAGTGAATTTCCTGCTACGATGCCCTCTCACGATGTGACGGTAACAGGTACATTTACCGTAAATTCCTACATACTACGCTACTATGTTGACGGCGAAGCATACGACAGTATAAGCGTAACATACGGAGAAGCTATAGTGCCTATTGCAGAGCCGACTCGTGAGGGCAAGACATTCAGCGGATGGATTGGCGTTCCTGAGACAATGCCTGCTCATGATGTAAATGTTGCAGGTACATTCGCAACTGATATGTATCTTGTCACTTTCATAATTGATGGAGACGTTCTGAAGGCAGATTCTGTTACTTTCGGATTACCGATAGAAGCCCCCACACCAGAACGCGAGGGCTACACCTTTAGCGGATGGAGCGAGATTCCCTCAACGATGCCCGCTCACGACGTTACTATCACAGGTTCTTTTGCTATCAATAGTTATAAGCTAACTTATATTGTTGACGGAGAAGAATACAAAGCTGACAGCGTAACCTATGCAACAACTTTGACTCCTCTTTCAGAGCCGACCAAGGAGGGCTACACCTTCAGCGGATGGAGCGAGATTCCTGTAACTATGCCAGCACATGATGTTTCGATAATAGGTACATTTAAAGTTAATCCAACCCATGAGACAGAAGATGCAGTATTGGCATACGATGAGGAAAAAGGCGGTTACGAATTCACTGGCATAAAGGAGCCAGAGAATAAGGAAACGACTGTTCCAAGAGAAGTGAACGGAATCCCAGTGGTCTCTGTTCCAGAAGGAACTTTCGCAGGTAACACACAAATGCAAGTGCTAACTTGGGATAGTGAAGCCTCTGTAGATGCTAAATGCTTTGACGAACCCGAAGAACACGGAAACCTACTTGTATTCGTATCATCAGATGCGAATGTATCGTATGAAGGCAATGTTATTCGTTGCATACAAATGCCAGATAGTACTACCCGCTATGAAGCCGAGAAGATTGCTCTCTATGACGGCCGCCCGATTACAAATCCAGTACCATTCACAGCAAAGTATATCAGCATAACCAAGGAGTTTAGCAAAGAGACGATTATTGGCAGCACGAGCGGTTGGGAGACTATAGTAGTACCGTTCGATGTGGATAGTATCACCACAGAAGATGGACAGCTGATTGCTCCGTTCGGTTCAGATGCCCTAACCAACCGTCACTTCTGGTTGGCAAAGATGGATATTGATGCTGGCTTCGTAAAAGTGACACGCATCCGTGCCAATGTACCGTACATTATCTCTATGCCTAACAACGAGCGCTATACCGAAGAGTACCGAATAAGCGGGAAGGTGACGTTCCATGGAACAAATGTTGAAGTGCAGCCTACGGCAAATGCCACATCGAACGCAGGGCCGCTGTTCGGCCTAGTTCCGACATATCAGGAGGTGGCAGCAGCCGACAGCGTCTTTGTACTGAATGACGAGCCATACGAAGCAGACGGTATCACGTGGCCTGCCGGTTCTGTGTTTGTCCGTTCAATCCGTGCCGCCCGCCCGTTCGAGGCCTACACCTACGCCAACGCATCTAACGGCGGAAATGTAAAGGGATATATCCCACTTGACGAAATGGCAACCGGAATCAAGGGCATCAATCAATGGTCAATGGTCAATGGTCAATGGTCAATTGCTAATGGCGCTGGCGCCATATATGACCTAAGCGGCAGACGAATTGCAGGTTCAGGATCTTTGAAGAAAGGACTATATATAGAGTCTGGCCAAAAGGTTCTGGTGAAGTAAGACCATTTGAGTCTATTCGTCTTAGTATCAACAGCAGCTATATGCTTCGTATGAAGTGTATAGCTGCTGTTGCTACTATATAATTTTGGCCAAAAAAAACATCACTAACATCACCTTTGGTGGTTGAAATGTAAGCATCCGATAAACTACCCGTTGTAGCAGTTGTAGTTTCGCTGTACCTTTGCCGCCGCAATAGTGCACGCAACAACAACTGTTACATTTATGACACAAGACGAATTTCTGCAGTTACAGTCG
>Ga0310691_10003482_pt1 | contig 18838 bp, 17 predicted proteins | sample 176DNAGHGlowgp2_FD_203887 | JGI IMG/M metagenome (GOLD analysis project Ga0310691, IMG submission 203887) | Sheep rumen microbial communities from Palmerston North, Manawatu-Wanganui, New Zealand - 1766 DNA GHGlow gp2 (v2) (version 2) | ecosystem: Host-associated > Mammals > Digestive system >...
AGAATTATAGGTGGTAGGTTTTAGCCCCTCTATTCCTTCAATGAAATCCGGTTGCCCGAAACTCATCCTGTTTAAGTCATCAAAGAAATCCTGTTCATGACCTTTATAGAACTTCCATATAGGCATACTGATTCCGATGTTTGAGCTGACCTCCAAAGCTCTTGCCAAATTCACATTCGCATAGCCGCCTCTTCGCCAGTTATGATCTCTCATAACCCATCCATCACCCATTTCCCAGATACCATTTTCTGTATGGACAACATACGAACTATCCACTCCCATTTCTAATAATGTGAGTAAAGAGGCTGTCTGCATCAGTGCCCCCAACTCTTGCTGATAGTGAAAGTTCCTGCACGACTGAAACTTCCCGTCAAACCTGCGCTCTTTTCCTGCCATAGCCAAGATCTCACCCGTCTGCACTTCCATCACGATAGCCTGACCATGCAAACCGTTGATTTCGGTCAGTTTATCGTTCAATAATGAATCGACAGCATCTTGCAATGCAGGTATAATAGTGGTATCACCTGAAGGTCTCAAGCCGTCATTCTGCATCAGTTCTTCGTCATAATCCAGTGCACCCTTGATGGCATATCTGACTATGAGACTAAGACCTGCAACGACAGTAATTACAGCAACAAATCCCAGAATGCCCAACACCCATCTACGTCGGTTCTTTTGCTTAGATTCTGCTCCAAGCACTTGTAATTCCTCACCCATCTCTATCATACATTTGCCTCCTTTCCTGTTGTTGATTCCAAATAAGCCTTCAGTTGCTTCAGTGCCTCCTTTGATGCCTGGAGCGTAAAAGCCTTATTCAGTGCCATATCAGCCATGATTAGCTGCTGGTGATTTACGTTGATTTTAAAGATGTACGCGCGATTGATGATTAGCTGCTTGCCGATACGGATAAATGTTTCTGCCTCCTTGCCTAACTGCCGTTCCAGCAGTTCCTGACAGTGTGCCAGGTTCATGGTGAACACGTGTTCTGTTTTGTCGTGCAGCACCATCGTAGAGTAGTTGCCGTCCGACTCGATGTACACCACCCGTTCCGGCTTTACCCTCACCAGTTCGTTCGTATTCGATATGATAATCACCTTACTGCCCATCATTCCATTATGCGTTAACTTCCTCCTGTTCCTTTAGCTTTGCCATTTCCACATTGATATATTGATGAACATGGAAGAAGTCGTTTAATTCTGTCCGTAGATAGTTTTCTAAGTCAGGAATTTGTGCACAGAACAAAATTACAGACTTACAATGTACATCCACCGTACTACCTGCTTCATTTACTGTATAGACCGTTGTGGTTGCAAACCTCAGGTTCGACTCGTTAATCACCTTTTTCAACCGGGCAAGTTGGTCGATATTATATAACTCTACACTTGCCCAGAACAAATCCCAAAGATTGACATATTGTCTCTCATCACTCATATCTACGGCAAAGTTTTCTCCTTGATAGGAAAAATAGAATCTTTCCTTATCTTCCTCGTCTTCCTCATACTGACACCCTATCTTCGTCAGTGTCTCGAGAAACAAGTCTCGTGTTCCAACCTGATCTTCAGCTCTGTTTGTAGTCATATTATTATCAGTTACCTTCCTTTGTCTGTTTATTACAATTATTGCTATGATACCAAATAACACAGCGACTTCTAAAAGCACTATCATGATGAGTATCGTCATATTCCCAACTTTATTTTAAATCACTCTGCAAATTTACACTGTTTCTTTTATTTGTCGTTCATTTGAAATTATTGTTTGTATGAAATGTCCACCTTACTGTACGAAATGAATCCCAGTCATCTTTTCCTTGCAAAAGCATTGCCATTTCGAAATTTTGTTGTATCTTTGCAGCGAACAACAAATTCCAAGGAAAGTATGACGATAGTAAGCACAAGAGATTTCCGAGCCAACCAGACCAAGTTTTTGGATATGGCTTTACGTGGCGAGCATGTAGTGCTGAAGTCACGTCGTGGAAGTTTCCGTCTGACTCCCGTAAAGGAAGAAGAGGCAAAACGTGACGTAACAACAGAGATTTGCCGAGGCATGAAGCATTGGAAAGAATATTTGGAAACCGGTAAATCAGATTATTTCCGTCCCGCAGAGGAACTAATAAATGAGCTACGTAATTCAAACGGGTAAGGACTTTGATGTAAGTTTCAAAAAACTCTCGAAACGTTATCGTAGTCTGCTTGATGACTACGAAGACTTCTTGGCATCGCTTCAGAAGAATCCCTTCCAAGGTACAGAACTCACTCCTGGCATCCGCAAGATTCGTATGTCCATAGCATCCAAGGGGCGAGGCAAGTCTGGCGGTGCCCGCGTCATCACAGCCAATGCCATCATTGCCGAGCACGAGGGGCGCATAGCACTCCTCACCATTTACGACAAGGAGGATGCGTCCACTGTCAAGTTGAATGTTATCAAGCAGATGGCTCGCGAACTTGGATTTGATGTCTGACATTTCTACAACTCTCATTTCCTAAATCACTTTTTCCCAAACAACATCTTCAGGATAGTATTTCCTATTTTCCGTTCTATCCCAGCCTTTGAGGTTGGGATACCTGTCTCTCTCGCTATTCTCTGCCTTAATTGCGAAAATCCCAATGCCCGCTTTAGTGAAAAGCTGAGACCCGGGATGGGGGTTGATTTGTTGGTCATTTAAAAGTCCTCCTTAATCTGTTTAATTGTCAGAACACACCTGAGCAGATGCTCTTTAACACTTGAATTGAATGATGAATCATTTATAAACTGAATGAGCTCGTTTTTCTTCTTATCGTCTTGTACGAAAATGTATTTTATTATATCGTACTCAAATCTCAATCCGTACCTTCTTAAACGTTCGCTCTCAGCTTTCGCATTGAAACCATTAATATCTTTAACCTTCCTACTTAAATCTTTAGTATTTAGTTTCCGAGGTATATACCTCCATTCCCTTTCATTATACAACACCTTATTATAATATTTCTTTTTTGACTGTGACCATGTCCCTCCATAATAGCGTTTTAGTAGAGAAAGCCATAAAACAGAATCTCTTTGTGTTATTTTTGGCATTAGTTTATCAAATAGAAAGCGCATTATCGCATTCTTATCCTTATAATATACTACTGGAGATATTCTCTCTTTGCCCCATTGCTTGCTTATGCCTATACCAAAACTGCCGTAATCAGCGATATGCTCACTTATTTGAGACAAAGGAATATCGCAAAAACTAACCATAGGTAAAGCATCATATTCACCATGATCGTCAGTCCCTTTATCATATTCAATACAATAAATAGGCCAGAAATAGCCATCATTAAGGATGAACTTAATTGTGTCCAAATCTTTGGTAAAATGGAATAATGTATTCGAACTCAGAGCCATAATAAAAGGTCTTATTTAAGGATTCGTTGTTTTAATATATGCTGATGGATTCTCATTAATCTTGGCAAGTTCTTCTTCTCGCCATTTGTCTATAGCCGTCTGCAAAAGTTCCGCCTGAGTCTTGGCAATCTTCTCCATTAATACCATGTTTGCACGCACTTCAGCCTCGCGTCGTTGGAGGTTCTTCTCTATGGAAATCTTTAGTTCCGTATTTATTGTATCATTCAGGTCAGATTCTTGTTTCTTTGATATAACCGTAGCTCTGTGCTTTTCTAATGCTAATATTGCATCATAAGCCCCATCTGTCATCATCAATTTGAACAATGTTGGAATTACTTCAACTGCTATAAATAGAAACATAATCAAAAGCCTTGCAATGAATAGTGCAAAATCTTCAAATGGATTTGTTATCGTATTCAAGGCATCCAGTTCTGCGCAGAAGCCTTTCATAGATTTTGCGGCAATCTCATTGTTGGCAGAATGCTCTTTTAATCTGTTGTACAAATCTTCTAACTGGGAATCGATGGCGGAATTTGCCCTGTCTGCTTCTGCCTGTAATCTGTCTACTTCCCCTTGTAAGTTTCTTGCTCGTTGTTGTAATTGTTTTGTATATATACCTATTCCAGCTTTTCCACTTCCTCCTTTTCCTGTTGCTTCTTTATAGGCTTGATCTTCAACTTGTGCTCTTTCTATTCTTTTCTCATCTACTCTTTTGTTGTTGTCATTTTTCTGTTTTTCAAGTCTTGAAATGTCTTCTCTTATAGATTGCTGTTTTTCCCCCAGTTTATTTTGAGCATCACCTTGGTCTATACGTATTTGGGCTTGTATTTTATCCTTGAAAAGTCTCAATTCCAAAGGAGTGGATATCACTATACCGATGAAAACTGCTAAAACCAGGCGAGGAGCGCCGCCTCTCCATTCTTCTTTAGTAATTCTATGTGTTCCATCTGAATACATTGTATTAACCATAAATCTATCAAGGTTAAATATCATTAATCCCCAAATAGCGCCAAATACAATTGCAATGATAAGAGCATTCATATCTGTTTCATATAATTTTGTCGATTCATTGAATACTTCATCTGCAAAGACTTTATAAATAGCATAGCCACCTGATATACTTGCTAATATTGCAGTAAAAAGGATTGTGCCACCAATACCTGCATATTTTGCATGTTCAGTGGGACATTGTCGCAAGACTTTTCTGTCAGCCCCAGCGCATAACCACAAAAATTCGTTTAAGATATTACTCCACCTAAACTTGACAATCATGTCATGCTCAAAAATCACATCAAGCCATTCTTTAAACCTTTCGTTATTTAGCAAAGAATCTTTTTGCTGCCAACTACTTTCTTCCATTATCATTTCCGTATTACATGATTAAACACTTTCTTTATCGAACTTATTAAACTGAACTTTGGCAAAGGTGGAGAGAGCTCCACATTAAGTCCCAATTCTTTAAAAGAAGGGACTTTGGGTACTTCAGTCTTTATCCAGTCTATATTTATTTCGGGTATCTTTACATCAACGTAGATTTTCGGTTGATGAATCGTGACAGATAGGTTATTCTCAATTTTAGGTGTTGGAACAAGTAGAGTCTTGACCAGTGGAATAGGCAACATTTGTATGTCTATCCTTTTTTCCTTTATTCCAAACTCGTCTTCTGCAGTGAGAACATAAGTTGTTGCTTTTTCTGGTTCTATAACTTTCTTTCCTAATGCCTCGACTTCATCGGAATCAAACCAAATCTTCTTTGCATTCTTAACATGCCAAGAAAGTGATACAGGTATGGTCGGGAATATGTAATACTTATCGGCATAAAAATCAATTGTACATTCATCAAAGACTTTTATGCCAATTACCTTTTCTATATGTTGCCCATTGTCCGAATCAATTATCAAGACGAAATCAGCATCACTCTGTAAAACTGTAGCGTATCGCCCCTTCAACTCGCAGTTTTGCGAAAAGTTTGACTTTCTATTAGCTAATGTGACTTTTGCACCAAAAGGAACGAACCAATCAAGTGTAACTACTTGACGATTGCGAACAACCTTTTCTGCTGATGCAGAGAATAACACTTTATTAGTTAATAAGGCATCTGTAAAAGGATAAAGTTCGTTTATATTGTCAATCTCTAAATAATCAACCAATATATCTAACAACTCTACGCATTCATTGCCAAACTGACAAAGCCTTTTATAGATAACGGAATTTGTTATATCTTCAAAGTCTTGTTCTGAAAACAGAAATGAGAAATCAGAATCTTCTGCAATTTCCCACAAGCTAAAATCTTCCGATAAGGATAAAATAGACAAATAGATAATCAACTCTGAGAAATAGTCAGCTTTTTCATTTGAAATAATCTGGCCTGTAAATCTGCTTGGATGTTGGTATCCTTTATATCCACTTGTGGTCTGCAAGAACTTTGAGCCTAAAGCTGGTGTATAAAAGCAATCATAATCAATAACTTTCACATCACCTTTGCTTGTTATTATGATGTTGTCATGCTGAAGATCTCCATGCGAAAACTCTTGATGGTGAAAATAGTCAAACATTTCTAAGAGTTTTTCAGCCAATTCTTTCAACAGAAGTTTCTTTTTCGAATCATCGTCATTGCTATCAAGAATTGCCTGAATGTACTTCTTTAGAGGAAGGCCTTCAATCCAATCCATTGTCACAACGTCTATCAATGTGCCATCAACGTCAAGACCGTCTTCAATAAAATCCACATCGCACAAATATGGAGCTCCATATTTGTGAATGTCGGCAGAAATCAGATTATACCTCTGCTTTATATCGCCTATTTCCTGATGCCACACACGAACGGCCTTTTTCTCATTTCCTTTTTGAAATGGAAAGACAATACAGAACCCTCCAGCATAAGATTCAGGACCTAATATACCTGCAATAGGAGAGAAACCGTTCAACTGAGGAACTTTAAGGGTTCCTTTCCTCTCTATCGCTTGCGATATTTCATCTTTAGTAGGTAACGACATGGACTCTTATCAATTTTGTGAATATCTCGCAAGAGCAGCAATCTCATCAAACTCTGGCACTTCTACCGTTTTCTTCTTATACGTCGCTTTTGGTTTTAAGGAGCCTATCAAGCCATTAATTGTGTCAGAATCTATTGGCATACCCGACGGAGCTCGTTCATAACTGTTTATCAAAGCGGCTTCTAAAGACTTGATGTTTTGGGTGTCCGTATAGGTTAGATTTTGACAGAGCTCATTTAGCAGTTGACGAATGTCTGGATTGCCGAATTGGCTAATATGCTTGAAAATTGTACTGCTCTGAATAGAACCAAGGTCTGCTTCTGTAAAAAGAAGGCTATATTCATCTCTTTCATCAATCGGTTCCCATAATGAAAGGTCTTCTGCAAAACAAAGTAAAGACAAATATATGATCTGTTCAGAGAAGTAATCATCTGTTTTGGAGGCAAGAAACATCTTGTTCCTTCGGCATGGATGCTGGTAAGCTGCCATACCAGATGTAACCTGTTGCTCGTTTGTAAATGTAGGAACATAAACGGAATCATAGTCAACCAATTTTATGCTTCCGTCGGAGGCAATAATTATATTGCCATGTTGCAAATCTCCATGTGCGATATCAACAGCATGTAAAGATTTCACCATTCCCCTAAAATCAGAAGCCAAACTTAATATTCGCTGCTTTTTATCAGTCTCTGTTGTTGAAGGGTCTGAGATTATTGAATCTATGTATGCAACAAGATTCTGTCCATTCACCCATTCCATTCTTACTCCATCAATCGCTTGCGCGTTACCTTCGTCATCAAAAACACGTAATGCATCATTTACATATTCGAATTCCACAAAGTAGGGCAAAGGATGGGCAGCAAGATAGGCTGATATTTTCTTTAATCGGTCTTTTATACCTTCAATTTCTGTGTGCCACACACGAAAAGCATATTTGCTGGTGCCATTAGAAACAGGATAGACTAAGCAAAAACCGCCACTATAACATTCTGGGCCAATAACGCCCTCTATGGTATTATAACCAGAAAGCTTGGGGTCAAGGATGTTGCCTCCGCTTTCTAATGAATTACTAATTTGGTCTTTAGTCGGAAGTGCCATACGACAAAAGTTTTTCGATAATCTTTACAAGTTTCTTAATGCAATTTTTTAATTGGAGCATATTGTAACTATTGTAATCCCGTTTAATTCTTCGTATTTCTATATCTATCGATTGAGCCCTAGTATTTCTTTCACATTCTGAATGTTTGGGACTAATAGTTTCTTCAATGTTATTGTCAGGAGAAGGTGGAGTATCGTCGTCTATTTCCACTTGGTTTGTTCCTTCCTTGTCTATCGTCTCCTTTTCATCTTGAATCAAAGAATCAATATTGTCTAACCTGTCGGGATTTGAATGAATTGATAGATTTTCACTTCTATCATCTTCAACCTTCAAAATGAGCATGGTGGTGTCATCATCTTTTAAAGCCATCATTTGCCGTTCTTTATCAATGAAAGCCTCGTATTCGGAGTGACTATGGATATTGAGCAATTCCTTTCGTTTCGCAGGAGTTGCTTCAATAAACCAGTCAGACAATGCGTCTGTCATTAAAGCAAAATAAGCAACATCTTTATAATCACCACTACAGTTTACGACCGTTCCGTTGTTCTGTCCTTTCTTACTTGCAAAATATTCTGGAAAATTGTCAAAGTCGTGTCCATCCATTGACGCGACTCTGCGTGAAATATTGTAGTCCTGATCAACAAGGAAAAGGTAACTATCCCCTATAGCTTGACAACTCCAATGCTTTTTGTCAAAAAGCAAACCAACAAACGTTGATGCAGCAAAATCAGCCTTGTCCAATCCCATTTCGTAAATAAACTTCTCCTCATCAGAAAGATTAGCTATTCGCTTGTCGCGTTGTTCTTCCCAATTTGAAATCAATTCGTCTTCTCTTTGTAGATGTGTGTTGTCTGAGAACAACGTTGGATGCTCAATAAAATCATCACACAAAAGCTGTGCCCAATCACCTGGGAATAGTGAATTTCCGACTCCATCAGCTATGGCGAAACATTGGTTAGTTTCACCACAGCTGAATCGGTCTGCACATTGGCTGAATTTGTCTCCAATATGAGGGAGAATGAATGCAGAATACTCTATACGCATAATTATTTTTGGGAAACAGCAGAACCAAAACGTACAAATCTCACCAATGTATCACCTTTCGCATTAACAACAAATCCTTTTGCCCCAGGGAATATTCCTTCTAACTTTTGTTGCTTAGCTACTTGTATGAATTCCGGTGACATCTCACTGGATATCTCGAACAAGAACTCTCCTGCTTCAACTCCATTTAGTTGTGCTTTATCATTGGGGAATTTAATTTCCGCTGTCTCTTCTGAGTCATCCATGTGAATATTGAACAATAAGACGTTCCCGTCAGGGGTACTCATATTCATTATTTTCTTAGCCTCTGTAGTTGCTGAATTCCTATTATCCGGGTACCCGTCAGTTATATTAATCACAATTGGTGCGGGGATTCCTGCACGCGGATCATTTGCACAGATATTTTGTCTTGCGGTAATCCACGACGACAAGCATCTGCCAGCCAACATAAACGCCTCAGCCATTGGGGTGCCTCCATAAGACTTTGGAGCAATAATAGTCGTATTGTTAGCTTTGCAGTTTTTGAGGTCCTCAACAAAATCCGTCATCCATCCTTCACGGATTATCGAAACTCCCTGTTCGTTCCCATAACCAATAATTGTAATGTAAACGCGGTTCCTTACTTCTGTACCCTGAACACATCCTCTAAATGTGTCCATTATTGCAGCATGAACAGCCTCTGCTGCTTTTACCTCATTTGGGCCACTCATAGACCCAGATTGATCAATTAAGTAAATCAAATGCCCTGGAGCTTTACTTCCCCACATTAAAGAATAGTTAGCCATATAAATTATATATGTTCCGCTTAGCCCCATCAGCAGAGGTTCAATTGTTTTAGGTTCCGACAAGCACAAAAAGAACGTGGAGCCGATGCTTCGTCGCTCGCTCCACTGTGTAAGGCCTTCGCATTGCCCGAAATGTCGAAACGAGCAACGCAAACGCCCCACGCTGAATGATATATACATTATTATATATAATCATCCCACGGGACATTTGCCGTTGCGTTTGATTCTGACATTTCGTTAGAGGTTGCGAAGTTCTACACAGTCAAAGTCAAAGCGCTTAGCAAACGCCTTTTATGTACTTGTCATTCCACCCATCCGACACACCTTACGGCGTATCACCAGCGTGGAACGATTGCAAAGATAAGAAGATTTCTGGAAACAAGCAAGAAATCTGGTTGGAAATTTCTGGGGAATTGTATAAAAGGGGCGTTTAAGTGTATGAAATTATCAGTCGGTTTGAACAGCACTATTCTGTTTTTTCCGCCCATCCCTCAATTCTTCTTTTCCCGCCCTGCCTTTTATTTACTTCCTTTTCGCGTTCGCTCAGCTAAAAAGGCTGCTTTGCTTGCCTTTAGTTTTGCAGTCGGAAACTAAGAGGGTATAAACTCAAAGCAATCTTCAGAAAATGCTCGTTTGTTACAAGCTTTTTTCGTAACTCTTCCTATGGGCAGGTTACTAGCACTCTGAAAAAACAAAAGAAAAACAAGTTTTCCTTTTACTTTTCCCTCGTTTTTTGTAACTTTGCAACGCGTTATTAGACTTCAGACAGTGAAACGTGTAATCTTACTCTTTGCCGCCAGCCTGCTGATGGCAGGGGCGGCGCTGGCACAGGGCACCGACGGCGATTTTGTGAAAGGTGCCGACGTGGGGTTCCTCACCGGTCAGGAGCGGCACGGACAGAAATTCTACGACCGCCAGGGTCGCGAGCGTGACTGCCTGGAGCTGCTGAAGACCGACTATCAGCTGTCGGCTATCCGCATGCGTGTGTGGGTCAATCCGCGGGGCGGGTCGTGCGACAAGCACGAACTGCTGGCCATGGCCAAGCGCGTCAAGGCTCTGGGCATGGACCTGATGGTGGATTTCCACTACAGCGACTCGTGGGCCGACCCCGGCAAGCAGCCCATACCCAAGGCGTGGCTCGGCCACTCGTTTGAAGAGATGAAACTCGACGTGCGCAACCATACCATCGACGTGCTCTCGCTGCTCAAGGACAACGACATCAAGCCGCGCTGGGTGCAGGTGGGCAACGAGACTACCAACGGCATGCTCTGGAGCGTGAAGACCGACGAGCGCGGCTGGGAGGTGAAAGATTCGCTTGGGCACACCATCATCACCCACTCGATGGGCCATATCAAGACCGAGCCGCAGCAGTATGCCGGATTCATACGTGCGGGCTACGATGCCGTGAAGGAGGTGTTCCCGGAGGCTATCGTCATCGTACACCTTGACCGCGGTCACCGCCAGAGCATCTACGACTGGAACCTCGACACCTTATTAAAATATGGCGGCAAGTTCGACATGGTAGGCATGTCGCTCTATCCCTACTGGGCCATGGAAGGGCACCCGGAGCTGAAGGCCGACGACATCATCACCGACTGCATCAAAAACATCCACCACATCAGCCAGAAGTATGGCTGCGACGTGATGATTGTAGAGACGGGCTACGAGGTGAACGAGCAGCATCCCGAAATTATGGACGAGGGTCGCCGGCAGCTGGCACGCGTCATCTGTGAGGCCCGCCGTGATACCGGTGGCCGTTGCCGAGGCGTGTTCTACTGGGAGCCGCAATGCAAGCCCGGCGGTTACAAACTGGGCGCTTTCGACAGCCACGGTGCGCCGACAGCTATCATGGAGGGGTTTGTGGAAGATTGAAGATTGAACATTGAACATTGAAGATTGAAGATTGGAGATTGAAGGGCGAAATTAACATCTTGTAACCTTGGCAGAAAAATAATCGGCAAATTCCTTGGAAGTTGCCGATATTTTTCTTATTTTTGCGGCACCTAAAACAACAAAGTGTCATTCGATGACCAATAAAACAACCTTTTAATTGTCTACACTATGGAAGTAAGTAAGCTAATGTCAGCCCTGGAGAAGAAGCATCCGGGTGAGTTGGAGTATCTGCAGGCCGTTCGCGAGGTGCTGGAAAGCGTCAAAGACGTTTACAATCAGCATCCGGAGTTTGAACGTGCCAAGATTATAGAGCGTCTCGTAGAGCCCGAGCGGATTATCACCTTCCGCGTGCCGTGGGTCGACGACAAGGGCGAGGTGCAGGTGAACCTGGGCTACCGCGTGCAGTTCAACAGCGCTATCGGCCCCTACAAGGGCGGTCTGCGCTTCCATGCCTCGGTGAACCTCTCGATACTGAAGTTCCTGGGCTTTGAGCAGACGTTTAAGAACGCTCTGACGACGCTGCCCATGGGTGGCGGCAAGGGCGGCAGCGACTTCTCTATCCGCGGCAAGAGCGACGCCGAGGTGATGCGCTTCTGTCAGGCGTTCATGACCGAGCTCTACCGCCATATCGGCCCTGACGAGGACGTGCCCGCCGGCGACATCGGCGTGGGTGCCCGCGAGATAGGCTATCTCTACGGCCAGTACAAGAAACTTACCCACCAGTTCCAGGGCGTGCTTACGGGCAAGGGCCGCGAGTGGGGCGGCAGCATCCTGCGCCCCGAGGCTACAGGCTACGGAGCCCTCTATTTCGTACACCAGATGCTCACCGAGCACGGCCTCGACATCAAGGGCAAGACGGTGGCCCTCTCCGGCTTCGGCAACGTGGCCTGGGGTGCGGCTAAGAAAGCTACTGAGCTGGGCGCCAAGGTCATCACCATCAGCGGTCCCGACGGCTATATCTACGACCCCGCCGGCTTGGATGCCGAGAAGATAGACTACCTGCTGGAGCTGCGCGCCTCGGGCAACGACATCTGCCAGCCTTATGCTGACGAGTTCGACGGCGCCGAGTTCTATGAGGGTCGCAAGCCTTGGGAGCGCCAGGCCGACATCTACCTGCCCTGCGCCACACAGAACGAGCTCAACGGCGCCGACGCCGACCAGATACTGGCCCACAAGCCGCTCTGCGTAGCCGAGGTAAGCAACATGGGCTGCACGGCCGAGGCTGCCGAGAAGTTTGTGGCCGCCCATCAGCTGTTTGCCCCCGGCAAGGCTGTGAATGCCGGCGGCGTGGCCACCAGCGGCCTGGAGATGAGTCAGAACTCCATGCGCCTGTCATGGACGGCTGCCGAGGTAGACCAGCGCCTGCACCAGATCATGGCGGGCATCCACGAGCAGTGCGTGAAATATGGCAAGCAGCCCGACGGCTATGTCAACTATGTCAAGGGTGCCAACGTGGCGGGCTTCATGAAGGTGGCCAAGGCCATGATGGCGCAAGGCATTGTGTAAGTGATGAGTGATAAGTGATGAGTGATGAGTGATAAGTGATAAGTGATAAATGATAAGTGATAAATGATGAGAGAGAAAGTTGAAATATTTGCCTTGAAATTCGGCCTGTATTGGCTCGTAAGTTTTTCTTTTGTCATTTATCATTTGTCGTTTAGCATAAGCGCCAGTGCGCAGCAGTCTGGCAAGGCATCGTTTTATGCCAAGAAGCTTGCCGGCCGACTGACTGCCAGTGGCGAGCGCCTAAGCAGCGACTCCATGACCTGCGCCCACCGCAGCTATCCCTTCGGCACGATGCTCAAAGTGACCAACGTGCTGAACGGACGTCAGGTGGTGGTGCGTGTCAACGACCGCGGCCCTTTCAGCCGCGGCCGTATCATCGACCTGTCGTGGGGTGCCGCCAAGGCTATCGGCATGATAGCCCAGGGTGTGGTGCCCGTAACCGTAGAGCTGCTCAAACGAGCAACCATTCCCTTTAAGCCTGAAGAGGATGATTTAGATTTGCCACAGTTTGACTTCGAGGTGGCCGACATTGAGCCTACCGACGACATCTTGCCCGTCTGGCAGCAGGACCCGCAGATTGACCACCATAAGGTGCGGCAGTCTATGCAGCGCACGGCCACACAGTCGGCCCGCAAGAGTAAAGAGCAGCCGTAGGAGGTCATGACGCCTTGGCGGCTGGTAGCACTTATATATAACAAACATAGGTGACACCTCTTACACCTGTCACTTAACTCGCTGATAGTCAGTGTCTAACTTTGGGCGGTAGGTAGCACCTGAGGTGACACCTGAGGTAGCACCTGAGGTGACACCTGAAGTGACACCTTCAAAGACAACATGGACAACGATTGACAACCAAGACCGCATGACGGTCTACAGAGCGATTGCGTATAAATATACATGATGCCGTATGTTTATGCAAAAAGTGGATTCTTTTGTCAGATAATCGGAGTTTTTGGCAAAACAGCGCGCGTTTTTTCAAAAACAGCGCACGTTTCTGAAAAAACGGCGGCCGTTTTTTCAGAAACGCGCGCTGTTTTGAATGTATAATTATGCATTTTCGGGAATGGTGGTTCTTTTTACTAACTATTCATGATGAATATTGAAGTGTAAAAAGGACAAACCACCAAAATCTAACGGAAATTTCTCAGGTGCTACCTCAGGTGTGGCTTTAGGTGCCACCTACTTCAGTAAAAATCGTGCTGACTATCAGTGAGTTAAGTGTCAGGTGCAAGAGGTGTCACACTAGTTTGCCAAGTTGCCGGGGAGCGCAATAGTAGCCTCCGTAGCACTTAGGATTCCGCCCGGTGGTGGCCGATGCTTGCAGGAAAGGAAAAATGGTTGTAATTTTGCAGCCGTCAACATCGGAGTGGTGACGCGAACGCTGCCCGGAGAGGGTCAGGATGAATTTGTGCGCACTCCAATAGGTCGCGAGCATGCTCCCACCGCCCCCACGCGTTGTCTGTTGATACTGTCGCTCGACTGCCTCGTACCTTACTCTTGGCGCAGGACAGAACGCAACGCGCCCCGGACTCTCCGCCAAGGAGAGGCCAAGGCGCTCTTTGACAATTTGACAAGAGGCATCCCGCTTTCATCGCTTGAAGGTGCGGATGGGGTAGTCACGGGTCTGCGACGTGATTTCCCGGCCAGCCTGGAACACCCCCACGCGGATGACAGCCTCGCCGTTGCGCAGCCTGTTGTCGGCCTTGATCTGTGCCGTATAGCGGATGGTCTCGCCTGGGCGCATGCCCTCCACGAGGATATTCTCCGAGATATGCACATGTTTGTTGCCGCTAACCTCTTGCACTGAGGGCTGCACGCTGTAGACCGTCTCCTTCGACTTATTGGTAATCTCAAACACCATGCGTGCCGCCTCTCCGCGGGTGAGCTGTCCGTCGTTTGTGGCATCCACCAGTCGCACGTTGCTGATTTCAAGCCTCACCGGCCCTGTGGGCTGCAGGCTGCTTCTGATGCTGCTGCCGTTGCCGCCGTCGAAGGAGATGCGGTCGTCGCCGCTCATCGAGGGGTCGAAACCGCTGTCGTCAGCCGAGCGTTGGCGGGCGTTTGCACTGCGGTTGGCCTCGTAGCGCTGCATTCGCCGCTCGGTAGCAGCATTGTCTGCTGCCGCCCCTATGGCCGCTCCCACGGCTGCGCCGCTGGCCAGTCCTATGAGTGTGCCTACATGATGACCGCGCCACCCGCCAGAGATGCCGCCGATGGCCGAGCCTACCACCGACCCGAAATGTGCGCCGGTAATGGTTCCGGCTCCCATGTATGTGCCACAGCTACTCATCGTCAGGAGTGCGCTGAGCGTGAATATCAACACTTTCTTCATAGTCGTTCTGTTTTAGCCGTTCTAATGTTCACGTTGCAAAAGTAGCAATTAATCCTGAGACAACAAAATGGGAATCCCCTAAACTGCAGTAGGAGATTCCCTAAAAGCGTGGAGTGTGATTGGTCCTGGCTTATTTCAGCACCTTGTGCCCGCCGATGATGTAGATAGCCTTGCCCTGCCCTGCCTGGCGGCTGCCGGCCTTGCGGCCCAGGAGGTCGTAGGAGGGGGCGGGGACGGCGGGGACGGCGCTGGTAGCGCCGTTTACGGAACCAGAGGGACTGAGGGAGCCGGCGGGGCTGAGGGCCTTGACGGCTTTGACGGCCGTTGTGGCGTCGCTGCTGATTTCCAGGTCGTCAATCTGCCACCAGTATTGCAGGCCGGTGCCGTTGGTGTCGTAGCAGTTGAAGCGTATCTTCATCTGGTCCGACGTGTAGGGGCTCAGGTCGAGCGTGATTTTCGTGTAGGTCAGCGCTTTCACGGTGTTGCCGTCGGCATCGCGCGGATAGTCCTTGAGCACGTCGAAAATCTGCGTCCACGTGCTGCCGCCGTCGCTGCTCACCTCGATAACGTACACCGGCGGATTCTTCGGCGTGGCGTTGCCGCCATTGCAGTGGCTGTAGAACGTCAGCGTTTTGCCGCCGCTGAAGAGCGGCGACGTCAGCTTGGCGTCCATGTGCACATCTTCCCAGTAGACGTCCTTCATCGTCATGGCGTGGGTGCCGCTGTTGGTCATGCTCGTGGTCTTGCCCGTGGTGGAGCCCTCGGTGTACTGCCATCCGCGGCCCGTCTCGCCCTCGTAGTCGATGACCCATCCGTTGGGGTTGCTTATGTTCTCGAAGTCGTCGAAGAGAATGATACCCGTAGAGAGCGCTTCCTGCCTGACGGTGAGCGTCTTCGTCAGCGTGGCGTCGGCTTGGCTGGTGAAGGTCAGCACGGCCTCGCGGTCGGCGCCAGTCGTGTTGTCGCTGTTGGCAAAGATGCCCACCTGCATGGTGCCGGCACTGCCTTTGCCGGGCGATACCGTCAGCCACTGCGGCTCGCCGCTCACCTGCCATGCCTCGTCGCTGGCCACGGTGACGAAGGCGGCGCTGTTCTCTTGGCCCTTCAGCGTCAGCGTCTCGTCCGAGAGGATGAGCTGCTTCTTCATTTCCAGCAGTTCGAAGCTGATGGTCTCGCCGCAGGCCGACACGCCGGCAATGGCGAAGTTGGCCGGTGTGCCGTCGCTATAGAAAGGTTTTTCCGTGGCCAGTCCGCCGAAGGCCGTGCGTCCGCTCTCCTGGCTGAAGGCAGCCTTCGTGATGTCGCCATCGGCCGTCGTCGTGCCGCCGGGGCGGAAGACGTACTGCTCGTCCAGGCGCGTGGTGCCGTTATAGTTGACGTTGCCACCCGAGAGCTTGGGGTTTACGCGGTAGACGATCAGTCCCGACTCGGGAATGGTGGCGTCGTAGCCCTCCTTCTTGCGGTATTCCACGACAAAGTACTCGTCGCTGCCCACGGGCGCAATCTTATAGGCAATGTTCTCTTTCTTCTGGCCGCCCACTGGGTTGAGCGTGTAGGTGCCGGGGGCAGAGATTTCGGGAATCTCGTCTACCCACTTGCAGTATCGCTGCTTAGTGTAGACGGTCATCTGCTGCGCCTGCTGCTGGTTGTCGCTCATGAGGTCCCACACGCCCACGGGGTTCAGCTTGTCGCTGACATGGTAGAGGTCGTAGGTGCCCAAGGAGTGCGACATCTCGTGGCACAGCACGCCGGTGTTGAGCCTGAGGCCGTTGAAATTGGAGTCGTAGCCGTTGGCATAGTCAAACACCATGAGGTAGCTCGTCATGCGCTTGCCCTTGATGCGCGGCGACTTGTCGGCGGGCAGCATCAGGTCTGAGCGGTGGGGCCACAGCAGGTGGCGGTTGCTCAGCTCCGAGCCGTTGCTGAGGACGATGGTCAGGTTGTCAACGATGCCGTCGCCGTTCTGGTCGATCACCAGGTTGTCGTCCATCTGGCTGTCCAGCAGGTTGCAGATTTCCGTCACCAGCGCCAGCTCGCGGTTGGCCTTCTCTGTGGCGTCGTCCTTGTCGTAGCCGTCAGGAGCCGTCGACGTGTTCTTCTCCTGGTAGTACGTGCGGTTGTGGCTCACCCTGAGCGATGTTACCTGGTCGCCGCTGAGGGCTGGCCAAAAAACGCTGCGCCACACCAGCTGCCCGTAGCTGGAGCGGCGGAAATAGTTGACCACGGAGTTCTCGCCCTCGGCCTCGCCGTTGAACAGCGTCGCGTAGTACTCCGGAGCATACTCAAAGGCCTTCACCGTGCGGTCGCCGTCGACGGCCGTCTCTGCCTCGTCGGCAAAGCGCACGAAGCACACAAGGTTCTGCAGCTCGCCGCTGTTCACCTCAAAAGCCCGCAGCGTGGCAGGCATCGCCGCAGCCAGCACGGCTGCGGCCCAAAGTAAAAGATAGTGTTTCATCATGTTGTGTGTTACAAAAACAGTTACTCCTCCCTATAGTCGAAGTAGTCAAAGTCGGCATAGGTGTCGCCGTAGCCTCCGTAGCTACGGTTCATGGCGGCATACATGCCGATGACGACGCCAGTGAATCCTCCTACTACCTCGGTGCTCATGAGTGCGCAGTCCACCTCGCTGAGGGTTTTGAACGACTTGCCGTCGACGGCGTAGTCGAAGTAATATTTGCTGGCGTCGCTGCGCACGCGCAGTGTGCAGCGGGTGTCGTTGAGGTGTACCTCATCAAGCGTTGCTTTGACGTTTTTCATCGTCAGCACCACCCTCAGGGTCATGCTGTTGCGCGTCGGTTGCAGGCAGAAATCGATATGGCCGTCGTTGATCTGGTAGACGGTGAGTCCAGCATTGTCGCCCGGCATCGACTGTGTGAAGTCCACCGTCGTCTTAGCGGTGAAGGCGGGGCTCTCCTGCCGGCGGCCTACAAACGTTGGCCGCAGGTTCTCGGTGAGGCTGCTGAGTCTGGGGAAGAGTCTCAGGCGGCCGTACTTCATCTGGTAGGCCGTGGAGTCGGGGTTCTGTATGTATACCCACTCCGGGCCCAAGGGGCGGTCGAAGGTGGTGTGGATGTGCCGGTGCTCGCTTTGGGGGGTGGCTGCCGCCACCTTGACGTTCATCAGCGTGTCAACAGGCTTGCCGCCGTTGACTATTGGCCACTGGCCCTGGGGCCACTCTACCGGCGCCATAAAGGTTTCGCGCCCCAGGTGATGGTAGCTGCCGCCGTAGTTGCGATAGGCCAGAAACACTATCCACCAGGAGCTGTCCTTAGCCTGCACCAGGTCGCCGTGGCCGGTGCCCTGAATCTGACTGGCCTGTCCGGCCAGCGAGCAGTGCGTCAGCAGCGGGTTCTGGGGGTTGGCTTCATAGGGACCTTCGATATGCTTGGAGCGCGCGATGGTCAGACGGTGGGCCAGTTCGGTGCCGCCCTCAGAGATGAGCAGGTAGTACCAGCCATCCTTCTTATAAATATGCGGGCCTTCGGGATAACGGCCGCCGGTGCCCTGCCACAGGGGGCGGCTCTTCGTCAGCCGGCGTCCCGTGAGGGGGTCGATCTGGCATAGGGTGATGGTGTTGTCGGGATTGCTCACCATGTAGCACTTGCCGTTTTCGAAGTACAGCGATGGGTCGATGCCTCCCTGCTCCAGCCATATCGGTTCGCTCCACGGCCCGCGGGGGTCGGTGGCAGTGACCATGAAGTTGTCGCTGCCGCTGCTGCCGTCGCCGGTAGGTCCGCCGCCGCCAACATTGGTAACGATGAGGTAAAAGATGCCGTTGTCGTAGCGCAGGGTGGGGGCATAGACGCCCTGCCACGAGGTA
>Ga0310691_10003483_pt1 | contig 18834 bp, 18 predicted proteins | sample 176DNAGHGlowgp2_FD_203887 | JGI IMG/M metagenome (GOLD analysis project Ga0310691, IMG submission 203887) | Sheep rumen microbial communities from Palmerston North, Manawatu-Wanganui, New Zealand - 1766 DNA GHGlow gp2 (v2) (version 2) | ecosystem: Host-associated > Mammals > Digestive system >...
ATGTTTGGGTAACCTTCATCATTTCTGGCCTAAATGCCTGATTAGTAACCAAATATTTCAAAACAAACCTACATCAAACCTACACTAAACCTACATAATTATCGGTCGCATACTCCGCTAACGTGAAGTATGTAGGATCTATGTAGGTTTAATGTAGGTTTGTTTTGATGCAACATTTTACATATCAGTAGTTTAAGCAGGAAATGATGAAGGTTGCATTAATATGTAAAATGTAGAATGTAAAATGTAAGAATCTTGTGATTTGTATTGGCCCCCCATGTCCCCACAACTGGAGATTGGGGGGCCAAAAATTGATGCAGGTCCAACTGCATTCTGATGCTGAACGAATGGTGGTTTGATGCTGTACGAATTGCCCTTCGATGCTGATCGATTTTCAGAAGTATAGGTGTGCGATGGTGATTTATTTTTCTTCCGAAGATTATTACAACCTTTGCCGACGAGTTCTCCTAACTAACATGCTCTGAAAGAAAAAATGAAGAATTATTTGGAGGTATTGAAAATAATTCCTTCTTTTGCAGCAACAAACTTACAAATCGCCCTATATTATGCCCGAAGTATTCAGATTTTTTGGATTTTAGTTCTTCTTTTATAGCAGAGAACATGAGCCAGTTCACATTCATGTGGAAGGTAATGACGGAATTGCTAAATTCGAATGGAATGGAAGAGAATTCATACTTACAGAGAGGCAAGGCATCAAAACAAATGACTTCAAGAAAATAAAGAAAGTGATAGACGATAATGCAGACATTATCATAAAACGATGGAACGAACACTTTAAATTATAAGGAGGATTGGATATGAAGATTGTAGAAATATGGTTTGATGCAAACTATTTATACGGGAAGGATGCAGACGGGCGTGAGTATCGCCAGTCTTTATTATGGTATCCGCGGTTAAGGATGGCTACAGAAGAAGAGCGCCAGAGGTATTCGTTTGGTTTTAGCGGGATTCATTGGCGTGAGCTTGATGAAGATGTCAGCTTTGAAAGTTTTGCATACGATGATGCCGAGCCTTCTTCTTTGCAACGTTTCTTCTTGACACACAAGGAGATTAATGTGGCTGAGTTTGCACGTTCCCTTGGAATTAATCCTACATTACTGCGTAATTACATTAATGGTTTTAAGACACCATCAAAGAAACGCGAAATGGAAATCTTGGATCATATTCACAGACTGGGCGAAGAAATGATTGCAGCTTAAACAGGCCTATCACCGGACAATGTTACTGATTCGCCGTCATTGAGGACGGTGATGGAGTAAACGATTGTAATCAGTTAGTACTTCATCGATATTTGAGTATAAGCCTTCACATACTTCCTTGATTGTATTCAGGCGTTTGTCTCTTCCTGTTGACTTCTTGGTGTATGTCTGTTTTATTAGGAGAAAGACCTTATCATGTACTGTTACAGGTTTGGCAGATGTACGCTGAACTCCTATCTTCTCCATGATTTCCAACACAGTAGTATAATACTCTACCAAGATAGGCTTACCTGTTTTTCCTTTCAACTTATCAGCCTCAGCAATGAACTTCTCATAATTCTCCATCTGTGTTCTTATCTCTGCACGCTCTCCCCTTGAAGGATAAAGTCGTTGGTCATCAATTAGTTTCAGTTCCACAAAACAGATTTCTCCACTATCTGACATCTTTACCAAATCAATCCGAATATCTGTACCGTCATCCAATCTTAGAGCAAATTCCGTATCGAAGTAATGGCTATCGTTCATATAGATTTGTGATTGAACATACTTTTCACTGGAATAAATGTTTCCTTCCTTTCCTTCATCTTCTAAACAAGCTGTGTATTTTTTGTTTGCCTCAACTCGTTTCTTTATCATTGGAAGTCTGCAAACAAGTTCTTCAGGGCACTCCTTCACGTTCCCGTATTTTATGCCTAAGGCCGTACATGTATCCTTATCGTACCCTAAGTAGTAGTTGTGTATTTCAGCTGTCACTTTGCCTTCATTATAGCTAAGGCACATAATAGAAGCTCCACGATAGTAAACATTTATTCTGTTGTCCTTTCTTACATTTATATACAAATCCCTGTCCTCTAAAAGCATTCTCCACCACAATGGTTTGTGAGACAGGAACTCAAAGAGTCCTGCATCCTTATTTAATCTGAAGTATTTCTTATCCATAATATTATCAATTTATTTCCTCAAACTTCGAGTTGGACTCGCGGAAGGCCCAAATGAGATAGAGGCCTGCGAACCATAAAGCGGAAAGGATAATAATTTTGAACATCATGCTATAGTTTAGAATTCATATTTATACGATGCCAGCACGCGACTGACGGCGTGGGCTTTCAGAAAAGCGCGTGGGTTGCTGGTGAGGCGTTGCCAGGCGCCTTCGGCTTCCTCGGGTGTGAGGTCTTGGAGGTCAGAGCAGAGTTTCTGTCTGTAGGCTTCGACTTGCTCTGCCTCTCCCCGCTGAATGCTCAGACGGATTTGGTTGGCCTTGATGCTGGAGACACGAAAGGTCTGGCGAAGGATGTCCAACATCTCCTCCTGATAGATGAGGAGGTCGCTCTGGGGATTCTGAACATAAGCGTCGTACAAATCCATCGTGTCAGGAAAGCTGAGGGCGTAACGCGCCAGCTCGTCGTCGATGTTCTCAGGCAGAGGCCGTTCACGCTTCCGGCTCAGATACTCCATAGGCGTCTGGTTCTTGAGGCGCTGCAACATACCCTCGCGAATGACTGTGATGTCGTAGTCCTCAGCACTGGCCTGCAAAACCTCCTCCGCCATCTTCATGAACTCGTCGTAGCGCGAGGCTTCGATGTCGAATTGGAATTTGGGTGGTTCATCATTGACGAAGCGGACTGAGTGGAGACCGTACTCAATAGGGTCTATCTCCGTGAGGCCCAAGCAGTAACAAACTACAGACGAGGGCACAGCGCCACGCGCCCAGTAGCCGATTCCCGCCGAGGCGGCGTTATGGCGGAACAGGGTGAACGCCATGAGGTAGCAATCCTCAAAACCGTTGTCTATGATATTCCTCATCTCCAAAAGCACCCTCATCGCAGCCTTATTGGTTATGATCACCGCCGGCTTACCCTCGGGCAGGCTCGTTTCTCTCTCGTCGTTTTCTTCCAAACCGTAGCACATCTTTGCGCCTGCCATTACCAGATTTTGGAATAATTCTGTGTGCGTCTTACTCATTGTTCTTGATTTTTAATGTTTATACGCGATTGATTTTTCTCTTTGCCAATTCTCTGATTTGCCTCACTCGCTCCACTGTGAGCCTGCGCTCTTCTGCGATTTGTTCCAGGCTCTCGCCGTCAGAGATATCGCGCAGGATGCCGCGTTCGCGAGCCGTCAGTACGGGATGCCATTGGTCTATCGGTTCGCCATTCTCAGTAGATGCCAAGGCTTCGAGGATGCTCTGCCGAATCCACCATACGGCGTAGGACAAGAACTTGAAGCCCTTGCTCGGGTCAAAGCGCTCGTCTGCTTTCACCAGCCCCTTGTTTCCCTCTTCGATAAGCTGCTCCGTGGTGAGCCCACGGTTCTTGTACTGCTTTGCCACAGCCTCCACAACGCGGCGGTTTTCGGCAATAAGGTTTTCAATCTTCATTTTGTTGTTCATCATAACAGTTGTTTAATTAAGAGGAATAGCCCCATTATATTATACGTTTTTTACTACTCTCTTGAATTCGACAATCATATTCTCCAGTTTCAGGATGGGTTGTCCAAGCCGCGTCTTGACCCCGTCGTAGTGCGCCCTGACCCAATCCACGACACGGTTCCGGATTTCGTTGTCGTAGGCAATAGTCACCTGAAATGGCTTCCGTATGACGAACACGCCCGGGTTGTAAGTGGTGCTGTCTGGGTAGGTCTTTGTGATTCCAAGGATGAAAGGGACGAGGGTGCCGTTAAGCGAACACATATCTGCCTCCTGCTCAAAGCCGAGTTCCTGCCGGATGCCTTCCACGATCTTGCCCAGCGTGAAAAGGTCATTGGTGATGTCGTTTTGGCAAATGGCATCCATTTCGGTGGTCAACTCCGTCTCCATCCCAGTGATGTCTATGCTCTTCTGTTTCCTCGTGTACTCCACCTGAAAGCGGAACGATTCGTTCTTGGCTCGCGTGGCCAACTGTACCTTGCGTTTCTGTTCTTTGTTCTTACCCATTGTTCTGATTCTAATAATTAAGAGGAATAGCCCCCATTATATTAATACGATTGAAAAAACACAAAAAAGGCGTTTTTGCTGTTTGGTGTGCAAAAACACCGCAGAAGGATGTGCATTTTTGTGTTGATTTAGTGTAAATCTTTACTGATTCTCAAGGAAACGCTGAACCAATTCATCGTCATCAATAACAGAGGAGGTGTCCTCGGATTCAGTTTTTTCCTCCTCATCAAAGTTCTCTTCCACGGATGCCGTTTCATCTTCATTCATACTAATTGTCTCTTCGGGTTCTACAGCGCTCACCTCCGTCTTTGCTTCTGAGGAGCCGTCCGGTTCTTGCTTGGCGCTACCATAGATTATCAGACCTACAATAGCAACAAAGAACAGAAACTGAAAGCATCCCTTTCTCGCTTGATGACGATCATACTCCTTATCGTCCAGAATCTTCTCCATGCGACCTTTTTCGTCGCGAATAACATGTAATGCCATATACAAATATATTATAGTGAAACATCATTGGGCATTTCTTTTCATTGCAGCCCCTATAATATATATACGATTGAAAAAGCACAAAAAACGGCGTTTTTGCCGTTTGTTGTGCAAAAACGCCGCAGAAGGGAGGTAGAAATTTACGCTAATTGATAATTATCGCAAAAGTCCGTTATCATTTCAGTTCGCTAATATAATGATATTACAACTGATAGAAATCTTTAACTTTTTTGTCTAATTCAAAACCCTTGAGTAGTTCCTGATAAGTTAAGATTTTAGGTAGAATATATAACTCTGTGGTATGATTATTCAGAATCGTTGCGAGTTTAGCATATATAGTAGAGTATCTGGAGAGTTTTGAAACTCCTTTATCAACTGTATCACCGAAATCAAATAATACCTCCCCAAGGATAATATCTACACCTTTTTTTCGTAATTCTACGATTTCATGAAAATGAGACTTCTGCTTAGGGTCCAATGCATCTTCACCATTTTCTACAAAGTTCGTTAATCCGATATAATGAGATATCATTTGTTTAATGCCACTACAATATTGAGGTTCACCAGTATACATGATTTGCAAACATTCTTCGTTGTCTTTTCCCTTTCCTTTTTTAAATATTAGTTCTGATATAGCATTATCCCCCTTTAATCCTAATTTTTCATATTTATCCTTATATACATCGAGACTTATGTTATTACACATTCCAGAGTTAAGATATTCGCTGAATTTGCTCTCTAAAAAGAACAGGACATCACTTCCCTCGGAATTCTTGCCAACCAGAACAACGTCCATATTGGAGAAATGACTCTCTTTAACATTTGTCTTAACTTCAAAATAGCAATTATCAAATATATATTTTTTCCCGTCTAACTCACATATAAGTGGATTGTTTTTGGAAACTGAATATAATAGCAACAAAGCAGCCAAAGACGAAGAATGGAGAGTAGATATTCGCTTAACCTCTTGTCCATCACCAGAAATTGCCTGTCGAAATTTTCCATCAAAAGTATCAGATGTTATATCGAATACTTCTTTGAGTTTTTTCAATACCACACCTTCTCGTTCTTTATATTTTACTTCTGGGTTAATAAAACAAAAGGAGTTTTTTGAATCCTGACCACGCCATGTAGTAACTTCAATTTTTGCATCTAAGTTGCTCTTAGCAAAGAACTCATTATAAATAATGTTACATGTATTAGGGAAATTCATAATTGTTTATTTATAATAGTTAAACATACCTGTTGTTCTCTTCTTTATCTCGTCCCTCAGTTCTTGAGGTTCAAGCACCTCTACCCTATCCCCCATCGCCAGGAGCTGGCTGACGAGTTCGGGAGTCTCGCAAAGGCGGTAGGTGAATTCAGCAAACTCACGATATTTGGAGCGAACTTCTGATTGACTTTTATGAAGCGGTGTAGAACGAAGGTACTCTGCCTGCACACCGTAAGCGCGAATCTTCACTTTCACAACGGGAAGGTCTGGGCTTGCGTATATGCCCACGACATTGGCGAAGTACTTGCGGGCATCGAAGTCTTCGGGCAACGTGAAGTTCTTCGTGAGCACCTTCAAGGCAAGGATGCGGTCTAAGGCTATCGTGCGCAGACCGTTCTGTTCCTCCAGGAATCCCAACAGATACCAACGGCGGTTATACACCTTCAAGGCATAAGGTTGAAAATGAAAAGTCTGCAGGTGTTCCTCCCGTTCGTATTCATAGCGCTGATAATCTATCCGCAGTTCCACGTTAGTCTGCATCGCCTCGACGATAGGATTCAGGAACGACTGCCCATGCGGTATCTCTTCCAGCAGAATACGGTCTTTCATGCCGTTGAAGGTCACGAAGTCCTGCGGGATACTGTACTTGCGCAGCAGCCACTGAGCCAAGCGGTTCTCGTCAAGCACCTCCGGGTTCTTGACAAAATAGGAGTTCTTCTTGCGGTCGCAATCAATCACCACCCCGAACATCTCCTCAATGCCTTTGCGATACTCATGGAAGGTACGCTTTGCCAGCGGCCCATCGCACACAGGATTCATCCCCCACATCACGCAGATGTCTTCAAACGTGAGCGGGTCACTGTTTAGCAACAAATCCAGCAACCAGATATAACGGTAATAAGTCTTGCTAATCATCTATCTCACCACTTCGGTGAATTCGTATAATTCCCCAATTATCAGAAACAAAAATCAGAAGTTGACGTACAGTTTTGATTATACATTATTTTATTATACTATTGTTCTTAGAATATCGCAGCAATGCGACGAATAGATTTCAGCTTCTCCATGAATGACTCATTGCGTTCGGCCATCAGCATGTCGTACTCGTTCTGCATGGCCAGCAGAGGGGCCGCATCTATACCGAGGGCGGCTTCCATCATCATTGCCAACTCGGGATTAAGGGCACGTTTGGCATTTAGCACTTCGTTTAGGGCTGAATAGGAAATTCCCATTTCCTTGGCCAGTCCGCGCTGTGAAATGCCACGGTATTCCAGTTCGTCCTTCAGCACCTCACCTGGATGTGTGGGCTTGTAGGGCTTCAGGTTGTTGGCAATCATCTTTGGGTCCACTCCTTCTATCGTAATCATATCGGTCGATATGTAACTGTCATACAATTGCAAAGTTAGTAAGATTATCCGAAGTTCGCAAATTTAAGAACAATTATTTATGAGAAAAGGGGGAAAATGACTACTTTTTATATGTTTTCCCCTATTATCTCCTATATTTTCGGCCAGAAGCGGTCGGGGAAAGATACAAAACAAGCGGATAGCGCCAAGTTACTCTATCCGCTTGATCAATCAGAGGCCCCTACTGTTACTAATCATTTATCTCACCACTTCGGTGAATTCGGGTTGTGAGCCTTCGGCCTTGCCTACGGTGACGAAGATTATGGAGGTGGTTTCTGCGCCACTCATGTCGCGGCTCTGGACAGTGAATTTATAGTCGGTGCTCTCATCGGTCTCGCGACTGCCCACGGTGAGCGGGGTGCCGAGGGGGAACTGGTAGTCGGAGCAGGCGGCATTGAAGATGGCAACGTCGGCCTCGGTGACGGGCTGCTGGGGACTGTAGTCGGGCAGAGGGGTGACCGTGCCTTCCTTGTAGCCGTTCTCGATGAGGAAGCGGTCGAGCTCCTTGGGGGCTGCTGTCATGCGGGCTTCACGCACGCCGTAGCCCTGACGGATGTCGGCCTTGGGAAGGGCTTTCCGGAGAGCGTCGGTGGAGGTGTTCAGGCCGCCGCTGCCGAAGGTGCAGAAGGGGACTACGGTCTTGCCCTCGAAGGTGTTCTCTGCGACGAGGGTGGCTACGGGCATAGCGTAGGTGCCGAACCACACGGGGAAGCCGATGAAGATGAGGTCGTAGTCGGCCAGGTTCACCTTCAGGGGCTGGATAGCGGGCAGTTCGCCGCTTTTCATCTCGGCTCCGCTACGCTCTATGGTGGCTTGGAAGTCGCCGTCGTAGGGGTTCACGGCCTCGATGCGCTCTATGTCTGCTCCGAGCTGACGCTGGAGTTCTTCGGCCACGGCTTGTGTCGTGCCGGTCTGTGAATAATAGAGCACCAGCGTTTTCTGCTGTGTGCACGCTGTTGTGACTGCTAATGTCATAATCAAGGAAAAAAGAGATGGTTTCATAATAGTGGCCCCCCGTATCCCCCCGGAGGGGGGGAGTTAGGGGTTTAAAGGGTTTAAGGGGATTAAGCGGCCAAAGTTTCCGAATAATTGTTTAATCGTTTAATCGAATAATCGAGAGGCCGCATAATTATGAATTTTGAATTGCTTCAAGGATTTTCCAGACGTTGAGGAGGCCGCGAGGAACATGGAAGCAGCCTTTCCACTTGCCGCCCTTGAGGGGCAGAAGCACTTCGCCCTGGCGGTTGAGATAACCGTACCACTCGGGGTAGTCGTCATCGCGGAAGTGGCTCCAGGTGTAGTCGTGGACGCGCTGGAACCAGGTGAGGCAACGCTCGTCGCCGGTGAGCTGGTAGCCTTTGATCAGAGAGATGAGGGTCTCGAGATGTACCCACCAGAGCTTCTGGTCCCACTCGAGCTCGTGGCGCGGTTTGGCGAGACGGTCCATGAAGTAGAAGATGCCGCCGTACTCCTTGTCCCAGCCGTACTCTACCTCCTGCAGGCAGATTTCCACCGCTTTCTGGATGAGTTCGGGACGACCGAGACGCTTGCCGAGATCCATGACGAACCACATGGCTTCGATGGCGTGGCCCGGGTTGAGCTTACGGCCGTCGAAGCAATCGACGAGGTTGCCGTCCTTGCCCAGCGCCTCTACGATGAGTCCGAGCTCGGGACGGTAGAAGACGTCCATGACTTCGTGCAGGCAGTCGTCGATAGCTTTCTGCAGGAAAGCTGGTTCCAACAGGGACTCTATCTCGAGGGCTACGTTGCAGAGGATCATCGGGAGGTCGAAGGTCTTCATGGCACGTGCGCCGGGAGAGGCTTTCGACCAACGGCCCTTCGGGTTGTCGGTCTTGGAGAGGACGATGTCGAAGGTGCGCTTGGCAATGGAGGCATACTCGGAGGCAAGCTTCTCTGCGGCGATGGAATCGCCGCACACTCTCACCGCAGAATGGCCGCCTTTGGCGGCGGAGGCGAGAGCGATGGAGAGCTGTCCGAAAGCGATGGTGGCGAAGGTGTAGGAGAAGATGTTGTAGGGCTCGACGAGGGGGTGGCCTTCGCGGTCGAGAGCGAAGTACCAGTTGAGGTTGCCGTCGTGGCCGTACTTGCGCAGGAACTCGGCGCCCTGGATGGCGGCATCGAGCCACTCCTGACACGGCTCCACGGTGTTGTAGAGTTTGGAGAACATCCACACTTCGCGGCCTTGCAGCCAGATGAATTTGTCGGTGTCATAAACGGAGCCGTCGCGGTCGAGACAGGTGAAATAACCGCCGAACTCTGTGTCCTGGGATTTATTGATCCAGAAGGGGATTACGCGATCCAACAGCTCAGACTTGTAGAGCTGAGCCAATTGGCGAAAATTAATAATTTGAGACATATAAATTATTTTTCGATTAAACGATTATTCGACTAAACGATTAAACGAGATGCGGCCATTTTTTGACGTTATTCCGTTATAACGTTATACCGTTATTCCGCCGGGCCGCTTCTTATTTTAATGTTTTCCACGTGAGGCCGGTCTGGGGCTCCCGCTGGGGCCAGATGAGGCTGAGGAGGAGGGCAACGATGACGCTGACGAGCATCGAGACGAAGCCGAACAGGAGGAAGTTGGCATCAGTGTAGAAATTCATGTAGAACACCGTGGCGGTGCCGCAGATGAAGCCGAGCAGGGCTGCACGCGAACCTATGCGCGGGAAGAATATTCCCATCATGAACAGGCCGCCGATGGCGCCCGAGAGAAGGCCGAGGATGGTGTTGAAGTAGTCGAGCAGCGACTGGATATCAACCATCGCCATCAGGATGGCTATGAACATACCTGTGAGGCCGGCGCATACGCCTGCATAACGGGCGGTCTTGACTTTGCCCGTATCTGAGGTGTTGCGGAAGCGGCTCCAGAGATCCACCGTGAAGGCGGTGGAGATGGAGTTGATGTTCGAGGCTATGGTGCTCATGGTGGCTGCGAAGACGGCAGCGATGAGGAGTCCGGCGAGACCTGCGGGCAGCTGGCTCATCATGAAGAAGGGGAAGATGGCATCGCCCTTGGCCATGGTGAAGTCCAGTTCTGCTGGATGTGTCTTGAAGAAGGTGTAGAGTCCCGTGCCAATGGTGAAGAAGGCTATGGTGACGATGACACTCATCAGACCGTTGGTCAGGATGCCGCGTGCCGCACTCTTCTCGTCGCTGGTGGTCATATAACGCTGGATAACGGTCTGGTCGCTGGTGTAGGAGATGAGGTTGTTGCCCAGTCCGCCGAGGATAACCACCCAGAAGGTGGCGCTCTTCCAGTCGAGACTCCACACGAACATGCGGAACTTGTGGTTGTCGGTGGCTATCTGCCAGAAGTCCGACGCGCCGTTATCGCCCGTATTAATAATAAGGTATGCGGCAGCGAGGATGGCTCCGCCCACAAGGATTATGCCCTGAATAACATCGCCCCAGACCACGGCCTCAACTCCGCCCATGGTGCAATAGAGGATGGTGATGAGGGCCATCAAGACTATGCACAGGTAGATGTTGATGCCTGTCACGGCCGTCATGGCCAGAGAGGGCAGGAAGATGACCAGAGCCGTGCGTGCCACCATGAAGACAATGAACAAGAGAGAGGCCATCAGACGTGTGGCGTAGTTGAAGCGGCGTTCGAGATACTCGTAGGCTGTGGTCACTTTCAGTCGCACGAAGAAGGGCAGATAATATCTTATTACGGGGAAAGAGACTAACAGGATACAGATCTGCATCGGATAGTAAGTCCAGTCGGTGGCGTATGCCTTGGCGGGTATGCTCATATAGGTTATGGCAGAGAGCATAGTGGCGAAGATGCTGATACCGGCAGCCCACCAGGGGATGCGTCCGCCGCCCTTGAAGAAGTCGTCGCTGGAGTTGTTTGCCCGCTGCATGAAGTAGTAGCCGAGATAAACCATTCCGAGCAGGTAGATGATGAGCACGCACCAGTTGAGCCAGCCGAAATGGGCTGTGTAGCTCATCTCGATGGCGGTGACGTCGGTGGAGCGGATGCCCGGCTTCTCCTCGCCGCCTATGAGCAGCCACGAGGTCTGTCCCGTAACACTCTTGTAAGGCACCACGACGGCTCCGGCGCGGGCCATCAGCGGGCTATAGAAGGTGCGCACCCAGGTGTCGGTGACGGTGTGGTAGATGAGCAGCTGGTCGTTGAACTGATACCACGATGCGGGCTGGTTCATATAGGAGTGGGCTTCGAACATCAGGAGATCGCGTTCGGCTTGCGTTAAAGTAGTGTCCGCAAGCTGTTTGTTTCGCATCAGAGCCCGCTCGAACACCTCCATGTTCACGCCGCCGAAACAGACTATATGTGCCGCTCCGGAGGCCACGCAGGTTGCTCCGACGAGAGTCATCAGACGCTCTGAGCCATAGGGGTGAATCAGGTCCACGGGCATCCACTCGCCGCGACGCGGGTCGAAGTAAATGCCGTTGGTCTGCGCCGACTCATAATAGGGGTCGTAGCCGCCAAGCAGGTAGAAATTTGGCCCGATGCTGGCGTTCTGCACTACGGCCGTGGGCTGCACACGTGCTCCGCCGACAAAATCGGGTAGCGCTTCCCACTCGGTGCCGCCGCTCCATTTCAGACGGAACGCTTTCTTCGAGGCTTCACAGTTGGACTGGCCGCCTGCCACCCAGATATAACCGGCTCCGTAGGCTGCGCCGAAATTGTCGAGACCTATGGGCAGGGGGGGCAGCTGCGTGATTTGCGACGTGTTCTGATCCTTAAAGGAAATCAGGAACACAGCCGACTCACTGGTCTTGCCGTCGGACGTGCCGCCTATGCATACGAGGCCTTCAGGCACGGTGACGGCGACACCATAGGCCAGGGGCTTCGGGAGAACGCCTATCATCTCCCACTGGCCGCCCTTGAGCGGGTCGCTCATGGCATAGATGTCGCGGTAGAACACTTTCTCGCCGCCATCGGCTGCCGGCTCGTTGGGAAAGTTGCAGCCTCCGGCCACGATGACTTTCCCGTCGATGAGTCCTGCGAAATGGCCGCTCACACCCAGCGAATTGGCATATTGGAACGGCGCAATCTGCGTGAACGCGATGTTATTGAAGCGGTGCTGAACGGGGTTTTCCTTCGCCGCACGCTCTTCCCTCGCGATACGCTCTCTCTCCGCCAAGAGTTCTTCCGGGCTTATGACATCTGCCATCACCGCAGGCGCGATTATGTCCGCAACAGCAGGCAGGGCGAAGAAGCAGATGAGGGCGAGCAGTACATTTGTTCGCATATTTATCTCAAGTTTCATTAGCATAACATTTTATATTATCGCAAAGATTTTTATCAACGTATTTAGGCTCAACGAATTGTACGAATCGTACGAATATAGCTGGCGCGATGCTTTTTCTGAACAACGGATTTCACGGATTTGACGGATTAGGCTGGCGCGATGCATTGGATTTTTCACATATAATTACCATAAATGAATCCATATAATTATTCATTAATGATAAATTAACGGGGTAATTAATGGCTATTAATGTTGAAGAATAAATCCGTTAAATCCGTGTAATCCGTTGTTTGATAAATAATTCGTTGCGTTTATTGATTGCAGTCTTCTACTTATTGCAGTGGTTGAGGAAGTCGATGGCGTCGAGCTCGGCCTTCAGGCGCAGCTCCTCCTCGGGAGTGATGTTCTGGAAGGGGGTGCGGTTCGGGCCCATGTCCAGACCGAGGAACTTCATGATGCGCTTGCCGCCAACGATGTTACCGCGGAAGTGGCAGATGACATCGATGACGTCCTGAGCGTAGTTCTGCAACTCGCGGGCTTTCTCCAGATCGCCTGCAGCCCACGCCTCCTGAATGCCCACGAGACAGCGGCCGTTGTAGTTCGTTGTGCCGCCTATGCCGCCCTGAGCTCCGCCCATGGCGAGACAAGGCAGGATGGTCTCGTCCTGACCATGGAGCATGTCGAACTTACCGTCCTTGTAACGACGGCAGCGGTTGTACTCGTACATGCTCTCGAACGTGTATTTGATGCCTGCGAAGTTGGGGATGCGGCCATCTACGGCGCAGAGGAAGTCGTACATGGAGAGGAACGCGCCGTTGAAAGCGGGGATGTGATAATAATAGAAAGGCAGTTTGGGAGCGCCACTGGCTATCTCCTCGCAGTATTTCACAAGTTCCTCAACGCGCCCGATCTTCGGGAACGGGGGAGCCATAGCTCCGATGCCCCAGGCGCCTACGGCCTGTGCGTGTTCGGCCAAGCGGTGGCTCTGGCGCACGCAACAGCTGCCCACGTGTACGATTACCTTGAAACCGGGTTTGTCCTTGGCGGCTGCCATCCAAGCCTCGGCAATCTGCATACGCTCATTTTCGGTAAGCATATAGCCCTCGCCGCTGGAACCGTTGATGAATACGCCTTTGAGCCCGTTGCGTGCGAGCATGTCTGCGTAAGCGGGAATAATGTCCAGATTGATGTCTCCGTTGGGGTGCATCGGCGTGAAGGGCGCGTCGATGAGTCCTTTGATCTTTTCCATGATGATAATGTCTTTAGTTAGTTTTTGTTGTTGATTGCGCGGCAAAGATACAATTAATTCACAATTCGCAATTCATAATTCATGTTTTTTTCCACTTTTCTCTCACATTTTACATTAAACATTCTACATTTTACATTATTATAGGAACTGATTAACACCAAGTAAGCACTATGAATTCTACTATGATGAGAAAACTGACTATATTTGCCATTGTATCTCTTTTCTGCACGATATCCTACGCACAACGCCCCGGACTGAAAGGTCTTAGCGTGGGGCTCTGGATACCCATTGAATTCACCGACCTGGAGGCAGCCGGTCTTGGCTTCATGTTGGTTTCGACCGTACATACCCCATATCAGACCGCTTCGCCCTGGGCTTTTATATCAGCGGTGGCGGTAGTTTTCTGGCCGCTTTCCACCCGTATAACGAATACGACCGTTTCTATTATAATATAAAGGTGTCAGCCGGTTTCCTCATGGAAGTGGGTGATCTGAACAAAAAGCCCTTTATTATAGGCGTTGGTCCATGTACCGGCTTTGGTCTGTTGGACATGGATCTGGTCTTGCCCATAGAGGTGCGCTTCGGCCGTGTCCTTGGCCGCTGGTATCTGATGGGAGAACTCACATACGGCTATTCGCTGGCAGGCGAGACTGTTTGTTTTGAGCCCTCAGTCCGCGTAGGCTACAGGTTCTAATTTTACCCTATAACCTTTAACCTATAGCCTTTAACCTTTTAACTTTTAACCTCTTAACCTTTTAACCTCTTAACTTTTAACCTCTTAACCTTTTAACCTCTTAACCTCTTAAGGTATCTCTCCAGTCCCTCACGGCGCAGGGTGCAGGCAGGACAGTGGCCGCAGCCGTCGCCCGCGATGCCGTTGTAGCAGGTCAGAGTCTCGTTGCGCACCAATTCCAGCACGCCCAGCTTGTCGGCCATCTCCCACGTCTGCTCTTTGTCTATCCACATCAGAGGGGTGTGAATGACGAACTGCTCCTCCATGCCGAGATTGAGGGTCACGTTGAGGCTTTTGATGAACGCGTCGCGGCAGTCGGGATAACCGCTGAAATCGGTCTGCGACACGCCTGTGACGAGGTGGTTGATGCCGCGTTCGCGTGCGAAGACGGCGGCTATGCTCATAAAGAAGAGGTTGCGGCCGGGAACGAAGGTGTTTGGCGGTCCGTCGGCGGGCTTCTCCTGATCCATGACTACGGAGCTGTCGGTGAGAGAATTGCGCCCCAACCGTCCAATAAACGACACATCCATGTGGTGCCAAGGAACATCAGCCTTGCGCGCTATCTTCTCTGCCATCTGCACCTCTATAGCATGTCGCTGTCCGTAGCTGAATGTCAGAGCCTCAACGCTGCGGAAATGTTTCTTTGCCCAAAACAGGCAAGTAGTGCTGTCTTGACCACCACTGAACACTATGAGGGCGGTCTCTTTATTCATTGGTTTCATATTACGCTGTATTTAAGTCCCTCGTCATAAACATCTGTGCCCTCGATGCGCTTGAGCCACCCCACGACACGGATTGTGAGTGGCAAAACCAACACCTCGTAGAGAGTCTTAACCACCACCTGACTGACTATCATCAGTGCGAGGTTCCGTGTGGGCACAATGCCGCCGAGAGCGATGGGGAAGAAGATGAGAGAGTCGGAGAGTTCGCCGGCTACGGTGCTGGCCACCGCACGCAGAGAGAAGTGCTTGCCTTTGTGACGAATCTTCATTCGGCTCATCACGTAGGCGTTGAGCAGCGAACCGACCACAAAAGCGGCAAATGAAGCCAGAGCCACACGCGGAGCCAGTCCGAACAGAGCGTGGAAGCCCTCCTGGTTAGTCCAGTAGGGTGCGCCGGGGATTAGGTCGGCGAGCCAGGCCAGCAGCACAAACGCGAAGTTCATCACGAACCCAGTCCAGATGATGAGCTTAGCACGGCGGTAGCCCCACACCTCGGTGATACAGTCGTTCACCACGTAGGAGATGGGGAACACCAACACGCCTGCGGTGAGGTTCAGAGGGCCGAACTGAATTTGTTTTGTAGCAAGCAGGTTTGCCAGAATGAGGCAAACGCAGAAGGTGACGCCCAAAAGCATAAACGTCACGCTAACGTTTTCGTTCTTGAATGACATAAATAATTCTTGTTTTGTTAAAGGGGGTGGGGGGTGTTTTACCCCAGCTTCGCAAGTACCCCTGCTGTTTTGCGGGTGCAAAGGTACGAATAAGCGAGCGAAATACAAAAGAAAATCGTTTTTCTTTTTATTTCCGAGCGAGAGTACCTTCGACCGATAGGTCAAAGTTATATATTTTTATGTAAAATGTAGAATGTAGAATGTAAAATATGAGAGAAAAAGAGAAATAATTACGAATTATGAATTGCGGATTATGAATTAATTGTACCTTTGTGCCGAAAATAGAATGTCTTAGCTTATGAAGTACTGGAAACATATTCTGCTCGCGGCTGGCGTAGCACTGCCTATGCTAACGGCCTGCTCCGTGGAAACGATTGAGGCGGACGCAACAGGCGAGGAGACTCAATGGAGACGGAACAGCGAGGTGGTGACTGAGCCGGACACTCTCGCTCTGGACAGTCTGGACTGGGGAGCCATAAATATGCCGCCGGAACCGAATTATGCCGAGGAGTCGCAATGGCTTATCCAGGAGGCGCAGACTGGGGCTGCAAAGGCAGATGTTTTTTATGTGCTGCCGACATATATCGTGACTGATTACGTGCAAAACTTCCGCACCTACGGACACATGAACACATATGATGAAAATCAACGTAAGGAAGTGACTAAGGAATGGAACTGTGCCCGCGGAGCCTTCGGCGTAACCACAAACATATACGCCCCGTTCTATCGGGAGATGACGCTGCAGTCGTTCATCAGTGAGGAGACCGTGGCCAAGCGCTTCCCCTACGCCCTGCAAGACCTGAAGCGGGCATTCAACTACTATCTGGAACATTATAACCAAGGACGGCCGTTCATCATTGCCGGATTCAGTCAGGGTGGCAAAGGAACGGTTGAGCTGGTGAAGAGCCTCTCTCCCACCCTGATGCGACGACTGGTTTGCGCATACGTAATCGGTTACAAAGTGACCCCGGACGACCTGCTTCAATATCCCGACAACCTGCGACCGGCACAGGGCGCTACGGACACGGGCGTCACCTGCTGTTTCTCCAGCGTAGGCGACGAGAGCTCGATGTGGTCGGTAATTCAAAAGCCCGTGGCCTGCTGCATCAACCCCATCACTTGGAGCACGGGCTACGAAGAGGTTGAGGTTCCCGGAATCGTGGGCGTAAACGAAGGGCCGGTGACGGTGAGGATTCACCCGGAGCACCGTATTCTCTTTGTTTCCAACTACGGCACAAACGACCTCGGCTTCTACCCCGCCACATGGGTTATGGGCAAACAGAACTATCACACCAAGGAGTTCGTCCTCTACACCTCCTCAATAGTCCAAAATGTCTATGACCGCGTCAAGGCATACATGGACGGAACCACAGGGATAAAGCCAGTGTGGGCGAATTAGAAAAGATTAAAGATTAGAGATTAGAGAGTCTTGGCGATGTTACCCAGAATAGCAATCATAGACGAGAACACGCTGGAGGCCGTGGGCCTGAAGACGATGTTAGACACCATTGTCCCGATGGTGGAAGTGAGTGTGTTCTCATCATTCGAAGTATTTCAGGCTGAGATTCTTCCCCCACCGGGGGAATCGAAGGGGGCCTTTTTTGTCCACTTCTTCGTGTCGCCGCGCATTCTGATGGCGAACAGCCAGTTCTTCATTGAGCAACAGCGGCAGACCATCGTCCTGACTTCCAAGGAGATGTCAAGCCCCAGCCTCGGACATTATATCACTCTCGACACCTCACAGTCGGAGCACGACTTGGTGAAAGCGATGCTTGCATTGCATAAGCGCGGACACGCCAATCCGGACGGAAACGGCTTTCACCACCCGGGGTTGGAAGAGCGTAACATAGTTGGCGCAGGCATACCCATTAGCAAGCGCGAAGCCGAGGTGCTGGCTCTCGTGGCCCGCGGATTCATAAACAAGGAGATAGCCGACAGCCTCTGTATCTCGCTCGCAACTGTGATTTCACACCGCAAGAACATCTGCGAGAAGCTTCACCTGCATTCTGTCTCCGCACTTACCATCTACGCCGTGACCCACGGCCTTGTTCGAGTAGAAGAAATCTGACAATATTGTCGTTTTATATCACAATATTGACATCTTCTTCATTTTTATTAGTTTTCTTTTTGCAGATTTGCCGAGGCTTATTAACTTTGGCACCGAATTCATGCAATTATAAACTAAAAAACTTAATAAAACATGAAAAAGATTCTCTTTTCGCTAATGTTTATGTCGGCAGTTGCCGCTTATTCGCAATCTAAGGACGAGCCCGTTATGTCTGGACAATATGAACCAAACTGGGAGAACCTCGCTGCTTGGGATTGCCCCGACTGGTTCCGCGATGCCAAGTTCGGAATCTGGGCGCACTGGGATCCCCAGTGTCAGGCAGAGGCTGGCGACTGGTATGCTCGCGAGATGTATTACCCCGGCTGGAAACAGGATCACCACAGAAAGAATTTCGGCGACCCGAAAGAATACGGCTACAAAGAGCTGTGCCGCGACTGGAAGGCTGACAAATGGGATCCGGAAGAGCTGATTCGTCTCTACAAGAGCGCCGGAGCACGTTACTTCATGGCAATGGGTAACCACCACGACAACTTCGACTGTTGGGATAGCCCCTATCAGGAGTGGAACAGTATGCGCATGGGGCCGATGAAGGATATCGTGGGCGGATGGGCCAAGATGTGCGAGAAGTACGGCCTGAAGCTCGGCATCTCCTTCCACGCAAGTCACACCTGGACTTGGATGGAGTCTTCAACGAATTTCGACGGCAATCTGACACGCGAGGACGGCTACGCAAAGAACGAGGACGGCTCTTACAAATACTGGTGGCACGGCCTCGACCCACAGGAACTCTATGCCCAGAACCACCCGCACAGCGACGGCTGGGAGAAGAGCGGCTCGATTCACCGCGAGTGGGGCTGGCAGAACGGGGCCGCACAGCCTTCGGAG
>Ga0310691_10003484_pt1 | contig 18831 bp, 45 predicted proteins | sample 176DNAGHGlowgp2_FD_203887 | JGI IMG/M metagenome (GOLD analysis project Ga0310691, IMG submission 203887) | Sheep rumen microbial communities from Palmerston North, Manawatu-Wanganui, New Zealand - 1766 DNA GHGlow gp2 (v2) (version 2) | ecosystem: Host-associated > Mammals > Digestive system >...
TAAGCGTCTCCTACCACATACCGACATTCCATTGGATGCTGCTCGTCAGTGTGCATCAATAGTGCTGACAGTTTCCTTCTAATTTGCTCTCGTTTCATTCTTCTAATTTCCATAGTTCATTTGCATTTTAATTGTTAATATTTTAACGTGCCATAAATCTTGGTGAACCACCTCGTCCTCCAGTATAGTACACATCTTCCTTTACTCCAGTCTTCTCATAGGTTATTTTCTCACCCATTAACTTCGCAGCACGTTTGCACTCCAGTACTGCTTCCCAGTCGCAGCCAGTGGTTGTACGATAACACCAGTCACCTCTCCACCAGTCAACATCATAGATGTTCTTTCGCCTTACTATCTTTCTCCTTTTCATAATTTTAGTCTAAATCAGTCCAGTGAATACCATACATCTTTGCATACTCCCTAATTTGGTCATCAGTAGGATTACCAAGCAGGTAATAAAATCCCTCGCTATTGACGATACCAAGGTCAATCATAGTAATGAAATCATCTTCGTACACATCAAACAATTCCTCTCCATTCTCCTTTGTGATACAATAGATTTTGTCTGGGTCGTGAGTTTGTGACCAGTTATTAAAATCAGTCACTAACTTAAAATCATTAATTGCTATCATAATCTTATATCAGTTTAGATGAATCCCACATATTTCTATTCTCGTCATTACACCACTTCTCATATTGGTCACACGATAGTCTTTCTTCAAGTTCTACCTTGAACACACAAACCTTATCGCAGTGGTATTGATATAACAACTTATTGGCTTTCTTTCTTGCACTCTCGAAATACTTGTATGACTTTGGGTAGTATCTGAAAAACCAAGCCAATGTATTTCTCCCTTGCAGTGTGCATCCAACTCCATCAATGAACACTACTACAATAAACCTTGTTGTTGATGTATTTGCCATAACTATTGATGTTTTAATTCGGTAGCAAAATTACACAAAAAAGTCGGGATAGCCAAAAGACTACCCCAAACTTTAACATCATTTAAAATTATCATTATGGTTTAGAAAGAAGATTCATCTGAAATCCATAAATGCCTTATGCAGTTTTAGTTGTCCCTTGGTGTTCTTGATGTCAGTCACCAACATCACACCCCTGCATCCGTACCATTCGCTTTCTTGGTGTTGTGCGCAACGATAGTCCATTTCGTCACCATGACTGAAATATTCTTCCGTACTGATGCACACTTTCCAACCTCTTAGTCTATTGTGCCTAATATAGTCAATGATATTGGCACAAACCTTAGGCATATAGCATAGATAACTTTCGTGACCGCTATCACTCCAAGATGAACGTTTGCCACACACATTGACGTGGAACACATCATGCTCGCCTATTGTCTTGTTACCATACTTGGCAAGCATCTTATTCAGTTCCTTGAACTCATTGCAGGGTTCACCATATACCTTGATGCCATTGAAACGATAGGTCTTGGAAACCCAATAGCCATCGCCACATTCATCATAGAGAACTTTGCCCTTGCAGCCACTTAACTCCAAAGCCTGCTTTGCAAGACTAATCATTTCTTGGTCAGTTACTTCCTTGTCAGTGAACTTGTAGGTTTCGTTGCCCACCTTAATCTCTGAAGATGACCACTTCCATTTGTTACCCCATCCTGCACCCCAATTCCGCAGTTCAATGGGAACATCAGCATAGTGGTAATAAACATTACCATTTATTCCCTTGGCACTCTCCTTGATAGCCTTGGCAATCACCTTGATTAAACTCTCTTTGTTCTTATCCATAACTCTTATTGTTTGTTGTTTAACTCGGTGCAAAATTACATAAAAAAATTGAGACTACCAAGAGATAGTCTCATCTTTTAATGATTTTTAATACAATACTTTTTTCATAGCTTTTATTATTTTAATGTTATTACTATACTCTACGATGTTCGGTGTTGAGTAATTTGTCTATAAGTCCCTGACACTTCTCAAATGAGGCAAAATGATTACAGCCTCCACGAAAGTCCTTGCTGTCTGCTGCTGTTCTGATAAGTAATGGTGAATTACAGCCATAACTATCCCACTGTTCTTTCAGGTTTACGAATGTTCTTCCACCACGACAACAGCCATTACTGTAACTGAAATACACATACTTGTCGCCTCTCCTGATGAATCCACTCATGTCATAGTGACCGTAGGACTGTCCTACAACTTCACCACCTAACGCAGTGGCAATCTTACGCATGGCGTTAATGAACGCCACCTGAAATGAATGAAACTCTTTCGAAACACTACTGCCGTCGTCCTGTAATGTTCTACCGTTCCATTTCCTGATAAATCCTGTTACATTTGCTTCCATATCTGTTTGTTATTTAAGTTTGACGTTGCAAAATTACAGAAAAAAACTGGAACAGCAAAGAAACTGCCCAGTTTTTATGGTTTATTAACAGTCACTCGTTCCTGTCGTAACAGTGGTCATACTCGTGCCTCAAATCGTCGTAGGTCTCAGAATCCTCAACCAGTAATTCTTATATTGATTATTTATTATAAAACTGTTTAAACGCTTTCTCGTATTTGCCAAGGTCTTGAAGTGGTATATATGCCCAACCTTGAGTATATTGTTTATAACGTTCAGCCATTCCTTTTGTAGTATCACTATTCATTAACACTCTCCTGATGACCTCGAATAATCGACAGCATTCCTCGAATCTTACCCAGCCAAAGTCATAGGTTTCCTCCTCATCATATACTGGCAGAAACTCAGGATTACTCTCATTATAGTCATTCTCATTGCAATACGCAGGTACATCCACGCCATTATGATTAACGTAATAATAATACGTGTTACCTATGTGTATGGGCTTGCAGGCGATTGTCTTTATCATATTAACAATCTCATTCATCATTGCGTGCTTTGCGCTCCTGAACTCACCCAGTGCCTTGTTATACTTGTCTATATACGCTTCCATATACATTTCTTTTTAAATCATACGACTTTGTACTTATTTAAGTCTAATCTACTTCAAAGTTCTTCTTATCAAACTCCTTGTAGTCAAAGATGCAGGCGAACATTTCACTTGAATTGGCAGTACAATAGTAATCAAGGTCTTCAAGTGTCATGTGTTCTTCCTTTGCAATCTCTTCTAAACGAAGGCCTATAAACTCAATCTGAGTTGGAGTATAGCAATCCTCCAAGCCGTCAATGAGGCTGTTCCTTACTTCTTCAATTGTCAGTTTCTCGTTCATAATTCTAATGTTTTATTGTTTAACGTGGCAAAGTTAGGCATTTTATTTCAGACTACAAAACTTTTTAATAATTTTTAATAAAAAAAGCCCAGCAGGTGTCTCCCGACAGCCACTGGGTAAATGCAAAATGAATAAATCAGAAGAATTGAAATCGCTTGAAAGGGAGCAAGGATTCGAACCTACTTTCCAGCGCATCAGGAGCTACCTGAATCTTGCTGGGTTCTTTGTGTGGTATGCACACCGATGCTATCCAACCCATCTTCTTTCTCCCTTATGTCTTCTCAGGGTTTTATCCTGAGGCTGAAATTTCCTTTAATGCCTCTTAGCTCTGCGAAGCATATAGCCTGATTCAACCAGTCTATAGGTGATTTACTGTCTATAGTGATGAAATGATTCTCAGGAATCTCGTAGTGTTCAATCTCTTGACTGCCCAGCATTAACTGTATTACACTTCCCTCTGGTCTGCCTCTGAACAGCCTGTTCACTTGTGCCCGTAACTGGGTTAACTTTGCCTTATCCATATTTAAGTTGCTATTAAGTTATATTCCTTTATTAGTCTTCTCGCAATACATGGGTTCACTGGGAACTTAACTGAGACATGTCTTCCAGTCGCATTGACGTAAATGTGGTGGTCTCCAGAACTTCTGTTCAACCGATACCCATTTGAGGTAAGGAGGTCTCTGAACTCCTTATCCTTATACACTTTCATTCTCTGCTTACCCATAGCTCACAGTATTAATTAACAATTGCCCTTATCTGGTCTCCGTAGCACCAATGACCACAATCGCCACAATCCAGCTCAAATGTATAGTTACCTGCGCCAAATGGAGCACTTGATACTGGCTTACCATACTTCTCACCAATCTTGCACTTCTCGATGCTATCAACAACTCCAGTGACGATTTTACCGCCAAATAGACGTGCTGTCACCTTTGTGCCAATCTTAATCCTTTTAGTTATCTGACTTGCCATAATGATATTCCCTTTCGTTTTCAATCATGCTATTTAACTCATTATAATCAATTTCCACATAACCTTTTCCATTATCAGAATAGAATACTGGTTTACCAGTGTTGTCGTGGTCTTGTAGTGCCTGTGAAATTGCCCCGATATTACTCATAAAACCTTTATACAGGTGATACCAGTGTGTATTCCTATCGAGTATTTTCCCACTCTTGGTTTGACCAAGTCCAACTCTAATTGTGCCATTGTAACTCTTTCCTTTTCCCATAATCTTATCGTTTTAATTGTTTGACGTTGCAAAGTTAGGGAAAATATCTGGAATAACCAAATATTTCCCCAACTTTTTTACGACAAGATTATTTTTTCTTCAATTTTAATGTCCTCGTAGTAGTCATCGCTGGGGTCATTGAGATAGAATGATGTATCATCCTTTTCAACCTCGTATTCCTTTTCCAAAGTGCTAAGGTTTTTACACCACCCAAAATGATGACTTTCTGTCATGATGGTACGAATTTCATCAGACATGACCCTTTGTGCTGCCTCCAGTGTCCTGCAAGGTGTGGCGTTAATTATTAGTTCACCATCCACATTGCTTTCCTGTTTAACAATATAAACTTTCTGTAAGCAATAGGGATGCTTGATGACGTACTGCCCGATAAGCATATTTGCCACTGTGCTTCTGTCATACAGTGGAATGATGGTGTAATAGTCCCTCAGCCAGTCCATCAGGTCTCCGTAGATAGTCTGACGCTCTGACTCACTCTCCCTACTGCTCCTGTCGAGTAGGTTTTCAACCAAGTTTGGGTTCTTGGCATTAATCTCTTGATAAATTTCGTTAACGTTCATATTTCAATTCTTTTGATGTTTTTAATCATTTGTTCCTATACATAAGGCTTTAAAATATGCCTGTGCCTCTGCAAGATACATTGGTCGTGGTGACTTTACATCTGTAAGGCTTTTGCCATCTTGAGTAAATATATTGAAACTCGTGTGAGGCTTTTCAGGCTGTACAGGCTTAGCAATACGCCTCGCCTGTTTTTTAGCCTTAACCTTTATTCGTGCCCTGTTACTCATATCACGTTTCTCAATTAGTAGATAAAAGTATATGTAGCCACCTCAACGTCGATACCATTCTCACTGATGTAGTCATCATGAACGCTCATAGTGATGTCGTAGCAATCGCCATTGAAATTCTTCTCGAATCTGTCAAACAACCAGTGCTTAACGTCGTAGATGTCATCACGCACAAGCCCCCATTCATGGTTGCCCTTTACTGTCAGGACGAGTTTTGTCTTTTTCTCTCCCCATTCGTTAGTGAAAGTAGTCTTGGACTGCTTCTTCACCTCAACTGAGCCATAGCCTGCAAAATGTTTTAATTTCATAATCCTTCTGTTTAATTGTTTAACTCGACGCAAAATTACATAAAAAAAATGAGACTACCAAGAGATAGCCTCATTTTTTTAGAATCTTTAACGCTTCACGCCATAACTGGCTGTTCAACACGAACCTCTCGTGCAACGTCGTAGCGACGGTTTACGTTTCTGTGCATCCACTTCAGGGAAGCAATCATGCTCTGGCAGGACTTTACAACCTGTTTACCAGCCCTCAGGCGTTGACCCAGCTCAGCCACAGCCTCATCTTGAGTTCTGTCGCCCCACATGGCAGTAATTCTACGTCGAATACTCTTGTTAACAGCCTCATTCTCTTTCAGGATTCGTCGTGCAACATTGATGTCGGCACTAATCTCTTTCATCTTTTTCAGTTCTCTTTTCATAACGTTATAAATTTGATTAATATAATATATTACATAAATGGCGTAACCTTTAGCCAGACAAGACTTGTATCGCTGTCATCACCTCCCTGAATACCATCAGGTGCAAACAGATGCTCACTGTACTCTGTAGCATCAATATCATGATGCTCTACCCTACAGGCGTTGATTCCGTCGTTCTCGAAGAAATTCAATGCTGAGTTATAATCCATCTTTGCCAGCTCCTTTGTATCATAGTACTGTGGATTCACGCTGGCGTGTAATACCTGTATTCTCATACCTCTATGTGTTTATTTTTTTATACATACGACTTTGTACTTTTTTAAGTACTAAAATATTACTGGCACATTGCTTTAAGTTCATCAAGATGACTATCTACATACCGTTTTAGCGCTTCAATAGAGCGACACACGCTGTCTTTTACCTTCATCTGTCGCTTAGATTCTCCACGAGGAATAGTAATGTAATAATCCCCATACCAGTTGTTACCTATCATACAGCCGAAACCATATACTCTGAACCCCTTATAAGTTCCGCAATAGGTCTTTCTGTTTTCATTGAAGAATAATCCCATACTACAATACCTTTATAAGTTCTTGATGATAATAGCTGAATACTTCTCAGGGTGTCGTAGCTTGTCAGCCTCGACTTCTTTCTTGTTCCTGATGCAAGCAATACCATTATACTGCATTGCAGTGCTTATAGCCTCTTCCTTTGACATTTGGCTAATGGTATTTTCATCGAACCAATTCTTGTTAAATAATGCAACTTGTTCCATAATACTAATGTTTTATTGTTTGACAGGGCAAAATTACATAAAAAGATTGGAATATCAAAGAAATACCCCAATCTTTTAATATATATTAAGATACTTACAGCCTTATTCTCTCTTGAACTTACCGCTTATTCTCTTGAAGCCCTTAATCTCGTTGCTGTCGTTGGTAAGTCCTATGCTGTCGTAAGCCCATGAGCCTACACGTGCATCCTCTACATAGTAATCTCCACCACCCTGACCATTACCGTCTGCTGTCAGCAATGGAAGCGGATTTACAACACATTCGTCCTTTGCAGGGTTGTACTTTGGAATGGTGCAATACTCTTTCTTGGTATAGTTAACGAGATACTTGTAGTATGGTATATGCATATAAGGGTTAAATTCCTCGTACTCTGCACACATTACTGGAATAGTACCACGCAATGCTATGTACGCATTTGCATTTTCGTCCATCCAGTTATTAGCCGCATGGTATAAATCTATGCCGTCAGGGTGCTTTGTGGTCTTAATCAGGTTTACATCACTCGCATAGTCGCCAACCCATGCGAAGCGACGACCCTTATACTGGTTAGCAAGCATAAACTCAACAGAACGAACGTATCTATTAGCAACGTAGGAGTGTTCCATCAATTTTGCACCGTTACAGTAGTCGTAAGGTGATAATGTAGCCTCAACTGGATTGTTGGCTGTTTTGTAGTTCTTTTTTAAAACTACTGGTCTGTAATACTGTCCCATAATCTTTAAATTTTTAAGTTGTTAATATAATGCTTGTTTATCTCTCAAAGTGTTAGCAACCTTGACAATGTTAGCCATTGTAACAATGCAACTACCTATTGTCTTGTTGTTACTCGAAAACTTGTAGATGTGTACAGATTTCGTACCTGTTGGAAGCCCACTACGCAGTTTCTCTGTCACCTGCTGCCAAGTCTGTAACCCATTGATATATTCAGGGTCGTACAGGTTTTTTTGAATAATCATGCTGTAAGTCATATCTTTTATGTTTTATTGTTTGACACCGCAAAATTAGATAAAATATTTCAGACTACAAAACTTTTTTGCATTTTTTAATAAAAAAGATGGAGGGCTAGGTTTTATGTATACCCAGTCCTCCTGTCAACAACTAAACTTAAGATATGGAAGAATCAGTCAATCAAATCTATTTCAATCCACGCAAACCAGTAGTAGTTAACCCAACTGCTGTCCTCACCTTTCAGGAGAGCGCCAAGTGTTTTCTCAAAGTCTACTAACTCATCTGCATCAGCCTCATTCTCGAATTCCTCACTGAATGAGTTCTCGATACTCTTTCTAATCTCCTTCTTCTGTTCGCCAGTGAGATTGTTTTTGTCAGGCACTGCACAGATTGTGCCTCTGCCATCGTCGGCTGTTTCGTAGCCTAATACGTAAATTTTTCTTGCCATAACTATTATTGTTTAAGTTTCACGTGGCAAAGTTAGGGAAAATATTTGGATTAACCAAACTTTTTCTGAACTTTTTTCGAAAAAAATAACTGGCTATCTTCACAGACAACCAGTCATGGCTTCAAAAATATTGTGATTTAAAAAAAGTAACGTTTACTCCAAATTTCTCTCGACAATGTCTCTGAACGTTAGCGGGTAGTTTGGCTTACCGTTCAACTGCTCCCTGACCATCTTATCGAATCGCTTTTCAACGTAGGCAGCAAGAATCTCACTGGTGGTCATTTTGATTTCCCACTTTGGAATCTCAACCACTGGATTAGTCTTACCAACCAAATTTGATAGAACCCTACCAATGGTCTTTTCCTTGAAAGGAACATCGCTAAAACGTTCAAGCAGAATCTTCTCAACGATTCGCAGGATGCTGCAATTGTCGCCAAAATACGCACGACATAACTGATAGTTCATCAGCAAGTCAGCCTTTTTCTTGTAGGCATCGAAAATCTTTGTATGCTTCATATCTCTTATGTTTTTGTTTAATCTGCTGCAAATTTACATAAAATATTTGGAATAACCAAACTTTTTCCCAACTTTTTTCAGAAAAAAAAGATGCTGGAAACGCTCCCCAACGCCCCAGCATCCTGATTTAAAAAGGTTTACTCCTTAGACCAATTTATCTAACTTAGCATACATCTTTGCTTTTTCCTCACACTCTGTGAACTGTTTCCTGATTTCAGGTAGTCTTACGTTGCTTTCCCACCACAGATAGTAAGTAAGCCCATTGTATAGGCTTCTCAGGTCTCCCAGTGACAAATCATCCAGTTTCAGGTTACTTCTGATGAATCCGTCGAAACGCCTACAAATTGGCAGTTTATCAATCTTAGCAGGATAGTTACCTGTTTCTTCATCGTAGTAGTATCTGATAAGAACCTTTGACGTGAAGAAAACGTTTTGCTGTGTTATAGCACATATTTCCCTGTCATTGCCAACCTTTGGATAACCAGCCTTTTTAGCGTATGCATCAGAGAATATAAATCTCTTGTTGCCAATCACTTTACGAATAATGGCAAGCATTTCTTCTCTAGTCTTTTCCATAACCTTATAGTATTTCTATTGTTACCTGTTCTGTGAAAGCCTTAAAGTATTTGCACATCACCCTCTTATGCCAAGGTGTCAGCACACAACACTGGGATAGGTTAAATGCAGCCACATCGTGACGTAATTCGCTCACCTGACCCATAAACATTGTAAGAGCCTTAAATTCATTCTCATTAAGCAGCATAGTAACTACGATAGGCTCACCATAGTGCCCACCAATGAAACTACCATCATCGAACTCCTTGTGGAAGCCGTTTCTATCCGTGATTCTAACTTTGTACCTTTTCATATCTTTTATGTTTTATTGTTTGACATGGCAAAATTACATAAAATATATGAGACTACAAAACTTTTTAAGGTTTTTTAAGAAAAGTGTAGCTCTGGAGGGATTCGAACCCTCAATCCTTACGGCATCAAATTTTAAGTCTGACGTGTATGCCAGTTCCACCACAGAGCCATATAAAAAAGCCACCCCTATCATCACTGACTGGAATGGCACTACCATGAAAAACACAAATCACGAATCTTACAATATGATATTAACTCTCTGTTACTTCGTAGCCTGATAAGACATATTGATGCCCATCCAGTGCTTTACGCCATGTCACAATACCATCCAGTGTACCATTGCTGAATGTTAAGGATAATCGGTCGTGCATTTCGTCGATGCGCTCCATCTTTATCCCTGTTGGCTTATCTGCAAATACATCATATTCCTCGATGCGCTCTGCAATCACCTTGGCAGCATTCTCTCTGTTGCAAAACAGGCAGTTGCCAAAAGCCTTGTTGAATCTATTCACTCTTTGTGCCATAATATTGTGTTATATAAATATACTATTACTTTGTTTTTTACTCGTAAACGGCAACTTCGCCAATTTCCTGTGAGCAACCAATCAGTCCCTCATCAACCAGTGTGTATAGGTCTGCATCTTCTGCCAGTGCAAGCCTCAGGAACTCTGCATAGTCCTCTCTACCCTCACTGTGGGCATCAGCAATCCACACGTTTACCATTTCTCTATCAGGCTCAGTCAGACGATAGCCTCCCTTGGATTCTCTATCTTTCTGTAGCATATTAACTACCATGTCATGTTGTTCTTCTGACAGCCCGAATGTTGCAACTCTCATAGAGTTTAAATTTGTCCAAAGTTCTCCCATTGTTATTATTGTTTAATTGTTTGACAGTGCAAAGATACATATTTTTTTTGGAATATCCAAATTTTTATTTATTTTTTTTCGCTTTTTGCCAGCCTTTTAGCTTATGCTGCTTTCTTGGGTGGAACTCTGCATTTGTATTGCGGATAATACAAGGGAGGAATATATCCCTATAACTAACTGGTGGTAAACTAAATATTCTCATAGTTAATTTTATTTATTTATTCTTTGATGTTTTTTATTTTATTCCTGAATTGGGGGTTGTGGACATATTCATCCACAACCATTACCCCAAAACTTAATATAAGAAAGAGATAGAACATAACAGTCAATTTTTAAACGTTTTCAGTATCGTAAATCTCACGTAAACGTGCAAGTTCTTCTTCCTCAAACTTCTCCATTTCAAAGATGTAGTCAAGCATATCATCCTTATCGTCCGCTTTCATTTCCCACCACTTCTTTTCAAAGCGTAAGGCAGCGTCACGAATAAGACTGGCAGCAAGGTTATAGTCATACACTTCTGACATATTATATACCTGCTGAAATATGTCACCTGACATCAATACCAGTGCCTCATGCTCAAAGGCTTGCATACTAATAGATGTGCTAACCTTGTCCTGCTTTTCGTCGAACTTCAACACGCCATAGGTCAGGGCAACGTCATGCTGATTGATAGTACCGTCATAGATACCAGTGTATTCCTGAATCTTTTCCTGACGGACAATAGACTTGGCAACATCTTCCAACTTGGGATAAGTCATAATAAGACCGCAACCGTCAGTGGCTATTGCTATACCATCGTAGAACTCCATTTCGATGGCACATTCAGTGTCAAAATCATTGTCATCATTGAATGAATACTTACTACCCATGCTATACTCAGAAAGCCTTGCATTAGCCTTTCTAATAAGTGTCCTGTGAGACTTTCTACCGTCAACAAGAATTTCGTCAACGTAGTGGGGGATAACCTCGAATTTGATACAATTTTTTTCCATAATACTAATGTTTTATTGTTTGACAGGGCAAAATTACATAAAAAAATTGGAATATCCAAATAATATCCCAATCTTTTAACATTTATTATTATTCATCTGCGTCCTTGCCCAACTCTGCCGTGTAAGGTGAATATATTGTACCACTCTCTACGGCTTCTGATTCAACTGCAAATAAGCCAGTTCCCTTTTCGTAATAGATTTCAAGTTCGAACTCCATATCAGAAACTACTTTCTCAGCCTCTTCCCTTGTTGCACATACTTTTTCTTCAAGCAATTCCTCTACCTTTGCGTTAAAGGCTTTTGGAAACTTCTCCTTTGTCAACTTAACATTGCAAAGGTGCTCATACTCGTCTGAATTGTTTAATTTGAACATAATCTTAATCTCCTATTATATTTCTTTTTAATTATGCAGCCCAACTATCAACAATGGCACTACTATCAATCAGTTTTTTGTTATGGTGCTTATCGTACCATTTCCACATACTTTCCTCATTTGCTGAAATGATAGTCTCGTTTCTCTTTCTACCACTTTTGTAGGTTGTATCAACCTCAAAACAATGAAGTTGTTCTTCCATAACAATATATTATTACATATCTACAAGTTCCCACTTAATGCCTTTAGTGTTCTTCTTATAGTGATTGTCAGGCTCATTGCCGTCCTCGAAATCACCATAACTATACCATTCGTCGAGAGAGATAAGTTGACCACGAGCATCTACTATGACCTCATAGATGTGACCACTGAACCCAAATGATGCGGAAAACTCTGTGTCCTCGTCAAAGTCCTTTTCAAGTTCACCAGTGAAAGCATACTTACCAATGGTTATATCCAGTTTGTCACCATCAATCGACTTCACCACAATGTGTATGCCATTTTCAGGCGACACAATACCTACATACTTCTCATTCACAATGTTGTGAGTGTACGTGTCCTTAACCTCGTAATTTCCGTAAAACGGATTGTTTTTTACCTTTGTGGTTTTCTCCACTTTTAAAATTCCTATTACCATAACTCTTATTGTTTTAATTGTTTGACGTGGCAAAATTAGATAAAAAAATCGAATCTACCAAATTTTTTCGAGAAATTCTTATAGCCTTATAGTATTTTTAACATAAACAATGGAAGCGCACCCATCTGGATACGCTTCCCTCAACCTAACAATTTCATTATGGAAAAACAGGCATCATCACGACGCATTGCTGGACAGACAGGATTCGAACCTGCGTACTCAATCTTCCCGATGTTGGGATATTTCAGACTGTGCTCTAACCAACTGAGCTACTATCCAGACATTTTTATCTTTTATTATGTCGCAAACTTATTCTATATAAAATTATAATCAGTGTTTAATATATATCCCTGCATCAGGGCGGTGGTCTTTCTTGTCGCTCCATTTCCTTAATTGGTTAGTGTGGACACCCAATCCACGTTAGGGTAGTTTAAAGGGGCTTCAGGAGGCGTAACGTCGGCAGTCCTGTCATATAGCCCCAGGCATTTTAGTGCATCACCTCATCGGGTTTATTCGATAGAGTTGGGTCTTTGTCCCGTCCTCATTCTCTCGCACTCTCGTTGGCGTAGCAATCACTCTCAGGTGCTCTACACTACGCATTAGCTTTTTGTTTCCACTCATAATATCTTTGATTTTAATATATAATTACCTCACAAGGCAAAGATATATAAAATTTTCGAGATATACAAGTTTTTACCAGTATTTTTTAGCAGTAACCTGACTGGTAGTCAAGAAACTCCTCTACTTCCAGTTGGTTCTTGATGTCATCTTCAAGTGCATCTTCGTCGATAGCCTCTTCCTCGTTTCTGTATTCGTCGAGAGTTCTACCGTGCAACTCACAGATGTAATCACCATTTTCATCATATATGTCGAGACCGTTCATTCGTTCGGAAACCTCATATCCTGTTGATGTGGTATATCTATCCATAGTATTCTATTTTTGTGGGTGGGGATTGCTCCCCAACCCGATTAATACTTCAAGAATCTTACTGAATTGTATTCAGCCTTATAACAACGCCAACCCTTTTCATCAAGCAGGTAGTTGTAACACTGACCTACATTTCTCATGATTTCCTGTGGGGTGTCACCAAATACAGGCTTAATAACTTTCCATTCCTCACCTTTTCTATTGGCATAGTGCTTAATATGGTCGCTACTGATTGCGCTACACCAACCGCCTGCAAGCAAGTTCAAAGCCTTACGATAGTCAGAGAACTTTTCTTTGAGGGCATGACCTACACCAGTCTCGTAGCCATCCCAATGGCAATAGATACCGATATATTTCCCAGTGGGAATAATGGTCTTTGATTTCTCCTTGGCACTCTCATCTTGCCAAATCTCACCAGTTTCGGGGTCTCTCAACACCCAAGGTTTAATCTCAACACCATTAGGCAGTAACGCCTTGTCGAACTTGATAGGGATGCCTTTATCTTCCCGTCTCAACTTAATGATAATGCAACTGTTTGTACTCATAACTCTATTGTTTTGTTGTTTACGTTGCAAAGTTAGATAAAATATTTGGAATAACCAAATTTTTCCTGAACTTTTTTAGAAATTTTCTTTGATGAATGAGGCAACCCAGTAAACTTCTTCCCAGTTGATATTCTCAATACCATATTCAGAGCAATCCTCTGTCTGTAAGATGATATTTCCATTTTTGTCAAGGCTAATACCCTCAACCATAGAGAAAGCATTGCTGGCATATTCAGGATGGTTGCCACCGTCGTAGGTTACTGACACAGAGCCATCGCAATCAGAGAAATCAATCTTACCATCATGTTCCTGTACTGATTTCTTGATGAATGTCTCACACTTCTTACGAATTTCATTCTGTACAGGAATAATGCTGTCGTAAAGTTCGTCAGCCTTTTTAAAATACGTTTCTTTCTTCATAACTCTTATTGTTTATTGTTTGACGTTGCAAAATTACATAAAAAAATCGAATCTACCAAATTTTTCCATGGAAAAACACAAAAAAGGGCACATTTTTTATGCGCCCCTGAATAACTAACAATAAAACAATAAAAAACTATGAAAAACTAACTCTGCCTGAGTATCTGACTTTCCCTTTCTGCTCCGATAGTAAATTCCTTGATGTCTGCATCCTCAGCAATGTTTCTTGCATTCTCCAATGCTTCGCCCTCATCGTTACCAGTAACATCTACAATGATAGATGCGTTATAATTAAGTTGGATAGTATATTTTCTTGCCATAATAATTGTAAGTGTTTTAAGATTGTTTCTGTTGTTATTTAGCTGGAATCTCCACCCCATCCTTATAGAACGTACCAAAAGCTATCAGGACGTGTAGGACGGTTATTTCATCTACATTGGTAATGCCACTAACGTAGTTCATAATAGCGTCTGAAAACTCTTTGCTGTCCTTTACCGCTTTCATCTGTGGGTAGGTCATTTCAAGCCTGTGCCCCTTATAGCTTGGACAAACAGCATAACCGTCATAAATATCAAACTGGATGGGCTTCTTATAACCCTCTACATTTAGTTTCTCCGTACAAACCTTTTTGCCGTAGAACTTTTCAAAAATCTTACTTTCGTCTTTCTCCATAGTCGTTTTTCTAATTTTTTATCTAAGTAGTGCAAAGATATAAATAAAAAATGAGAATCACAAGTTGACCCTGCGATTCTCACGTTAAAAAACCTTAAAACTATAATTATGGAAACATTTAATCTTCTCTCTCCGCATCAACCACACTGTGTGTAACATAGTGGCTGTAATTGTTAGTGTACTGGTATGGATTCTCAGCAATCATTTTGTTTACCTTATCCATAGCCTCCTGTTCATTTTCCGCTTCGACTGACACCATCTTACATAATGTCATGTCAACACTTACATTGAAATTTGCCATATCACTTTAAATTTTCGTCGTTATCACCTTTGTAACCATAGGTCAAATACTCCCAAACAGATTCGTACACATTACTGATTCCTGCGCAAGGAACAAGTTTCTCAAAGTCGTTAGCCTCAACCACTGAATACAAATCACCGATGTCATCGTTATCATTGGGATTTTCTTTGAGATAGTCCTCACTATCAATACCCCAGTTGATGTCTAACTTAATCTTATCGTCCTCCAAGATAACACTCAGGACTTCTGCCTCAATGTAGTCCATATCCCAGTCAAAATCTGGAACACCAATGATAAAAGCATGAGGGGCTTGGCTACCTGCAAGGTCAACAACTGCCTTGCCATGCTCAATCATTAAAGCCTTAATCTCGGCAACAACCTGCTTGTGCAAGGTCTTAATGTCACCATAGAAATTCTTCTTATCCATAACTCTTATTGTTTTTGTTTGACGTTGCAAAGTTAGGGAAAAAAACTGGAATATCCAAACTTTTTCTCAACTTTTTTGTGGAAAGGGTTAAAAAACCCAATCCACAAATTCGTCGTTTACTTTAACTACAAAGGGAGTTTCAGGCACTCTAAACTTTCTCCTACCGTCCTTTTCGTCAATATAGTAGTCATTGGCAGTCTTATGATAGTGCAAGCCAATAATATGCTTTGCAGGGTCAAGATAACGCATATCGTAACCGTTACCGTCAGTGATAGGGTAGCCATGAAAACTCTTAGGCAGTTTCTCACTAAAGAATACAACTGCAACCTTTCCACCTGCATTCAGGAACTTTTCGCAGTCATCCCAATTGTAACCATTGTAAGACAGCGTAAGGTCGTAGTTAGAATAACGCTGCATCAACTTGATACGTGAGGGAACTTTGGTATAGTCGTAGAACTGAACATCAGAAAACAATTCCAAGATATTCTTACCAGTGTCGGGGTCTTTGAAAAGAACTGGTGACAAATCAGACGTACCATTAAGACGTACCGAAAATTCCATACCCTTTTCCTTTGCAGACTTTTGATAACGTCTCAACTCATGAATAAGCATACGCATGAAAGTATCTCTGTCCTCGTAGAACTTACGGGTTTTCTTGATACGTGAACGGTTTATAAGACTACCCTCCACACCTCGGCTCAACTGGTCGCACTTATTCTGACCGCTACCATTCAGGCAGAACTGCTTGCAGTGCTCACTGTTAGGACATACATTGTAACCTGACATATCGGCAGGTGCGAGATAAAGGCAATACGTCATTGTGCCATTCTCGTAAGACAAACGCATCTTCATGGACTGGGCTACACTACCTAAGTAAGAAATACCCATGTTCTTCAACTCGTGACCATAAACAAATTTTTCCATAACCATAATTATTTAAATTGTTATTAAATGTTTGACGGTGCAAAATTACACAAAAAAATCTAATCTACCAAATTTTTTCGTGAAAAACTTATCACCTTATATAAACTTTTCGTGTTTCTTTACAAATCTGCTGGCGTGAACACTACCTGTGCCATTTGTGTACCACAGTTCTGGTGCTGGCAATTAATGTTATAACCTGACAATAGATTCTCATCATATATAGTAAGTATCATATCATCATCAATTCTTTCACCACAATTAGGGCAGGTGATAACAAAATCAGAATAGTTATCCAGTGGGAAATACTTAATACCCAGCGTATTTAACTCTAGAATCGCCTGTGCTGGACAAATAACGTCGTAGATGGCTAATATACCATTCTTACCATCAAATGAGTTCTGGAGGCGTAAAACGCCCAATCTCAGGAATGAATTAACCATATTGCCACGCACATTGTCAGTAATATATATCCTGACCTTATATTTCTTCTTTGTTTTACTCATAGTTTATATAGTGTTATATTATTATTAGAGTGAAAGGAAAAACCCTACCCAAGTCAGGTAGGGCTTTCCTGTAGTGGCTTAGACTGCCAGTAGCAATTCCTGAGCCTTCTGAATCTTGTTGTAGGCATTGCCCTGCATCAGAGAGTCAAACTTAATCTCGTCGTTGCTGAAATTAGCCTGATTCTGATAGTAGGTGGTCAGACCATTGATAGCCCACATTGCAGTGCCAGTCTCCTGATTGTCCTGACCGATACCTGTCTCGATAGCCTGCTTGACGTTGAAGAACAGGTTACGACCACGTGTCTTAATCTCACTGGCATTGATGCCGTCGGTCTTATAAGCCTTGAATGCGTCAGGAGAGAGAAGAACCTCAGCAAGGATGTTATCCAAATCCTTTTCAGACACCTTGATGTTACGCAGGTGGTCGAACTGCTCTTTCAGACCATTGGTATAGACCTCGTACACGTTCATTGCCTTGTAAGCAAACTCAGCGTTCTCCTGCTGCAACAGGTCAAGTCTATCCATTACATTGCTGCTGTGACGGAAGCAAATGCGACCAATGTTGTTACGCATAGCAAGGTTCAAGGTGTTGTTGCATACCACACGAATTGGAGTAACCATGCAACGTACTGAACCAGTACCGTCATGACTGGTGGTGAATACCACGTACATTTCCACAATGTCATCACGACGTGAGTTCAACACAACAGGCTCAGGGAACTTAGCGGTAACGAATACACGCTCACCACGACCCAGTACACCACAGGTCTCGATAACTGGAGTGTCCTGTCTGTCAGCGAACTTACCTGAACAGAACATATCCACAAAGCGGAAAGCATCTGCATTCTGAACGATACCGTACTTGTCAGATACCACACCCAGTGAACGATTCAGGTCGGTACGTACAGTAGCCATAGTGTTGGGAATAGTCAGGTTAATCAACTCGTCGGCAGTGATAATCTCACCACGCATCATGCGCTCCTGAATCTCAGGGGTCAATACCATCACTGGGCGTGACTGTACCTCATAGTCAGCGTGACAGGCTTTCAAAGCCTCATCGACGAACATAGCACCCTCTACCTGCTGACCCAGACCATGCCATGCCAGACCACTCTTCTTGTTCTCTGCAAAACTTGCAACTCCGTTAATAATCTCAATGTTTGCTGCCATAATTGTAATTTTTTAAGGCGTACCCTCGGACTATCCTCAGGTTTCACGATGCAAAATTACATAAAAAAATCGAATCTACCAAACTTTTTTGAGAAAACTTGCAGGGTTATATCAATATTTAACGTTTATTCACTAAAAATGGGCTATCTAACACAGACAGCCCATTTCGAAACACTTACAATCTAAATGACTATTAGAAAAACAGAAACCTTATGTCAGTAACACATAATCACTCAAATTTTTAGAGATACAGCCTGATAACTGGTATTCGTCGATAACTCCCTCCCCAAGTATTGATGGGTCTTCCAGTCCATTCCAAGCCTGATGGTATTCGTTACACTCGTCATCAGATGACATCAGAACCATTTTCTTTCCGTTACCCAGTGCCTGTTGCTTCTTGCACATTGCAGCTAACTGGTCAATTGTAATTCCTTGCATAATTCTTCTTATTTATTATTGTTAATATGGGTAATCAATCTCTTTAAAGTGGTCGATAATCTCTTTAGATGTCTTTGCAGCATACTGGTTACGTGGGTCAAACCATCCCTT
>Ga0310691_10003485_pt1 | contig 18830 bp, 12 predicted proteins | sample 176DNAGHGlowgp2_FD_203887 | JGI IMG/M metagenome (GOLD analysis project Ga0310691, IMG submission 203887) | Sheep rumen microbial communities from Palmerston North, Manawatu-Wanganui, New Zealand - 1766 DNA GHGlow gp2 (v2) (version 2) | ecosystem: Host-associated > Mammals > Digestive system >...
TCCATAACCTTCGATAAGCTGAACATGTTCAATGACCGCGGACTCTGCGGACTCACCTCTGCAACGGATGTGGAGGCGGAGAAGTTTGCAGACCAGCCTACGGCACTTTTCCTTAAGATACCGGATGAGAAGGATACCCGTCACGGACTGGCGGCAGTATTTGTTCTCTGTATGTATAAGGCGCTTATCAAGGTTGCTTCCGCAAGGGAAGATCTGGCACTTCCGAGAAATGTATATTTCATCCTTGATGAGTTCGGAAATATGCCGCGCATAGAGAAGTTCGATAAGATGATTACAGTAGGACGTTCCCGTAAGATATGGTTCAACATGGTGGTGCAGTCATACTCCCAGCTGAACAACGTATACGGAGAAAAGGTGGCCGATATCGTAAAGTCCAACTGCGGTATGAAAATGTTCATCGGTTCCAATGACATCGGTACCTGCGAGGAATTCTCAAAGCTTTGCGGAAATATGACGGTACGTACCCAGTCAACATCTTCTTCCATAGGAGCCAAGGCCGGCGAGCTGAACCTGTCAACACAGACCCAGGTACGCCCGCTGATCTATCCTTCGGAGCTGCAGATGCTGAACAACAAGGAAAGTACCGGAAATGCCATCATCGTAACATTCGGTAATTTCCCGCTAAAGACTAAATATACGCCCAGTTACAAGTGTCCATACTATCATATGGGACGTATGGATATGGAAGAACTCAGAAGCCACATGTTCAGGGCGGACGAGGTATATTATGATCTGGAAATGCGTAATGAACTGGTACTCGGACCCCGTGATTCGGAAGATGAATCCGCGTAGCTTAGGAGCCTTGATATGAAAAGAAAAGTTTTACCGGCGGTCTTCATATTACTTGCAGCCCTGATACCGGGAATGACGGTCTTTGCCGAACCGGAGGACGGAACGGTATCTACCGAAGAAAATCAGAATATTGGATATACCGGCCCGATCGATATCATAACGGGGGAACCTGTTAACAGTTCGGGTGAAGCACCGGATCAGCAGCTCGTTTCGATAGCAGCGGGAGTGACTTACGACCGTAAACAGGACAGGTACATTTATGCAGTGGAGGATGCGAACATTCTCTGCAGCGTTGCGGACGGGATGGTGGTGACCGGAAGCGTGACCCTCAGCAAAGACGGGGAGATGAACCTGGCTGTATTTAAAGACGGCGAGAACATGTCGGATATTCCGTCGGAGATCGAAGATCCGGGGAATTACGTGGTGGTTGTTAAGGCTGAAAATACCGAGACGCAGCTTCTGTCCTTTCAGATAGTTAATTCCATTACGGGAAAGCTCACCAAGTATCTGCTTCCTAACGGATTTCAGGTACGGAGCGTTTATTATAACGGAGAAAATATTTCACACCCGGAGGGTGCGGTTGATTTTGCCAACGAGGGAAAGTACGAGGTGAGATACTACTGTACCGCCAATTCCCAGGAGTACAAGCTGGAGGTTGAGATCGATCATACACCTCCCGCAGTATCCTTTCTCGGACTGGATGAGGATAATGAAGCACGCGGGCCGGTGACCATAGTCGGGATAGAAAAGACGGATACCGTCAGCATCACATACGAAGAGGAAGAGAGAGTGACACTTGATGAAGATAATCAGGTGTCGGAGACCGGTTCGTATCACGCGGTGGTAACGGATCAGGCAGGCAACTTTGTGGAGAAGGATTTCAGGATACTTCTTTATCTGAACTTTAATGCAGCCATGTTTATCATTGCGATAATTCTGGTGATAATCGGACTGGCGGTAGCATTGATCGTAGCAAGAAAACGGTTGAGAGTAAGATAAGCATCAATCAGTTTCGGAACTATCAGAGATTATTCACAAACTGGGAGAGAAGATTATGTATTACAGCATTATATCGGATGCAATCGACTCAATTAAAAACTGGTTTGAATCTATGGTAGAGAATCTTTTTTTCAAGCTTTTTTACTGGCTTGAAACACTGATTCTTCGATTTGTTGCGCTTGTCGAAGATACGATGATGATCTTCACCGGAGAACGTACGGTCAAGTATAATACAAAGGATACAACCCTTATAGATGTTTTTTTTACGCACGATTCCATACGGGGTATATACACCGGTATAGCGATCATAGGCATCATTATAGCCTTTGTGTTTGCGGTCGTCGCGGTTATTAGAAAGATCGGAGATCTGAGGGATAAACAGCAGGGCGTTACGCTGGGCATGATCGTCGGGAATCTCCTTAAAAGCATATTGCTGATAATCGGTATGAATTTCATCATCCTTGTAGCGATCACCGCATCCTCACGCCTTACACAATCTGTCAGTTCGGCGATCAAGGGTGCCAGGCGGTATCTGCCGGATGACAGTACCATCGTGTTCACCGATGAGCAGTACGCCGCCATGGGGCGTATAATAAATACCCTGGGAAATTATTCGCTTAATCCATCCTACCGATCGCGGTATAACCTGAATGCCTGTTACAATGACATTCGGAAGGATCTGATTCTTTTGGGGTCCGGTAAGCCATCTGTCTTTGACTTCCATTATGTCTCATATGACGCGAACAATAATGAAGAGGATACATGGCAGAGCCTGATGGAGCAGCTGGGAACTGCATATGATTACACTCATGAGACTGCCATGGATTCCTACGATGACGGCCTTACGAATGCGATCCTTAACTGCATGGAGATCCTGAGAGCGCATAAGACAATGAGGGTGCTTCAGGAATATAAGACGGAGGTGGATCTCACAGTTGATGATACGACAGTTCCGATCGACCGTATCCTTTTCCTGACCGGTACCATGGGAACCATAGGAAACAATGCTGCTGCAAGAAATAATATCTATAATGTTAACCCGAGTTTCTTCGACAGTGTCCGTCAGCCATTCTATACCGGCGAAAAAAGCATCTACAGCTGGGATGATGTAAAGGCATCTTTCGATCCCAGTCCCGCAAAGATGAATTATGTCCTGGTCTATGTAGTATCTGTCGGAATACTGATGGAAATGCTGGTCATCATTGTAACCTGTGCGGTCAGGATATTTAATCTGCTCGCACTGTATATCGCTTCGCCGCTGGTCATTTCAGCCATGCCGCTGGATGACGGCGGAAAGTTCAAGCAGTGGATCACGGCATTCCTGGTTCAGCTGCTGGGCGTAGTGGGTATGGTTCTTTCCATGCGGCTGCTGCTGATGTTCCTGCCGATAGTCTGGAGTCCTGCGCTTAAGATATCATCCAGCTCAATTTTGGATTGTATAGTTAAGGCGGTAATTACCTACGGCGGTATGACAGGTGTAAATAAGATCAATGGTATCTTCACAGGTATCCTTGCGGATAATGCGGGATATCAGGCAGTCCTTGCCGGTGATGTACGCGATAAAGTTACAAACAGCGGAGTGGGTAAGGCCCTTGATGCCGTAAGCGGAAGCAGTATTGCAGGCAAGGTTGGCGAGAAGGTTAAAGGAGCAGCCGGCGGCCTGGGCGGTATGGGAAAGAAAGTCCTGGGAAAGGCTGCGGATGCAGTCGGACTCTCATCTGTCGGAAGAGCAATCAGTAATGTGGCCGAAACTATGGGCCTTAAGGAAGAGCATGATAAGTCTAAGGATCCTATAACTGTTCAGCATGCAAGAGAGCGCAACCGCCAGAGGAGCATGAATGCTCTCAAGTCGGATATAGATTATGCAAGGCAGAACGGCAAGCATTTGAACGGCTCCAAACTGCGTCAGGGCGAGCTCCAGCGTATGCAGCATACATATGATCATATGAAGAACGGCAATCATTCATATTCCGATGCAAAGAAACTTGCAGATATTGATATGAAAGAGGATAAGAAGGATAGTAAGCTTAACGGAATTGCCAGATCACTGGGTGCTCCTCCGATAGTGAATCAGAACAATAATAACGGAGGCCATGGCGGAGGTCCCGGCGGCGGAGGCCATGGCGGAGGTCCCGGCGGCGGAGGCCATGGCGGAGGTCCCGGTGGCGGAGGCCCCGGCGGCTTCGGAGGCGGAGCCGCTCAGGGAGGCCTTCCCGGTAATCAGAGAAATCAAAACAATAATGATGATGACGACGATGACTATTTCGGCGGCGAGGGCGGACTTTTGAATCTTGATGGTGAACAGGGCGCGGAAGGTGAAGCCGATAATGCGCTTCCGGAAAACCAGAGAGATAGTTTTGTTGGCGGAGAAGATGCCAATGATGACAACAATGGTCCGGTAGGCAATGCCGGAGTTCAGCAGAATAATGCCAGACAGGGTGATGTTGCAGGCGCAAACGTTGGCAGGGTCGGCGCAGGTCCTGTTACAGGTGCCAAAGGCGGTGTACAGCAGGGTCACAGAGGCAGCGCTCAGCAGGGCGGTGTGAGACCGGGCGCCAGAGGTAATGCCCAGCAGAATATTCCGAATAACCAGGGAGGACGCCAGCGCAGTAATTCAATAGGCCCGAAGATGTCCAACAACCTTGGTACGGCCGGTGTGAATACCAACAGTCAGAGACGTGGATCTTTCTCCGGCGGACAGGCGGCAGGCAGAGCATCTGTACAGGGCGGCAGACAGGGACAGGGCGGCAATCCGGTCAATACGGGCATTAACAATCCGGTCAATACGGGTATTAACAATGCAGGTATTAACAATACAGGTATTAACAATACAGGTATTAACAACACGGGTATAAATAATACAGGTATTAACGGTACAGGCAGCATGCAGGGAGTTAATCTGAATCCGGGCGTCAATAATGCAGGTACGGTGAACAACCGGAATAATAATACCGGCTTCCAAAACAGTATTTTGGACCAGTTAAGGAATAATGCCAATAACCGGAACGGTAATCCGACGAACCAGAATAACAAAAAGAAATAACCATGAAGGGCTGAAAAATGCGACTGATACCAGGAAAAACAAAAGTTAAGATAGAACTTTTCAAGGGCATAACCTTTGCAGATGTGCTTGTGGCTTTGGTTGGCCTTGGGATAGCTGCGCTTTGTGCGGTATCGTCGCTGCCGGCCCGCTGGGTTATCACGTGTATCGTGATCAGCATCTTCGGTATGCTGATTGTGAGAGTCTATGATGAGCCGATGTATCTCTTCATCTGGCATATGCTGCGTTACAACGCATACCCCAGACGCCTTGCCCGTGTATATGACGACAAGGCACTGGAACGTATGTCAAAGGGCAATCTGCAGGATAATCTTGATGCCTTTTACGAAAAAAATGACGATGAAGAGGAAGAGGAGTCCGATCCGAAAGAGGAACAGAGAAAGCTTAAGGAGATCATAAAGGCCGAGAATAAGATCCTGAAGGATAAAAAAGCCACAAAGGAACAGAAGGATGAGGTCTGGCTCGCCAGGGCCAAGAGATCTGCCGAAAAGAAGAAAAAGAAATCCGTCGGAAAGGAAGAGAATTCCAAATACGAGGATATCAACGGACTGATGCCGTTTACGGGCATCAAGGATAATTTTATTGAATATGCCGGTGATTATGTGGGGGCGGTCATTGAGATCGATCCCGTGGAATTCCGGTTTTTCTCACAGCACCGCCGGAATAACTCTATTGAGGCATCTTTCGGCAGGATTCTCCGGAGCATGTCCGGAGAATTTGGCGTTAATATTGTAAAGATCCAGCGCCCCATAGTTTACGACAGTTATCTTACAGCAGAATATAATAAACTGGATGCCCTGAAAAAATCATATGAAAGCGGTCTTATTTCGGAAGACGAGCTGAAGGCCAGGGTAGAGGTTGAGTATGAACGTATAAGCGAGATTGAGGCTCTCTGTAACGAAGACAGGGTTATAGAGGCTTTCTTCTACCTGGTTCTTTTTGACAGAAACAGGAATAAACTGAATACAGCTGTCGGTCAGGCGCTTGATATCCTTGACCAGGGGGAGATGCCGGCAAGAAGACTGGACAGCAGGGGACTGGCGTTATTCCTGAAGTACACCAATTCACTTGATTTTGATGAAAAGCAGATTAATAACATCGAACCCGAGCACTGGGTTGACTGGGCTATGCCCGAAAAGTTGAGATTTACCACAAGAAGGACCATAGTCAATAATATGATCAGCCATGGCCTCAGGGTTATAAATTATCCGGCCATTGTCGGAGATGCATGGCTTGCGGGAGTTATGTCATTCCCGGGAACAAAAGTAGTTGTAAAATGTACGCCCATGGACCGTGCAAAGGCCATCCGGGCCATCGACCGTTCACTTGCCGAACTGCGCGGAAGATATGTAAATACGGGTATTGATTCCAAGAGACTGGAATTGCAGGCGCATATCGAGACGCTGTCATCCCTGCTTGTAACCCTTCAGCAGGAAAATGAGATGCTGCTGTCGGTCAATATTTATATTACTGCATATGATGCGCTTCTTACCAGGGACGATCCGGTTCTGAACAAAAACTTCAAAACCATGGTTCCGTTTGTTCCGGAGATGAAGAAGACTGTCCGTCACAGCTGGATGGAAGCGGGAATGAAGCTGTCCGGAATGGATTTCATGCAGATACAGAACTTTATCGGGTCCCAGATATCGGCCTATGACCCCATGGAGAAAGAAGCCAGAGGTATTCCTTCGAATACTATAGCAGGTATGTATCCGTGGATATTTGCTCATATATCGGATCAGGGAGGTGTCAAGCTGGGGTCATCGGATGGGGTCCCGGTTTTCATCAATTTTTTCAGGCGCGATTCGGAGCGCGTTAATTCGAATATGGTTATTGTGGGTAAGTCCGGTTCCGGTAAATCCTATACCACGAAATCTTTGCTCCTGAATCTGGCTTCGGAGGATGCCAAGATATTCATTCTCGATCCGGAGAATGAGTATTCCGAGCTGGCACATAACCTGCATGGTAAGATCATAAATGTGGGAAATGCCAACTTCGGACGACTGAATCCTTTCCACATCATAACTGCGCTGGACGATGATGAGGCAGGCGAGGGAGGCGGAGGACCTGCCGGAAGCTTTGCCACACACCTGCAGTTTTTGGAGGAATTCTTCAGACAGATACTTCCCGACATAGATAAGGATGCGCTGGAATACCTGAATTCACTGGTTGAGCGGGTGTATCTGAATTTCGGTATCACTGCAGAGACGGATCTTTCAAAGCTGACATCGGAGGATTACCCCATTTTCGATGATCTTTATGATGTAGTGCTGTCAGAATTCGAGCGTACCAACAATGAATATCTTCGTCAGCTGCTTCGTACCCTTGTGAACTATATTTCCAAATTCTCCACAGGAGGACGAAATGCCAATATCTGGAACGGACCTTCGACCATCACCACAGAAGAGAACTTCTCGGTATTTAACTTCCAGTCGCTGCTGGCCAACAGAAATACGACCATTGCAAATGCCCAGATGCTTCTGGTGTTGAAATACATCGATAATGAGATAATCAAGAACCGTGATTATAACATCAGATATAACCTGAAACGTAAGATAGTTGTGGTTATCGATGAGGCCCATGTCTTTATAGACACCAAGTTCCCTGTGGCTCTGGATTTCATGTTCCAGCTTGCCAAGCGTATCCGTAAATATAACGGTATGCAGATCGTTATCACCCAGAATATTAAGGACTTCGTGGGCAGCGAGGAGATCGCGAGAAAATCGACGGCGATCATCAATGCCTGCCAGTACAGCTTCGTTTTCGGACTTGCACCGAATGATATGGATGACCTCTGCAAACTGTATGAGAAGGCGGGCGGTATCAACGAACAGGAGCAGGAAGATATCATGAATGCAAAGCGAGGTCAGGCTTTCGCGATTATGAGCCCATCCTCCCGTTCATCCTTCCATATAGATGTTCCGGATCTTTTTGTCGATATGTTCGAGAATATGGATTTCAAGAGCGTTTACTTTGAAGGAGAGGAAGGAGCTTCATCCTGGGAAGACTTTATTATGAGCAGCCGGGCTGTTCATGATGAGAACTACGATAAGAGAATAGAATATGAAGCGACACACCCCGGTATTGAGGAGAGGAGACCCTCTGTCAGCTTCTCCGATGTTCAGGAGGGTGAGGATATCGAACAGGATGATGCTTCATCCGGACGTATCGGTGCGGTAGACAGGATGATAGCGGCGGAAGAAACGGTCAACCGCCGGGAATATGAGCTGGCAACAGGGAGATTCGGGGGGCTCAGCTTCACAGAGGTAGATGAGGATACGGATTACGGAGATGACCGGTACTACGAAGATATGCAGGATTCGGATGTTTCGGATGATTATTACCTCCCTGATGAGGAAGAACGGCAGGAATCATCCGGAATGCGTTTCGGCAGCCTTAATCTGACCGAGATCACTGCCGATGAATACAGGGCAGAGAGAGAAAGTGCAGCAGCTGCTGTTGACGAAGCTGCAGCGAAAACGTACAATGGCAACGCCGTATACCGGCCGGATCAGGCAGTCTATACTGCTGAAGAAGTGGATGCAAGGATCGAGCGGCTGAAGGATAGCATCAGGCAGGAGCTGGAAAAAGAGCTGATCGAGAAACTGAAATGGATCTCCATCGGTGCGGGCCTCACAGGAGGAAATGTATCTTACGGCATGCCGCAATTTAATGGGGCGCAGCCTGAAAAGGCCGTTAATTCCGGTACGGGCAGCGGCTCAGGTTCGGCTTCCGATGAGGAATACGATCAGGATTTCTATGAAGGATCTGGTTCCGGTCTTGATGAGGAATATGATCAGGATCTTAATGATGAACCTGATACCGGCCTCGATGAGGAATATGATCAGGATCCGGATGATAGATCTGATACCGATTCCGATGAGGAATACGATTCGGATACTGATGATGAATATGATTCCGATCTTGATGATGAATCTGATCCCAGTCTCGATGAGGAATATGATCAGGATCTTGATGATGAATCTGATTCCGGTCTCGATGAGGAATATGTTCAGGATCTGGATGACAGATTTGATCCCGGTTCCGATGAGGGCTACGATTCGGATCCTGATGAAGATTTAGATATCGAGTTCGACTACGATCAGGATCTTGATGATAAATTTGATCCCGGTTCCGATGAGGACTACGATTCGGATCTTGATGAAGATTTTGATCCCGGTCTTGATGAGGATTATGATTCCGATCTTGATGAGGATGAAGAACCCGACTTTGATCTTGGTGATGAGACAGATTTGGACACAGAAGAGTATGACGGATCCGATGAAGAATTTGACTTTGATGCCGATCTTGATGAGGATGAAAGCATGAGTAATGATTTTGATGATGATCTGGACGATTTCGATGATGATCTTGACGGCGGCCTGATGGACGATGAGCTTGATGATGAGCTTATATCGGAATTGGAATCGGATATGGATGAAGACTTCGATGATGACGAAGATTTTGAACATACGCCATTCCTCTTTGCGGAGCTTCTGGCTGAGGCAGCGGAAGAGTATTCCAATATGGATATAGAGGAACAGATGGAAGAGTCCGGAGAATTGGTAATGGATATAACGCTGGACGAGTTAAGCGAGTATATCCGTGAGAGGATAAAAAAGAAAAGAGGAGCATAGTGTCGAATGATGGATGTTAAACTGGTAAAACATGAAAAAGAAGGTGAACTTCTTCTCTCGGGTGATCTGGATACCAGGACAGCGGGTGATGCTGACCAGCTCTTTGCCCAGCTTGCGGACAGATTCGACATGATTACACTTAATATGCAGAACCTGAATTACATATCAAGTGCGGGACTTCGTACTATCCGTAATCTGTATATCCGTCTATATAAAAAGGGCGGAAAGCTGGCTGTTACAAACGTGAATGAAAACGTTATGGAGGTTTTTGAGATGACGGGACTGGCGGGTCTTCTGAATCTCAGGTAAAACGGTGGACTACCGAAGTTTGGTTACATTGGCGGGTATTGATCATGTTATCAAAGAAAAGCAGAAATAATCCTATATTGATGGAAGCCTATCATGTACTTCTCGGTCATACCTTATTTGATGAGAAAGGGCAGTACGTGGCGCTGGAAAGCCCCGGTCTGAGCTATGGGCCCACAGACGGAGCAACAAAGATAAGGACTCTGGGGATCAGCAGCAGAAACCGGTTTTATGAATCGAAAAAGAATAATACCCAGGCAGTTTATGAAGCGGGAAAGGTATTTAAGAATATCGGCCGCGGTGTGCATTTCACCTCGGGAGACAGAATATTCGGGTGTCAGTTGAAGACATATATATTCTACCCTGTGGTACTCGCTTTTTTTGAAAATGAAGAGCATAAGCTCCAGCTTTCGGCTTTTACGGCAAGATGTATAACCGCACCCATCGCAATATCGCTGGCAGTAAAGCGGTTTGAAAAGAACGCGGATGGCCTGCTTGTACGTGCTGCGGTCGTAAAAAAGGAAAATATGGAAGAAAAGAAGAAGGAAAAAAAGGAAGCACGCAGGAAGGCTAAAGAGGAAGCAAAGGAAAAACGTGAGCAGGCGCAGCTTGAAAAGGAAGCAAAAGAGATAAATGAAGCTGCCGAGAGGTGACTACCGGTATCCTGCACTAGGATTTGCAGATATTTCCAGGGGGTGAAAAATGGATACAGGTTCAATAGATATATCCGGTGAGGAAATATTTCATGTAGGTGGCAGTAGTAATAACAGTGATTTTTTTGTCGAAAGAAGCGATGATATGATCACGGTTGATGCTGTAACCGACGCGCTGGATCCCGTTACGGAATTTATCGATGAATATCTGAAAAAGAATAACTGCAGCAGCAAGGTTAGAAATGAGATACGTCTCGCTGTGGAGGAGATCTTTATAAATATCTGCTCCTATGCCTATAAGCCGGACAGGGGCGATATTCGTATCATTTGTACTGTGGCGGAGGATCAGTCATTTATAACCATCCAGTTCAGTGATACCGGTATACCCTTTGATCCGCTTCAAAGGGAGACTCCCGATACCACGGGTGAGCATTTCCTGAAGAAGGCAGGCGGATTCGGGATACATCTGGTGAAGCAGCTGATGGATGAAGTAACCTACGACTATAAGGACGGAAAGAATATACTGAAGATCAAGAGGCTATTATAGAGTATGAGGTGACGGATATGGCAAAAGGAGATAAAAAAGATGCGGAACAGTTTTTCGAGGAAGATGAGATAGAGGTTCCCGAATTTGAGTTTGCGGAGGCTGAAGAGAGAAAAACCAGAGAGGCTGAAGATAAATTATTAAAGCCCACAAAGGATATTGATGCCGCAATGGAAAAGCTTATGGAAAAGCATAAAGCGTCCGTGAAGGCAGAGCAGCCCCCAAAAGCAGATCAAAAGCAGGCGGATGCACAGCCGGAAAACCCGGAAAACCGGGATCAGGCAGGCCCGGAAAATGCTGCGGATAACAGGGGAAAACGCGAATCTGAATTAGACCGGCGGGAGAGGGAGCTGCGTGAGCGCCGCAGGCAGCTGGAACGTGAGGAGCAGGAGTATCTTCGCCAGCGTAATGAGCTTAATGCCCAGATGGAGAATCAGAAGAAAAAAGAACAGGCCCAAAAGGATCCCGTGCAGAAGGAAAAGCCTGCGGTGGGCAATGAAGCAAAGAATAAGAAAAGAAGGGAAAATCCTTTTAAAGGAACGGTCAATGCCCAGCCTGAGCTCGATGAAACGCTTTTGGACAACCAGCAGAAGGAATCCCGGGCGCTCCGTTTTCTCACGCGTTACAGTACACGCGGTGCCAGGTACGGCTTTTCATCTCCCGAGTTCCGACAGGTAAAGAAAAGACTGTATCTTCTTGATCATTTTATGAGGACCATTGCCGGCAGAACAAAGCTTACCGCAGAGGAGATGGAGAATTACGAGTATTTCACCATGGCCGCATATAAAGCCACCCAGATCTATGAGAAGAAGAAGGATGCAGAGGAAAAACAGCTTCTGGCAAGAGGAAAGAAACCGTCACAATATGAGCAGAAAAGACGTAAAGCCATAAAGGAGATTCAAAGATCTATCTCACAGATGCGGGAGGATATGTACGAAAGGGATCTTAACCGCAGGAAGGAAGAGATGCGAAAGATCGCCCGGGATAAGATACAGGAAATGCAGGATAACCTGGACGATATCAACTACAAGAGTATGAAGGATGACGAGATAAGGCAAACTCTAACCGGCGTTGTGGTTAATACGCTGTTTTACATGAACCGCATGACCGGCATTGAAAAGAATCTCAAGATGAAACCGGGTAAGTCTTATAAACAGGTAACCGAGAATCTGTCTAATGAGATGAAACCTACCAAAATGGACCTTCAGAATATTGAGAAAAATGAGCTGACAAAGATGATCGTTGAAGAAGGTATGAAGGCGATCAAGGCAGGGAAAAAATTTACGGTGAATGATATCGAAAAGATACAGAAGGAATATATCCGGAAAATGGGAAGAAAGATAGCACGTGACAGAAAACGTCAGGAGAGCATCAAGAATCTGCAGAGGGAAAGCCAGCCTGAGCTCAAACCTCAGAAGACCAATGTGCTTTGATCGGAAAATACAGTATTAAGAACATAGTTACAGTATGTGTCTGTACAGGAAAGAAACAGGAAAGCGGCGGATGATCAGATGCATTTTGGATTCTCCTATGTAGGCCTGATATACCTTGTCATGCTGTTCGTACCGAACATTATCTGGACGAAGCACAGGCCGAAGGATTATGAAGAGTATGTAAATAAAGAGAATAAGCTCCTTTTCTTTATGGAAAGAACGGGAGAGGTCCTGGTTACGGCAACAGCGGTCACATTCTCGGATTTTAATCTGAGGGCGTGGACCGCCTGGTGCTGGTGGCTTGTGGTCTCTTTTTTACTGATGCTCCTGTATGAGATCTATTGGGTCAGGTATTTCCGAAGCGAAAAGACCATGAAGGATTTTTATTCAGGACTGTTATTATTCCGGCTGCCGGGTGCCGCGCTTCCTGTTATGGCTTTCTTCCTTCTCGGGATCTATGGCTGCAATATCCTGATGATCATTGCGGCTTTTATACTGGGGACAGGGCATATAGGTATTCACAGGGCTCATGAAAAAGAGGTAAACGGAGAGAAAAAGAAAAAGCCTCTTCCCCTGAGACTTGTTATGGGACTGATGAGGTCGGTCATTTTTCTTTGTGCCGGTGTTATCATTATTGTCATCGCGGCTAGAAATATCCGATACTGCAAACATTATGTCAACTTATTTGAGGGGGTGGATGAACAGCTTTATCTTCCCATCGGCGGACAGGAGCAGTATGTACTTATAACAGGAAAAAGTGTAAATAATCCTGTGATCATTTATCTGCACGGCGGCCCTGCATCACCGGATTCCTTTTGTACCTATACCTTTGCGGATTATTTGACGGATGAATATACCTTTATCAGCTGGGATCAGAGAGGCAGCGGAAGGACCTATTATCATAACGGGGAAGAGGATAACAGCAGGGGAACCATAGAACTCGCTCTGTCGGACCTGGACGAACTGGTGGATTATGCCCGCAGCCGCTTCGGACAGGACAAGGTGATACTGATGGGACATTCCTACGGGACTATCCTCGGAAGCAGGTACGCTCTTACCCATCCCGAAAAGGTCTCGGATTATATTGCGGCAGCCCAGGTGACATCCCTGGAGCAGACTGATATATACAGCTATAACGATGCGCTGCTGAAGGCAAAGGAGGCGGGCAGGAATACCGAAAGAATGGAGAAGGCCTACGCTGCCTTTAATGAGGAAAGAAGCATCAGGAATATTCTGGCGCTTAGAAAGATCACGTCGGAATTCCATCCGGTCACAGTAAGGGACAATACGGTATGGATGTCTGCCGCTTCGCCATATTTCGGAATGGACGACCTGAGATGGATAATGGTGCAGATGGGAGATTATGATGAGTATTATAAGCTGAATAAGGATCTTTTTGACCAGACCTTTGATTTTGATGTGAATACTCTCGGGAAGGAATATAAGATGCCGGTGCATTTCATCTCGGGTTCGGATGATTGGATATGCCCGGTGGATTCCGTAAGAAGTTACATGGACAGCATTGAGGCTCCCGATAAGAGTCTTGAACTCTTTTCGGGCTGCGGACATAATGTGCAGTACGCAAAGCCGGAGGAATTTGCGGAAACGGTGAAAAAGGTGCTGCGATAAAGAAAGGCGGAGGATTCCCGCAGTAAGGGAACCCTCCGCTTTAATCATTTCTTTTCATTCAGACGTTCCATACGCTGAATATAATACCTTTTCTTACACTTCACCGCATACATGCGCTCATCGGCTATCTTGAGTGCCTTCAGGATATCAAAATCGCTGTTTATTACGGTAGTAAAGGCACCGCTGCTGGTGGAAACCGTGTATGGCAGTCTGACTCCGGCATTGTATCTTTCAAGCTCCGCATCTATCCTGCGGATGATAGCATCGGCATCACATTCACCTATGATAACAGAGAAGAGTTCATCCCCGCCGAACCGTGCATTAAGGGCATGTTCGGGACAGGCATCCCTGAGTGCCGTGGCGACCGCCGCTATGGAACGGTCTCCGTCAGCATGTCCGAAGGTGTCGTTGATATATTTCAGTCCGTCCAGATCGGACATGATCAGTGTGACAGGCGTGTCCGGGTTTTTAACCTCCGAAAGTGCGTCGTCATATACCTTAAGGAAACCGATGCGGTTGTAAAGACCGGTAAGGGCATCATGCTTATACATGTTATCCACCTTTTCAAGAAGCTTCTTCTGATACTGCAGATTTACAAAGCCCCCTATACCCATACTTATCGCATTGGTCACTATTGCCGACTTTGAATAATTGGTGATCGCAAATTCATCGAAGTAGTAGCAGTTAAAGCCAAAGGGACGGTTCAGATAGTCCAGGGCGTTGAAGGTGAGGGGATAACCGCTGTTACATAGCTCAAGGATACGGTCGCGGTAATTGCCGGACAGAACATTTTCCCCGGTATTAACGTTCGTATCATAGAACAGCTCATCCGGAAGCGGTCTGCGCTCAAAACGGTGCTCCTCGGCATAATCCGCATCATTGATTATGTGGAAATCCGGAGTGCTCCGGAGGTTAAAATCCTTCATGAAATAATTCTCTTCCAGGTCGAAGATGTTCATATCCACGACGGTGAGGGACTTCTTGGTCTTATGGTTGTGAATGGCGGCAGCCATATCCCAGAGAGTGGGGCTTGTCTGCATCTTCGATGAGATGGCATACATGATCCGGTTATCGTCCTGATGCCGGTAGAAATTATTGTTGAAATTCGACATCATGTTCATGGAAAACCATGAATTCTTAGGGCATCCGCAGGATTCGTTGGGAATGAAATGCGGTGTAATATATGTGTCCGATACAGGAGTATGATCCGCGATCCTGATGGCAACCTCCGCTGCAGCCTCTGCAAGATGTATGGTGTCACAGCTGCAGGTCGCTACAACGGGAGTGGTGAAATATGCTTCATTATAGCCGTCAAAGCCGGAAACCATGACCTGCTCGGGAATCTTTATACCTGCGATATTGAGCATGTCTATAACATTGATTGCCATGATGTCATTGGCACAGATTATCGCATCGGGAAGTTCATCGCGTTTAAGTATCCCGGCCATGGCTTCCCGGGTGGGATCGGCCCAGAAATCACCGTAGCTCAGCATGCTTTCGTTAAATTCGATGCCGTTCTCGGCGATCACTTTTTTGAATATCCCGATCCTTCGTTCGGAGAATTCATTTCCGGGTATGCCGGCCATCATATGGGGACGCTTTGCATGATGATATTCTATGATGTGACGGGTGATCTCCTCGAAGCCCGCATCATAATCGAACCCGACATGAACAGTGTCTTCATAGCTGCCATCCACAACAACCACGGTCACGCCGGCATGCTTTGCGTCGGAAATGATCTTCCTGGAGATCGTGTGACTCTTGATCTTTTCATCCATGATCATCACACAATCGATATCATCGTAGGGAATAAGGTCATATACATAGGCTTCCGCGGGATGATTATTTTCATCCCAATAGATGTCCGAATTGATAGTGAAAACAAGAAGGGCGCAGTCCGCCGCCTGAAGAGCCCCGTTAAGGGCCTTGATGAAGCCGTAAACCTGTGATTCATATGGACTTGAGGTGCATAATGCGATTAATCTCTTTCCGTTTACCATGTGTTTACCTGTAAAAAAGATGATGTTGGGGTAGAAAGCCTATGATCATAGAGGCTCAACCCCTGTGTACCTTGACAATTTCATATAAAGTAGTGATTTGTTATCGATTGGTCTATATGCCGCTGATTAAAACATGGATATCTTCCCGCTGTTTTACGCAAAGATCGGATTTTGAGCGCATTTAATCAAGCCCGTTCGGAAATTGAAGAGCTTTCTGAAGTTCAATGCTGCTATTTTTGATCCAAAGAAAAATTTTCCTCGTTGTTTCCCTCTCGGGAGTTTATCAATGTGGAAATTCTTCCGCAGGTTCGATGGAACTGTTTCCACTCCATTCCGCAATCGGCAGAAGGCGCTGAATACAAATTTCGGATGAAAAGGCCACCCTTCACGGAGTTTTAAGACCACCGTCACGCTCAAATAAGGCCGCAGTCACGGGCAAATAGGGCCACCATCACGAACAAATAGAGCCACTCAGATCCTTGACAATATAAATCGTATTCGGTACCATAAACTTGCGTTTACTCATATGGAGGGCAGGGCAATGCTGGAGAGCAACCCGAGTAACATATGAGGTTTTGCGAGGGAGTGGTGCCTTACGGTACCGCTCTTTTTTCGTTTGTTGCGAGAAAATTTGGATTACGCATAATGCACCACTCTCTTGGTAAAACAAGATTCGATAAACTCCGGGGGTTCGGGGGCTGGCCCCCGTTTCTACAGGTCGAGAAAACCTACCGGGTATTGTTCATCGAAAAGTCAGTATGTTTCATCGTCAATCCCCTGGGCAAGGCGTACCATGGAATCAACATATTCCTTGAAGGACAGAGGATCACCTCCGTCATAATAGATACTGACGTACTGCTGGTAAGCCATACTGTCATAATGTGGCATGTCAAGATTTGAAAGGATGTCAACCGTTGTGATCATTTTATGATCTGGGTCAATCTTCTTGCTCAGTTCATATCTGGCACGGATGGTTTCAGCCTTTAAATGCTGTATATCCTTCACCATGGTATCTACCAGCTCTAAGAATGAAGCGATCATTTCGCAGTTGTCTGCATCCAGGCATTCCCGCCATTTGGTGTAGTCATCTGTGATCATGCCTTCTCACCTGCCTTTCCGCCTTTATCAACCTTGATGCCGTGGCGTTCACGCATGGAGATTCTGCCTTCGACAGACACGATATAGGAATTATTGATGATACGATCCATGATGGCGTCGGCAATGGGGCTGTCCTGGTCGGGATCCGCATTAATCCGTGTGTACCAACCTTCCGTCTCATACTGGGTACAAAAGATAGTGGAACCGTGCTTGGAACGACTCTCTATGATTTCCAGGAGGTCATATGATTCCTGGTGGGTAAGACACCGGATCAGCCATTCATCAAGGATCAGAAGATCTACTTTGGCGTAAGCCTTGTTGACCTTCTTGAAATTTCCTTCTGCCCGTGCAATCGTCAGTTCATCCAACAACTCAGGCATCCGAATGTAGCGGACTGACTTGAACTTCCGGCATGCGGCATTGCCAAGTGCACAGGCGATATAGGTCTTCCCGCAGCCAGTTGCTCCCTTTAAGACGATATGGTGTTCGTCATCGATGTATTTACAAGATGCGTAGCGGAGAAGTTCTCCCTTGTCGAGCTTGCGGTCTTCATGGTATTCGATGCCCTCCATGGTAGCCGAGGGGATATCAAGTCGTGCGTCATGAATCCGGCTTTTTAGCTTATTGGCCTGACGGCGGTTCCATTCTGCGTCAACCAGAAGACCGAGACGTTCTTCAAAACCAAGCTGTGTATACGTTGCAGGATCTCCCATCTGGATTTCCAGTTCTTTAGCCATCGCGCTGAAGCACATGGATTTAAGCTGTTGGATAGTGGATGTATTATTCATAGCGCTGTCCCCCTCTGCTGTAGTAAGCGGCTCCTCTTGTGATTCCATGTCCTGCAGATTCCCGGCGGATGGTTTCTGCCTCACCCTTCGCAGATTCTTTTGCGGCGGACTTTGTCTTGATCAGAAGGATAATGTTGCGGATTGTCGGTGCTGAAGCGAGCGCAAGAACTCGTTCACAGGCATCTTCCAGCCGCTTTGCGCTATAGGTTTTTTCCAGCTTGGTCAGACTTGCGCAAGATTTATAGCCCTGCTCCGCCTCCTTTCCATTGGTCAGAAAATGATGAACGACTTTTTCTGTGTTCGGACCAACCGTAAGGGCCCAGGCCTCGAATTCTTCTTTATTATACTGAAGGTATTTACGGTGCGCCTCCGGCATATGTTCCGGTTTTACGATTGGATCCCTCTGAAAGGATGGAACCCTCACATGGGCGGCCACACGGGTGGTATGATAGAAAACTTCAATCGTATTCTTGCTGACGCGCACATCAACATGTTCGCCGATCAGGTCATATGGTACGGAATACTTATTGATTCCATCCGTCACAAGATAATCAGTACTCACCTTCGGATTGAGCCAGATGGCCGGTTCATATGGCGTTTCAGGAAGAGGCTGCATGAATTCCTTTTCCTCTTCCTCGAAAGCACTGTTACGGTTCCCCGGACGTTTCCTAAAGGGACGATTGTTTAGTTCTTCCAGTTTCTCAGCCACTGCTTCTTTGGCTTCAGCAAGGGAAAATATCTTCCGGTCGCGCAGGGCAGCTGTGATCCAGGTGGAGGCAAACTTGACTGATCCTTCAGCTGCGGCTTTGTCATCTGGTTTCTTGACTCGGGCAGGTACAATGGCTGTGCCATAATGATCCGCCATCTCC
>Ga0310691_10003486_pt1 | contig 18826 bp, 23 predicted proteins | sample 176DNAGHGlowgp2_FD_203887 | JGI IMG/M metagenome (GOLD analysis project Ga0310691, IMG submission 203887) | Sheep rumen microbial communities from Palmerston North, Manawatu-Wanganui, New Zealand - 1766 DNA GHGlow gp2 (v2) (version 2) | ecosystem: Host-associated > Mammals > Digestive system >...
CAACGCCTCCAGCGTCGCATGCTGGCCCCTGTTCCACGTCGGGCAGAGGACCGTCCACTGCGTCTTTCGGTCCGTGCCGTCGAGGATCCAGAAGAAGTTGTCCGAAGGGTCGCCGCCGCCGAGGGCGAAGGTGTCGATCTGCACGTCGCCCGGCGGGACGTTGCAGGCCATGACGACCTCCCCTGACGCACATGGCGTGTTGGCCTTGACCTCGTTGCGCGCGCCGCGCCCGGATCGCCTGTTGCCCTTTGCCCATCCGGGCTTCACCCTGATCTCCCCGGAAAGCAGGCGCGACATCGTGCGGTCGCTCATGGCGAGCAGCTTCGCCCTGACGTCCGGCTTGATGTGCGCAACCTGCGTCGCGTATTCTTCCGCCCAGCGCTCCACCTCCGCCTTGAAGTACGGCAGGCAGGGGCATCCGGCCTCCCGCCAGACCCTCTTCAGCACTTCGGCGACGTTGTATTGTGCCGCCGCTGTTGAGAATGAGAATCAAAAATGCGAGAACGGGGCAGCCGTCAGCCAGGACGGAACCACCTCTGCACAAGCCTTGCAGCGCCGATGCAAGGCTTATTTATTGCGCGGCGGCGGCTGGTAGCCGCGCCGCAGCTGGATTGGGCCGAGACCCGTCCTCTTGTGCGGCTTGCGCGGAGTCTGTCGCGGACGCCTCTGGTGCATCTTCGCGTTGCGCTCCTCCGACGCCGCCTTCTTCGCGGCCTCGTAGGCCTCGTACTGCGGCTTCGTCATACCCACATAGACGCCATTGGTGATTATCACTCGATAGCAGTCCGGTCAGGCAGCTTTCGCAGCGGCGAGGCGTTGGGCCACGGTCGCCGCAGATGCTGGGTCAGGTGCGGCGTAGGCCGGGCACAGCCCGGTCATCAACACAATGTCGAGAATACGTTTCATAGCGTGACCTCCTCTGCGGCGAGCGTGCCGCCCGTGACTGTTATCTTGTAGAACTTGCCCGATGCGGCGTCGCGCAGGATGAGCGCGTCCTGCACAACCACCGTGCCGCGCATCGTGACGCGCACGGCATCCGTGCAAACTCCCCTGGTAGCCGTCCGCGACCGCCACCTTGCCTTCTGGCGGCGTTGGCGCGGGGTCGGCGGCAAGAGGATAGGCGTATATCCCTGCGCGGCGCAGTGTCTCCTGCGTGGGGTTGGCGTATGTCACGCCGTCCACGCGCACGGCTCGCGGCGCGGCAGTGAGGGATCTCGATACTGAATTGTAGGTGTATAGTCTCATGGCAAGTTAAACCTCGCTTTGTCGATTGCCGTGTTTTGTTGCATCTCCGCCACTGTTAGCGGACGGTTATAGAGCCGAATAGCATGATACGTCCCTAAAATGCAATACGAAGACCCATAATTATCCCGATTGGACATGAAATTCTGGTTCATCAAGGGGGATGCCCACCCAAGACCGCCATTAGTCAGAACAATCTCACTCCCATTGACCCATGCCTTATTCGGAGATGCGTCTACAGTCACGCCCCCATAATCCACTCCGATATGAAGCGTTGAAGGAATTGTTGATATGGCGCCTACTTTCTGCGAGAGCACCGCTCCAGTTGTGAAACATATTTTGCCTACGGAAAGCTGGCCATGGATACATCTGCCGTTCCCGAAAGAGAACAAAGACCAATATGTGCGGTTAGAAGCAAAAGGCTCTAAAGAGCATGTCATCTCAACATACGACCAGCCGTAATCGGTCGAGCTTCCCGGCATTTCCCCCATCAATTCTGGAGCTATGCTGCCGGTAAGTTGAGACACGGTTGGGCCAGTATCGCCCATCAAACACGTTGATCTGGCGAGATACATCTGTTTCCCGCCGATGCAATCATACCAGACATTAGATGTGCTATCATGCGGCATGTTTCCGCCGACATTCAGAATTCCGTCCCACATGGCAATCAGCCCGTCCGTGACGTAGGGGTTCTTCCAGCCCTTCCCGCCGCCGCCGACCATCGCGCTTCTCGCGGCTATGAGGCTCATGCCGCACCTCCAATCTCGTTCCACGCCTCGCCCTTCACGAAGAACTTCGCGGGGGTCGCGTTCGCCACATAAGGCGCGGTCTCGGTGAACATCAGAATCGTCTCCGCCGTCGCGCCAGTGGTGTCCGTGGTGTTGATTTCGGGGAACTCTCCCGCGCCGTTGCCGAACTTCACGTCCGAAGGATATGCAATCTGCGGCGCGTCCCCAGCTGGTATCACCAGCCTCACGAGGAAGTCCCGCACCTTGCCAGCCGTCGCGCCGGGGAACGCCAGCGCGATGCCGTTCTCTGGGAGCGTGTCCAGCACAATGTAGTTCGTCGTGCGGTCTGCAAGCGCGTAGGTCGGCGTGAAGCCGAGGACTTGCGTGGACGAGTCTGGCGTGTCGTCATTTTCGCCGAATGTGAGAGACGATAGCGTTGTATCGCCAAACCGCCCATAGGCGGTGACATAGAATAGCAATGTGCTGTTGTAATAGACCGACAGGCTGTCGGCGTCAACCGTCACATCGTCCGCATCCGTAGCGGCAATCGTGATCGTGCTTCCGCCGTCCGTGTATTTGATCGGGAAGCACGCCGCCAGCACGAACGGCGCGCCGTCCGTCGGCGTGATAGCCGTCGCGGGAAGGTCATACGGTATCTTCGACAGCCCGTCGTAAACGCACTTCGCGGAAGGGTACTGCGCGTCCGTGGACGCCGCAGAAATGGAAGTCACCTTGTTTCGCTTCATGGTTGCAAGCCCGGCGGCGAGAGCTGCAAGCGCCGCGCCGATCGTGCCAAACGTGCCGTAATCGCCAAGGTCGATTGCATCCTGCGCGGCGATGACTACGGGGCAGTTCGTGACAGCGGCGACAAAGGCGGGATTGTTGGTAGATATGGCCTGCGCCGCCGCGTTCGTCACATAAGGCTCCGTCGCAACGGCCTCACCGTTCCATGTGAAGGTCTGCGTTTGCGCGTAAATCCAATCAGGCCCGACGCGCAACGCGCCGCCGTTTATGTTCAAGGTCGCCGCGTTCCATGCAACCGTGCCGCCGACGTTCGACTTCTCCAGCGCATTGGTGGCGGCGTACAGCGCATTTGTCGCAGAATCATATGCTCCGTCAATCTGAGAAAAGATTGATGCAGCCGTCCGCATCTCGGCGTCGCCTTCCGTGGCAAGGCCGCGTGCGTACTCGGCACGTCCGGCGTTGGCCGCCGCCGCGACTGTCGCATCCGAAGCCCATGCGCCGAGATACCCCGGAAGAGTCGCATTAAACCGTGCATCGAAAATGCTCACAACCTCATTGGACGTGATGCCTCCGCCGCCTCCGCCGTGCGGGTCGGAATTGTACAGCACCCGGTCAACCGGCAGGAATACGCCGTAGCTCACGATATTGGTCCGCGAAAAGTCGATGAGGCCGTCGGGGACGCCGACCTGCGCGTAGATGTCCTCCGGAGAGACTTCCGAGATGTAGTCGGTGCTGCCGACGAGGATCCCGCCGAAACGCAAGAACCAGCCGGCATACGGGCCGACCGCCGCATCGAGCTCGTTGGTCTCGAACGTCAGCGTCCAATCAGCCACGCCCGGGATGGCGTTGGTCTGCTCGCCGTAGACCGACGTCACATACCACGGCGAGATGTTGGTCACCACGGACGCCCTCCACACTACGCCTGTGGCATCTTGAAAAGTCTGGCCGTCAAGAGTCGCAAGCCGGTAGGCCGTGTTGCTTATGGTCGTCGCCACCGCGAGGCCGTCAACCGTCTGCGCGAGCTGGGCCGTGGCCTGCGCCAGCGCGTTAGAGACGGCCGCGAGGTCATAGCCGCCCTGCTGGGCGTTGTCTGCGACCGTCTGCGCGAGCTGGGCCGTGGCCTGAGCTAAGGCGTTCGAGACCGCCGCGAGGTCATAGCCGCCCTGCTGGGCGTTATCCGCGACGGTCTGCGCAAGCTGGGCCGTGGCCTGCGCCAGCGCATTGGAGACCGCCGCCAAGTCATAGCCGCTCTGCTGGGCGTTGTCTGCGACCGTCTGCGCAAGCTGGGCCGTAGCCTGCGCCAGCGCGTTAGAGACGGCCGCGAGGTCATAGGCGCCTTGCTGCGCGTTCTCGGCCACGGTCTGCGCAAGCGACCCGACGACCTGCGCCAGCGCGTTAGAGACGGCCGCGAGGTCATAGGCGCCCTGCTGCGCGTTCGCCGCCACCGTCTGCGCAAGCTGCGCCGTAGCCTGCGCCAAGGCGTTCGAGGCGTTTTCAACGCCGATTGAAACCGTTTGCACGGCCCCTGCAAGCGCGTTGCTTGCGCTTTGCAATTCGCCCTTCGTGGCGAATCCGGACACGTCCGGCACCACAATGCCGTCTATCCGGGCGTTTAGGGCGTTGGTGGCGTTCCCCAGCGCCGCCCCCTGCGCATCCACGCGCCCGCCGAGCGTCTCGACCTGCTCTCCGAGGCCTGCCGCCACCGCGTCCGTGTAGTTCGTTCCGGCCTGCGCCGCCGCCGCCACTCGCTGCGCCACCTCCGCCACGCCTGACGCTATCGGCCCCGTCGCCTCCGCGATGGCCCCCGCCGCATCCGCTGACGTTATCCACGGCGCGCCGATGACCGTATAGTCGCCCAGGTTCAACGTGCCGCCGGGCGGCGGCAGCGTGGCCGTGGAAGGCGAACTCCCGGGCGAGGGCCGCACCGTCAGCTGCCCGGACATCCGGTAGTTGAGCCCCGCGCTCTCGACGCCGGCGAAGAACCACACGCGCCCAGCAGGCAGAGACGGCGTCCATGCGCCCGTCACCAGCCCGCTCGCCGAGCAGGCGAGGTTGGTGCTCCACCATGCGCCGGCCATGCCGTTCGTCTGCCAGTAGAGCGTGGCGGAGGCCGAGGGCGTCGCCAGCGCCGCGCCGCCGGCCGCAAGCTGCACGGAGAGGTCCAGCGTCTCGCCGGCGAACGATTCCAGGGCGATCGGCTTTATGGCCGCGCCCACGTCAACGGTCCGCACCACGGGCACGCCGCCATGCGCCGCAAGGGCCATCAGCGCCGCCGAAATCATTGTCTTTGCAGTTTTCATCTATCTCCTTTCTTTACCATCCCGGAAGCTTGGTCCAGGGGTCGATCTCAAGAATGCAGATCACGCCGACGATCGAGCCGTTGTAATATGCACGGCCGTAGAATCCCGGTCCAGACCCCACGCCCGGCATTCCGCCCACTGTGGACATTGCGGCGTCTATTACAGACTCAGCGTCTACGGTCAACGAAAACTTCATCTGCCCGTCCGCCTGGCCTTCCAGGGTCGCCGCGCCAAGACGTTTCACGCACAGGCTGTGCAGTTCTTCGGGGTCGGAATCATTAGGATATATGTTTGCATCGCAGCTCACAGCCGCATACGCCGTCAGGCTCTTGATGCGGTTGTGGCCGCCCGCGAGCACGTTGGTCGCGCTGCCGAAAAGGGTCTCATACTTCACGGGTCCCAGCGGGACATTGACGCTCATTCTGCCTTCCACTTTTTCGTCGTCTAATAAAGACCATTTGCGCTGGTTCACAGTCTTGTTCCCGAACAGGACGCCGCCCCGGTAGTTGGTGTGGACCGTAGTTACGGGGTCTGGTCCGTAATAGTCGCCCCAGTCCACGATTTTCCGGTAGATCCTGTTGGTGGTGGAAAAGCTCAGGAATCCGGCGGAGAGTCGCTTCATCTGGCGCAGCACCTTGTACCACTGGAGAATCGTGGCCGCCCGGAAAGGGCCGCCCATGTTTCTGGGCGTTTGCGCATTGTTTGCCACCACGTACCCGGCCGGATATGCAGGATGCACGACCCTGTTGGACTTGAACACCAGATCCAGCCATGTGAGCTGCACGACGTTCGTAAGCTCAGTCCGCTCCTCGTGCGGCAGCGTTTCTGTCCATCTGTTGGTGTGCACGCTCGTCGTGCCGTTCGTCATCGCCATCGTGATGTACGACTCGTTCGTCCTTGTGTTTCCGTGCTTGATCCACTGGTCGTCGATCCAGTAGCTGGGCCAGTTCGTCGTCACCACGGTCGTCACGTTCGTCACGTACGGGAAGCTCTGGACGCTTATGTAGTTCATGTCGGCTGCGTAGTCGTCGTCGTCGAGCGACAGCCACAAGTCCATCGAGCTTGCGGCTGGAGGTTCGGGAAGCCTCCTGCCGTCGATCCTCGGCAGCAGCTCGGCCAGCTCGTTCGTAGTGCTGCGGTACCGCGCCACGATGTTGGTGACGAGCGCGCCGCTTTCGAGGAATACAGCCGTCGTCCACTTGGCGTAGCCGTTCGTCTCCGACATCGGCCAGCGTCCGAACTCCGGGATGTCCAGACGCCGCGTGGAGCGCCAGCCGTAGGGCATCGCATTGCGTTCGGCATACGCCTCCTTTATCCAGGACACGTCTTCGCTGCGCATGACTCCGTAGGCCGGAGGGTCGCCCATCACCTTGCCCTTTATCTGGCCCGGGCGGTCAGGCCAGGTAAAGAAATAATTGGTGGCGGAGTTCTGCGGCACTGTAGCCCCGCCCGCCGCCAGCGCGGCTGCGGCCGCCAGGAGGGCCGCTATGTCCCTCGCCATCATCATCTGTAAACCTGCACGTTGGCAAGCGCCGAAAGCCTGTAGTCAGCCTCGACGCATCCGTTTCTGATATGGTAAATATCCAGCCATGTGATGAAATCGTCGTCTCCTGTGGGGTTGGGGTCCACAAGCGCCTCCACCGTGTTCGCGCCGCTGCCGGGGTTGGCATTCACCTTAACGAACACCTTGTGCACGCTGGCGTCGGCCACGGCTGCGGAAACGTCCTTCATCGTGTCGCCCTCCACGGCCATCCCGGCCACGGACAGGTTGTTGCGGATGGTGTACAGCTTGTCGAGCTGAAGCGCGCCGTTTGAGGTGGAGAAGTACCACACGAGATCGAAGTTCGCGCCTGCGCCGGACGACGCCGTTCCCGGAGCCTGCACGCTGATGGGCGCGGTCACGAACCGCTTGACGCTGCGGCCCGGCTCGCCCTGTCCGCCGGAAGGCTGCGTGATCGTAACCTCGGCCACGACCTGCGAGAACGTGTCGCCACGCTCGTCGGCATACCAGTCCGCCGCCGATATGCTGCCCCGTATCGCCGGGCGGGCGGACACGTAGAAGAGGCGGCGCGGGTCGGCGTCCAGCGCGTCCACTCCCGTCACCTTGGCCGAGGTCTTGGCGTGCACGATTATCATCCATTGCTTGAAGCTTGTGGCGTCAGCGCCGGAGCCTGTCGTCTCCACCGTCCCCGCCGTTTCGTCGAGGGCCAGCAGGTACCAGCCGTCCTCGCCGCCGTGGGATTCCGTGTCGCTTGCCGTGGCGTTGATGGGCGTGCACGTGGCGCCCACGGCCAGGCAGCCCGTGGGAAGATAGATCTCCCACTGCGGATGCCCCGTGCTCTGGCCCTGGGCGTTCACGGGGTCGTGATACCGCACGGCGAACGGCTGGAGGCCGGACGCCACGGCCTTGTAGCCCGTCGCGGTGGAGTGGATCACCGCGCCGTTGGCGGTGTAGGAGATTCGCGTCCCGTTCCCCGCCAGCGGCAGGCACATCCGGCACGCCGCGATGAAGCGGCTCATCCACGCGGCCGAGATCGGCGCGCCGGGCGTCGGAGCTGGAGGGAAGGGATTCACGTCAGTCTTAGGCCTCCGAGGGGGTGCTGTCGTCTTCCGCCGCCGGATAGAGATCCTCGTTCACGCTGTCGAAGCCGCTCCATTGGAGCTGGCGCGTGAAGGTGCTGTCGTTGTTGCCTGTCAGCCGGTCGCCCGTGTTCACCCATGTCTTCTCTGGAAGTATGGCCGGAATGCCTGCGCCTTCGGTGCAACCGCTCGGCATGAACGGGTCTTGCTGCTTGCCGAGATTCGCGCCATCGTCCGGCGCACCTTCAGGCATAATGTGATAGCTGAATGTGAGCGTTATGACCGGCACGTACTCCGTGAAGCTTTCGATGCCCTGAAAGATCATCTTGGCCAGCTTCTCCGTGTTGCCCGTCATTGCGGTGGAGCCGTCGTACTTGAAGTCCTTATACGCTTCGTAGTTCGTCTCCTTCTGCGCCTCCCACTGCTGTATCTGGCCCAAGTCCGGCGCATTTTCCTCGTCGGCCGCCTTCCATGTCTTGATGGGCTTGGATACCGCAGTCATTTCCATCCCGGCATTGGCGAGGTTGAAAAGCGCCATGTACGTTATCTGGCAGATGCCGATGTTGCCAGGCAGGCGCCGGATATTGGAGCCTGCGCAAAACACGTACGGTTCGACATCGACACCTATGGGCCATGCGTCTTCGATGTCTGTGTTGGAGTCTTGATGCCCCGGCGTATGGTCCTTGGCCTTAGCGAGGCAGTCTTCGTACGGCCCCTCCCATGTCTCGACGCATACCACCCGGTCGTATTCCACCGAGACCTGCCGCGATACGGTCAGGTGTGCGTTGTTCTGCGGCGTATATTCCGTTTGTGCCATATCGTCTCTCCTTTGTGGTTTAGTGTGTCCAGATTGCGTTCGGGCGGCGGCCCTTGATCGTGGTGACGGGCTTGTCGGGCGCGGCGGCGATTTCTTCGAGCATCCAGCTCGGATAGCCGTTCGCGGCGGCGTCGCGAGTCGCCGGGTTGTTCATCCAGCGCGAGTATTCCTGGGGCGAAAACCCCTTCATCGAGATGTTGCGCATCGAGTCCGCGATCTGCTTCAGCACCTCAAGCTGCGCCTCGTTCACGGACGCTATGCGCTCGTTCACGTCGCCGGGGTTGACCGTCGCGCCGACATACAGCCCGCGCTTCGAGAACGCATCCGTGAAGTCGCTCGCCGCCGCGAACCCCAGCGGATCCGTAAGCCCCGCCTTGAACTTCATGGCCTCAAGCTGCTGAAGGCGCGTCGCAAGGTCTCCGCGCTCCTGCACGGCCGCGAGAAAAGCCGGCCCGCTTTGGTCTGCGCGCTCGTCTATCATGCTCTTTAGACGCGCGGTGACGTCTTCGAGCATCTTGCGCAGCGTGTCAGCCTCCTTGCCTATCATCTCCACGCGCGCCTCGCGTCCGGGCGCGGAATCGAAAAGCCTGCCCTCGGCCGTCATGTACTTCATCGCCGCAAGGCTGCGCTCGCGGCCCCGATCCTCCATGTCCAGGGACAGCTTCTGGCGGCTGCGCACGTAAGCCTTGTCGCGCTCGTCCATCTCTGCGCCGAAATAGCCCGCGACTCCGCCGGCGAGCGCTCCTATGCCACCGCCTATCACCGATCCCCACGGCCCGAAAGCCATGCCGGCCATCGTGCCCATCGTGCCGTACTGCAACGCCTTCCCGGTGATGCTCTGGGCCATCGCAAGTTGCGGGCTTTCCCGCCCCGGCGTCTGCATGGCGCGGAAAATGAGCCCAGTCGCCTCGTGCAGCATGTAGCCTGCGACAATCTTCCCTATCTGCTTTCCTGCGGCCTTGCCGAATGTCTCGCCATCGTCGCCCGGATGCGGAGGGTTTACGACGCCTCCTCCACCGCCGCCGCCGCCGCCAGGACCACGCCCAAGGCCCGCAATGAAATCAGCAAGCTTCTTGTAGTCGGCCTCAAGATAGCCGACCTCGCGGCGCGCTTCGGCGGTGTCCGCAGAGACGACGAATCCCACATCATACTTATCCACCGAAGACCGCCTTTCCCACCGCGTCCTCAATGAGCGTGCGCGACGTCGTGCCCGGCCGCTGCACGTGGCAGCGGTACATCAGCATGATCTGGACTGCGGGCACGGACATGATCTCCCTCAGGCTCCAGCCGTACCATCCGGCGACGGCTTCGACGGTCTCTGCAATCCATCCGTTGCCGCGCCGGTCGCCGTTTTTTTTTCGCCGTCGGTCGCTTTCGGCATCATCTCATAGAGCGCGGCTATGGCGTCCAGAGCGGCGCGCAGATGCTCGCGGAACTCGGCTGGCGGCATGGCGCCGTACTTCTCAAGCGCCAGCTCCATGCGCCGATCGAAGTCGCGGTACGCCTCGGCTGCGGGCGTCTCCGCGAGCCACACGCCCGTGAAGCTGTCCAATTGGTTTGTGTACACGCCGCGAAGAAGCGGGCTTTCCGCCTTCTCCAGCATCGCATACTGGCCGAGCGTGAGCGGGTGCGGGTCGAGAAGCGCCGCGACCGCCGGCTCCGGGTTCTTCGCGGCAGCTTTGTCCGCGATCTTTGCCATTTCCTCCGGGGTCATGTCGGCTCCTAATTGGCTATCGTCGCCTGCGTGCAGTTCTCGTACGCCTCGGCCGTGATCTGGATGCGGCGGTAGCTGTTGTTGTCTTCGAGCAGCCGGGCCGTCTTGAGGTACATGGTCTGGCCATTGACGTTGACCGTCGTGCCTTTCCCCGGGATGTCCGTGATGGCCGCCACCTCCACCGTGAAGGTCGCCGTCCGCTGTGTGTCGTACAGGGTCTGCTTGACGACCTGCCCGATCTCGTTGTGCTCCGGAGCCATGATGTACTCCGCGCCGTCCTCGATGCTGGTGATGATACCGATCACGCCCGTGGCGCTGCCGGTGACGCCCCAGCTTGCTATGCCTTGTTTTGTTACTGCCATGTTCTTTGTCCTTTCGTTAGTCGAATTGGATTGTCGTCGAAAATTTCGCCGTAGCCTCCAGCACGCCGTCGCCCGGCGTGGAGTGCGAGACGTCCACCGCGTGCGCCCAGTCGCCGTCCAGCGCGTCCACCGCCAGGAACGCGACGTCCAAGGCGGTGAGGAAGTCCGCCTTCTCGCGGTTCACGGGGACGTTCTCGGTGCAAACGACCGAGAACTCCACGTCGGCGGTCTTGGGCTGCGTGCGTCGGAACGCCACGCGGTCCACGCACACTACCGCAGCCACGTTGTCGATCGCGTCAAGGCTCTTTTCTATCGCCTCCGCGAGCGAAGCGGAGTTTTGGCCGATTAGCGTGCAGCGCGAAGAATCGGCCAGTTCAGGGCTTTTGGAAAGCCTCTGCAAGGATTCTGAAATGATGTATTCGTGGGGTTGCAAGGGAATAATGCTCCTGTGGGTTAGTTGCCGTTAAGTGAATTGATGTAGCTCTGCGCGCCGCGCTGGACAGCCGCGCCGATCTGCGCGTCCGACGGCAGCAGCGTCCTGTCCTGGGGAACGCGCACGTGTTTCAGGAGCGCATACAGCCCGCGCACTTCGCCGTTGTATGAGCCGAAAAGTACGCGCCTCGCTCGCCCCTTGCCTCGGAAGATGCGCCAGCCCTCTGCGCGAAGCTCGCCCACGCGCTTGCCGTACGCGATGGAATTGACCGGCACCGTCAGCGCGCCCGCCGCGCGCGGCGCGATCTCCAGTGTCTTGAACGCGCGGGTTATGCCGGGTATCGGAACGACCACCGTGGCCTCGCCGGCGCCGGTCTGGATGTAGACGGCCGCCGCGCCCTTGCGGAAGTGCTGAGTGGCCTGCGCGGCGGTCTGCGAGCGCGCGTCCAGCCAGTCCCTTGTCTTGTGGCGGCGCAACGCCAGCAGGTGACGGCGCACGACCGGCGCGAGCGCGGACGCGCCGGCCTCGGCGAACTTCGTGGGGTCGATCTTCTCGCGCAGCCTGTCAAGGCCGTGCGTGTCGACGCGCCCTATGCGGATCTTGACGTTCACGGCACGTCCACCCCCACGGCGATCTTGAAGCCGTAGCGATGCTCGGCGTCGTCAACCTCCTCGCGCGTGGGCGAAAGGTCCGGGCGCTGCGGCACGGCCACCTTTTCGCCGGGCGAGACAAGGCCGAGTTCGATGCACTCGTCGCGGTCCACCTCCATCCACGCAAGGCCGCTGCCGAAGGCGAACGGCGGGAAGGGGTTGCCCAACGTGTCGCGGAAGCCGCCCGCGCCGTTGCCGAGCGCCTGCCAGATGGGAGACGCCTTGAGCGCGATCATCCGCTCGCCGCGCAGCGCGCCCTGCCAGCCGACGGAATTGCCGGCGGCGGCCCACCGGCGCGGCCAGTCCTGGCGCGGGATCGCCTTGCCCACAAAACGCATCAGCTCCCATGCCGGCGTCGCCGCAACGGTGGCGTCCGTCTGCGCGGCGACGTTCGCGGCGCTCGTCGCCATCTGCCGCTGCGTGTCCACTATGAGGTCCAGCCGCCTGCGGCTTGCGGGGTTGGCGAGCCCGCCGTCGTCCCTCGGGCTGTGGCCCAGCTGCCCAAGCATGTCCAGGAGACGCGCGCGGGCGGTCGCCTGGTCCATGCGGCCAGCGGCCACCTCCGCGCACACGTCGCGGAGCCGGGCGAGGTACGGGACGTATGCCATCTTAGCCGAAACCATGCTGCGCCGCAGAATCTCTGCGGGGAACGCCTCGCGCAGCTCCGCCGAGCCGAGGTCGGTGGGCAGCAGCTCCTTCAGGCGCACAATCTGTTCGGCGAGGGTCATGGTGGTAGTTGGTAGGTTTTTCAACGCAGAGGCGCAAAGATCGCAAAGGCGCGGAGTTTTTTTTGGGGTCTGGGGCAAAGCCCCAGATTCAGACACTCTCTGCTTCTCTGCGCCTCTGCGTTAAAAACTGCCCTAAAGCTCCTTCAGGATGTCCGGTGCGTTCGTCGTGCAGTCAACCGTCACTTCGTGCGTGGGCGTCTCGCCTTCGCCGGGAAGGTAGCAGTAGCCTTCGCGGATCACGACCTTGTCGCCCTTGTGGAGCGGCTGGCCGGATTTGATTTCTTTCAGTTCGATGTCCATTCTCTAATGCCTTTCGATAAAGCGGTCAATAACCCGCGAGGCCGTGGGCCGTTACGCGGTTCGGGGCCACGCCAACCAGCTGCGCCGCAGGGCCGCCCGTCACCTCCGTGTCCTCCTCGCCGTACGATTCCGGGGTAAGCTCGCCTTTGGCAACCTTCTCCAGGTACCGCTCGGCGGCTTCGCGCTTCTTGCGCCGGTCCTCGTTGACCGTCTTGTCGAGGCGCGTCAGGACATCATACAGCGCGTGGTCCATCGCGTAGGACAGGCACCCGCCGGGGATCGAATGAGCCTCGGGCGAAAGCCGCACGCGCCCGTTCGTGCGCAGCGCGTCGCGGAAGACGTCCGCAGTCATCTGGAGGATGCGCAGCACGGGTTCTCCCTGGAAGTCGGCGGAGGCGCGGAACGCCTCCGCCTCCTTCCGGGAGAGCTTCGCGATCAGGTCGTCGGTTGTGGGTGCCGCCCATGCCATGGCTGAGGTCCCTTAGGCCAGCCCGTTCGTCACTGTGAGCTTCTGGACGCCCAGCGAGCTCGTGAGGATGATGTTGGACTTGTGCGAGACGGTGATCCACTTGAGGTGGCTGGACTTGTCCTGCACCCACACGGCCCACTCGTCGCCGCCGAACTCGGGCGACCAGAACCGCTTGATGTTGGACGGATCCTCTGGCGTCGCACCCTGGGAGGCGTTGAACGCCAGCACCGTGTTCGCCGGGACGAGCGGCGACTTGCCGCTCGCGCCCTGGTAGCGCAGGCGCGAGACCTCCACGCGGTCGATGCCCAGCCAGTCCGCCAGCTGCTCCGGGGTCATGCCGTAGCCCTGGAACCCGCCGGCCGTGTTGACGGACGCGAGCGCGTTGAGGCGAATCTGCCACGCCTGGCCGCCGATGAGCACGCGGTTGGGGTCCATGCCGGAGGCGTTGCCGCCTGCGAGGACCATGCCGTTGAGGTCCATGTCCGGATTGGTGCCGTTCTGGCCGCCCCACGTCACCGCCGTGTTGGTGGCGGACGCGTTGAGGAGCGCGGCCGCGCGGATGACCTCGGCGCGCAGGAGCATCTCCATCAGCCACGCCACCTTCTGGTTGACGAGCTGCGGGTTCTCCTGCTCGTCGTCCTTGTCGATGATCGTTGTAAGGCCCTTGGAAAGCGTGCGTCCGTTCTGGATGGTGCCGATGGCCTCCACCAGGGCAAACTCGCCATAGAGGGCGCGGATGTCCTTGTCGTTCTCGGCGGCGGCGAACGCCTTGGCGTTGTTCGCCACGCGGTACTCGAACCGGCGGGTCGTCCTCACCGGCGGCGCGATGAAGTCCAGGAGATCCCGGATCCACCGCTGCTGGTCGCCCCAGCCCACGGCGTAGTCCGTGAGGGGCTGGCTGAAGAACGTGTCCGCGAACACGTCCTCGTTGGCCAGGGCCACCTGCCCCGGCTGGATGGCCGCGCCGGCGGGCATGATGCCCATCGGGCGCAGGTCGTATGCTGCTGTCTTGCTCATTTTCGTTTTGCTCCTTTTTTAGTCGTTAGTTGGATGCCGCCACAGCGACTGGCAGGCAGTGGGCCACCTCGATGAGCTGGCCGGAGGCCGTGGCCGCGTCGAGCGCGACGCCGATCACGTTGCCGCCCGAGGCGGCGACGATCGCCACGCCTGCGGGCGTGATGGATGCGCCCCGCGCCACGGCGCCCGTGGCGAGCACCTCCACCGTGCCGGTGTAGCTGCCCAGGATCGCGACTGGCACGAGGCCGCCGGACTCGGCAGGTTCGATGGCTACGCCGATCGCGGCGTCCGTCGCCGCCGTGCAGGGCGTCACCGTGGGCATTCCGGACGTTGTCGCGGAGCCCGTGAATTTCACCGGCTGGCCCTTGGCGATCGCCGCCGCGGCCGTGTAGGTGATGTTTCCGTTTGGATGTATTCCGTTCATTTTCTTGCCTTTCCTTTTTGGCTTACTTGAAAAGCTCCGGGCTGCGGCGCACGGCGCGCTGCCACGCGGTGTCGTAGTCCACCTTCTCGCTGGACATGATCTCGTTGACGAGAGCCTTGCGCTTCTCGCTGTCGGTCTTCTCACCACACTCGTTGACGAGGCCCTTGGCCTTGTCGGTCGTGCTGGGCGCCTTCTCGTTGGCGAGGGCCGTGTAGGCGGCGTCGCCTTCGTTGACAAGGCGCGTCTTCCACGTCTCGCGCGCGGTCTCGCCGATGCGATGCTCGCGCACGGCGCAGTCCAGCGCCATGTCCGCGCGGGCGGCCTTCTCGTTGGCGAGCGCCGTCTTCGTGGCGTCGTGCGCCTTCTTTTCGTTGTCGAGCTCGACTTCGAGCTTCTCCTTGTCGCCCTTGGCCGCCTTGGCGTCGTCTTCCGACGCTTCAGCGCGGGCGCGTTCTGCGGCCAGGTCGTCGATGGCCTGGGCGCCGGCCTTCAGCGCGGTGCGCACGTCGTCCTCCGACGCGTCCTCCGGCAGGCCATAGATCTGTATGATCTCTTTGATGTCCATTTGTTTTTCCTTTTTTTTAGTCGCCCACGCGGGCGGTTGTGAAATCACTCGTACTGGTGCGTCTTGGGGTTGTACTTGAAGCCAAGTGTGATCGCTGCAATGTGGGCTCCTCGGCGCGCGTTGTACTTTTCTTGCGCCGCTTTTCTGTTTGTACGATAGTTCTCCCAGCCCATCTTCCGTATGTTTCTGCCGTACGAAAGTTGGTCGTTGACATAGCGCAGCGCGTCAGACCTGCCGCCCAGCTCTAGATGAGCCTGCGCGACGCTTACAGAGTGGGAGACACGCCTCTGCATGTCGGGATTGTCAATGAAACCTTTTTTCCTGGAAAACATGCCGTCTGGGTCTCTCAGTATTTTCCTCTTGGCGCTTCCGGAATCCGATCCCCCCCCGCCGCCGACGGACGTAAACTTCCCGTCGTCGGCGCGCGGGTGCTTGGATTCGTCGAAGTTCGCCTCGTTCGCGAGGCGGTCGCGCTTCGCCGCCAGTTCGACGATCCGAGGCGGGAGCGAGTAGCGTGTTTTCATGGTCGTGTCCCTTTCGTTCGCAAGGCGAAATTCTGGAATGTTCGGGTTGTTTACGAGGCCGATCGAGGCGATCTTCCCCACGATGTACGTGCTGCCGTCGCGCTCGTTGGCGAGCCAGTACGGTGAAAACCAGCGGAAGCCCTTGCCCGGGTCTCGGTCCCATTCGACCGTGAGGGCCAGGCCGGACACAGCCCGGCCATCAGGACTCTCGTTGGCGAGTTCGATCTTCGTAACCCAGCCGAGGGCGCCCTTGTCGGGGTACTTGGCGGCAAGCTCCGGAACATCGGGGTGCCCCTGGTAAACGGGGATGCCCGGCTCGCCCTTGGCGACGCGGGCATTAAGCTCGTTCGCTATCGCCTCGCCGTGCGCGCGGTCGAGCCGCTGGCGCGTCCGGCCGTCGTAGTCCCATTCGCCGAACGGAATGAAAATCGGCTTGCCGCTTTCCGCCAACGGGTGCGCCGTGTTGTAGAGCATCAGGTTTTTCATGTCTGGGGTTCCTTTGCAAGTCGCTTCGCTGCCATTTCGCAGTATTTCTCCTCAAGTTCGATGAGTACGGCCTTTCGGCCTGTGCGCATTGCCGCAACTCCAGCCGTTCCGGCACCGGCAAACGGGTCAAGGATTGTCGATCCTTCAGGAGTATGAAGGCGGATGAAATGCGCAAACAGTTCAACGGGTTTGGGCGTTGGATGGTCGTCTTTCTGCGGGATGATTTTTCTGATGCCGTAGTCGCCAGGACGGATGATGTTTTCGATGGTGTGGCTGGTAGAATACCACGGAGCTTTCTTCAGCCCCTTCCGATAGCCTACGAGGATGCACTCGGTCGAGCGGCGATAGTGCCACCCCATTCCCATCTTGCCTTTGTCCCAAATTACCTGCTGGGCAAAATCGAAGTAGCGGTCAAGAATGAGCGACCAACGCGCAAACTGCGGATCGGGGCCGCCGCCGCCGCCGCAGCAGCAGCAGCAGCAGAGCCTCGCCGCCTCTTGGCAGAACCGCTCGAAATTGTCAGTCGCTTCAGGTCCGTCTGACGGAATCGGACGAGGCTTTGATTCTTTCGCTTTGTCTTTTAGGCCCAAAGCGGCCTCCCATCGCGCAATGAGATCGTTGTTGTTATTGTTGTGCCCATACGGCGGATCCGTAATGGCGGCGGAAAAAATCCCTGCTTCGAGCGTTGGCATGACCTCGAAGCAGTCGCCGTGGTAGAGCGCCACGGAATCATTCTGGTAGTACGGCTTTTTCACGCTTGCGCCCCCTCCTCGCCTCCGCCTCTCCGCGCCTCCGCGTGAGACTTCTCCCACGCCTCGGCGAAGGCCCTGGCCATCTCGTCTGCGATGACCGCGCCCATGGCCGGATCCTCCGGCATGAGCGACTGTATGTTTGCCGCCAGGGTCGCCGCGAAGCTGGCCGCCTCCTGCGTCTTCCCGGCGTCCACCAGGGCCAGCAGCTTCCGCACCTCGGCGGCGGCCTTGGAGGTGTCGCGCGAGAAGGCCCTTAGAACGCCCTCAGACGCGTCCGAGCTGGACCCCTCTCCTTGTGCGTCCAAATCTATCCGCGCGTTTTGCAACGCGTTTTTAGGCGGTTTGCAAGAGGGTAGGGGGCGCCGTTCGTTCGGAAGGCGGCCAAAGGGGGTGTCAAACCCCGTTCCAACCCCGTTTTGGGGGGTCTGAAGCACCGCTGCGTCCTCCGGATCGTCGGGGTCGGCCTCGGTGCGCCCGTAACGCTGGAGCATGTCGCGCTTTGAGAGCTTGACGCCGCAGCTCATGAGGTGCGTGTCTTTCTTGATCTCGCCGTCGATGTTCGGCTTGCTGACCGGCTCAATCCAGATGTAGGCCAGCGGCGTGTCGTCGCCGGTCATGTAGCGGATGACGTAGCGGTCCACCTGCTCGTGGAGCGATTCGGAGAGCGCCGCGCAGTCGTCGATCTCCAGCATGTCGGATTCCTCGCCCTGCAGCGACGCGCCCAGGCCTTCGCCCTTGGAAATTGTGGAGAGGTCGGCTCCGCGATAGAGCGCCGCGATGGCGCGGTCCATGCGCTCGACGAGGCGCGGCATGGGCGGCTCGCCGCTGCCGTTGAGCGAAACGGTTGTTATCTCGGTATTGCGATCGGTGATGCCGAGCCACTCGCGGCCCCAGGCGCGCAGCATCTCCACGAGCCGTACCCAGGCGTCCGTACCGTACGCAGCGTCGGTCTTGGCGAGCAGTCCGGGGATCGCCGCGCGCTCGCTGAAGAGCATCCAGTCCTGGAGCGAGAGACGCTTCGCGCAGCAGGCGAGCGCCACGGCCGGGCCGATCGCGTCGCCGGTGTGCACCAGCCACTCGCCGTCCGCCATCGGCACTCCGTAGTAGTCCGTCGAAAGCTGCTTGAAGCGCAGCTCGCCGGTCAGGTTCTCGAAGTGCCACATGGGGATGTGGATGAATTTCGCCGTGATCGCGCGCGGGTTGGAGGTGTCCCATACGATGTTGTGACAGCTCCATCCGATGGACTGAGCGGACATCATCTGCTTCTTGAGGAGCCGGATGCCGCCTTTCTGGGCGCGGTTGAACGCGCTGGTGCAGCGGATGCCGCTCCAGAACTTCGTCAGGATGTCGCGGTGCAGCTGAGCGCGCGGATCCTTCTCGCTGCCTTCTTCGACGAGGATGGTGTGTTCGCAGCGGGCGACGGAGGCGTCGCGCTTCTTTACGCCGATCTTGGCGGTGTCGTCGTGCATCTCGTAGGCATCGACGAGCCTGGCGAGCTCGGCGATGTTGCCGGCGTCCCATCCGGCCACGGCGGCGACAAGCCGGTCGGGGTTCGCGCCCCAGAGCGGGTTGCCCTTCATCAGCTGCTCCATCGCGACCGTCGCGCGCGGAAGCGCGGCGGAGCGCCGGAACCATGGAATGTGCCTGAAGATGCCTAACATCAGTGCCTCCCTCTGTAGTAGTGTCCGCGCTCGGAGATGCCGTCCATCCCCGGCGCCCACGCGGCGGGGGTTGAATTGTTTCCAAACGCAGCGCGCCAGCCGAGGGCGAGGCCCCAGAAGTGGTCGGCGTGGCCGGTCTCCGTTGACTCCGCAGCGATGGACACGCGCCCGCGCCCGTCCGTGATCTTGTGCGGCTTGCGCAAGTCGTCCTCCATGATCGCGTCGCAGTAGTACGTGATGCGGTGGTCGTCGTGCGCGCCGGCAAGTTCGGTAGCCATGATCTCCGTAACGCGCGCCGTCGGCGACTTTCGCCCCTCGGCCTGGATGCGC
>Ga0310691_10003488_pt1 | contig 18819 bp, 18 predicted proteins | sample 176DNAGHGlowgp2_FD_203887 | JGI IMG/M metagenome (GOLD analysis project Ga0310691, IMG submission 203887) | Sheep rumen microbial communities from Palmerston North, Manawatu-Wanganui, New Zealand - 1766 DNA GHGlow gp2 (v2) (version 2) | ecosystem: Host-associated > Mammals > Digestive system >...
AAAGGCACCTACCAGCCTCGCTACTGGAGCGACAGCGAGAACTCCGAAGAAATCGGCAAGGTGTACGGCTTCGCAGGAGCGACCAAGGAGGTGGACGAACAAATTGTCGTGGCCGGCGACTTCGTGAGAGTGAAGAGCGGCGCGAAGATACGCCCCACGTCGTGCTACCTGATGTGGACGGGCTACGAGCCCGACTATGCCCCCGCCCGTGGACTGACCCGCGGCGCAGCGGCTGACGAGGACGTGCCGCAGCGCATCACCGTGAAACTGGTAGGAGCCAACGGTGAAACTACCAACATCGGTGAGATAGACACCAAAACCGGAGAAGTCTCGTTCGACGGCTGGTACACGATGGACGGTGTGAAACTTAGTGGCAAGCCCAGCAGCAAGGGAATGTATATCAATAATGGTAAGAAGGTAATTATAAAGTAAGGGAGGACACACAATGAAAAAGAAAGCATACGAGAAACCTTCAATGAGAGTAGTTGAGCTGCAACATAGGACATGCCTGCTTCAGGCTAGTGGAACGCCGCCCAACGAAATACCCGACTATGATGACTGGCTGGAATAAATACTATAGGATATGACAGATAGTCCATATATGTCCATATTCGCAGTGATGTGGGTCTCTGCCGCCGTCATCCTTATCCTCTGGTTCTTCTGGCGAGACCGGAAGGAACAGAAACAACTTGAGCAGAGGTGGCAGGAACGGGAAGAACGCAAGCGTGAAGCAGAGCGACAACGTCAACAGCACCTGAAGGAGCGGCATGCCCTTATCCTGCGTACCCGTGAACAGCGTTATCAACTGGAGGAGCGTGCCCTCGTTCTACTTGACAAGCTGCAAAAAGAAGGACGACTCTGCATTAGTGATGACGAGTATGGACTCCTTTCGGATGCCGTCTGCGTGGAGTACGAGAATCTGGGAGTGGATATTATGTACCATGAGAACCTGTATCGCGGTCTTTCGGAAGAAGCCGACGAGGCCATCCAGGAGATTGACGATGAAGAAATTATGAGGGCTGAACGCATGGGAGAAAAAGGCATGTGGAGCCAGGAAGGGTCATTGAACATCAGAAATCTGTGAATCAACGAATCTGCTCCTGCAATTATGTTACCGCAGGTATGATATACTTTTGGGCTGCTCAAACCTCCAGTTTGGGCTGCTCAAACCTCCAGTTTGGGCTGCTCAAACCTCCAGTTTGGGCTGCCCAAAGTCAGGGTTTGGGCTGCCCAAAGTCATGCCTTTGCCGCCGATTGCCGCGCTGAGGGGGCGGCAAAATGGGTAGTAGGGTGTGGGGGGTGGGAGGAGATTCTATGGCGAATGAAAAAAAAATACCTAATTCGCCGGGAAAAAAATTTTTATTCCAAGGGATTTAGGTATTTTTTTTTAATAATATAAAGGAATCTCCTCCACCCCACCCACCCCGAGCGACGTTTTAGAACACATCGGGCCCAAACTGCTGGGCATCGGTGCGGTTCTCACGGTCGTGTTCGTCGGGGTCTATCTTGACCACGAGATACTTTTTATTGCCGCGAACCATCTTGCTGTCAAAATTGAGGTGCTTCATGGCCTTTCCTATCTGGCTGGCGTTATACTCGCGGATGTACAGGGAGTGTCAGTCCTTCAGTAAAGCCAGGATGTCCTGAATGCCGTCAATGTGGGTGAGCGACAAACTAAAAAACAAAAAAATGTAGAAAAAGGCTGTTTTCTCCTTTTTTATTACTACCTTTGCAACCAATTGCCTATAGAAGGCCAAAAACAGTAATATTATTTCATCGAGACCACATGGACCATATAAGAAATTTTTGCATCATCGCACATATAGACCACGGAAAGTCGACGCTGGCAGACCGCCTGCTGGAGTACACCAAGACCATACAGGTGACGGAGGGACAGATGCTGGACGACATGGACCTGGAGCGCGAGCGAGGCATCACCATCAAGAGCCATGCCATACAGATGGAATACAACTATAAGGGCGAGAAATACGTGCTGAACCTCATAGACACTCCAGGACATGTGGATTTCTCGTACGAGGTAAGCCGCTCGATAGCCGCCTGCGAGGGCGCACTACTGGTGGTCGATGCCACCCAGGGCGTGCAGGCGCAGACCATTTCGAACCTCTATCTGGCCATTGACAACGACCTGGAGATTATTCCCGTCATCAACAAGATAGACATGCCTTCGGCCATGCCTAACGAGGTGGAGGACGAAATCGTTGACCTAATAGGCTGCGATCCAGAGGACATCATACGTGCCTCGGGCAAGACCGGAGAGGGTGTGGAACAGATACTCAATGCCGTCGTGGAGCGCATACCACACCCCAAGGGCGACGAGTCGGCACCCTTGCAGGCACTCATCTTCGACTCGGTGTTCAACTCGTTTAGAGGTATCATAGCCTACTTTAAGATAGTGAACGGCACCATATGCCAGGGCGAAAAGGTGAAGTTCTACAACACGGGCATGGAATACGAAGCCGACGAGGTGGGCGTGCTCAAGATGGACCTGGTACCGAGAAAAGAACTCAAGACGGGCGACGTGGGATACATCATAAGCGGCATCAAAGACTCGAAGGAGGTGAAGGTGGGCGACACCATTACGCACGTGGCACGACCCTGCCAGAAGGCCATCGAGGGATTCCAGGAGGTCAAGCCCATGGTGTTTGCTGGTGTGTACCCCATTGACCCCACAGACTATGAGAACCTGCGTGCCTCGCTGGAGAAGCTGCAACTCAACGACGCCTCGCTGACCTTCGTGCCAGAGACCTCCGTGGCCCTGGGCTTCGGATTCCGTTGCGGATTTCTCGGCCTGCTGCACATGGAGATAGTGCAGGAGCGGCTGGACCGTGAGTTCGCCATGGATGTCATCACTACCGTGCCTAACGTCACCTATATGTGCTACACCAAACAGCACGAACAGAAAGAAGTACACAACCCGTCAGGACTGCCTGACCAGACGATGATAGACCACATAGAGGAGCCCTACATCAAGGCGTCTATCATTACCGTTGCTGACTACATAGGACCCATCATGACCCTCTGCCTGGACAAGCGCGGCGAGCTCATCGACCAGCAGTACGTCTCAGGCGGACGCGTGGAGCTGCGCTTTATGCTGCCCCTGGGCGAGATAGTCATCGACTTCTACGACAAGCTCAAGAGCATATCCAAGGGCTATGCTTCGTTTGACTATCACATCGACTCTTTCCGTCCCTCCAAGCTCGTCAAGCTTGACATACTGCTCAACGGGGAACCCGTGGACGCCCTCTCCACGCTGACCCATCAGGACAATGCCGTCAGCTTTGGACGACGCATGTGTGAGAAACTCAAGGAGCTCATACCACGCCAGCAGTTCGACATTGCCATACAGGCTGCTATCGGTGCCAAGATAATAGCACGCGAGACCGTCAAGCAGGTGCGCAAGGACGTTACGGCCAAGTGCTATGGCGGCGACGTCAGCCGTAAGCGCAAACTGCTGGAGAAACAGAAACGCGGCAAGAAACGCATGAAGCAGATAGGCAATGTGGAAGTGCCGCAGAAAGCCTTCCTGGCGGTGTTGAAGCTCGACTGAGGCACTACCGCCTTGGCCCCTCAAAAACACTAAGACCAAACAAATTTAAAAGAAGACTAAAAATCTACTAAGAAAAATGACAACTATCGGACTGACAACAAGAGACATCGCACGTGAGTTGGCTCGTCGATACAGCACCATGACCCACGACGAGCTGGATGTGCTTGAGAGCATCCTCGTACCCATGAAATACCAAAAAGGAGAAGTCATCCTCAAGGCGGGCGACATCTGCCAAAATATCTACTGGGTGGCCAGAGGACTCGTCAGGCAGTTCTACTATAAAAACGACAAGGAGCTCACCGAGTACATGGCTGCGGAGAACACCATCTTCATGAGCATAGAGAGCCTGTTCAAGGAGCAGCCAAGCCGACAGCAAATACACGCCCTGGAACCCACTATCCTCTTTGCACTGCCAAAGAAGTCGCTTGAGCGCGAGGCCGTCAAGAACGTCAACATACAGATGCTCTACAGAAAAATTCTTGAGGAGTCGCTCATCATCTCGCAGGTGCATGCCGACATGCTACGCTTCGAGTCAGCCCAGGAGCGCTATGCCAAGCTGGTGAAGCGACAGCCACAGCTTGTGCTGCGCGCACCACTGGTCTATATTGCCAGCTACCTGCAGATGACCCCTGAGACTCTCAGTCGCGTGCGCAACTCGGCACTGCTGGGTGAGAAGTGAGTCAGAGCTTGAAACTTGCAGAAAACATATGGGGAAACTCACGACGCAACAGCGCGGTGGGAGACTCCCTGAATAGTCCGAACAGGGCGCTGCCTGAGCCAGACATGGCTGCATAGGTGGCGCCTAAGTCATAAAGATGGGCTTTCACGTGTCCCAGTTCTGGGTGCAGGGCAAACACGCTATCCTCAAAGTCGTTGACAAGCGTCATGCGCCACGTCTCAACGGGCTGCCCGACTATCTCGCGGCAGTTCATTTGAGGGCGATGCGGACGGATGCGCGAAAAGGCCTCACGTGTAGGTACTGGTATGTCGGGACGCACCACCCCTAAGTGCCAGCCACCCAGATCAAGGGCGATAGGCTCAAGCCGCTCGCCAATGCCTTCGGCATAGCATGGCACCGCATGGATGAAAAACGCACAGTCGGCACCTAAGCGTGCTGCATAGCTGACCAGCTGCTCCTGCGTCAGCTGTAGGGCAAACAAATCGTTGAGCAGGCGCAACATATAAGCGGCATCACTGCTACCGCCACCCATGCCAGCCTGCGTGGGGATGCCCTTCCACAGATGGACGTGCAGCCGGGGAAGGGTGGGGAAGTCCTGCTTCAGCAGCTGGTAGGCACGCACTACGAGGTTCGACTGCTCGTCGCCTTCGATGTGGAGGTTGGTCACCTTCAGGTCGCACGCCACGTCAGAGGGAAACCCCTCGTCCATCGTGTGCACCTCCAGGGCATCGGTCAGCGGCACGGGATAGAACACCGTCTCTAAGTTGTGGTAACTGTCGGGGCGCTTCTCTACTACATTCAGCCCAAGATTGAGTTTCGCTATAGGAAATACTGTCATCGCGTAGATTTTTCACTCTTCATTTATCACTTTTCAGTCTTCACTTTTCATCAGGCCGAAGGTCGCGCTTCAGTGTCAGCACTTTGGGTAGCTTGCGCCACTTGCCTTTGTAGGGCACCTTGATGGTGCTACCAGCACCCTGGCGTAGCACATAGGTGGTGTCGTTCTCGCGCGTCAGGGTGGCCGTCAGGTCTTCGCTGCCGAAATCGTTTATCAGCTGCATCTCAGCCTGCTGCTCGCTGACCACCTTGCACGACGTGACCACCCAGCAAAACGAGTTGTGCTGCTTGCCCAGATAGCCTGGCAGTTCGCCGTAGATGTCCTGACCTGGCACACGAATGTTCTGGTCGTAAAGGTTGATGCGTAGGTAGACCTCATACTCATTATTATAAAGGTACGCGCGAAAGCTATCACCTTTTAACTGGGCCATTACGGACTGCATGGCCATGACACTGATGACGTAAAGCAGTAGTCGTTTCATCTTCATAGCATCACTTTTTGATGACAAAGGTAGTAAATCTGAATCGAAAAATATCGCCTAAGTGGAAAATATATGTGAAAAACTGCAAGGATTTTAATTTTTTTAAGTACCTTTGCACCCACAATACATGTATTAACAATGGGAAAGAATTATTTAAAGCCTGATTACATCTTTGAATCGAGCTGGGAAGTATGCAATAAAGTGGGTGGCATATACACCGTACTATCCTCTCGGGCAAAGACATTGCAGGATGAAATGAAGGACCGTATAATCTTTATCGGTCCTGACTTCTGGAAGGAAAATGAGAGTCCCTATTTTAAAGAAGACAAAGCACTCTTTGCCGAATGGCAATGGGCGGCTAAGGAGTACGGACTGACGGTAAGGGTTGGTCGGTGGACGGTGCCTGGTGAGCCTATTGCCATACTGGTGGACTTCAAACCGTTTTTTGAAAAGAAGAATGAAATCTATGGCTGGCTATGGGAAAAGTACAGCGTCGACTCGCTGCACGCCTATGGCGACTATGACGAGGCATCTATGTTCTCGTATGCAGCCGCACGCGTGGTAGAAAGCTTCTACGGCTTCTGCGAGCAGAGAGGGACATTCAGCGCTGACACTAAGGTCATTTATCATGCCAACGAGTGGATGTGTGGTCTGGGAGCCCTCTACATCAACAACCACCTGCCTCAGATAGGCACTGTCTTCACGACTCATGCCACCAGCATAGGCCGTTCTATAGCAGGCAACCAGAAGCCCCTCTACGACTATCTCTTTGCCTACAACGGCGACCAGATGGCTGGCGAGCTTAACATGCAGTCAAAGCACTCCATAGAGAAACAGACCGCCATGTTCGTAGACTGTTTCACTACCGTCAGTGACATCACTGCCAATGAGTGTAAGGAACTGCTTGACAAGCCCGTCGATGTGGTGCTGCCCAATGGTTTTGACAACAGCTTTGTACCCCAAGGAGCCACGTTCACGCAAAAACGCCGTGCCGCACGCCGCCGCCTGTTGGAAGTGGCTAATGCTTTATTGGGCGAACAGCTCGACGATGACACACTCATCGTGTCTACCAGCGGGCGCTATGAGTTCCGCAACAAGGGTATTGATGTGTTTGTCGAGTCCATGAACCGTTTGTTGCGCGACCGTGATCTGAAGAAGAAGGTGGTGGCATTCATCGAAGTGCCCGGATGGGTGGGAGAGCCCCGTAAGGATTTACAGGAACGACTGGGTATCAGCACTGACAACTCAGCGGCTGCTGAGAAGGGCAAAGCCCAGAAAACGAAAGCCAAAGGACCGTGGACTACCCCGCTGGAAGTGCCACAGGTGACTCACTGGCTCCATAACATGAGCCACGACAATGTGCTCGGCATGCTGAAATACTACGACATGCACAACAGAAAGGACGACAAGGTAAAGGTCATCTTTTTGCCGTGCTATCTCGACGGCAAGGACGGCATTGTCAACATGACTTACTACGACATCGTGCTGGGCAATGACCTCTGCATCTATCCCTCCTACTACGAGCCATGGGGATATACGCCACTGGAAGCCGTCGCCTTCAAGGTGCCGTGTGTCACCACCGACCTGGCAGGCTTCGGACTATGGGCTAACAAGGTGTTTGGCCACTATGGCGAGCTGGCCGACGGTGTGAAGGTCATACATCGTACGGACTACAACTACTCGGAGGTGGCCGATGCCATCAAGGACACCGTGGCCACATTCTCGGCTATGAGTCAAAAGCAGATAGACAAATGCCGCAAGAATGCGGATGCCCTGTCGAAGAAAGCCCTGTGGAGTGAGTTTATCACTTATTACTACGAGGCATACGACATAGCCCTGCGCAAGGCCGAGGCTCGCAAGCAGAAACAGTAATCATTGTAAACACAATCAATAAACAAAGAATATGAAGATTAAAGCTGATTATGCAAATGCTCCCATGTGGAAGGAACTGACCGTGAAGTCAAGCCTCCCTGAGCAACTGAAGTGTTTAGACGAGATTGCCCACAATATGTGGTGGGTATGGAACTATGAAGCGCGCGACCTGTTCCGCGACCTCGACCCTGAGATTTACCACGAGGTGAAGCACAACCCGGTGATGCTGCTCGAACGCCTGACCATGGAGCGTAAGGAGCAGATACTGAAAGACAAGACGCTCATGAAGCGTATAAAGAACGTCTACGACCTCTTCCGCAAGTACATGGACGTGAAGCCCGACAGCAAGCGCCCCTCAGTGGCTTACTTCTGCATGGAGTACGGTATACACTCGGCTCTGAAGATTTACTCTGGCGGCCTGGGCATGCTGGCTGGCGACTATGTCAAGGAGGCTTCTGACTCTAATGTTGACATGTGTGCCGTAGGATTCCTCTATCGCTTCGGCTACTTCACGCAGTCGCTTTCAATGGACGGACAGCAGGTGGCCAACTATGAGACACAGAACTTCGGCTCACTGCCCATCGAGCGACAGCTCGACAAGGACGGCAACCCCATGGTCGTTGACGTGCCTTACACCAACTATCAGGTGCATGCCTATGTGTGGCGTGTCAACGTGGGACGCGTGAGCCTCTATCTGCTTGATACAGACAACGAGATGAACTCTGATTTCGACAAGCCCATCACCCACGCCCTCTATGGTGGCGACTGGGAGAACCGTCTGAAGCAGGAGATTCTGCTGGGCATTGGTGGCATGCTGCTGCTCAAGAAGCTTGGCATCAAGAAGGATGTCTATCATTGCAATGAGGGTCATGCCGCCCTGTGCAACCTACAGCGCCTGTGCGACTATATTGACGAGGGACTCACGTTCAATCAAGCACTCGAACTGGTACGCGCCTCCTCGCTCTACACCGTCCACACACCAGTGCCCGCAGGCCATGACTACTTCGACGAGGGCCTCTTTGGCAAGTACATGGGCGGATACCCCCAGAAGCTTGGCATCACCTGGGATGAGTTTATCGGCATGGGACGCACCAACCCCGACGACCACAGCGAGAAGTTCTGCATGTCAACCTTTGCATGCAACACCTGTCAGGAGGTTAATGGCGTGTCAATGCTGCATGGATGGGTGTCGCAGAAAATGTTTGCACCCATCTGGAGCGGCTACTATCCTGAGGAGAACCACGTGGGCTACGTCACCAATGGTGTCCACTTCCCCACCTGGTGTGCTACGGAGTGGCGGCGTGTCTACGCTAAGTATTTTGACGAGAAACACATGGGTGACCAGTCGAACGAGGAGATATGGCATGGCATCTACAACTGTCCGGACGAGGAGATATGGGAAACCCGTCAGGCCTTGAAGCGCAAGCTGTTTGACTATATCGAGGTGCAGTTTACTGAGACATGGCTGAAAAATCAGGGCGACCCCGCACGTGTGGTGAAACTGGTGGAGCGTTTTAACCCCAACGCACTGGTCATCGGCTTCTGCCGTCGTTTTGCCACCTACAAGCGTGCTCACCTGCTGTTTACTGACCTGGAGCGTCTTTCCAAGATAGTAAACAATCCTGAGCGTCCTGTCGTCTTCCTCTTTGCAGGTAAGGCTCACCCCGCTGACGGTGCCGGCCAGGGCTTGATTAAGAAGATATTCGAGATTTCACAGCGCGATGAGTTCCAGGGCAAGGTTATCTTCCTTGAGGACTACGACTTCCTGCTGGCACGTCGTCTGGTGAGCGGTGTCGATATATGGATGAACACACCGACACGTCCGTTGGAGGCTTCCGGCACGTCTGGCGAGAAGGCCGAGATGAACGGTGTCGTCAACCTCAGCGTCAAGGATGGATGGTGGCTGGAGGGATATCGTGAGGGTGCCGGATGGGCTCTCACCGAGAAGCGTACCTACCAGAACCAGGGCTATCAGGACCAGCTCGATGCTGCCACCATCTATAGCCTGCTGGAGAACGAGATTATTCCCCTGTACTACAATAAGGACAAGAAGGGGCTCTCGAAGGGTTGGATAAAGGTCATCAAGAACTCCATTGCCCAGATAGCACCCCACTACACGATGAAGCGCCAGTTGGACGACTACTACAGCAAGTTCTACGTCAAGGAAGCCAAACGCTTCAAGGAAATCAGCAAGGACAACTATAAGCTGGCCAAGGAGTTAGCCCAGTGGAAGGAGGCCGTTGCCGAGCGCTGGGATGCCATCAGTGTGGTCAGCTGCGAGTGGGACTTCCCTGCCGCTGGCGCAGAGGCTGGCCAGAAGTACACCCTCAAGTATGTCATCAACGAGCAGGGGCTCGACGATGCCGTCGGCCTGGAGAAGGTCAACGTCTACATCGACAAGAATGGCGAAGAACGTGTCTACAATGTGGAACCGCTGAAGGTGGTCAAGCAAGAAGGCAACAACTACACCTTTGAGGCCGAGCTTGCTCCCACACGCTTCGGCCAGTATAAGTCGGCCGTGCGCATGTATCCCAAAAACAAGCACTTGCCTCACCGTCAGGACTTCTGCTATGTCAAGTGGCTGGAGCTTCCTAACGTACACTAATGATGATTTAATTCAACCGCCCGCCGCAGACATCTCATCTTCGGCGGGCGGCTGATATTTAGCTATACTAAGACTACCACGTGTAATGCGATACTTCGTATGGTTCAGCTATGACGGCACCCGCTATCACGGCTGGCAGATACAGCCCAACGGTGTGACGGTGCAGAGCGAGCTGCAACGCTGTCTGTCGCTACTCCTGCGGCAAGACGTCAGTGTCACAGGGGCTGGCAGGACAGACACAGGGGTGCATGCTAGGCGCATGGCCGCTCACTTCGATGTGGAACAGCTGGCAGTAGCCCCCTCGCAGCTGGCCTTAAAGTTGAACGGTTTGCTGCCTCAGGACATCAGTGTGGAGCGCATAGAGCCTGTCGATGCCGACAAGCATGCCCGTTTCTCAGCTACCTCGCGAACCTACCGCTATTATATACACACACACAAGGATCCCTTCATGCGTCAGTACTCGCTGGAGATACATTATGTGCTGGACTATGAACAGATGAATGAGGCAGGGCGCATCTTGCTGGAATACTGCGATTTCGGTGCTTTCTGCAAAGCGGGCTCCGATGTAAAGACCACCATCTGCCACGTCACGCATGCTCAGTGGCACCAGACATCGTCCACAACATGGTATTTTGAGATATCTGCCAACCGATTCCTGCGCAACATGGTACGTGCGGTGGTGGGGACGCTCATTGAGGTGGGGCGCGGCCGTATGTCGCTGGCCGACTTCCGTCAGGTCATAGAGGGCCGTCAGCGGACGCAGGCCGGTGAGTCGATGCCTGCCAAGGCATTGTTCCTGGAAGATGTGGGCTATTGAGTTATTGTTATGCCGTTATTTCGTTATTACGCAATGTTGTTATAACGCCTATTCGCTAAACTAAGAATATCCATGTGGCTGATATTGGCTTTTCTTTCTGCAGCACTTCTAGGCTGCTATGATTCCTTCAAAAAAGAGGCACTTTACGAGAATGCCGTCATTCCCGTACTGTTTCTCAACACGTTGTTCTCCTCGCTCATCTTCCTGCCATTTATCGTGCTGAGTGCCACTACGGACACCCTCCAGGGTACTGTTTTCCAGGTGGCGGCAGGTGGCTGGGACGAACATAAGTACATTCTACTTAAGTCGCTCATCGTGCTGTCGAGCTGGGTGTTAGGCTATTTCGGCATGAAGCACCTGCCGCTGACCATCGTGGGGCCCATCAACGCCACTCGCCCTGTTATGGTGCTCGTAGGTGCCTTGCTGGTGTTTGGCGAGCGGCTCAACGTGTGGCAGTGGTTCGGCGTGCTGCTGGCCGTGCTGTCGTTCTTCATGCTCAGCCGCAGCGGCAAGAAGGAAGGCATCGACTTCAAGCACGACCACTGGATATGGATGATAGTGGGTGCTGCCGCCTTAGGTGCCGTCAGCGGACTATACGACAAATACCTCATGGCGCCGGCATCGAGTGGGGGAGTGGGCCTTGACCGCATGATGGTTCAGTCGTGGTACAACATCTACCAGTGCTTCATGATGCTGGCCATGCTCCTGCTGCTTTGGTGGCCCAAGCATCAGGACACCACGCCTTTCCACTGGCATTGGTCCATCATCTGTGTCAGTATCTTTCTGTCGACAGCTGATTTCATGTATTTCTACTCGCTGTCATTGCCTGATGCCATGATATCCATTGTGTCCATGATTCGTCGTGGAAGCGTCGTGGTGAGCTTCCTCTTTGGCGCTGCCTTCTTCCATGAGAGAAATCTGAAGGCCAAGGTGGCCGACCTGGCATTGGTGTTACTTGGAATGTTTTTCCTCTATATCGGCTCCGCGTAGGATGATGCTCGTGGCACCGAGGGTGAACAGGGTGCCATCGCTGATGATACGCCGTTCACGTGGCTTCAGCTCCACGTCGCCCACAAAGGTGCCCGTGTTGCTATTGTTGTCCTGCAGCGTGTAGCGCAAGCCTCCCTGTTTGTCGTGGCTCACGTTGACGGTGCAGTGGTTGAGGTCTACGCTGGGGTCTACGGTCTCGAAGGTGCAGTTGGCTGGGTTGCCCTTCTGATAGCGCCCTATGACGTTGTCGCCCATGTGTAGCGGAATGACTTGCTTGTAGTGGAACACATTTTCTATGACGACAATCGAGCCGTAGGCGGCCTGGTCAGCCTGCTGGCTGGTGTCGAGCGCCGTTTTGTTCTCCTCTTTCTGTGTGTTGCACAGCTTTGACACGCCAATGCGGATGCCAAACTCCTTGCCGCATTCATTGCATTTGAACACCAACGACTGACCAGCCTCATAGCGAGTCTCGTCAAACGTGATGTAGTTGTCGCACTTAGGGCATCTTACACGCTTCATGATTCCTAAAAGCTATACTTCTGTTTTTTCCTTGTAGACCCAGGCTTCCTCAAACTGCTCATGCTGATGAAGCTTGCTCAGGCGGCTATATGCCTCGGCCTCAGAAGAAAACCTGCCACAGACCACACGTACAATATTGTTGCGCACGAGCACCTCGGCCTCGCTGTAGCCCTGCTTGTGAAGCTGCTCCACAAAGGTCTCCGCATTGCTCCGCTTCACTTGGCTGGCTAACACTATATAATAATAAGTATACGCGTGAGATTCTGACACGGTGGCAGGCTTTTCCGTTGACGATGAATCGGCAGCCACCTGAGCTACAGCCTCAGTAGGCGCCTTTGCTGATTGTGCTTCAGCGGTCGTCGCAATCACCTGTTCGGCCACGGGCTCGGCAGGCATCATGTTAGTGTCCTGTGGAATGAGCTTGTAGAGCAGGTTGCCCTGCAAATTGCTCATGGCCTGAGAGCCCAGGTCACTGTTGGCCACTGGTGTGGCAAAGAAGAAGAAGGCCACCACGGCGGCAGCTACAGCCACTGCGTTTCTGACCCACGACATCTTGATGCTGATAGCCCGCTCGTCATCGTCGTCTACGGTGAAGTCGAGCAGTGTGGGTGTCTCCTCTTGCTGCGGTTCCTCGCCAGTGCTGCTGGCTTTCGGCAGCGCCACTGATTCGTCAGCGGCGAGTCTGTCGCCCAGCTGGCAGACACGAATGCTAGTCAGGCCGTAATAGTCAGGCGACTGGATGCCAGCCTCGCAGGGCTCAAACTCGTAGTTGCCCTCGTCGTTGACCATCAGAGTGCCAATGCCGCTCATGCAGTAGGAGCCTTCTTCATCGAGCACCTGCTTTAGGGCGCTGACATCGGTGGCGATGCGCCTGATGGCCTCTGGATAGCTGATGTCGTAGGCGTTGATGTACGACTGTGCCAGCAGCGAGTCGTTGATGCGTAGTTGTGGATTGAACCCCAGTGTACGCATGGGCGGCAGGAAGATACGCTCCTCCCTGTCGTAACTGGCTGGCACGCGATGAGCGGTAAAGCCCCCAAAATCAGGCACTATCACACAGTCGCTTTCCAGCAGCAACACCTCTATATGTCTTACGAGTTCAATCACGTGTGCAAAATTAAGCCTTTTTTCGCAAACGTGCAAGTAAAAGGGGAAATAATTTTTCGCCGTGTCCGTCAAGAATTAAAAATTCATAACAACCTATTCGTAATTCATCAGAATGTTGTATCTTTGCAACCATATTTTAGCAAAAAGCAAGCCAATGGAGTTTAAGGAAACGAGCATCCAAGGGGTGTATATCATTGAGCCACGCGTGTTTATCGATTCGCGAGGCTATTTTTTTGAAGCCTGGAAGAAGCAGGAGTTCCAGCAGCATGTCGGCCCTATAGAGTTCGTACAGGACAACGAGTCGAAGTCGTCGTTTGGTGTGCTGCGCGGCCTACACTATCAGAAGGGGGCCTTCTCGCAGGCCAAGCTGGTGCGTGTCATCAAGGGCAAGGTGCTTGACGTGGCTGTCGACATCCGCCGTTCAAGTGCCACCTTCGGCCAGCACGTCATGGTTGAACTGTCCGACGAGAATAAGCGCCAGTTTTTCATTCCTCGTGGCTTTGCCCACGGCTTTCTGGTGCTCAGCGATGAGGCCATTTTTACCTATAAGGTAGACAATGTGTATGCCCCACAGGCTGATGCCGGCATTCGCTGGAACGACCCAGACATCGGCATCCAGTGGCCCATCGACCCCAGCGTGGTGCTGACCAGCGAGAAGGACCTCCGTCAGCCTTTCCTCCGCGATGCTGAAACGTTTGAGTAGTTGACAGTTGCTTGATAATGTTTAATGTTTAAAGATTAATATAAAATGAATATAGCAATAGTAGGAACCGGATATGTAGGTCTCGTCTCAGGCACATGCTTTGCCGATACGGGTGCCAATGTCACTTGTGTGGATGTTGACGAACAGAAAATCAGCCGCCTGCAACGGGGCGAGATACCCATCTACGAGCCTGGCCTCGACGAGCTAGTCAAGAAAAACGTGGCAGCAGGCCGCCTGAAGTTCACCACCGACCTGGCCAGCGTACTTGACGACGTGCAGATAGTGTTCTCGGCCGTGGGCACACCGCCCGATGAGGATGGCTCTGCCGACCTGAAGTACGTGCTCCAGGTAGCCCGCACCATCGGTCAGCACCTCAACCACTATGTCGTCGTCGTCACCAAGTCTACTGTACCCGTGGGCACTGCCGCCAAGGTTCGCTATGCCATCGAGGAGGAGTTGCAGAAGCGTGGCCTGTCCGACCTGGAGTTTGACGTGGCCTCCAACCCGGAATTTCTGAAGGAGGGCAACGCCATCAAGGACTTCATGTCGCCCGACCGCGTTGTGGTGGGTGTCGAGAGCGAGCATGCCAAGAAGGTGCTCACCAAGCTTTACAAGCCGTTCCTCATCAACAACTTCCGCGTCATTTTCATGGACATCCCCTCGGCCGAGATGACCAAGTATGCCGCCAACTCCATGCTGGCCACCCGCATCTCGTTCATGAACGACATTGCCAACCTCTGCGAGCGGGTAGGGGCCGATGTCAACATGGTGCGTGCAGGCATCGGTGCCGACACACGCATAGGCCGCAAGTTCCTCTATGCCGGCTGTGGCTACGGCGGCTCGTGCTTCCCCAAGGACGTGAAGGCACTCATCAAGACCGCCGACCAGAACGGCTACTCCATGGAGGTGCTCAAGGCCGTTGAGCGTGTCAACGAGCGCCAGAAGACGGTGCTCTTCGACAAGCTCGTCAAGGCGTTCGGCTCCAAGGATGCCCTCAAGGGCAAGACCATTGCCCTGTGGGGCCTGTCGTTCAAGCCTGAGACCGACGACATGCGCGAGTCGACGGCCCTGGTTCTGCTCGCCCTCCTACGCGATGCCGGTTGCCTGGTGCGTGCCTACGACCCTGTGGCCATGGACGAGTGCCGCCGCCGCATTGGCGAAACCATCACCTATTGCAACGACATGTACGATGCCGTGCTCGATGCCGACGCCCTGCTGCTGGTCACCGAGTGGAAGGAGTTCCGCTTGCCCACGTGGGCCGTCATCCGCAAGGCCATGAAGAATCCCCTGGTCATCGATGGCCGCAACATCTTCGACGAGGAGGATGTGGTAGAGAACGGCTTTGAGTACCACTGCATCGGAAAGTGAACATGACCGTCACTCTGCTACAGACCGACATCTGGTGGGCCGCTCCTGATGCCAACATCCGCGAGGCCACCCTGCTACTCGACAGCCAGCCGGGCAGCGACCTCTATGTTTTGCCTGAGATGTGGAGCACAGGCTTCGCCACCGAGCCCCACGGCATCGCTGCCGACGAGTCATCCAGCGAGGCCTTGCGGTGGATGCAGCACGAGGCCGCCCGCCGCCGGTGTGCCCTCTGCGGCAGCCTGGCCGTCCGGCTGGCCGACGGCACCTTTCGCAACCGCCACTACTTTGCCGACGGATGTACGGGCCGCTTGTATCATTACGACAAGCACCACCTCTTTACCTATGGTCACGAGGACCGCTACTACACCCCCGGCCATGCCCACACCGTCGTCAGCTATGGCGGCTTCCGTCTGCTGCTGCTCACGTGCTACGACCTGCGCTTCCCCCTATGGTCGCGCTATGCCAACGACCTCCCCTACGACGCCATTGTGCTGGTGGCCAACTGGCCACAGGCTCGTCAGTCAGCCTGGCAGCTGCTCACCCGTGCCCGTGCTATCGAGAACGAGTGTTATGTCGTGGCCGTCAACCGCGTCGGCGACGACCATTTCGGCCATTATGCCGGCGGCAGCTGTGTGATTGACTCTTATGGCACTACCGTCGCCCGTTGCCGTCAGCATGCCCATCAGGCTGTCACCTGCCAGCTCGACCTTGCCGAGCTTCAGCGCCGTCGCCAGAAGTTCCGCGTGCTCGACGACCGCGATTGCCCTTAGCCTTCGCCCCGTTCAATGGACAATGCTCAATGTTCAATACGAAGGTGTGCGTCCTGCCTATCATATGAACAAAAGGCATTGGAGCGACCTCGTTCTGGATAAACTCGATGATGATTATGTAAGACAACAGATGTGAGCAGATTCGCGAGGTGATGCGCTGGACAGGGCCGAGGATGATGCTCTATGCACCCAAGGCCATCCTCGGCATCGAGGGCTACCAGCGTCTGAAAGACTGGCTGAAGCGGAAGAAACGTTACTCCTCTGTGTGTTCAAACTCATCGATGTGCTTCTTGCCTTCCTCCCTGATAGCGGCATCGTGGCCTGCTACGGCGGCAAAGGGCGCAAACTGAGCGGCCCGTGCTGCCATCGGCATCCGTGGATGGCGCTTCGGCTCGTAATGAGGCAAATGAATGATGTCGTCGTATTCTGTACTCATAATGGCGGTAGCAAATTCTTCACTCTTCACTTTTCACTCTTCACTTACGCCTTGTGTCCTCCTATCTGGTTGTTGCGCTCCTTGGCTGTTGCACCTTCTTCGAAGTTCAGGCCTCGCAGGATAGCATTCTTGCCAAAACGCTGCTTGATGGCCAACTGTGCCTCCTGCATCCGGCGCTCCTTGTCGAGTACGGCCTTCTCTGCCTCTTGCTGACGTGCCAGGGCCTCATAGTCGGTGAAGAGGTCAAGTTGCTGTGGCTCCTGATGCTGACTGACTGACGATTCGCTCACCACATGATTGACCGTCAGGTTGAGCCTTCGCACCAATAGGGCAGGGTTGACGATGCCGTCGAACAACTCTGTGACGGCATCGGTGATGAGTCGTGTCGAGGAGGTTTGACGGCGGAGCCGGGCCGTGCCGTTGGCATGCTTGGGCACCTGTCGGCCATAGTAGTCGGTGGTCACCTCGCCATGATATTTGGCGCGGATGTCAGGATTCGTCAGACTCTCGCGGTCATAGCCGACGGTCAGCACCAGTTGGTCTGTCACCAACCGCTTCGAAACCAGTTCCAGGGCCATATTCTCTGCCATCTCCTGCACCACCACGCGGGCTTTCCGAGCAGTGTAAGCCTCCTGCAGCACCTGCCCGTTGCTGAAGGAGTTGGTCTCTGGGCGGTAAGCCTTCACCAAGTCCATCGTGCAGGGTTCATAGCCCCACGCATGGTCTATCAGCAGTTCGGCATTCACGCCAAAAAGTCTGTAGAGCAAGTCCTCGTTCTGAAGGGAGAGCCGCGCCAACTTGCCCATCGTGTCGATGCCATAGACAGCCAGTTTCTCGGCGATACCCCTGCCCACACGCCAGAACTTGGTCAGCGGACGGTAGTCCCAAAGCTCTTGCCGATACGACATCTCATCCAGTTCTGCTATCCGCACACCGTCCTTGTCTGCCGGCATCTTCTTGGCCACGATGTCCATCGCCACCTTGCAGAGATACAGGTTTGTGCCAATGCCTGCCGTAGCCGTGATGCCCGTCTGCGAGAGTACGTCACGAATCATCTTCATCGCCAACTCGTGGGCGGTCAATTTATACGAACCCAGATAAGCCGTCACATCCATAAACACCTCGTCGATGCTATACACATGGATGTCCTCCGGCGCAATGTATTTCAGATAGATGCCGTATATCCGGCTGCTCACCTCGATATAGTGCGCCATGCGGGGTGGGGCGGCGATGTAGTCGACAGCCCAGTCAGGATGCGCTTTCAGTGCTGCGTCCGATGTCGATTTGCCTGTCAGCCTTCGCCCAGGAGCCTTCATCTGTCGTTCGTAGTTCACCTCGCGCAGCCGTTGTACAACCTCAAAGAGCCTCGCCCGTCCGCCTATGCCATAAGCCTTCAGCGAGGGTGTCACCGCCAGACAGATGGTCTTCTCCGTCCGCGACACGTCAGCCACCACGAGGTTGGTGTCCAGCGGGTCGAGTCCCCTGGCCACACACTCTACTGAGGCATACATCGACTTCAAATCGATGGCTATATATGTCCGCCGTTGTTCCTGCATCTTATAAACTATCCTAAAAGTTGCTTGCAAAGATAAGGAAAAAGCAGCAAAATCACTACATTTGCACCACAATTGAAACAAAGTTTAATAGTAAAGACAGATAAATCGGAATTTATATGAAGAATCACAAAATCTTTGTTCTATCTATATTGTTGACTGTGTTTGCTGGCTGTAGAACAAGCCATATGACAGAGCTGCAACGTTTTGAGAGGAGCGTCCTGAAGGAGTTGCCTTTTTCTGTTGATTCCATTAGTTGGCTTACCTCCGGCGATTTCCCAACATTCAGGTTTGCCAATACTGAATACATCGGAGCCAGCCCTGATGCAGAAATCCGTCCAGATGGCGATTATTGGGTGTGTAATATGTTTGATGCAGAACGGCTCCTACATCAGACAAAAGAGAACATCTGGCGCAACGTACTGGTCTCTCGCAAGAACCAGCGCGTTGTGTGCATCGACCGCTACCTGCGAGGGAAACGAACGGTGGGCTATTGCTATGTGTTTCAGAGCG
>Ga0310691_10003489_pt1 | contig 18817 bp, 14 predicted proteins | sample 176DNAGHGlowgp2_FD_203887 | JGI IMG/M metagenome (GOLD analysis project Ga0310691, IMG submission 203887) | Sheep rumen microbial communities from Palmerston North, Manawatu-Wanganui, New Zealand - 1766 DNA GHGlow gp2 (v2) (version 2) | ecosystem: Host-associated > Mammals > Digestive system >...
TGAAGATTAGTTCTTTCTCCGCCATCTCCATGTTATTGTTCCCGTTTTGATAGTACGCATAGGTTAACTGGACAACCTTTGTTCTAATGAGTTCACGATTAATCATATTTCTCCAGAATAGTATATTGATACTCTTATCACCTGCAAAAATACGAAGAAATCCCCTATCATGCAAGAAAATTGTGGTATTTTTTAATTTTTTCAGTTATCACTTGCTCATTATCAATAATATTTCGTACCTTTGACTCACGTCTAACGTACTTTCGTTCGGGAAAACGAAAGAAAAATGGATTTTCTTTTGGTTTTTCACTCACTTATTCGTACCTTTGCACCCGCTTTTCGCATCGTGTGATGGTGAATTAAGCAAAATGTATAACTTAATTTAGAGTAACACAATTAAATTATGAAAGAAATTAGTGTAAACGGTCAGAAGCGCACCGAGACAGGCAAGAAAGCCTCTAAGCTGCTTCGCAAGGAGGGTTTGGTACCCTGTAATCTGTATGGTGAGTCAAAGGATGACAAGAATCTTCCCGAGGCATTCTCTTTTGCTGTTCCTATGGCAGAGATGCGTAAGGTGATTTACTCTCCTCACGTGTATGTTGTCAATATCACTGTCGACGGCAAGGAGCACAAGGCTATCATCAAGGAGCTGCAGTTCCATCCCACAACAGACGCACTGTTGCATGCTGACTTCTACGAGATCAACGAGACCAAGAACATCACTGTCGGTATTCCTGTGAAACTGACTGGTCATGCTCAGGGTGTACGTGACGGTGGTAAGCTCCAGTTGCAGATCCGTAAGATCAACGTTACTGCTCCTTATAAGAATATTCCTGAGGTGCTCGAGATCGACGTTACCTCTTTGGAACTCGGCAAGAGCATCAAGGTGGGCTCACTGAGTTTCGAGGGTCTGGAGATTGCTACTCCGAAGGAGGTTATCGTATGTTCTGTTAGAACAACACGTGCTTCTCGTTCGGCTGCAACTGCTGAGGAGGCTTAAGTCTTGGCAGTATGGACAAATATCTGATTGTAGGCTTGGGCAATGTCGGCGACGAGTACGACATGACCCGCCACAATACGGGATTTATGGTATTGGACGCTTTCGCAAAGGCGTCCAATATCGTTTTTGAGGATAAGCGTTATGGTTTCATCGGCGAGACGAGTCTGAAAGGGCGTAAGGTGTTTCTCCTCAAACCTTCTACATTCATGAACCTCAGCGGTAATGCTGTCCGTTACTGGCTCAACAAGGAGAATATCGATCAGAGCCGTCTGTTGGTTATCAGCGATGATGTGGCAATTCCTTTGGGACAGTTCCGGTTGAAGGCGAACGGCTCCAATGGGGGACATAACGGCTTGGGACATATCCAACAGCTCATCGGACAGCAGTATGCCCGTCTGCGGATGGGTATCGGCAGCGATTATCCGCAGGGTATGCAGATTGACTATGTCCTGGGGCGTTACAGCGAGGAAGAGCTGAAGGTGCTGCAGCCTGCTATAGACCTTGGTGTGGATATTATCAAGAGTTTTGTATTGGCTGGCATTGATGTCACCATGAACCAATATAATAAATTAGGTAAGAATGGAGGAAGCAAGAGTTGACAAATGGCTGTGGGCGGCTCGTATTTTCAAGACCCGCAGTATCGCTGTTGATGCCATCAAGAACGGACGGGTGACGATGAACGGCATGAACGTCAAACCGTCCCGCATGGTGAAGGTGGGTGAGGTCGTCAGTGTACGCAAGCCGCCTGTCACTTATTCCTTCAAGATATTGAAGACGATAGAGCAACGGGTGGGGGCGAAGCTCCTTCCGGAGATTTATGAGAATGTTACGCCCGCTGACCAGTATGAGTTGCTGGAGATGAACCGCATCAGTGGGTTCGTCGACCGCGCCCGGGGCACGGGTCGTCCTACTAAGAAAGAGCGTCGTGCTCTGGACGAGTTCATAGGTCCTTCCTTGGAAGGTTATGATGATTTTGATTTTGATTCAGAAGATTTTGAGCCCCTTGATTAAGAGGCGACTATAATATAGGGAGATTATGTTGATAGATATTGTGCTGATCATAGCAGGTGTGGCGATGGTACTCTATGGGGCTGATCGCCTGACAGAGGGAGCCTCCGCTTTGGCTCGTCGTATGAATGTACCGGAGATTATCATTGGTTTGACCATCGTTGCTGCAGGCACCTCGGCTCCAGAGCTCTTCGTCAGTCTGGTGTCCGCACTCAAGGGCACTTCGGGTATGGCTATCGGTAACGTGGTGGGTTCCAATACCATGAATGCCATGCTGATAGTGGGATGTGCCGCCATGGTGGCACCGATGACCATCAGCAAGAGCACTGTTCGTAAAGACATACCTTTTGCCGTCTTTGCCTCAGTCCTATTACCCCTGCTGGCACTCGACTCTTTCCTCGGACGTATCGACGGTGTCATCCTGTTGGCAGGTTTTGCCGCCTTCATGTACTATACTCTGTCGCAGGCAAAGGGTAGGAAGGCAGAACCAGCAACAGAAATCAAGACAATTAATCCCTGGATGAGTGCGTTCTTCGTATTTCTGGGACTCGCCCTATTGGTGATCGGCAGTAATATCTTTGTCGACTCCGCCTCACGTGTCGCCTATTCCCTGGGTATCAGCGAAGGTGTTGTCGGTCTGACCATCGTAGCAGGAGGTACCTCACTGCCAGAGCTTGCCACCAGTGTCGTAGCAGCACGCAAGGGACAGTCTGCCATCGCCATCGGCAACGTCATCGGCTCCAATGTCTTTAATATCCTGATGATATTAGGACTCACCGCCACCATCAGTCCCATGCAGATACAAGGTATCACGATGATCGACTTCTCGTTGATGCTCGGCTCCGTCGTCCTCGTCTGTCTGTTCTCCCGTACGAAGTATACCGTAGAGCGTTGGGAGGGACTCCTGTTAGTCGTCGGCTATCTCGTCTACCTCGGTTGGCTGTTGAGTAATGTGTAAGCATTATGCCGCATAACTTCGACTTAATTTCAAGTCAGAAGTTCGACTAAACGGGGGCATATAACGATGCGTCGATTTTCCTTTGTTTTCAATATTTCAGCCATGTCGCTGTCATTAGTTCGACTAAACTTCGACTAAAAGTTCGACTAAAGTTCGACTAAAACCCACTTCTTCTTTTCTACTAGTTTAATGACTCCCTGTTTCTTCAGTGCAGACAGCATATTACCAATCTTCCTTATCTTTTGTTCCTCGGTAAGCACATCAGACAACTTGGATTGCAACAGCGTATTAAGTTCTGCTCTTGTGGCTCCGCCAAATGAGCGCAGATACTGAATTATCATGTCTTTGAAGTGGAGGTCATTGAAACTCTTGTTTCGAATATACTCTGTCTTTAATTCCTTGTCATCGACAGTCTTGGCGGTATAAGCAGATAGGAACAGCTTTGGATATCGTCACTTGCCACAGAGAGTAATGTGCGGAAAGTGAGTCCACGTAAGATTTGGTACACGCGTGTACCAAATCTCTAAATCACTGAAACACAAGTACAATTGCCTATATGCTCGCAACCCTCATCCTCCTTTGGGTATTGCTTGATGAGATATTGTTGTAATGCTTGTTCTGTCATACTTTGTACGTTTGTTAATCCGACTTATATATAACGCTTGTTGCCTGCTAAATATGATTCCTTCGTTTGATAATTCTCAGGAATCGCTTGTTAATCCGAAGAACTTTTGTGTGATTTATACATCATCTCATACTTTGGAGAAGAATAGTCAATATACATATCAAACTCTGCTATACCTTTTGCCTTGGCAATCTTATGCAAGCGTTCTTTATTCTCATTGGAAATATGTACTCCATAATAAATTGCCGTAGGTTTGTAATTGATGGATGTGATATTTTCCACTAAATAGTTTCTTGTAGAATAGTCTACAAGGCGCCACTCATTTTCATACTCCCATTGCCTTGATTTATGCAAAGCACATTTTGTATGAGAAAGGATGTCTGGATTTGGTGCACTAATGCCAAACATTTTCAAAAAAGCCCATGCCATGTATTGAGAAGCATCGTAACGTATATCATCATATATTACAGGATATAACCCAACCCCCTCTTTAATTCCTTTTGTTAGTGTTGGACGCATTTCGTATTCTAATGCAAATCCTTTATGATAATCAGCATAATGACTCCACATTGTTATAGATTGTACTGACTCGCAAAAACATGCAATAGAAACAAACCGTTTACTAGCATCTGCTAAAAGAGGATATAAGAAATCTATTGTTTGCACCATTTGGCTTTTATAAGTAGCAAGAAAATCTTTCTTTTCTTCGAAGTCTGTTGCCAATATTTGCTCTTTTATCTTCTCTACCATGCCCTTAGGAAATGAATCTTTCACATTGTTTGTGAAATCATTTCCTTCTTCAAGATATTTTTTCAACTGAACAAGGGTATTCGGTTCCAATAAGGCATTCACGTAGTTTTTTACACCATCAATATCATACCTAACTAGCGTATCATAGGGATCGTTAAACAGGTCAGCAGATACTGCATAAATAGTATCTTTTTGAAATGCATCTATTTGCTTCTCAGTACAAGACCTATAGCGGAATAAGCTCTGGGGCATCATCTGTGTTAACGCGTCACTAATAGGCAACACGCTGTCATAAAGAATTTTAGGGTCTGTACCTTCTTGTATTTGGATTCCATCAAGCCGTTTTGCAAATTCTTCTCGATTCATTGTGCATGTTAATATTCAACTTTAATATCTTTGTCCATACAGCTTCGAAACATTATTCATAGTAATAAGTTCACCATGACGCATGTTTTGGAAAATGTTCACCCACTCGTTACCAAGTGATACAAACTCGCCCAGCTTCAGACACATCTTGCCGTCTTCGATGGTTAATCGTGTTATTTTATAATAGCCGTCAATATCACCGCCTACCATCGGAAGGAGGTAAACGGCTTCGAGAATGTTCACGTTTGGCAAGGTTTCCATGACGTATTTCTTAGCCTTATGCTCCAAGAATGTCTGGTAGTCTGCATCCGTTTTCCTGACAGTAACGGTAAACACATTCTTCGACTCAACAGACTTCGGCTGAGTATCGGTATAATACAAACCTCTCTGCGGCACACTCATTTCAAGTTGTTCAATGACGCTTTCGTCAAGGAGTACTTTGCGAAGGTGATTTTCTAAGAGCAATCCGCTTTCCTCGTTTGGCAACAATGGATATGCACCGATATTCACTTCTTCAATGGATTTCAGGAAGTATGGCAACTGCTCATTGTGATTCTGTATTTGTTCTAATAATCGGTGTTCATCCATTCTTCCGGGGAAGAGAATGTACCCACCTATGATTTCTTTCGAGAAACGTTGCTCACCACGCTTGCCATAATAGATGGCATCACGATAGTGGTGCATCGCGTTGATGGTCTCAGGTTTTGGCTCGTCTTGCACGTTGCCCAGTGTTGCATCGTCATCGCCACGGACACTATATTTCGCATCGTAGAGATAGGTCAACGTGATGTCACGCTCGTTCTTGTGAATGTGCATCACAATATCAGGTTTCTGCTCTGTCGTGGCAGAACGTATCTCATACTCATCGCCTTTCCTATCAAACGAATACTGATATCCCACCTCCACCAAATCGCCATTCTCAGGATTAGTGTAAGTAATATGCCCACTAAGTGTGCCACCGTTAAACAAGTCGAAAGCATTCTGCGTGTCTTCATGAACATACTTTTCAAGATGCTCTTTGTTATGGACATCTATACCCAACACCTTGCAGACAAGTTGCTTCACCTTCAGGAAACACCACAATTCATAAAGCCGCCAGATAGGCTGCACACCTACGCTTGTATCACCTTGTATCAGGTCGAGGCCGTTTTGTAGCATAATCCAATAGCGATAAACCTGCGAGTAGCCGCTGCGCTGCTGAAGCACCATGCTCTGCTGACGGAACCCATCAAAGTGTCCGATGCTATTGAAGAACGAGTTTCGCCGAAGCATTTCCAGTTCCTTCTGCTTCTCCTTCAGATTCTCTATCTCGTTATCCGATGTTCCATCTCCAAGCCTTTGCATTAACAGCGAAAGACGCTCAGTGATGCGTTGGAGTGTATATTTCACGAAGCGGTTCTCCCTTGTATCCAAAGTCGCTTCCGTTTGCTCCGTCCTATAATATTTCCTCAAAGCCTGTTCTTCATCATTCAGACGGTCATTGCTGAATTGTTCTGCCAACATGGGTGTCCAGCCTTTGATGCGCTCGGCTCTTCGGTATTCCTCATATTGGCGCATCTTGTTATGTGGCTGATGAATAATGAAACGAACCGCCTGCACATAACTATCCACAATCTGCTTGAACACCGACAGCCAAATCAGTTCGTTATTAGCTTCACGCCCCATCTCAAACTGCTGAAAGGTCAGTGTAAGATAGCGGAAAACCAAGTCACCATATTCTGCCCTTATCTGCTGAATGATAATGTCAAGGTCGTGTTTCGTATCGAGTTTAGGCGAAAGCACGTCGAACTCTATCTTGTGTCGTATGTACTCGTTGGCGGTATTCTTGTAGGCGAACTCCAAGGCAAAGTGACCTGGCTGGTTCAAGAAGTCAAGACTGCTACTGACGACGTACTCACCCGATGCCGTCTGAACAGTGTTGAACATCGCCTCCACCTCTTTGTTGGGATGAATGATGCGCGGTTCCTCTGCAGCATCAAAAAACGTCAGTGTGAGGTTATACTTGTGGTCTTCAAAGAAGACTGGTCGGGCCTCATGCCAGTCAGCCTCAGCCACCTCGTCCATCGCTTTGCTGTCAGCATTATACACGCTCAGCCTACCGCCACTCGCCATCACATAATTGCAATACCGCGCTGGAGGAAGTTGCTTGGCTCTCACCTTGAACTTCCGCCACGACAACCCTATATCCGTGCTGTTGGCTTGGATGACATAGGCATTATGATATTTGTATTGCAATAGTTCCATACGTTGTTAGAAGAAGTTGGTATAATAGTTCGCCAGTTTGTCATCCATCTCCTTCAACTTGCGAAGAACTTGGTTGTAGAGCGAGTTAGCATCAATATCCTCTTCGGGCTTAAAGTGGCTCACCACGAAGGTCTGCAAATCCTTCAGCACATTGCTCCTGCCTTTTTGCGTTTCCAACTGCTTCTGCTCACCCTGCACACGGGGCAGCACCTTTTCCAACAGGATAGCCAGTGTGGCTTCACCTATCAGCCCTTCTATTTGGTCTGGCTCTGGGAAGTTGGCACGCTCTATCAATGTGCTCAGATAAAGCACCAACTCGTTCTGCACACGGTAACTGACACGGAACGGTGTTTCATTCAGTATGCCATTGATACTGTCTGCTTCGGCCGTTCCATCAGAATCACCCAACAATTTTGGGATGTGAGTAGAAATCACATCTTTGTATTTGGCAAACCGCGTATCGTCCAGCACTTCGTATGCCCGAACAAATTCAGCTTTGAATGCTTCAAGCGGTATCGGCTCGTCCCTGTATTCCAACAGCATCTTGCTCTCTGGCGAGAACATTTCCGACATCTTGCCGCCATTCATCTCAATGGTAAAAGCACGGTCAATCACTTTCCGCGAGAACTGATGTGTGGTGTCGTCCATATTCACCGTACCAATCACAAAGAGGTTGTCGGGCAACGTCAGTCCGTTCTCTTTCAGATATGTAATGATTTCCGTGTCCTTTTCAGAATACAAGAACTCCATCTTGTACTGTTTGTTGCCTTCAATGATGTCGCCATCTTCCTTCACCAACACTTTCTTCTGTAACTCGCAGTTACTGAAGCGGTCTTTGCTCAACAGATATTGGGTTAATATCCCGTTTCCGACTTTCTTCCTTGTTTCCAATACGCTTAGAAACTCAGCGAAATACTGCTCCACAGGTGCAAGGTTCATTTCATCCAAGCAAAGGAAGAACGGCACATCCTTATTCTGCGTTGCCTTATATGCAAAACGGATAAAGTCTGTCAACTCATACTTCCCTGACAACGCACTGTAATATCCCAACAATTCAGTTGAGTCATGCCAGTTAGGTTTCACCTCCACCAAGCAATAGTTTCCTGGCGTAGTTCCACCTTCATTCCGCAGTTCTCCATTGGGGCAAGTCATAAATGCCAATTCCTGAACTTTTTGGCTTTTGCCTGTTCCTGAGATGCCTGCTAGAAGAAGGAAAGGTTTAGTACGGAGGGCAGTGATATAATAATTATTTTTCTTTTCAATATCAGAGAACCTAAGCACTTTTTGAGCGACCTTTTTGTGCTGTAAAGGTTCCATTTTTATATTCAGTGTGTTTACTGCCCATTTTGTAAAGGGACTCTCATGCACACTACAAAGCTTTTCATACGAGTAGTTTCCGTTTTCATTTCCGACTATAAGTAATGTGTTTAGCCCGCTATACTGTTGCTCCAATGCTCGATTAAGTATCGTCTTTCTGTTGACGCCAGAATCGCATACAAAAACGACAATGCTAGCCTTATGTTTAAATTGTTCTGCAACCCGATTGCCTATTTGCTTGTCTTCCTTAATATGAGAAACTGTAGCATCTAAAGAGAAGGATTGCATAAACCAATCTTTCATGCCATTCCCCTTTGAGGAATTTCTAGGATTTGCACTCAATAATGAGTTAATTGTTGTCTCAAATGATTCTTTTGTAATACTTTCCATATTATTTACTCATGAATTCAATATGTTGTTTTATTGCTTTTTGGAAAAATGCAGGACTATGCATTCCTCCCTCTGAAAGTCTTTTGTCAAATCCTATTGTTGCTTTAAGAGACAATGGCTTTCTTGGAAATATAAGAAAATCAGTAAGCGAGATTCTTGCTTTGCTAGAAGGGTATAGAGTAGCTTTTGATTCCATTCGAATGCCATTTAATCCCCAAGCAGATTTTGGCCAAGCTTTCTTTGTATGTAGTTCTTTGTCTTTGGATGCATCGTATTTTTGAGGAGATAATATTTTGTTAGCAATCCATTCTACTGTGTCAACAGTCACAGCATTTCCCACAAGTTTCCATCTGTATGAGGATCTAGACAAAGTTTCGGCAGGAAGAGTCCAGTTTTCTGGAAAACCCTGTAAACGTTCAGCGTCTCTAATGTCAGGCGAAGATATTTCTCCATCAGGAAATGCAATGGCTGGAGGTGATGGGATTCCAATCGTTGAGCCTGCCTTAAGTGTGGGTATTCCATCTTCAACAAGCCCAAGGGCATGCTTTCCTTCTGTCCAATAAAAACCTATCGGATAATTAAACTCTTGGTAATTCACTTTTCCATATGAACGCTCAGATTCACCACTAAGGATAACATCTCTTGGATCATGATGTAGGGATGCTACAACATATACCCTGCATCGATGTTGAGGTACAAAAGAAATGGAGTCTATAGTGCGATATGCCCAGCGATACCTTAGCTTTTCAAGTTCATCAACTATCGTCTTTATCGCTTCCCCTCCATTTAGATTAAGCATGAAAGAAACATTTTCAAAAACGACCCATTCAACTTTGTTGCCTTGCAAGAGCCTAAAGACTTCTTTTACCAGTGAAGAACGTGTTCCTGAAAGTCCTAATTTTCCCCCGACGGAACTCAGGTCTTGACATGGAAACCCCGCACACAAAATATCCGTTCCTTTAGGGATGGATTTCATTTTACACACATCGTCAACAATAGGGATATTTGGAAGGTTTTGTTTTAGAACATGTTTTGCAATATCATCTATTTCGCACATAAGAGTTGTATTAACATCTATTTTTTTAAATGCCAATTCGAAACCTCCTATACCTGCGAAGAGGCTTACCATGTTCTTGGGGGGCTTTGTTTTATATGTCATTTGGATATTTTAATCACTTGTTTGATTATCAACTCTATCAATTTAGGAGGAACGCTTTCACCAATAATCTGACAACATAGGTTTCTCCTAATGGGTTTACCATTAATTTCAAACTTGAAAACATAGTCGGTTATTGTTTGCAATACCATTGCCTCGTATATAGAAAGAGTTCTATTTTGGTCTGGATGCAGTTTTTTATCAGAAGCTTCATATTGAAAGTTTTGAGTAATGGTTCCTGCAGGAGTGTCCCATGTCATCCTCCGATATGCGCTATCAAATCCTTTAATAATTCTTCTTTTACCTGTCTCTTTGTCAATCATGGTTGGACGAGGCAGGAGAGCACCACATTTTTCACAATAAATTGGAGTGTTCTTTCGAGATTGGTGACGCCCATCCATCATGCACATGCCATGACGTGGAGTCCCATCATATCCGCAACTCACACATTGATTATTATATGCAGTTTCGTTGTATGGCGTATTTTCAACCCACCAAAACTTTTCTTTTTTCATAATTGGAACCATATGCCATGGGATTGTTGGGCATTCATTTTTACCAGCCTCAGAAGATAATTTTGGCAAATCTCCAATAACCTCTTGAAGTGTCACCCATTTCTTTTTTCCTCCTATACCTGACTCAGAATGAGTTTTGGAAGGTAAAAAAGTATCTTGGGATTCAAAAAATAGTTTCCCTTTGGTTGAACGTGTAAAAATTGTTATAAGTCTTTCGCGTTTTTGGGGAATACCATAATCTGCGCAATTAACAATTTCTGCTTTTCCACAATATTCATCAGACAGCTGAGATGTGATATATTCTATGATATTCACATATTTATTATTCTCAGTTCTAATTATTGTGTTCTGCATCTCTGGGACATTTTCCAAAAGGACCCATTCAGGACGCAATTTTTTTATAATATACAAAGTTGGAATAATCAGGCGATTTCTTGGGTCTTCTTTTGGTCTTCTTCCATCACGAATTTCTTTCTGGATCTTACCTATGCTATTAAATGACATCCCCTGACATGGTGGAGTTGCATAAATAAGAAATGGGCTACCAACTTCCTTCGATTTCCATGTGCTTATTATTTCATCTTTCAATTGCCATATATCTCCACACAAACTTTCTGTTTCTGGATAATTTTCTTGATACAAAGTACAACGCTCCTTTAGTAGCTCATTGCTCAGGAGTATATCCATATTACAAGCTTTAATACCAAGTTCCCCTATCCCTGCAGAGGAAAAAAGGCTTAGAACATTATACTTGCTTTTTCTGTGCTGCACCACTTCTATTTTTTATTTTCAATTTACCTACTATCTGCTTTGCAGTTACCCACTAAGTGAATAGTAGTTACCCTCTAACTCTGTTTATGCTTTATTCAACAAACTAATGATTCGTGCTTTTATATTCTCATAGGTGATATTTAGTCGACTTTTTGCAATAGCAGTTAGCCTTGAAGTATGTGCCAAAGCATCCCTTATAGGTTTATACTCTGCAGCATCCCTTCTAAGTGTAGCCTTTTTTATCCTATCAGTTTCATCATCAGCTAAGTATGCTAAATTATCCATATCTAAATGTGACAAATCGGAATCGTCCTCACGTATATCAAAGTTGATATTAGCGTTTTGCTTAGCAGTATCTGCCTTTGCTTTCCAATCATCAATCTTATTTTGAACATTCTGAGGAATTGCAATTTTCTTTTCTACGATATATTTACGTAGTAGATTTTCCGAAACGAAACACTCGCCATAAGACGACAAATTAAACTCCGCATCTTCGCTGATTGCCTTTATCCAACCATCAACTTTTTTTCGACTCTTACTGTTAGCTTTTGAAGGTTTGAAATCCTCAACAACGGCATTAAAGAGTTCTTTCGATTTCCTCTGTTTTTTAGTCATTCTTGGATTTTCAGAGTCTCCATCTTGATTTATTTCCGTACGCCACACGTCCCAATCATTAATAATCGTCTTAAGTGCGACGTCCAACTTGACCAACAAATCCTTGAACTTAGGATCATCAGGAACAACACCTTCACGGCTACTTGTAAAGCGGTCAGTGTCATCGTCCAAATCATCAAAATGGACTTGTCCATAAAGGTAACTTTGTACGATTCGCGCTATTGGAATATGTCTTAAAATGTCTTTTTCTCTCAATCTACCATTTACATATAAGTCTATTGTGGCTTTTTCATCTGTACCACTAATTTTTATGTCTGATGGCGTTTCAACAGAGGCTATAAAACCTTTAATCTCTTTATTCCCTAATGGGAGTATCTTTGATTTCTTGAACTCACCTTCGTTGATATAAGGATCGTCAACAGAATTTAATATCCACACAAACTGTGTTTTCTCTTTTATAGAATCTAATTCTTTTATTGTAACCAAATTCTCATTAATATAGATATTGAAACTTGGGTCTTTCAATGAGAATCGGAAATATAGTGCGACTAATTTCGTGATATATTCAACCCGATTGCGAATACCATCTTTCAAGCCTTCAAAGAAAATAACTGTACCTTTCTTTCCTAATCTTTCGTCATATTTTGAAACCAAAGAATCAGAGGGTTGTCCCAAACTATAATCTGTTGACGATACATCATCTTTAATTGCCTTATCCAATCCGGAATTATCAATGACGCCACCAACGATAGTTGCGCCTTCTGCCTTTGACAAAACTGTTATTTTTTGTGCACATGACAACAATGCTAGTTTGCCAATTCCTTTCCTTCCTATAAAAGGGCGATTTAATTTAGTATGTGTTTTGTTGTCTTTACGTTTGGAATAACCAATTTTTAAGAACTTGTTTTGGAAATCGCTTTCATTCATTCCATCGCCGTCATCTCTAACGATTAGAATTTTTGAATCGCGATCAATTGTTATATAAACATTGTTAGCGTCAGCGTCCCATGAATTTGAGATGGCTTCTCCAAGAACCGTCATAAAACTTCTATACAAGTTTCTACCAAGATGGTTTAAGATACTCAAAGAAATGTTAAAATTGTATTGTTTCATAATGGAGTATTTCTAATATGTTGTATAATACTTTCTGCTATCACTTCTCCCAATCTTGGTGGAACAGCATTACCAATATAACGAGAAGCCTTTACCAAAGAAACTTCTTGCTCGTTTGGGAAAAACTTATATGTTAACGGGAATGTCTGGAACAAGGCTGCTTCTCTAGCGGAAATAGCCCTGTTTTGTTCAGGATGTCCAAAACGACCGTTTCCTATACCTGTACAAAGTGTCGTCATCGTTGGCGCAGGTTCTTCCCAAACCATACGCCCATAAACACTGCCAAAACTTTTGCCACCTTCTTTTTTGTGGCAGGCCAAAAGCAAATCTTCAGGCCAATCTTTCCAACTACCACCATAAGGTGTTGCTATCATTCTTTGCATATTCAATGGGGACAAAGCACGACATCTGTGTAAAGCATCATTTGGGCTACTTTCTCCTGCCTCTAATGGAGGCAGATTGCCGATAGCATCCCGAACCGTGACATAATCTTCTTTTTTATGAGTAGCTGGTATCAAAGTTATTTCTCCAAATCGGGAAGCCAATAAAACTAAACGCTTACGTGTCTGTGGGATGCCATAATCCGGACAGAAGACAACTTGGTATTTCACGTAATAATGCTCGTCTTGCAATGTTCTCACGAAATCCGCTAAAACGGATTTTAACTTGAACGAAGCAATGGCCGGTACATTTTCCATCGTCACAATATCTGGCTGCACTTCTTTTACTAAGCGACCAAATTCATATAACAAGTTGTATTTATCTTTGTCTTTGTTCTTGTTCTTAAATGCATACGAAGAGAAAGGCTGGCATGGTGCACATCCGGCCAAGACCTTGATTGCTTTCTTGGAATAGAATGGCAGTATGTCATCTTTCGTGACTTCCCTTATATCCTTATAGACAAACTTTGCTTCATTATTTGTTTCGTAAGCATACTTACAAGTCGCATCCAGGTCAAAGCCTTCAAGAATCTTAAACCCTTTTGACTTCATGCCATAACTTAGCCCGCCTATTCCACAGAATAGGTCAACGACTTCTATAGAAGGTAGTCTGCCTCGTCTTTTATGAATAGTATGTTCTGCCATAATTCCCTATTCTTTCTCAGTCCACAATAATTCATCCACGCTGACACTAAGAATCTGTGCCAGTCGGATGAACATCTCTACATTAGGTTGGGCGGCGTTTGTCACCCATTTAGATATAACCGCAGGGTCTTTGTTAAGGATTTCCGACAGTTGTTTGTTGGTCATTCCCTTCTCTGCAAGTACCACCTTTAGGCGGTTGATCCTTTTACGCTCCATTCGTATGCTAATAATTTCGATAATTCGCTTTCGCTTGATCATCAGCAAGTAAACTTGAACGATGCTTGCTTAACCGCGAATTTGGCTACAAATATACACAAAAAAACTAAAAGTCAATGTTCATTAATTAAAAAAGTGGTAATTCTGAATCAAAAAAATGTGTTTATATTCAATAATCCATGCCTATTCGGCGTTTTTCATACCTGTTTGTTAGTTCTACGACCTCATGTAGAATTTATACAAACTCCATCATGTATTTCTCCAACTTACATACAAGTGCCATTGCCCTACGTTCAGAGGAGTGTCTTTTCAACTCTTCTAAAGTTTGATAATTCTGACGAGAACAAAATGTAAATAGCGATGGCGGTAGTGGCGGTAGCCAAACGCACATTGGAATGAGGAGACTGCGGGACTCTGAGTGATCCACTCTTAGTCAAATACGACAATGTTATTTGAAAATATGACTGGCGGAATGAAAATTCTGATGCTCGTATTGTTTAATAAGTGCATCAGAAATTTGAAGAACACTTACGTATTTCGCAAAAACATATAACCATATAACATGATGTGGATCCAATGCCCTTGTACAAAGGGATTGAGCCATGTTACATGTTGCTCAAACATGTAACATACATGTAACATACATATAACATTTGGGTTAGAAGCATGTTATATGTATGTTATATGTTCAGCAAACATATAACATGCGTTAAAGCCTCTGGTTATCGGGGTTTGCGCCCTGTCATGTTATATGGTTATATGTTTTTGCGAAGCCTTGGGCTCCATGGGTCGAAGGTACGGACTTCAAGACCCTTGGGGATTATCTCTAAGCCCCTTGGGGATAGTTCCTTTACCCCCAAAGGAATGCTTTGCGTGACCCATGGGAGGCATCGGAGTACCCCCATAACAGATATCGGAACAATGAAAAAAAGGACCTGGCGCTGTCCCAGCGTCAAGGTCCCTCGCAAACTTGAACTCACGTTCGAGTTTGTCTTCGGCTCGGCAGAACACAAGCGGTCTTGGTTCTGCTCCCGCCTTTCGCAAACTTCAAACAACCAAAAAAAGAAGTAGTTGCCTGAATCTCTTTTTATCGGATGAACAGCAGTTCACGATACTTAGGCAGCGGCCACAGAGCGTCGTCAACGATCAGTTCCAGTTTGTCAATCTGATAACGGATATCGTCGAGTTTCGGTTCCACCTTGTCGTGGTAGGCAATCGCCTTCTCATGCTCATCCATAATCTTGTTTGCCAGTTTACGGGCATTGACCAGTTCCTCCACCTGACGCTCGATAGACGAGGTGCGCTCGGCAATCTCCTCAATCAGTTTGAGGTTACGAGCTGACAACTTCTCCGCCTTGTCCACAGGGAATACCTCCGCCATGTTCTCCACATTCTTCAGGAGCTGGCTCTGGTAGCGGGTGGCGACAGGGATGATATGGTTCATGGAGATGTCGCCCAGTACACGAGCCTCAATCTGTATTTTCTTTGTGTAGGTCTCCCATTTCACCTCGTTACGTGCCTCCAGCTCCTTCTGGGTCATCACACCCAGGCTCTCGAACATCTGGATACTCTCAGCGTCAAGGTAACGCTCGAAAATCTTCGGGCAAGACTTCTCCACATCCAGTCCACGCTTGGTAGCCTCTACGACCCACTCGTCGCTATAGCCATTACCGTCGAAGCGGATGGGCTTGCAAGTCTTGATATCCTCACGGAGCACGTCGATGATCGCATGGAAGACAGCGCTATGCTCGGTACCAGCCAGTTCCTTCTCATATTCTGGAATACGTTCGTCTACCCGTTTCTTGAAGTTGACGAGTGCCTCAGCGACAGCGCTGTTCAGGGCTATCATCGCCGATGCGCAGTTAGCCTCACTGCCGACGGCACGGAACTCAAAGCGGTTGCCTGTGAAGGCGAAAGGTGACGTACGGTTACGGTCGGTGTTGTCGATAAACAGTTCCGGGATCTCCGGGATATCCATCTTCATACCCTGCTTGCCAGCCATAGCGAGGATGTCTTTCACGTCAGCCTTCTCAATGTGGTCGAGCAGTTCCGATACCTGCTTGCCCAAGAATGAGGAGATGATGGCGGGAGGAGCCTCGTTGGCACCTAAGCGGTGAGCATTGGTGGCAGACATGATGCTTGCCTTCAACAGTCCGTTATGGCGGTATACACCCATCAGTGTCTCGACGATGAATGTGGCGAAGCGCAGGTTCTGCTCAGGAGTCTTGCCGGGCGCATGCAGCAGTACCCCGTTATCCGTCGACAGGCTCCAGTTGTTGTGCTTACCACTACCGTTGATACCGTCGAACGGTTTCTCATGCAGCAACACACGGAAACCGTGTTTGCGAGCCACACGTTTCATGACAGACATCAACAGCATGTTATGGTCGACCGCAAGGTTGGTCTCCTCGAAGATAGGAGCCAACTCAAACTGGTTGGGAGCCACCTCATTATGACGGGTCTTACAGGGGATACCCAGTTCGAGGGCGACAATCTCCAGTTCCTTCATGAAGGCGGCAACACGCTCAGGGATGCTTCCGAAATAATGGTCGTCCATCTGCTGGTTCTTTGCCGAGTCATGTCCCATCAGGGTGCGTCCCGTCAGCAGCAGGTCTGGACGTGCGGCATAGAGACCTTCGTCCACCAGGAAATACTCCTGTTCCCATCCGAGGTTGCTGGTGACCTTCTTCACCTCCGGGTCGAAATAATGACAGACATCCGTAGCGGCGACATTCACTGCATGAAGAGCACGCAGCAATGGTGCCTTGTAGTCGAGTGCCTCACCGCTGTAGCTGATGAAGACCGTAGGGATACACAGGGTGTCGTCGATGATGAACACCGGTGAGGTGGGGTCCCATGCAGAGTAGCCACGTGCCTCGAAAGTCGAGCGGATACCGCCACTGGGGAATGACGAGGCATCAGGCTCCTGCTGGACGAGCAGTTTACCCGTGAACTCCTCCACCATACCACCCTTGCCGTCATGCTCAATGAACGAGTCGTGCTTCTCGGCAGTACCCTCCGTCAGGGGCTGGAACCAGTGCGTATAGTGAGTGACACCGTTCTCCGTTGCCCACTGTTTCATGCCGGCAGCCACCGCGTCGGCAATCTCACGGTCGAGACGTGCGCCATTGTCCATCACATCTATCATTTTCTCATACACAGCCTTGGGAAGATACTTGTACATCTTCTCACGGTTGAAGACTTTCTTGCCAAAATAACTTGCAGGTCTCTCTGCGGGTACCTTTACGTCAAGTGGCTTCTTCTTGAAAGCCTCACCGACAACCTGAAATCTTAATGTTTCCATATTCATTTTGTGTTTGTGTTGTGAATAATTTATTTTGTCCATTTCTTGATTCTGTCTAATGCCTCCTCCGTATGCTCATGACTGCCAAAGGCGGTGAAGCGTACATAGCCCTCGCCACTGGGACCAAAGCCGACCCCCGGGGTGCATACCACATTGGCACCATAAAGGAGTTGCTCGAAGAACTGCCACGAGGATGAGGTGTCGGGGGTACGCATCCAGATATAGGGGGCATTCTCTCCGCCATAGACCTCAAAGCCGAGCTTTCGGAGGGTGGCAAGCATCTGGTGAGCATTGTGCATGTAATAGTCTATCGTCTGCTGTACCTGCTGGCGACCGTCAGGAGTGTAGATGGCCTCTGCGGCACGCTGCGAGATATAGTTGGTGCCATTGAACTTGGTGCACTGTCTGCGGTTCCATAGCGGGTTCAGCGGGATCCTCTTTCCTTCGAGGGTGGCGGCAGTCAGTTCCTTCGGTACGATAGTATAGCCACAGCGCACTCCCGTGAATCCTGCCGTCTTGGAATACGAGTGAAACTCGATAGCGCACTTCCTTGCGCCCCGTATCTCATAGATGGAGTGGGGGATGTCAGGGTCTGTGATATAAGCCTGGTAGGCAGCGTCATAGAATATCAACGTGTCGTTTTTCAACGCATAGTTGACCCATCGGCGCAGCTCTTGCTTGGAGATGACCGTACCAGTCGGGTTGTTGGGATAGCAGAGGTAGATGACATCCACATGGTAGTCCTCGGGGATGGTAGGTATAAATCCGTTCTCCGCCGTACAGGGCATATAGATGACATTCGACCAACGTCCGTCGTTTAATACTCCTGCTCGTCCGATCATCACATTCGAGTCGATATAGACGGGATAGATCGGGTCGGTCACTCCAATACTGTTGTCCCAGCGTATCAACTCCTGGATGTTACCCGTATCCGATTTCGCACCGTCATTAATAAAAATCTCGTCGATATCCAAATGGATGCCCCGAGGCAGGAAGTCGTTCTTCAGGATCGCCTCCCTCAGGAACTCATAGCCCTGTTCTGGTCCATAACCCCTGAAGCCCTCGGCGGTACCCATCTCATCCACCGCCTTGTGCATTGCCTCTATGACGGCAGGACAGAGCGGTTGGGTGACATCCCCAATACCTAATGAGATGACATCCGCTTTGGGATGCATCACCTTAAAGGCATTCACCTTCTTGGCAATGTCGGCAAACAGGTAGTTGTTGGGGAGTTTCAGAAAATGCTCGTTTACTAATGCCATAGTTATTTCAGTTCATAGTTCATAATTCATAGTTCATAGTTCATAATTCATAGTTCATAGTTCGGTCTCACCGTCAAAGACAAACTCGGCAGGACCAGTCATATAGACATGGTTGTCGCTTT
>Ga0310691_10003490_pt1 | contig 18810 bp, 18 predicted proteins | sample 176DNAGHGlowgp2_FD_203887 | JGI IMG/M metagenome (GOLD analysis project Ga0310691, IMG submission 203887) | Sheep rumen microbial communities from Palmerston North, Manawatu-Wanganui, New Zealand - 1766 DNA GHGlow gp2 (v2) (version 2) | ecosystem: Host-associated > Mammals > Digestive system >...
GCTGATAGGGACAATGGGTTCGGCGGCTCCCGAACAGTATGGTTTTGCTCAGTCTGATCCGAGGACGGACATCTTTGCCATTGGCGTTTTGCTGCGTCACATTTTCAATACTGATACATCTGTTGAGAAGGTTGTCATAAAGGCGACCAGGATGGATCCTGATCAGAGATACCAGAACATCAATGAGATGCGCAAGGCTCTGTTCGGGACAGGGAAGAAGTCAGGCGTTGCCTGGAGGATCCCGGTGTTTGCTGCATGCAGCATAGCTGCCGTACTGCTTATCTTCTGGGGTCTTAGAATGACAGATAAGGCGGACAGGAGGAGCGCTGAAGATCATGTTATCTACGGTGCTGACGGTATTGCGGTTGCCCCCGCGACTGTTGCTCCTGAGACTTCTGACCCCACAACGGAGGCTCCCAAGACTGCGGCCGCTGCCGTTCCGGTTCCTGTTGCTGCATATCAGACCATTGCTGATGATGCTCCCGGGGATGTACCTGAGGACGTTCCTGAGGAAATCCCTGAAGATACCCAGGGGGATGATATAAATGAACCTGAAGGTCCCGGCAAGAAGCGCGGTGAGAAGGACCATGCGGAACATGGAGACCACCCCGTAAGGTCTGCAGCATCAGCTACTGACAAGGCAAATAAGACCGGGGCAGCCGGCAAGACACGTGTTGCTGCCAGGACCAGCGCCGCACCCAGATCTGCCGTGGCGCATGCTACACAAAAACCGACGGCTTCGCCCCCCACCTATCCGCCGACGAACCCGCCGACGCTGTCACCTACGCGGGTACCGGCAATTCCCACTAATCCGACTCACGATCTCGTTGCCGAAGTTAAGGGGTTAAATGAGGCACACATGTATACTGACTCAAGAAAATCGCTTGTCAAAGACATTACTTCAAGACTCAAATACACAGAAGAGGAGTGCTATAAGGCTGTCGACAAGTGTAATATCGATTTCTACGATCAGGCATTTAATGCCCATGCATACTTGTTATCTAAAAAGGAGTATTCCGCCCCGAACGAGGTGATAAGCTGCTTGAAGGACAAGTACTTTACCAACTCCCAGATAGAGTATTCATTCAACACCGGTAACAACTACAATGCCTGGGTTGCGAAGGGTAAGGAAAAACTCGGAAAACTGATCAAGAACGTTACTTATGCCAAACTTTCCGGATATTCGGATGCGCTGAAGGATCAGGGCTACACAACTAAGTTGATAAATGCAGTAATGAAGGAGAAGAAGAGCGACTTTGAAAAACTGATAGACGCAGGCAAGATCGTTGATGATACATAAAAATGGGGAACAAAGCGAAATACGAGAAGACTGATAAAGTTACTTCGGGCGGTGAGGAGTTATGGTACAACAGAGCCACGAAGTCATTGTGCATAAGGAAGGATCTTGTCTATTATGACAGGACTGTTTTCGAGCGACTGAGAGATGATCATGACGACCACATTCCGGAGATATTTGATATTTATGACAGGAACGGCAAGCTGATCGTTTTTGAACAGTATATCAGGGGCATGACGCTCGACAGATATGTGCGCTCCAGGAATCCTGATAATGATGAACTCAAGTGGATCATATGCGAGGTGGTGGCTGCATTAGATCATCTGCACGGTCCTGGAATGCGGATCGTCCACAGGGGCGTGAAGCCGGAGACGGTAAAGCTCGACAGGAACGGGAATGTCTACCTTGTAGGATACAATTCAGCGAAGCTGATCAAGGCCAATCAGAAGGGTGATGCTGACGTAGTTGCCGTCGGGAAACTGATAAAGGAGTACCTGCCCGACGACGGATCGCTCATTGGCATTGCCGAGACTGCGATCAAGGGCGGATATGACAGCATAGGTGAGCTGAGGAAGGCTTTGGGCATAAAGAAGAAGTTACATCCCAAGGGTTATCTGACGCCGGTCTTCGCGGCAGTATTCTCGGTCCTTGTATTTGGTCTTTTTATCTATGGATTGAATCTTGAAGATAAGGTCAGCCAAGTAAACCCGGCCTCTGTAGCGGGATCAGTCATCCCGCCCATACCAACAGTTGCTCCTGCCACCGCGCCGCCTACCGCACCGCCGACAGCTGAGCCCACAAGGGCACATGACGTGACGGCTAAGGAACTTAATGACGGAAATGGCAGGATGTATTCGTACAGGGGCCTTGTCGAAGATGTCATGGAGGTCACAGGGATCTCTGAACGTGAGGCGATGAAGGCCGTAAACGACCTGCATCTTGACTTTAAGGAGCAGGCCGACAATTACGCGCACGCCTACATGACATACTACATGGAGACATATCCCATCGATGTCCGTAATGCACTGGAAGATGTCGGATTCACCAAGCTCGAGATAGACTATGTCATGGATACCACATCGCTTGAGTCTTCCGCACAGATACAGGGGAAGGCGCGCGATTATCTGTACAAGCTCGCCAGCGAGAAAACGTACAAGAGGACATCGGACTACCGGCAGGCCATGCGTGACATGGGCTTCGGGAAAGCTTTTATCAAGGATGCATTTCTCTCTTCAGGAGGCTTTGAGATCAAGCGCCTCATCAAGAAGGGGAAGGTGATCAACGACGACAGAACAGTGCTGCCCAAGAGCGACAGCGAAGATGAAGAAGAGGAGACCTGATATGCAGTGGATCGAGATAATGATAAAGACAACGGAAGAGGCTTCTGACGCGATCTGCGAAATGCTCGCGCAGCTGGGAGCAGACGGCATCGCCGTATGCGATCCGTATGAGATCAAGAGGATAATAGAAGACCCCGAGTCGCTCGCTTATGCGGACGAGGGATATGTTGATTCCCTGGGAACCGATGTCGTGATCAAGGCTTATTTCGCGGAGCTTGATGACGGCCTGATCAGGATGGGTGCCAAGAGCGATGAATACATTGATCCAGACGGGATCGGCATGATCTACGACAATATAACAGACAAGTCCATGCGGGCAGACGAGGCCCTCGAAGAACTGAAGAGAAGGCTTGGTGAGATCGGGGAGTACCTCGATGTCGGCGACGGTTTTGTCGGTTCGAAATACGTCAAGGACGAAGACTGGGCCAACAACTGGAAGGCTGATTACAAGTCGTTCAGGATATCAGACCGCGTCATCATCTGTCCGTCGTGGGAAGAGACTGAGTTCGGCGCAGATGATGTGGTGATAAGGCTGGACCCGGGGTCCGCTTTCGGGACGGGGACGCACGAGACTACGTCAATGTGTGCAGAACTCATAGATCGGTATCTATCTGATGTGCCTGAAGGAAAACTGCTGGATCTCGGCACCGGCTCAGGCATCCTGGCGATAATCGCAAACAAGCTCGGTGCAGCTGACGTTGAGGCGATCGACATCGACAAGCTGGCGGTGGATGTGGCCATCGACAATTGTGAGATCAACGGCTGCAGTGACATCAAGTGCCACACAGGAGAGCTCCGCGATGCATATGAGGGTTCCTACAAGATCATCATCGCGAATATCATCGCTGACGTTATCGCAGCTATCGTTGCTGACGTGAAGGACCGCCTCGACGACGACGGTGTGTTTATCTGTTCCGGGATCATCAATACCAAGGCTGACCGCGTCCGCTCCGCCATCGCCGCATGCGGCATGAAGATAGTCGAGGAGCACGAGAAGAACGACTGGATCGCAATGGTCGTCAGGAAGTAAGGAATTCCTTAACTCTGTTTAAGTTGGCGCGGGCCACTTCCACGCCGTGGTCGTAAACGCGCTGCATCTCATCAGGATCGCGCTCCAGCGGCTTGATGTTCAGCGCCTCTTTGGGCTGCAGGATCAGTGCGTCGCCTGAATCCTCTCGCGCCCTGACGTACGCAACCTCAGCGTTGTACATGATGTGGCGGTTCTTTACCAGTTCCACCAGATTCGGCATCTTCCGCAAGGGGACTGACAATGCCTTCTTATAAGCGTGTTTGACAAAGCCTTTGGGCTGGGTCAGTATGACGACGTTTTTGGTAAACCCCTGCTTCTCCATGAACTCCAGCGGGATCGAGTCCGACAGTCCCCCGTCCAGGTACCTGCTGCCATTGATGACCACGGGCCTTGAAGCCAGCGGCATCGACGCCGACGCTCTGATCCACTGCATATCCTCGCCCCGGCCGTCCGTCAGCTTGTGGTATTCGGCCTTGCCCGTCTCACAGTTGGAGACGACCGCCCAGAAATCCATCTTATTCTTCCCGAAAGTATCGTAATCAAACTTGTCCAGTTCGTTCGGCAGCGTGTCATAACAGAACTTCGCCCCATAAAGGTCGCCCGTCGCGATCAGCGACCGCCATCCCTTAAAACGCCACTCTTTGTTGTACTTCTTGTTATACCTGATCGCGCGCCCCTTCTGCTCCGACTTAAAATTGCACCCGAAAGCAACCCCGGCCGACACTCCGACCGCCCCATCGAAAGTAATCCATTCCTCCAGGAAAGTATCAAGTATACCCATCGTAAAGAGCCCGCGCAGAGCGCCACCCTCAAGAATCAAACCTTTTTTATCCATGGGGTTGATGATAATTGAGTTGCGGGGCGAAGTCAAGGGAAGGGGGAGGGGGCCGGATTTTTGTCCTGGCCAGTGGCCGGGTTTTGGTACATGGTATTGTTCAGGGTATTGTTCAGGATATTGTTCAGGGTATTGTCCAAGATTTTGTCCGAGATCTTGTCCATGTAAAATAAAAACATTGACAAAAACATGGACAAAGAGTCGATGAGCGGCCTGTGTCCGAGATCTTGTCCATGTAAAATAAAAACATTGACAAAAACATGGACAAAGAGTCGATGAGTGACCTGTGTCCGAGATCTTGTCCATGTAAAACAAAAACATTGACAAAAACATGGACAATCGGCACGCACGAATATTTTGATACAACAAAAACAGTCCAATGCTGGGGTAAAAAATGACAAATTGTTATAAAATCGTATCTTTTCGTATCTTTTTTGGCGGAAAAACGTGCTATGTTGAACGCATGTTAAACGTAGAATATTACATCGGAACCATTGAATATTATAAGAGGGAGCTCGAGAAGCTGCCATGTGTTTGTTTTGGAACGCATAGAGATGCTCAGGTTGCAAGAGTTTACAGTAAGAACCGGCAAAGATATAAGGAGGTCAAAGAAGGAACAAAGTACTGGCCGCAGTGTAGGCAGATTGCCATGAGCAGAAGACAGCTTAAATCCCAACTCAAACATCTCAGATCAGAACTGACATCAAGATACCGGCTCAAATACGAGATGATCTCGAACGACTATACGATACTTAACCCAAAGCCCGGCAGGTTTGATACGGCATTCTGGAACAGCCTGTCTGACGAGAAGACCTCCTTTGAGAATGATAATGATTATGTGCAGAAGGGAAATCATTTCAGGTCGAGGGCAGAGATGTTCATTGCAACTGTGCTTGATGAGATGGGGCTTTCGTACAGGTATGATGTGAAGATGAGGGTGAACGGGCGTAATGTGTTTGTTGATTTCGTGGTGTATCTGCCGCAGTTTGACAGGTGTTTTCTGATCGAGTTCTTTGGAAAGCTTAATGATCCGGGGTATGTGAGGGATAACGGCGACAAGGTCGGGGATTATTATGCGGAGGGGATCTATAACGGGCAGGAGATCGTTTTTCTGTGCGGGAATGAGCACAGGATGCCGCCTTTGCAGATAGTCAGGGAGCAGATAGAGGCGATGATCAACGGAATAGCGTGCTCTAGGGTCATAAAAGCAACAAAAAATTAGCGGAAATCGTTTGTTATTATAATAAAACACATATATAATGGTTAGGATATTCAAGCCTATTGGAGGTTTTTTATATGGCTAATGTTTCTTTTAATGAGGATCTGTGCAAGGGCTGCGGGCTTTGCGTAGAAGCTTGTCCCAAGAAGATCCTTCAGCTCGACAAGGAACGCCTCAACGCGAAGGGATATCACCCTATCTCATGTACTGACGAGTCACAGTGCATCGGCTGCACGCAGTGTGCGCTTACTTGCCCTGACGTCGTTATTACGGTTGAGCGATAAGAGTTAAGGAGGATCATCAAATGGCACAGAAAAGAGTTTTGATGAAAGGAAACGAAGTTATTGCTGAGGCTGCCATCAGGGCAGGCTGCAGGAACTACTTCGGTTATCCTATTACACCTCAGACTGAGGTTATGCACTATATGGCTAAGAAGATGGTGCAGATCGGCGGTAACTTTGTTCAGGCTGAGTCTGAGGTTGCAGCGATCAACATGGTATATGGAGCTGCTTCCGCAGGCTTCAGAGTAATGACGAGTTCATCATCTCCGGGAATCTCCCTGAAGCAGGAAGGCATCTCATATATTGCAGGTGCTGAGCTTCCCGCAGTTGTTGTCAACATCGTCAGAGCAGGCCCGGGTCTCGGAGGAATCCTTCCTGCACAGGGCGACTACTTCCAGGCGACAAAGGGCGGCGGACACGGTGACTACCGTAATATCGTTATCGCACCGGCTTCCGTTCAGGAACTCTATGAGCTGACTGTTGAAGCTTTCAACCTGGCAGATAAGTACAGGAATCTCGTTATGATCCTGGGCGACGGTACTTTGGGTCAGATGATGGAGCCTGTTGCTTTCCGTGATGAGGAACCTATCGTCAAGTACGAGAAGCCCTGGGCTGCAAACGGCAGAGGTTATGGTGATGACGGCAAGTGTGCAAGAGAGCATAACACCATCACATCCATCTATATCGATCCTGATGTTCTCGAGGTCAAGAACCGCGAGCTGCAGGACAAATATGCAGAGATCAAGAAGAATGAAGTAAGATATGAGGCAATCGGACTTGAGGATGCTGAGATCGTTATCACGGCTTTCTCCACATGTTCACGTATCTCCCGCAACGTAATCAGACAGGCTGCCGAGCTCGGTATCAAGGTAGGTATGATCAGACCTATCACGCTGTGGCCTTTCCCTGAGGAGATCATTGCCAAGACAGCGCAGATGCCTATTGTTAAGGCTTTCCTTGACGTAGAGCTCAACGCAGGTCAGATGATCGAGGACGTTAAGCTTGCAGTAAACGGCGCTAAGCCCGTTTATTTCCATGGCAGACTTGGCGGTAACCTTCCTACACAGAAGGAGATCCTTGACAAGATCGTTGCAATTCATGAAGGAGGTAAGGTGTAATGGCTATTGTTTTCGAGAAGACGGAAGGCCTCACCGGTAAGCCTTTCCACTATTGTCCCGGATGTACGCACGGTATCGTGCACAGAATGATCGCCGAATCCATGGTCGAAATGGGGATCCTCGGAACGACTGTCGGTGTTGCTTCGGTTGGTTGTTCCTACAACTCTTACGAGTATTTCAATTGTGATATGGTCCAGGCAGCACACGGACGTGCTCCGGCTGTCGCTACAGGTATCAAGAGGAACCTGAAGGACAAGACCGTATTCACATATCAGGGCGACGGTGACCTCGCATCCATCGGATGTGCCGAGATCATCCACGCAGCTGCAAGAGGAGAGAAGATCTGCGTATTCTTCATAAACAACGCAGTTTACGGAATGACATCTGGACAGATGGCTCCTACGACACTTTTGGGCCAGGTAACGACAACATCACCTTTCGGACGTGATGCATCATATCAGGGTTACCCCATCAATGTAGCAGAGCTGTTGTCCAACCTCACGGGTTCAGCTTATATCGAGCGTGTCACAATGACAGATACAAAGAATATCGTCAATGCCAAGAAGGCCATCCAGAAGGCTTTCAAGGTTCAGCAGGCAGGCCTTGGATTTGCTTTCGTAGAGTTCCTGTCCACATGTCCTACCAACTGGGGTAAGGCACCTCTCGAGGCCATGGACTGGCTCAAAGAGAAGATGATCCCTCAGTATCCGTTAGGATGCTTCAAGGGCGCAGATCTGACTGTTGCTCAGCTCGATGAGATGATCGCAGCCAAGAAGAACGGGGAGGTGACAGCATGATAGACTTTTCTATTATCCTTGCAGGATTCGGCGGTCAGGGTATTCTCTCCGCAGGTAAGTTCGCAGCAGAAGCTGCACTCTACGAGGGCAAAGAAGTATCATGGTTCCCTTCATACGGACCTGAGATGCGTGGCGGTACAGCAAACTGCTCTGTCGTTATCTCCGACGAGCCCATCGGTTCTCCCGTTGTTAACGACGCTGACGTTGTTATCTGCTGCAACCAGCCCTCCATGGAGAAATTCGAGTCTTCGATCAAGCCAGGCGGATACTTGATCGTTGATACCGGTATGATCAAGATCAAGGCTACCAGAACAGACATCCATGTCATCGAGATCGATGCTTCCGGCATCGCCGACGAGTTCGGCGCCATGGCTTACGGGCCTATCTCAATGCTCGGCTGTCTGTCCAAGGCAACAGGATGCTTCTCCAGAGACTCCTTTGAGAAGTCCCTTTATGAAGTCCTTCCCGAGCGCCGTCACAAGATGATCCCGGGCAACCTCGCAGCCTTTGATAAGGGTGCCGAAAAGGTTTGAGAACTTAGTAATCTGAGTTGATCTGATACCGGCCGTCCTGTTGGGCGGCCGGTTTTTTGCTTTTTGGGAGGGATTGGCTGCTGGGTTCCCTGTCCCCGGTGGCTGATGACTCGAGATAACCCACAAGATTCTCCTTTTTTGTGCACGGCAGTGCTCTTCGTGCAGAAAATTAGAGAATTCTAATTGAAATTCTCCTTTTTAATGCACGGAAACGTTCTTCGTGCAGAAAATAGGAGAATCTAAATAGTTTTGCTGCGAATTCCTCATGAGCAACAAACTCATAAAACTTTATTAACACTTCCCTAACACTAAGTTAAATGAATAGGGCTACTTTGTATGCGTCACGCCAACCAATGAAACCTCAAGTTTTTTTATACTGAAAATATCATTATCACAGGAGGTGAGAAAAATGAGAAAGGCATTGAAGATTATGTCCGCTTTGATGGCTTTGGTTCTAGTATTCGGTTGCGTTGCAATGTTTGGCGGAGGCAGAGAAGTTAAAGCGGCCAGTTACCCTGATATCTTCCCCGATACGGATACCTATAATATGAAGATCCCGCAGGGTAAGAAGGCAAAACTCAAATTTGTAATGTTCCCTGAATATCATAATGAGCATTATTTCATTAACATCTATAAGGGAACTTCCACATCCAGCAGTAAGCTTGTGGCTTCTTGCGATGATGGCATCTATAATTCTGATGGCACATTGATAAGAAACCTGACAGTTACTTTTAATACTAAGGGATATGCCCGTGGCACATATACTGTTGAGGCGTATATGATGTATTATTCTTATGGTGATTGGTGGTATTCTCCTTATACAAGAACTTGCAGGATCAAGATCGTTCATAAGAACTACGGCTGGCACAAGAATTCCAGGGGCAAGTGGTATTGCGATACAAAGGGCAAGGCTTATAAGTCAACATGGAAGACGATCGGCGGCAAGAAGTATTACTTCAACAAGAAGGGTTACGCAGTAACCGGTTGGAATACTATCAAGGGTAAGAGATATTATTTCAACGGCAAGGGCGAGCGCAAGAAGTACAAGGGCGTTAAGAAGGTAGGCAGCAAGTACTACTACTTCACGAGCAAGAACTACATCAAGACCGGTTGGCAGACTGTCGACGGCAAGAAGTACTATTTCACAACGAAAGGTGCTAAGACCGGTTGGCAAACGATCAGCAAGAAGAAGTATCATTTCGATTCCAAGGGTGTTGCAGCAATTGGCGTAAAGAAGATCTCAGGCAATTACTATTTCTTCGATTCCAAGGGTGTCAACAAGACAGGATGGCAGATCTACAACGGCAACACGTATTACTTCACATCCAAGGGTGCTAAGATCGGATGGTATACGACCGGAGGCCATAAGTACTACTTCAATGACACAGGTGTCATGGCTGTAGGACTCACGGCGATCGGAGATGATTTCTACTACTTCGACGAGAATGGTTATATGCAGATCGGCAAGATAACTATTAACGGACAGGAGTATGAGTTCGGGGCAGACGGCAAGATGATAATAAGCCAGGTTGCTCCTGAACCTGAAGCAGCATAAGACATATTCTTCATAATAGACCCTCCCAAACTCAGGAGCTGCCCACCCGGGCAGCTCCTTTTCGCAGACGGAAAATTACAATAATCCGCATATTGTTGTCATTTGCTTTGATATTCAAAAAACTGTTCCACCCCGGTCCCTAATATGCTACAATCAAATGGATTTCTACTTTTCAGGGGGTATATTATGGGTATAGCTAAGAAGGTGACGGCTGCGGTCCTGACATCAGTGATGCTTCTGTCGGCAGTTCCTGCAACAAGTGCTTTGGCTGCAACAAACGGATGGAAGAAGAAGGATGGTGAGTGGTACTACTATAAGAATGGCACAAAGCTCAAGAAGTGCTGGCTTACGATTTATTCTGGCGGCAAGTCCAAGAAGTATGCTTTGGACAGCAAGGGCAGGATGTGCACTAGCAAGAACCACAAGAAGGGTCTGATGATCGACGGAAGCATGTATTTCTTCACAAAGTCCGGCGGGATCCAGAAGAACAAGTGGAAGTCCATCAAGAAGGATGGCAAGACATACTGGTTCTATCTTGGTAAGACCGGTGCTTCGGTAAAGGGTAATAAGAAGATCGATAAGAAGTACTATTACTTTGATACGAAGGGATGCTGGATGGCAAGTAAGGAGCTCATGGATGGTCAGAGCTTCTATCCTCAGTTCCTGTATAAGTCCAACGGAGAACTGTATTTGGATTCTAATGGTAAGCCCCAGATCACTAAGATCGTATTCCTTGGCAAGAAGAATGTTCTCAAGACGAGCGGCTGGACGAAGTCTAAACTCTGGCTAGGTAGTGATTACTACTACTTCTATCTGAGCGGCAAGGGCAACCCTTACAAGGGATGGAAGAAGATCAACAGCAAGTGGTATTATCTTGATCCGAATAGCTTTGGTGCAAGAGTAGCGGGCGTGAATACTTATATCGATGGCGAATACTATTCTTTTGATGCTAACGGTGTCTGCCTGAACAAATAATAACGATTGTTACAATGTATGACTAAAAGCTGTCCTCCGGGGCAGCTTTTTGTTGTAAATGCATTTTCGATTTGCTATATTTTAGGCATGTACAATAGAATAGGGGAGGTTTGTTATGTCACATCTGAAGAAGTTTGTCTCAACTGCGATGGCTGTCATCATGGTGGCCGGCTCCGTTCCTGTTATCGTACTGGCTGCACCTGAGAACGGGTGGGTCAAGAAGGACGGCAAGTGGTATTACTATGAAGATGGCAAGAAGCTCAAGAACACGACTGCGCATGACGGTTCCAAGCTCTATCTGCTCGACAGCAAGGGCGCAAGGATCACAAAGAAGAAGGGCTGGGTCCAGATATCATCCAAGGTTGAGACTAAGTACGGCGATAAGTACACGGTCAAGGACTGGTACTACGTAGGCACTAAGGGCAAGGTCGCGACCGGATGGAAGAAGATCGGCAAGAAGTGGTATCTGTTCGACTATGCATGGGGACAGATGGCACACTCTACGGCTGTATACAAGTCCGGCAAGTTCCGCCTCCTGGATGACAACGGCAAGATGGTCACCAAGAAGGGCTGGTATAAGATCAAGCACGTGGATTATGACGAGTATGGTGACAAGACTACGACGTCAGTATGGTATTACGTCACATCCAAGGGCGTAGCCGCCAAGGGATTTAAGACTCTCAAGGGCACGAAATACTACTTCGGTGATGACGGCGTGATGAGAGTAAATGAGATCATTTCGATCAAAAATGAGGAGACCGGAGCATACAAGTATTACGTAGCCAAGAAGGACGGAACTGTTCCGACCAAGAAGGGCTGGGTAACTCTTAAGATCACCAAGAAGGCCAAGTCTTATTTCTATGCTGCCAAGACGACGACCGGAACAAAGACGGTGAAGGTTTATGTCACGAAGGGCGGCAAGCTCCAGACGGGATTCAAGACGATAAGCGGGATCAAGCACTACTTCGGTCCTCAGATGTATGCCAATACGAGCTGGTATGATGAGGCGAACAAAACATACTATTACTTCGACAGTAACGGTAAGATAACCAAGACTGAGAAGTTCGATTGATCAGGGAGGAGATAACGATGACTATTATTAAAAAGACAACGGCATTGGCTCTGACATTGATCACGGCAGGCAGTATCTTCCCGATGACTTCAATGGCTGCAACTTATAGTAATGAGTGGGTCCAGAAGGACGGCAAATGGTATTACTACGACTATTACGGCAAGAAGGTCAAGAGCAATTATGCTTACGATTCCAACACCGAAACATACTACGTTTTGGACAGTACCGGGGCACGTGTCGAGAAGAAGGGCTGGTACACATTGAAGCAGAAGAACATCACCACTTATGGTGATAAGTTCTACGTTACAATGAAGTTCTATCTTAAGACGGGTGGAGCTGTTACGACCGGATGGAAGACATTAAGCGGCAAAGAGTATTACTTCTATAACCATGGTGAGATGGCAAAGTCTACCAGCATCTCAAAGTCAGATGGCAAGTATTATTTCCTTGGATCTGATGGCGCCATGGTGAAGAAGAAGGGCTGGGCCGAGGCTAAGGGCTCTATAACTAGCACTTATGATGGTACAAAGTATACTTATCATAGCTGGTACTACCTCAAGAAGACCGGCGAAGTTACCACCGGCTGGAAGACGATCAAGGGTAAGAGGTATTTCTTTTATTCTTCAGGCAGCATGGCCGTGAACACTTATGTCAGTGAATACAAAGACGGCAAGTATGTTTATTATGCTTTCGGGAAGGACGGAGCGCAGCTCACATCAAAGGGATTGAAGACCATCAAGTATACAAATACTTCTTCGAATAAGCTCATGACTACGAAGGAGACAAGTGTCCTCAAAGTCTATGTCAAGTCTGATGGAACCCTTCATACGGGCTTGAAGACCATCAAGGGCAAGAAGTATTATTTTGATCCTGAGATGATCCTCTGTAACTACAGAGATGTAAAGGGTGTCCGTTATTACTTCGGGAAGAAGGGAACGTGCACGAAGACTGAGAAGCTGGCAACATGATGCCTGACTGAGGTTAGATCACAGGAGACTGTCACCTTGAGGTGGCAGTCTTTTTTGTGCATTTGTTGTGCCGGCTGCCAAATAATATGGTGAATCGGTTAATAATATTTGATAGTGGAATCTGTTATATTAAGGGCATGGCGAGATAGTCAAAAATAGTTTGGGAGGTTAGGATATGGCACATTTGAAGAAGATCATAGCTTTAGGCATGACTGCCATGACAGTCGCAAGTCTCATGCCTGTGACGTCTCTTGCCGCATATTACGGATGGGTACAGAAGGACGATGGCAAGTGGTACTACTATGACTATTACGGCAAGAAGGTCAAGTACGACAGTGTATCACGTTACGATAGCGGAAGCGAAAGCGATACACCAAAGTACTACGTACTTAACAGTAAGGGTGCCCAGGTAACAACAAAGGGATGGTATACAACCAATTACTTTTACACTTATTATGGCAATAAGATCAAGTTTCAGTACAAGTATTATCTGAAAAGTGACGGATCCTGTACAACAGGATGGAAGAAGATCAGCGGCAAGTGGTATTACTTCGAATATGACGGCAAGATGGTGAAGAATACCAGTGCCAATAAGCCTGACAGTAACGGAGAAGACCGATACTATCTGCTCGGCAGCGACGGTAAGCGTATCACCAAAAAGGGCTGGCATCAGGTTACGGTAAAGGACTTAGATGATGTAAACGGTGAGATTAATTCATATAAGATATGGTTCTATGTTAAGACAGATGGAACACTTGCCCGTAACTGCACTAAGAAGATCGGCAAGAAGCAGTATCTGTTCCATGACGATGGAGTGCTTGTTCAGAATTGGTATTACGGGGTTCATGACAAAGATCATAATATCAAATACTATTATGCCGCAGATAAGAACGGTGCTGTTATCACCAAGAAAGGTAAGTATACGCTGAAGTATAAGGTACAATATCCATCATACATGTTTAAAGGTACTGTGACTAGAAACTGCGTAGTATATGTCAAGACCGGCGGAAAGCTTCACACGGGATGGAAGACCATCAAAGGCAAGAAGTATTATTTCGATCCCGATGCATATAGATGCACTACCATGACAGAGAATGGTGTGAAGTATTACTTTGGAAAGACCGGTTCAGTTACCAAAGAGATCAAGCAGGCAACATGATAAGGGAGGAGATAACGATGACTTTTATTAAAAAGACGACAACATTGGCTCTGACATTGATCACGGCAGGCAGTATCTTCCCGATGACTTCAATGGCTGCAACTTACAGTAATGAGTGGGTAGAGAAGGACGGCAAATGGTATTACTATGATAGTGACGGCAGGAAGGTCAAGCGTACCAGCATGGAACGCTATGATGACGGAGCTTATAAATACTTCGTTCTCAACAGCAAGGGCGTGCAGGTGACCAAGAAGGGGTGGTATACCACTAATTATGTATATTCCGAATACGGCAATAAGATCAAGTATCAGAATAAGTACTACATCAAGAGCGACGGATCCTGTACCACAGGCTGGAAGAAGATCAGCGGCAAGTGGTATTACTTCGAAGAGAACGGCGCGATGGCAAGGAGCCAAGCTGTTAATAAGCTGGATAGTGCCGGCAAGGACAGGTATTACCTGCTTGGAAATGACGGTAAGCGCATAACCAAAAAGGGGTGGTATAAGGTAACTCTCAAGGAGCTTAGCAGCGTCGGAATAATCAACTCATACGATATCTGGTACTTTGTCAAGACAGATGGAACAGTTGCACGTAACTGTGTGAAGAAGATAGGCAAGAAGAAGTATCTGTTCTATGAGAATGGAGAGCTTATAATTAATTCTTACTGTCCGATCTATGACAAAGAACATAATATTAAGTGCTATTATGCCGCAGATAAGAATGGCGTTGTGATCACCAAGAAGGGTAAGCAGACGTTGAAGTCTAAGGAGTCATTTAAGCAACTTACTTACAGTTTTAGTGGTACTTATAATACGATCGTATACGTCAAGACCGGTGGTCAGCTCCACATAGGATGGAAGACCATCAAGGGTAAGAAGTATTACTTCGACCCGGAAGCACTCAGGTGTGAAACAATGACAAAAGACGGCGTGAGATACTATTTCGGCAGAACCGGATCCGTCACCAAAGAGGCCAAGCCGGATTGATATGTAATCTGATCGTTTGATCAGACGGGCTGTCTCGAGTTGTTGGGACAGCCCTTGTTTTTGTGCATTTGTTGTACCGTCTGCCTGATAATATGGTGAATTGGTTAATAATAATTGACAGTTATATCTGATATATTAATAATATGGCATTATGCCAAAATTGTTTGGGAGGTTAGGATATGTCACATTTTAAGAGAATTGTCGCTGCCGGTCTGACGTTGACAACGGTCGCAACGCTGTTGCCAATGACTACACTCGCGGCACATTACGGTGAGTGGGTCGAGAAGGACGGCAAGTGGTACTACTACGACTACAATGGCAAGAAGGTAAAGTACAGGAGCGTTGAACGTTCCGATAGCGCAAGCGGCACAACCAAGTACTATGTACTTAACAGCTAGGGCGCCCAGGTAACGTCGAAAGGTTGGTACACGACCAATTATTATTACACTGATTATTATAATAAGATCAAGTTCAGAATAAGTATTATCTGAAGTCTGACGGATCAGTAACCACAGGTTGGAAGAAGATCAGCAAGAAGTGGTACTATTTCGAAGAAGACGGTAAGATGGCTAAGGGCGTGGTAAGAAAGGATGTTGACAGTTCCGGCAAGGAAAAGAATTACGTGCTCGGAAATGATGGTGCGCGTATTACCAAGAAAGGCTGGCATCAGGTGACTTATGTGGATTTCTCTGTGTCCTCTGGAACAAAGAAAACCTCTAAGTACTGGTATTATGTGAAGTCAGACGGAACGATCTATCGTAACTGCATAAAGACTATCAAGGGCAAGAAATACCTGTTTGATGATGAAGGAAGACTTGTTTGTAATGACATTGACGGTGTAAGGGATGAGTCAACCGGTGACATCAAGACTTATTATTCAACAGACAAGAATGGTGTGATCTATACCAAGAAGGGTTGGCGCACGATCAAGATCACAGACACCTATAAGTACTACAGTTATTCCTTGAAGGAGAACGTTACTGTCAAAGTGTATGTCAAGACGGGCGGAAAGCTTCAAACGGGTCTTAAGACGATCAAGGGCAAGACATATTATTTCTACCCCCAGATGGCAGTATGTGATTATGAGTATGTCGACAATGTGAAGTACTACTTTGGAAGAAGCGGTGCTTGCACAAAGAAGGTTGATTACAACGTAACTTGACTTTTGTAAGAAGAGTAATCAAGTAGAACAGTGCCCCGGAAGCGGTAACGCTTCCGGGGGATTTTTTAGTAGTTAATGTAGGGGCGGCCTGTTTTGTTTTGCGGGACGGACTGAAGGGGCTGAAGAGGAAAAAGTGGATGAAGTGCCAGCAGGGACATCTTTACTAACAGCAAAAGAACCCCTTGAATGGGCACCGCAGGTGCCCATCTGAGGGGTCGATTCAGTTCCGCTGTCTGTATATCTGTCTGTGTAAAATTCAAATACAGACAAAAACACAGACAACTTGATCAACCTTGTCTGCCATAGTTCCCTTAACCGTTCCCTGTAAATCAAATAAAGGGACCCAACCAGGGAACCAGCCCAACCCAATCCCCATCACCTAAGGCCCGCCATTTCGCCGTTGTATATTTATGGTATTTTTGTTATATTTATGTTATGACGATTTAGTCAGAGACTATACTGGGGAGGTCTAATATGTCACATTTGAAGAAGATCGCCGCGGTCGGGTTGACGCTTACGACGATGGTAAGCATGTTCCCGATGACGGCCATGGCGGCAACCAAGAATGGCTGGGTACAGAATTCAAGCGGCAAGTGGTCCTATTATGAGGATGGCGAGAAGGTTAAGTACGATTCAAGGGAGGACTACACTGACGGGAAGTGTTATGTTCTCAGCAGCGCGGGTTACCGTTATACGAAGAAGGGGTTGTACACAAGTTCATACATTTATACACGTTATGGTGATAAGGTCAAGTTTAAGCAGTCTTATTACATCCAGGATGACGGATCTGTCCTTGAGTATTCCTGGAAGAAGATCAGCGGGAAGTGGTACTACTTCGGTTTTCGCGGGAAGATGTATAAAAGTACAACAGAATACAAGTATGACGAGAAGACCGGAACAGGTAAGTACTATCTCCTTGGTAACGATGGTGCAATGATAACCAAGAAAGGCTGGAACAAGGTAACGCATAAGGAATACTCCAGATGGTCTGTGGATCTATACAAAGAGACACGTTATTATTATGTACTGTCAGACGGATCCGTGGCAAGAGACTGTGTAAAGAAGATCAAGGGCAAGTATTATGCTTTTGATTATGAAGGTCTCATGGTACAGAACAGTGGATATTCCGTAAATGGCAAGAAGAAATACCTGTATGGCTCCGACGGGTCAAGGATAACCAAAAAAGGCTGGATAAAGTTGACCGTAACAAGTACTCACAAAGGTGCCAATTATTCTTACACTTCGAAATCAAAGCAATGGTTCTATGTAAATAAGGACGGTACAGTTGCCACAGGATGGAATAAGATCAGCGGTAAATGGTATTACTTTGATTCATATTCGGGAAAGATGTATAGATCTACTGAAATCAGCTGGATCGATGAAGGAAAGACATACATCTTCAATAGTAATGGCGTTTGCATCAATCATTGATAAGGAGGGAGTAACATATGTCTGGTATTAAGAAAGCAGCGGCTATGGGTCTGACTCTGACGATGGTCGTAGGCATGCTTCCGGCGGTTGCATCAGCCTATTCATCCAAGTCGGGCTGGGTCAAGAATGAAGATACAGGTAAGTGGTCATATTACGAGAACGGCCGTAAGATCAAGTGCGCAGTGAGAGAAGACGAGTCAACCGGTAAGAAATACCTTCTCGATGCTTCAGGGAACCGTGTCACCAAGAAGGGCTGGACCACATTGAAGTATTACTATTCCGAATATGGCGACAAGATCAAACAGTCCAAGAAATACTACATCCAAAAAGGCGGAGCTGTCTTTGAGACCGGTTTTCACAAGGTCGGATCGAAGAATATGTATTTTTATGAAGGTGAGTCTGTCAGGAATTCAATAGCTTTCATTTATACAAAGGATGGCGATCTCAAAGAAGCCTATTATGTTGGCAAGAACGGTACCAAGATCACAAAGCAGGGATGGTTCCACATGAAGGGGACTTCCTACAGCTCTTATGATGGAGATAAGTCGAAATATGATTACTGGATCTACATCAAAAAGGGAGGCAAACTGGCTACAGGTCTGAAGAAGATCGGCAAAAAGAAGTATGTATTTACCTTTTACGGATTAATGGTAACGAACGGCGTAGGAAGCAGCTCTTCAACAAGCAATACATATTATCTGGCCGACAAGAATGGCGTTCAGGTAACTAAGAAGGGCTGGCATAAGGTATCGACCTCCAGCACGAGCAAGGGCACATCCGGAACTACTACTTATAAGATCACAAATTGGTACTTTGTCAAGAAGGACGGCACACTTCAGACAGGACTGAAGAAGATCAGCGGGAAGTATTACTATTTCTCTCCTTCAATGACAACTGAGTATTCTTACACTAAGCAGGGCGATGAGTATGATACGGTCTATTACTTCGGCAAGGACGGCACCTGCAAGAAGACGAAGAAGATCGAGAAGACGGTTAATATTTAAGTTTTATAAGATGACTTAAGCCAAGAAGAGGGGGGCTGTCGCAAAAGT
>Ga0310691_10003492_pt1 | contig 18796 bp, 13 predicted proteins | sample 176DNAGHGlowgp2_FD_203887 | JGI IMG/M metagenome (GOLD analysis project Ga0310691, IMG submission 203887) | Sheep rumen microbial communities from Palmerston North, Manawatu-Wanganui, New Zealand - 1766 DNA GHGlow gp2 (v2) (version 2) | ecosystem: Host-associated > Mammals > Digestive system >...
GTGGTTATTGCGGCGGGGTCCCACCTCTTCCCATTCCGAACAGAGAAGTTAAGCCCGCCTGCGCCGATGGTACTGCAATGCAATGCGGGAGAGTAGGAGGCCGCCACTTTTTTGAAGAGAAGCCCTTTCATCATTACTGATGGAAGGGCTTTATTGTTGTTGTATCGTGTTTGTGTGGTGTCCTCTAAACTCTGCATCGAGAAGAGGCAGACGACTCCCAGCTCGCGCTCCACACTCAGGCGGTCAACCTCGTTGGCAAACTTCAGGTATTCCGTCAGATGCTTTGGATAGACCTCGATACCGTCAGCGAGCCGACATCGCCTCATCAAGCCTCCGTCCGCGCCTTCAACCTTAACTTCGGTGATGGTGACGAGGAAGCAACAGGCATCATCGAAGCAGGTGCAAACTCTCAACTTTTAATTCTCAACTCTCAGCTAGGTACACACTCGATGGTCGCAAGCTCAACGGCAAGCCGACGCGACGCGGCATCTATATCAACAACGCTATACACTGATTGTTGTTATGGAACTCGCTAAGCATCGAATCTCACATCACAGCAGAGCCCTGTCACAATTTACATTGAAAACAGGGCATGAATGCTGCGTGTAAATGCAATCAATAGACAAGAATTGTTAAAATGCCTCACTTTTAATCCAAAAAGTTTGGTTTTTAAAACAGTATCTGTCCCTGACGCTTGAAGTTGCCTATCATCTCTTGCTTCTTGGTTTCGATGCTGAGTACGGGAATACCTTGATTAAGGCACTGCTCCGTAAGGGTGTTTATCTTCTGGAACTGCGCATCCCTGTCTTTATCGTCCTTCAGCGTCTTGGACTTGACAAAGGATCGTTTCTTGAAACCACGCACAGCCACCATCTGACGGACATGATAGTCCGAAATGTCTATACCGTGCTCTTTGAAAATCTCTCTAATCTGAGGTGTCGTCAAGCTGACCCACCTAACGGAATCGTCCTGTGGGAGTCCAGCCGTATGAGCCTCCACGATGTCATCGAACACTTCAAGCAAGACAGGATTCTTGTCTAAAAGGCGTTTGTTCCCGCCTCCTGGCTTTCTGACACGTCCCTTGGGAATCTGTTCATCTGCTTTCAGCTCATGAATGCCCTTGTAGATAGTATCCCTGTTCACCCCGCTGGCTTCGGCCACCCAAGTGACGCCATGACATCCCAGTGGAATGGCCTTGGTTGCCAGGAAGCGTCGTTTCGACTTCTCGTCAAGTTGACTCATGTATTTCATGTCGGCCTCAGATAATATTTCTGCTGGATTATTCGTACCCAGATACTGCCTTGAAAACATGTATAAAGGTACGGATTTTCTGGCAGGTTAAGAAATATAATAAGTTAATAATCAATAAGTTAAATATAGAATATGACAATAAAAAATGGAAAATATCATAAGCACTGAAAGGTGCATGGAAGTGACAAACAAACGGACGTACAAATAGTCCCAACTTATTTTTTAATCATTACTAAGTCCTCTTTCTGTAATTTGTTGATGAATACTGTTTTCTGATGTTGTTTATTCGGCTTAGAATATTTATGCCTAAAAATTCTAAGGAAAACGCCATAATGTCGGGAAATTGTTGTAAATTTGCAGCCGATTTCCCGATAGTATATTTAAAGTACGAAAGCGTTGATTCAACAACAATATCCGTCACAACTGCTGGAGCGGGCTGTGCAACAGTTCTCGAAGTTGCCTGGCATAGGTCGTAAGACGGCTCTGAGGCTGGTGCTGCACCTATTGCGCCAGGATGCGGATGACGTGGCCCAGTTTACCGATGCTGTAGCCCGTTTGAGACAGGAGGTCTGCTACTGTAAAGTATGCCATAACATCAGTGACAGTGATGTATGTCCTATCTGTGGCGACTCGCGTCGCGATAGCAGTACCATCTGTGTGGTGGAGAATATCCAAGACGTGATGGCTGTGGAGAATACCCAGCAGTACAATGGCTTATATCATGTGCTGGGAGGGGTCATCTCGCCCATGGATGGCGTAGGTCCCACCGACATAGAGATAGGCTCGTTGGTGAAGCGTGTCAGTGAGGGTGGAGTGAAGGAGGTCATCCTGGCACTGAGCTCCACCATGGAGGGTGACACTACCAACTTCTACATCTTCCGCAAGCTGGCACCCTTTACGGATGTCAAGCTGAGCATCATTGCGCGAGGCATCAGCGTGGGCAACGAACTGGAATATACGGACGAGGTGACCCTGGGGCGATCCATACTGAACCGAACACCGTTTGACGGGAAATGAGCGGGAAAAGGAATAAGGAGAAACTATAATAGAGTAAAATAATATGAATGCTGAAATACTTCAATTCCTATTGACGACGGTGATGGAACTGGCCACACTGCTCTGCGCCTATCTGGGTCTGAGGCTGGTGAAGAAGAGTTGGAAGGTGCGGATGGCTATTATCGTGGTGCCTCTGCTCATCAATGCCCTGCTGTATGTTGTATATCAGACTACTCCCTTTTTCTATCTGGCTGTCGTACTGCTCATCTGTGTTCCCTTTGTATGGCCAAGAAAGTCAGCATAGTCATTGTCAGTTATAACGTCTGTCAACTGCTCGGCGAGTGCTTGCAGAGTGTCTATCGTGCCTTGGATGGCATCGATGGTGAGGTCTTTGTCGTTGATAACAACTCTACAGACGACACGATGGCTACGCTGCCGCCACGTTTTCCCGATGTACACTTTATCGGCAACAAGGAGAATGTGGGTTTTGCGCGTGCCAACAACCAGGCAATCCGACAGTCGGAGTCAGAGTATGTACTGCTGTTGAATCCTGATACAGTGGTCTATGAGCCTACACTCCGTGGTGTACTGAATTTCATGGACAGCCACCCTGAGGCTGGTGGGGCAGGAGTACGCATGCTGACTCGTAATGGACAACCCGCACCAGAGTCGCGCCGTGCCGTGCCCACTCCGTGGGTGTCGTTCCTAAAGATGATAGGTTTTACGCGCCGATACTATATGAGCCATCTTCCGTGGAATCAGCCTAGCCAGATAGAAGTGGTCAGCGGTGCCTTCTGCATGTTGCGACGTAAGGCTCTTGACCAGGTAGGACTGTTGGATGAAGACTACTTCATGTATGGCGAGGACATCGACCTGTCGTACCGTCTACTGAAAGGTGGATGGCAAAACTGGTATGTCCCCTTCGACATCGTGCACTACAAAGGAGAGTCGACCCAGAAGTCATCATTCCGCTATGTGCATACATTCTATCAGGCTATGCTTATCTTCTTCCGTAAACAGTATGGACACTTGAATTTTTTACTTTCGATACCCATCAAGGTGGCAATCTATTTCAAGGCGGTAGTTGCCCTTGTGCCGATGTTTATGGAAAAACTTCACGAATTCCTACACCCTGACCAAGAAAAAAAATGAACCGCCTACCAACCATCAGACTGAGAGCAATAGAGCCAGAAGACCTGGACTTGCTCTACCGTATAGAGAATGACATGACGTTGTGGAATGTGGGCACCACCAACGTACCCTATTCGCGCTATACACTCCACGACTATATTGCTAACTCCAGCGATGATATCTATGTCGATCGCCAAGTGCGACTGGTCATTGAGAATAATCATAATGAAACCGTAGGAATAGTGGACATTGTTCATTTCGATCCACAACACCAGCGCGCTGAGGCCGGCATCGTCATTATGTGTCCACATCGCAGACAGGGCTATGCTACGGCTGCTATTCAGGAACTATGTCGCTATGCCCTGCGTGTGCTCCATCTGCATCAGCTATATGCCTTGGTGGAATCTGGCAATGAGGCAGCCTTGCAGCTGTTTATGAACAGCGGGTTCTCCCAGCAGGTGACGCTCAAAGACTGGCTCTTTGATGGTCGTCATTATCATGATGCACTGCTGATGCAATTATTTTTATAAACTTTTTCGAGAAAAATTTTGTGGTTTGAGATTTTATCTGTACCTTTGCACCCGCTAAACGACAAAAGCAACCCTTGAGGTGCGTTAGTTCAGTAGGTTAGAATGCCTGCCTGTCACGCAGGAGGTCACGAGTTCGAGTCTCGTACGCACCGCCAAAAAGGGAGTTGTAACGTTCGGGAAAGCATGGTGCGTTAGTTCAGTAGGTTAGAATGCCTGCCTGTCACGCAGGAGGTCACGAGTTCGAGTCTCGTACGCACCGCAGAAGACAACATAAAGGCTCACTGGAATCAGGATGGTTCAAGTGAGTTTTTTATTATTGAAGATGATGAAAAAACTATTATGCTTCCTGATGCTTACTGTGGCTCTGACAGCCAGTGCGCAGCGTAAGGCTCTGTCCATCCTCGGGGATTCGTACAGCACCTTTAAGGACTTTGTGGTGCCTGACACCAATTATGTATGGTATCCGCGCGACAGTGTACAGCACAATGATGTCATGAACGTACGCCAGACCTGGTGGTATCAATTTGTGAGCCGGGGCAACTTTCGTTTGTGTCGGAATAACTCGTTCTCTGGAGCAACTATCTGTCATACGGGCTATAATGGCGACGATTATAGCGACCGCAGTTTCGTCAACCGTGTGCGCTATTTAGGCTCTCCTGACGTCATCATCGTTTTTGGAGGCACCAATGACTCATGGGCCAAGTCTCCCATTGGCGAGTACATGTATGGGGGATGGACACAGCAGGATCTCTATTGTTTTCGTCCGGCAATGGCCTGTATGTTGTCATCTTTGCAGGACCACTATCCTGGAACTGATATTTATGTGGTCATCAATGACATTCTCTCGGATGAGATTACAGAGTCAATGCAGGTTGTATGCGACCATTATCGCGTACCTTATATATTATTACACGACATTGACAAACAGTGGGGTCATCCCTCGAAGCAGGGCATGCGACAGATTGCTGAGCAGCTGGCAACAGTGATTAAATAAAACAAGTGACCGCTGTCAGGTAATGGTAGCAAATTATTGTAGCAAATTATTGCTGGTAGGGATAAAAAGAAATACATATTTTCTTTTTTATTTCTCACATATTTTGTACCTTTGCAAACAAAACAAAACTATAAAGAATAGAAATGAAACAGACAATTCTTGTTACTGGTGGTACGGGCTTCATAGGTAGTCATACCACGGTGGAACTGCAGAATGCAGGCTATCATGTAGTTATCGTTGACAATCTGTCAAACTCTAACGCCCAGGTTGTGGACGGCATTGAGAAAATTACAGGCATCCGTCCGGCATTCGAGAAGGCAGACTGCTGCGACAAGGAGGCTATGGAGCGCATTTTCCAGAAGTATCCTGCCATCGAGGGTATTATCCACTTTGCTGCATCGAAGGCTGTTGGTGAGAGTGTGGAGAAGCCCCTGTTGTATTATCGTAATAACATTGTCTCGCTGGTGAACCTGTTGGATCTCATGCCAAAATATGATGTTAAGGGTATCATTTTCTCAAGCAGCTGCACTGTATACGGACAGCCTGACCCCGAGGACCTGCCTGTCACGGAGGATGCGCCCATCAAGCCCGCAGAAAGCCCTTACGGTAATACCAAACAGATTAACGAAGAGATTATTCGTGATGACATTCGCAGTGGAGCACCCATCAAGGCCATCCTTTTGCGATACTTCAACCCCATTGGCTCGCACCCCACTGCCATTATTGGTGAGTTGCCCAATGGCGTACCTATGAACCTCATTCCCTTTGTCACGCAGACAGCCATTGGTATCCGTGAGCAGCTGAAGGTGTTTGGCAACGACTACAACACTCCTGATGGCACTTGCATCCGTGATTATATCTATGTCGTCGACTTGGCAAAGGCTCACGTAAAGGCTATGCAGCGTGTGCTTGATACTGACTCTGAGGCCCTTGAGGTGTTCAACATCGGAACTGGCCATGGTTGTTCTACGAAGGAGATTGTTGATGCCTTTGAGCGTGCTACTGGCGTGAAACTCAATTGGGCTTATGCTCCGAGGCGTGCAGGCGATATTGAGCAGGTATGGGCTAACCCAGAGAAAGCCAACAGGGTGCTGGGATGGAAGGCAGAAACCTCGTTGGAAGATACACTGAAGTCGGCCTGGAAGTGGCAGCAGAAGTTACGTGAGGACGGTATTCAGTAATTATAACCCCATAACTCTTGTCCTCTAAGAACATAGGGGGCAGAGTTCATTTTGTGTTTGTGTTGTTATGGGCCCTCGATGTGAATCGAAGGCCCATTTTCTAAAAATTAGGCATACTATTTGGTCAACTCACTTATTTTTTGTAATTTTGTGGCCGATTTTCAGATTAAACATTTCATTGCAATGAATATATCTTATAAATGGTTGAAGGAGTACGTGGACTTTGACCTGACACCGCAGCAGGTGTGTGACGCACTGACGTCAACAGGACTAGAGGTAGACGCACTCGAAGAAGTACAGAGTATCAAAGGTGGACTGAAAGGCCTTTACGTGGGTAAGGTACTAACGTGCGAGATGCATCCCGACTCGGACCACCTGCATGTAACCACTGTCGACTTGGGCCGTGAGACACCATCACAGATTGTGTGTGGTGCCCCCAATGTAGCAGCAGGCCAGAAGGTGATTGTTGCCGATCTGGGTTGTGTGCTCTATGACGGTGATAAGGAATTTCAGATCAAGAAGTCTAAGCTGCGTGGCATAGAGTCATGTGGTATGATTTGTGCTGAGGATGAGATAGGTATTGGTTCGTCGCATGCAGGTATCATTGTGCTACCTGACGATGCTGTGGTTGGAACTCCTGCTGCAGAGTACTATCATTTGGAGAGTGACTGGCTAATAGAAATTGATATCACGGCGAACCGTGCCGATGCGTTGAGTCATTGGGGTGTAGCCCGTGACCTTTATGCATGGCTGAAGCAGAATGGTTATGAGACTGCCCTGCATCGTCCTACTGTCAACGGGAAAAGCATTGATGACGGATTTGCAATTGACAATCACGACTTGCCTATTGATGTTGTCATTGAGAATACTGAAGCGTGCAAGCGCTACGCTTGTTTGAGCGTGACCGACTGTGAGGTCAAGGAGTCGCCTGAGTGGTTGAAGAATCGTCTGACCACCATAGGTCTTCGTCCTATTAACAGTATTGTAGACATCACCAATTATGTAATGATGGCGATGGGGCAGCCCCTGCATACGTTTGATGCCGACATGGTGAAGGGCCATAAGATTGTGGTGAAGACCATGCCGGAGGGCACTCCCTTCCAGACGCTTGATGGGGTGGAACATAAGCTTGGCGACCGTGACCTTGCCATCTGTAATGCAGAAGAGCCGATGTGTATCGCGGGTGTCTTTGGGGGTAAGGGTAGCGGAACCTACGAGACCACGAAGAATGTGGTGCTGGAGTCGGCTTACTTCCATCCTACGTGGATTCGTAAGTCGGCTCGTCGTCATGGATTGTCCACCGATGCTTCTTTCCGATTTGAACGTGGCATTGATCCAAACGGTGTTATTGACGCACTGAAATACGCCGCCCTGCTGTGTAAGGAACTGGCTGGTGGCAAAGTGTCAATGGACATCAAGGATGTCTATCCAGAACCTATTAAGAACGCTGTGGTTGACTTGAAGTTCGACTATGTCAACTCACTGATTGGCAAAGAACTGACGGAGGATACCATTAAGAATATCTGCCAGTCATTGGAGATGAAGGTGCTGGCTGAAGATGTTAAGGGCATGACCATTGAAGTACCGGCCTATCGTGTGGACGTTCAGCGCCCCTGTGATGTGGTGGAAGACATTCTGCGTATCTACGGATATAATAATGTGGAAATTCCCACTCAGCTGAAGTCGAGCCTCGTCATCAAGGGTGATGAAGACCAGAAGCATAAACTGGCTAACCTTGTATCAGAACAGCTGGTAGGTGCCGGCTTCAACGAAATCCTGAATAACTCGCTGACTAAGTCGGCATACTACGACGAAGAGCAGAACAAGGAACTCGTTAACATCATGAACCCGCTGTCGAGCGATTTGAACGTCATGCGTGCTACTTTGCTTTATGGCGGTCTTGAGAGTATTGCCCATAATGCTAATCGTAAGAGTCCTAATTGTCGCTTTTTCGAGTTTGGTAACGTCTACCATTTCTCGCCTGAAAAGCAGAAAGATGATGACCCCATGCAGGCCTATAAAGAGCAGAATCATTTGGCTCTGTGGCTGACAGGTAAGCGCGTGGAGGGTTCGTGGGCACATGCAGACGAACAGACCTCTTTTTCTGAGCTTGATGCTCATGTTGACAATATCCTGGCACGTATCGGTGTACAGCATGGTATGGTGGTTCGTAAGAAGTCTGATAACCCCATCTTTGCTTCTGGTCTAACCATTGAGAATCGTGGCGGTAAGCAACTTATCGAGTTGGGTGTACTGTCAAAGAAAGTGCAGAAACAGGCTGGTATTTCTACTCCTGTCTATTATGCAGAGTTGAACTGGACGGCACTGATGAAGGTGATTCGCAAGCAGAAGGTAGAGTTTACCGACATTCCCAAGTATCCTGCCGTCAGCCGTGATCTTGCTCTACTTATTGACAAGAACGTGGAGTTTGCACAAATTGAGCAGATAGCCCGTCAGACGGAGAAGAAGCTGCTGAAGAAGGTTGAGTTGTTCGATGTCTACGAGGGTGATAAGTTGCCTGAGGGCAAGAAATCGTATGCTGTCAACTTCATTCTTCAGGATGCGGAGAAGACAATGGGTGACAAGCAGATTGATGCCATCATGCAGAAGCTCATTCAGAACCTGAAGAAGCAACTTGGTGCCGAACTGCGATGATATAAAAGACATATGGTAAATAGTAAAATAGTATAATTAAAATGGGAAGAGCATTTGAATATCGTAAAGCTACGAAGCTGAAGAGATGGGGCCATATGGCCAAGACATTCACCAAGATTGGTAAGCAGATTGCCATCGCCGTGAAGGCTGGTGGTCCTGACCCTGACATGAACCCTGCGTTGCGTGCATGCATAGCTAATGCCAAGCGTGAGAACATGCCGAAGGACAACATTGAGCGTGCCATTAAGAACGCTATGGGTAAGGACCATGCAGACTACAAGGAAGTAACGTATGAGGGATATGGTCCTCATGGTATTGCCATCTTTGTAGAGACGCTTACTGACAATACCACCCGTACCGTGGGTGACGTACGCTCGGTGTTCAACAAATTCAACGGAAACCTGGGCACTCAGGGTTCACTGTCGTTCCTTTTCGATCACAAGGCAGTGTTCACGTTCAAAAAAAAGGATGGTCTCGACATGGACGAGATGATTTTGGAGCTCATTGACTTTGGCGTGGAGGATGAGTACGACGAGGACGAAGAAGAGAACAGCATCACAATCTATGGCGATCCCTCATCGTTTGCAGCTATCCAGAAACATTTGGAGGAAGGTGGCTTCGAGGTTACCGGTGCTGAGTTCACCCGTATTCCCAACGATCTGAAGGACGTGACTGCCGAGGAGCGTGAAACCATTGACAAGATGGTCGAGAAGCTTGAGGACTTTGATGACGTTCAGACCGTTTATACCAACATGAAACCCGAAGAGATGTAATCAGATTTAGCGTCTACTTCGAGTAATCTTTTTGACGGAACGTGGCTTCAAAAAGCTTCGCTCCGTTCTTTTTTGTGGAATAATAGACGTAGCGGAAGTTATAGCCAGCCTCCTTATATGATTTCATGGTGGCAGAGTTGCGCAGTTCCTTGAGCAAGGCCCCTTTCAGGTTGTGCTTTTTCAGTTGTTCAGCATCGTCAATCAGGCCTTCCAGCGTATAGTAATACGTCAGCGTGTGAGTAGTCTTCGAGAATGTCAGGCTGTCGATAGTGACACCATCGGTCACCTCGGCCGGGCAGTTTTTTTGTGTGTAGTCACGAGCCTCCCTAGCACAGCGCTCTTCCATTGATTCCTGGCAGCCCGACAATGCCGTTACTGCTAATAATGCGATAACTATCTTTCTCATTTCTTTTATTTATAATAATCACCCTCTTTAATTCTTCTGTTCTTTAATTTTTTTCTTTCGAAGTGAGTATCCGTACACACGGAATCCACATCCAGAACAGGCTGCCCTTGCCTTCGCCCTCGCTCTCGATGCCTATCTCACCACCCATGCGCTCAGCAATTGACTTACAGATAGCCAACCCCATACCTGTGCCTTGTACAAACTCGTCGAGCTTGACGAAGCGTTCAAAAATCTTCTGCTGCTTATCCTTGGGAATTCCTTTACCCGTATCCTCACAATAGATGTACAGCCCATGCCGCTTGTAGCGATAACCAATACGGATGTGTCCCCGTTCAGTAAACTTCACGGCATTGGTGACAAAGTTGGTCAGTACCTGCTGTACGCGACCGATGTCGAGACTGGTAACAAAGGTGTCATAGGGGTTTTCCTTGAGGAACTTCACATCCGGGTTCTGTACACGCTGTTGCAGGGTAATGCTAATGTCGTCGAAGGCAGGCACGAAGTCTATCTGCTCAGCCTTTATGCTTAGTTGTCCGTCCGTCAGCGTTGATGCTTCCATGATGTCGTTGATGAGCCGTTGCAGCATGTCACAACTGTTGCGTATGATGCGCACATACTCGGCTCGTTCGTCTTCTGAGTCCAGTGCCTTCAGAATGCCCGTAAAGCCTACGATGGCGTTCAGCGGCGTGCGCAGTTCATGGGTCATCGATGCCATGAATCCACTCTTCAGCTGTACACTCTGCTCGGCCCTCAGCGTTTCTTCCTTCAGCAGGCGGCGCGCTGTGTCCAGCGATGTGTAGTCCGTGGCCACCCCCTCGTAGCCTGTCACGTTTCCGTCAGTGTTGTAGAGGGGGATCAGCTTGGTGCTTAGCATGGTGCTTGCAGTGTCTACGCTGATGGGGACTCCTGGTGTTCTGAAGAAGGTCATCCGTTCACGTTCCTTGTCACACGTCACTAAATAGCGGTTGCTCTTTGTCAATAGGTAGTTTAGCCTCTGTCTAAGCACTTCTATCTGTTTCTGATGGTTTCTGATGTCCTCGTGGCGTTTGTGCATGGCATAACTGTCAGCACGTTCTTTTGTCTTGTCGATGGCTGACACAAAATAATTCACCACTTCGTCTTTGTCGTTAACTAAAGGTTCTATCTGAAGTTCTATGTACTTGTCAATGTTCATGTCGGGATAGTACATGTGCTGACAGACCTGTACCTTTTCCTTCATCCCCGGACGCACCATCTCGCGGAACAGTGGAACGTCAAAGATGCTCACCGACTCCCAGAAACGTCGCGATGCAGGGTCGTTGTCATCAATGTGGCATAGTTGCTTCATGGTGTTATTGACATCGATAAGGCGACCTCCCCTGTTGTAGAATGAGATTCCCATGAACGGCATGTCGGCCATTCGGTCATACTTGTTCACCAATAGCTTTTCAGCCATGGACTCCTCTACCTCATGGGTGATGTCATGAATGGCGTTGACAATGTACTGTGGTTCACCTTTGTCGTCTGTCTCGACCATAGCGTGGCCGTTGAAGTTGAGCCATACCGGATGTTCATCCGTACCGCTGTTCCACCGTTTGTCCAGTTCAAAGCTACGTTCTTTACCGCTCATCAGCAGTTGAATCTTGTCTGTGAATTCTGCACGTTGGTCTGGGTGTATGCGCTTGGTAAACTCTTCTAATGACAGTCCATTTTCGGGTAGGATGACACTGTCGTAGCGGTTGGTGAAACGGTTGTTCTTGATGTCGTACTCCATAATCTGGAAGTTGCCCATTTGCATGGCCTTGGAAAGCATTTCTATCAGTTCCGTAGAGCTACGCATGGCACTCTTCACATGTGCCTTCGCCAGTCTACTGAACAATACGGCCAGAACGGCGAGCGTCAGCAATCCGAAGATGCAGTAGAAGACATAGGGCGGGACAGTGTCGTGTACAAGTTCCGGGTGATACCACCTATTCAGCATCTCTTCCAGTTCACCACTCTGTTTCAGCCTTGAGTAGTGGTCGTCAATAAGGTCTATAAGTTCCTTGTCGCGTCCAATGATGTGAACCTCGCTTACAGGGATGCTGACATCGTTGAGGTAGATGCCCTCCAAGTTCAGTTTCTTGATTTTCCACTTTAGTGGTTCCTCCCCCCATACGAAATACTTGCAGTAGCCTGCTTTCAGCCCCGTCAGTGCCACCTTAGGAGACTGGTATTCAATCTTGGCGGCTTGTTCGGAAGCAGTATCTTTGAAATACATGGCCGTATAGTCGCCTGTTTTCAATACTAACGGTCCCCGTCCCAAGGCATTTAGGCTGATGATGCCTGTCGTATCCTTCGTCATAGCCACGCGGATACGATTGTAGTTGATGATTTGTGTAACGTAAAACTCGTCGCTTTTGAATCGGTTGATGTTTGCGAATATCAAGTCAGCCTGTTTCATATCGAATGATTTCGTGGCATGACTCCACTCCTTCATCACGAAGCGGTATGGAATGTTCAGGTCGGAGAGTATCTTGCTCAGTACATCAATGTTTGTACCGGCAGGCTTTCCCTCATCGTCAAGAAATTCATAGGGCGGCTTGTCCCAGTCGCATACGATAGTGACTGGATTTTTTTCTGTATATCTGTTGTTTAGCTCTGCACTGGCGGTCATAGGCAGCATCATCATTAGCAGTAGCCAGCAGTAAAGCCATGGCATTATCTTCTTATTATTCATCATTCCACTCCTCCTTCATTCTTTTGTTCCTTCATGCCACCTTCGCGCTTGCGCTTCATCTCTGAGGCATGGCACGGAATGGTGATATATACTGTGGTTCCCGATCCTTCTTCCGAGTTGATGTCTATGGTGCCCCCCATCTGACTCACCAGTTCATGACAGATTTTTAATCCTAGGCCCTTGCTGTTTTGCACCGTGCGGCCTATATGAGATTGTAGTCGCAGCAGTTCCTGTTGTGGAATGCCCTCACCGGTATCGTCTATCGAGATAACCAGTCGGCGACCAATGTATTCGTAGCGTGCTCTCACCGTGCCACTCTTCGTATGCTGGGCGGCATTGGCCGTCAGTTGTTCAATGGCGTGTCCCAGATTCTCGCTATCAATGTCTACCGTCAGCTGTGTGTAGGGACTATCCACTACGTATTTCGTTTCGTCGTTTTTATATTTATGCCAGCCCATTTCACACAGCGAGCCAAAGATTTCGGCAATGTTACAAGGCTGCTTCTTGATTTCCACCATGCCTGCTTCCAGTCGGGAAAGATACAGGATGTTGTCTATCAGGTGCAACAGATAGTCCGAATTCTGCAGGATACCCTGCTCCAGTTCTTCTTCATTGGAAGCACGCTGGCGGTCTTTCAGTTGTGCCACGAAGCCTGTCACCGTGTCCATGGGGCGTTTAATCTCCTGCACCATGTTCCTCACAAAGCTGTTCTTCGTGTTCTCCACTTCCTGTACCTTGGCTGTCTGGCGCTCCATCTCCATGGTCATCTCGCACTGCTCGCTGGTGTCGTTGCACAGTCCGACGTACTCCGTCACCCGTCCCTCCTTGTCGTGAATGGGCATCAGATGGAAGTCCAAACACAACTGACGACGGCCTTTTGCACGTAGTACGGTGTGAATGTGTGCGTGTATGTCACCATCTTCGAGTCCGTCCATGTCGTTCAGCATACGCATGGCCTGACGCGTCGAGCGATTGTCTACCAGCGTCATGCAGCGTGTCTGTGTCAGTGCGTGCTGGATAGTGTCAGCATTGCGGAAAATGGTCAGCAGGTGCTCTTTGGGCGAATATTTCACCATGCGAAGTTCGTCTTCCTCCAGCACCTCGTCAATGTCTTTTTCGTATTCCTGTTGTAAGTCACTGACGGTCTGGTGCTCCGCTTGCGCTTCTTGAAGTTGACGGGATTCGCGGATGGCATCCGAGCGGTCGTAGCAGACGGCAATCACTCCCAGTAGGGTGTCTTGCTCGCCGTTGACGGTAATGAGTTGGTAGTCCATGCAGACATCATCCTTTAGTGAGCCATGATTGCCGTCAACGTGTGCCAAGTCAATTTCTCCCGTGTGCAGCAGGTCATCCATCGAGGGGCTGGCATCCAGCAGTTGGCTGATGTCCCTCTTTAGCAGTTCGGCAGCTTTTGGGTTCAGATTCTTCAGCCGTCCCTGGGCGTCAAAGAGCATAAGTCCCACCATCTCGGAACGGTAAATAGACCAGTAGCGCAGCGTACGCTCTTCCAAAGCCTGTTGGCGGCGGTGTTCCATGGTGACATCCTTCTTCGTACCAATAATCACTGAGGGCTTCCCCTCAGCGTCACGGCTCATCACGGAAAGCACTACGTCGTAGTCGCGCATGTCCTCGTCGCCACTCTCTGTGTCCTTGGCCTTCAACTGTAACGTTAAATCCTGCTGCAGGCCACCATTCTGCTGTGCCATCATGTCTAGCGCTTCCATCAGTCGTGCAAAGTCCTCGGCACTATATCGCTTGGCGAACTCTTCACTGCTGTAGGTGTGGGCAATTTTGCCATTATTGCTTCTCCATGCAAACAGCTGGCTAGCTACGTCGTACGTCCAGATGTGCACACTGCTGGTCTCAAGTATTAGTGATAGTCTGTTGTTCTGCCTTTTGTTCTGCCGTCTCAGCTTGCCGGCCTGTACGCGGAAGGTGATGCCGTAGACGCTGATGAGCAATATCAGCAGACTACTAATGCCCGTTGTCCACCATATCCATGGTTTCACGGTGTTCTGTTCATTAACCCGTTCTGGGTAGAACCACTTGTCGTGCAGTGGGGTGATACGTCCTTCGGCATACAGTTTCGTGTATGTGTTGTCCAGCATGTCCAGCAGGTGCTGATTGTTCGACATGAACTTATACTGCCCGTGCTGCATGTTCACGGGTGTCAAGTCCAAATTGTCCGTGTGGTAACGGCGCATAAGCCATTTTAGAGACAGCGTGTTCCACACAATCTGCCCTTCTTCCTTGGCACTTACGGACTGGATGGCTTCGCGCATGTCCTCAACGGGCTGCGCATTGGCACCCCATCCGTATTCTATCATCAGGTGGTGTGCCAGCGAACTGTCGTTGACGATTACTTTTTGTTCACTCAAGTCGTGAAAGCGCGTAATCCTCAATGGCTTATTCTTTGGACGGACAAGGCTCTGAGTGAATAGCGTCACGGCATTCTTGGAGTACCGTCCGAACTCGTCGTGAAATCCTACAGCCAATCCCAGCATCAGATCTGAGCGGCCTTGTTTCAGGTCACGGAAAGCCTCTACGCGCTGCTTCAGCTTGATGGTGTACGGAATCTTCATCTCGTTCAGCATCATGCGAATCAGGTCAATATTGAAGCCCTCGGGTTCGCCCTGTTCGTTCAGGTAGGAGTAGGGCCACAAGTCCCATACGTCCTCGTAGACCAGCGGATGCTCCTTATTATACGTACGCGTAGAATCGCTCGGCATTGCATTGACAACAAAAGTCATACACCACGCCAGTATCAATATTGTCACTATTCGCAGAATCCACTTCATGAGTGATAATTTTTAAACTTTTTGCAAAGATAGATAAAAAGTGTTGAAAAACAAAGTAAAATATTACTTTTCTTTTGTTTTTCCAGTGAGATGCTTCTATTGGGGATATTGTTGACACTAAAATTACTTTGCACGAGTTTGTTTTTTTTAAAAAAGATTTGGTCAATTCAGAATTTCATCGTATCTTTGCAGTCGAATTCAAGGAAGGTTGGCAGAGTGATCGATCGCGCTGGACTCGAAATCCGGTATACCCCTTTCGGGTATCGGGGGTTTGAATCCCTCACCTTCCGCAAAACACTAAGAAATGGAGAGTCTTAAAGGCTCTTCATTTCTTTTTATGCTATTATTCATTATAGATTTATTAGAGTAGGTCTGAGGATTTATTAGAGTTACACACCAATAACATGCCATTAACAAATCATTTTAGAATTTTAACAATGAATAACAAATTTCCCCAGATAACCTTTATATCCTAAAAGTGGGATAATATGTACTCAAATCAAACCGTCAGCTTGACTCCGAGCTTTTCGAGGAACATAGAATCTCTTGATGTGATTTCAGATGTCCATCTCTTGTTTGTCAAGATACTCGAAACCTTGACGTTCTCAACGGTGTCAAACCATTGCAGTTGTAGATAGATGGGAGTGTTCTCTATCCATGCCTTCAGCCTCCTTTCTGCTTCAAGTATAGTCTTGGTGTCATGTTTCTCGTCCCCTGTTGTCGTCCCAAGCACCATCTTCAGCTGTCTCAGCCGCTCACTGAGGAATTCATAGCAAAAAGACAGAAAGGAAGAGGAATGGCTTGGTCGGTTGACGGAAGCGCTGCCTTGGCGACCATCACTGTGGCGGGGCAGAATAAAGAGAGGGTTGAAATCCTCATGGGAATGAAGCCAAACTATGCCTTCTTCTCATAGTTTTCAACCGCACAGCACGCAAATTTCCATCTGATGTTGGTAATAAGCCTTCTGTTTTTTATCGACAGTGTATAAGGATAAGTTCCTATACACATTCGTACCCAGATAGAAATGACTTCTCCGCAACCAGTCGGAGTGCCCTGTCACATCTTGCTCATTGAATATCTCCAATGCCTCATAGTGCATGCCCACATAGTTATAGAGGAAGGCAAGGCTGAGATGGGTATCAATAATGCGTTCCTGCTCGCCAAGTTTATCAGCCAGTTCTAACGACTGCTTGATATAGACAAGTGCTGAGTCAAGTGAGAAGTCCTGATAGGCTCGGTACAGATTCATACTTGTATTGTACTTTTCTTCTTCCGATTCAGACTTGCTAAGTTTCTCCTTCAGTTCATTCAGATTCTCATTCTTTTGGGTAATATATAGCTGATAATCATTTAGAATGCTATCAAGCTGTTCCAAGACTGCATCGTCTTTGGAGCACGACAGACATGCTAACATGAGTATCAACGATAATATTACTTGCTTCATCATCAGCTGTTTTACGCGTGCAAAGTTACAAAGAATATGCCTGACGTGGAATACCAGTCCCGTAAAATGGAGATATTTCAATCAGATAAGTTCTTGTCATTGAGCAATATAACAAAAATGTAACCATACAAAAATGTAGTCCATGTTAATGTATGAGAGCCATGCTACAGTCGGTTCTTCTCTGCATTACCGGCACCCGTACCCTTGTACTTTGATGGGGTGACATTGAAGCGGTAGCGCAGCGAGAGGGTGACGCAGCGCGAGTCGTTGTCCTCCATCTTGCGAAACATCATGCGATTGCTGTAAAGCATGACATGGTTGATGCCGCCGTTCAGGAGGTCGTTGCCGGTCAGTTTGACGTTAAGCCGACGCTTGAAGAAGTCTTTGCCGATACTGAGCGAGAGCATGGGATTGGTGCAGTCAACCCAAATGTTTGAGCCTGTATTGCCGTGAGTGTGCATATTGAAATCGGCCTGTAATAGCCAGTCGTGGGGCAGCGTCACGATGTTGCCCAGTTGCAGGGTCAACATCGGATGGCAGAAACTTTTCTCCTGACCATTAAACATGGACTTGAACCAGGGCTTCATCAACGACGCGTTGTATTGTGGAGTCCATGTTATCCCGTTACCTAATTTGACGTTCTTCTGTGCACCCAAAGTAATAGTAAGCCAGTCGGCATGATCGTAATTCAAGTAAGTCACGAAATTCACCTTTGAGTCATTTTCCAGACCGCCCGCCGTATAGAGAATTGGATCGACACAATGGGAGAAGTTGGTCATCAGATAAAGCCACTTCCACATCACCATCGCGTTTAGGTTGTGATACTTAACGGGCTTCAGATAGGGATTACCTGTCTGCAGATTCAAGCGATTCTCGTAGGTGACATCGCTGCTCAACTGCCAATATGAAGGGCGTGTTGTTCGCTTCGCATAACTGAAAGACAGTTGCAGATTCTTGACTGATGTAGAAACAGAAAAAGAAGGAAACAGGTCGTTATATGTACGGCATTGTTCATCACGACGCTGACCACTCACAAAGTACTCTGACTCCACATGTTCGTAACGAAGACCTGCCGACAACTGGAAGCGTCCCAGACGTTGGCGTAGTTCCACGAAGGGAGCAATGTTACTTTCGTGCTGTTCGTTATTGCTATTGGCAATGTATCCCTCTTGATTATCAAATCTGCTTTTCCATCGCGTATTGGTATATTCCTCACCTATCTCTATCTGTCCTTTCCACAGCGGATGGGTAACGAATAGTTTCTCTGCAAACAGTTTACTGCGTGTCTGACTCTCCGTATTCACATCGCGGTCTTCGTACTCAGTACTTAGTTCCTGCTGCTGGTTACGACTCTGCTGTCTGCGGAATGTGTAGTCGGCATTGAAGTCGATGCTGAGTTGCCCCACTTTGCCTGTGTAATAAAGATTAGCCTGATGGATGGGGGTGTTCTTGTTGCGTCTGACGCTGCTGTTTTGTAAATGGTCGTATGCCACTCCGTCGGCCAACAGGTCATCATCGTACTCACTGCGGGTCTTTACATAGTCATATGTATTCTGGTAAAAGCCACCGAAAGAGTGATTATCGTTGATTTGGTAGTTGAAACCGAATCGTCCTTCAAGGAAAGGATTGCGAACAGTATTCTTCTGCTGATTATTAATCACCCACAGCGTATCTGCAAAGATGGTCTGTTCGAACTCGCCATGACTCTTTCTTCTGTTATATGCCCCAAAAAGGTTGGCGAAGAGTTCCAGACCACCCGTGCGATAGGTCAGGTTGATGCGCTCGTTATTGGCATAACCACGTCCACTGCGTGACCACGATGATAATTCCACACCTAATCCTTCGCCTGCCGCCCGTTTGGTGCGGATGATGATGACTGCATTCACTGATGCGTCATAGCGGGCACCAGGGTTTTGGATGACTTCTACGTTGCGGATAT
>Ga0310691_10003493_pt1 | contig 18788 bp, 17 predicted proteins | sample 176DNAGHGlowgp2_FD_203887 | JGI IMG/M metagenome (GOLD analysis project Ga0310691, IMG submission 203887) | Sheep rumen microbial communities from Palmerston North, Manawatu-Wanganui, New Zealand - 1766 DNA GHGlow gp2 (v2) (version 2) | ecosystem: Host-associated > Mammals > Digestive system >...
TCAGTTCAGAGGTGTGGGAGACATAAAATTCTTTATGTTCAGACTTGCTACACTTTATTCTTGATTATTGCCCTTACCAACCGGAAAAATCCGCTGACCCGTTATCATAGGCTGGGCGGAAGTATTTCACCGTTATTGTAAAAAATGGCAGTGAAATTTGCCTATATCAAGAAAAGTTTGTATTTTTGTATGAAGTTTTATGCTTTATTTTCCTAAGTGGAACAGGAAGGTGAACGTAATTCGTTTTACCTCAGAATGTTATGTGCGTTCTGAGGAATAAGTGTGTGCTTTTTTGTAATAGTCGCATGGTGCAACTGCTCAATCTTCAGCGTATAACTCAATGCCATAAAGACGAGTATATGGCAGCCGTGGACCGTGTAATGTCGTCAGGATGGTTTCTGCAAGGAGAGGAAACACGTAGTTTCGAGGCAGAATATGCACGATATGTAGATACCAGCCATTGTGTGGCAGTGGCTAACGGGCTGGATGCGCTGCGCCTCATACTCCTTGGTTATAAAGAGATGGGAGTGCTGCATGATGGCGATGAGGTGATAGTGCCGGCAAACACGTATATAGCTACTATACTTGCTATTACGGAAAGTAATCTGAAGCCGGTACTTGTGGAACCTACATGGGAAAGCCTTGTGATAGACTCTTCAAAGATAGAGGCGGCATTGACGCCACGCACGCGTGCGGTGATGACCGTACATCTCTACGGAAGGCTGGCATACAATGAGCAGATGGCAGAGATATGCAGCCGTAACAACCTGCTATTGCTGGAAGACTGTGCTCAGAGTCACGGTTGCCAGTGGCAAGGCAGGAAGACAGGTTCGCTTGGCAATGCTGCGGCACATAGTTTCTACCCAGGCAAGAATCTCGGAGCTTTTGGTGATGCAGGTGCCGTGACTACCAATGACGAGAAACTTGCCGAGACAGTAAGGACATTGGCAAACTACGGCAGTAGCAAGAAATACGTATTTAAATATGAAGGCATAAACAGTCGTATGTCAGAGATGGATGCTGCAGTGTTGAGGGTAAAGCTACACTATCTTGATGAAGACAATGCGCACCGCAGGCAGGTAGCTGGGTGTTATTATGCCAATATCAGCAATCCGCTGCTTACACTACCGGTGAGAATAAGCGACGAAGAAAACGTATATCATCAGTTTCCGGTATTCTGCGAGCGTAGGGATGAACTGCAGGCACACCTCGCCAGTCATGGCATACAGACCATGATACACTACCCAATACCGCCCCACAAGCAAGAATGTTACAGAGAGTGGAACTCCCTCACGTATCCGGTAACGGAGCGTATCCATGCCCAAGAACTCTCCCTGCCCATGAGCCAGGTGGTGACAGAATTAGAAACCGAGGAGGTAGTAAAAGCTGTTAATGGGTTTAGGATATAATCGGTAGAATGTAATATTTGGGTAATAAATAAATACGTTTTCTTAACCCGAATAATTCTCGATTCTCAGCCTTCGTCCATGCCCACGTATTCTTCGATGTTATAGCGTGGACGATTCTTGACTTCCTTGTAGATCTTACCTATGTATTCACCGACAATTCCGAGTGCTATGAGCAGACATCCCGTGCAGAACCATACGGAGACCATGAGTGACGACCAGCCTGGTACGGCATGGTCGGAATACCATGCCCACAGCACCCATGCCAATATGCCTATGGAGATGATCAGAAATACCCCTCCCATAAATAGAATGGCATGTATAAGGCTTGATGAAAAACTGGTAATACCATCAAAAGCCAGTGAAACCATGCGTGTAAGTCCGTAGTGCGTTTCACCGGCAGTGCGTGGACGACGGTCATATTCCACCGTTGCAGAATCATAGCCCAGCATCGGTATTATGCCACGCAGGTAGAGATTACGCTCATTATATCGCAGCAGCTGTCCTACGGCACGGCGCGAAAGCAGTCGGAAGTCAGCGCTGTTGTAAACGGTCTTTACGCCAAGACACTGCATCAGTTTATAGAAACCCTTCGCCGTGGCGCGTTTCCACAAAGTGTCAGTGCTGCGGGACATGCGTACTCCATAGACGACGTCATGGCCGCTATGGTAGTTTTTCACCATGTCGGATATGCATTGCTCGTCATCTTGCAAATCAGCATCTATGCACACCATCATGTCAACGCTCTCGTCGGCATAGGCAGTGGCATAGCCAGCCATGAGGGCATTCTGGTGTCCGGCATTGACTGCAAGGCTCACACCATGCACATGTTTGTCTTCAGCACTTAGCGACTGTATGATGTCCCATGTGCTGTCGGTGCTGCCATCATTGACCAGCAGCAGGTAGCTGTCTTCCGCCACAAGCTGTTTCTGCGTCATCCTTGCCAGCAATGCCAGCAATTTGGGCACACTATCTTTCAATACACTCTCTTCGTTATAGCATGGAACTATAATGGCGAGTTTCTTTTGTTCTGTATCTTTCATTTCCAACATTCTTTAGAAGTAGTATGTGCCTACTTTACCACATAAAACTCATATATCACCAGCTTCCCCTTGAGTATAGATTTTATACTAACTTTTTTATTGCATGGGCGTTCGCCTTTAACTACGCATTGTACCGCATCGTGGCCGGTCCATGATTTTTTAGCTACCAATCCTCCTGTTGCATTCATCCATGCCACAATATCACCAGAGCGCAAGTTATTACTGTTTGTCAGTGTATCACGCATATGGTACGTTACGTCATCAGATAAATATGGTACGATAATTGTCAACCAAAAGTGATCGTCCTGTATCAGGTAAACCGAGTGTTGTTTGTCATTCAACAAGTCCGACATGGGTTCTTCATACAGATGATCTATGTTGTATTTGAACATTGGCCATGCTACATATACGCACGCCAGGAATGAGGTTACAGCTATGAGCTGGCGAGCATTTTGAAGCAAGCAGAGAATAGTTGGGATGATAAGCAATATGAGGGGCGTAACAGCAACCATGTAGCGATTAACAGTATAGGGGACTACACAGAATACCGCAATGGTAAACAATGCCGCCGGCAATATTACCCAAGGAATCTGCCATTTCTCATGCCTATGATATATGGCTATAGCAGACAGTAACACTATAACAGGAGGGTATAGCGTGTTTTTTAGGATAAGCCATCCCCACCATCCTAAAGACTTCGTTACACGTACTAGTACATCAATTGTTCCTCCATCAAATTTTTTGTCAATGCGATTGTCACCACCGAAGCCAAGGAAGTAGCTTTGGTACAGGCAATAGCATATTAACAGGGCGCACACTGCTGTACCAATGAAGTAAGGCAATCCGACTTTCAACTTGTCGTGTCTGTACGTCTCCCATAAAAGGAAGGCACCTAATATGCACACCAGGATAACCATGAAATAACCTGTCCACAACACACCAGCCAAGGCAAATGAGGTGATGACAAAGTTTTTTACATCGTATCTCCACGCACCACGGTTCATGGAGCGCACCACATGCGTAAGCCAAAGAGCGAGTAGCAATACCATAAGTGTCTGCAGCTCATAAGGGCGAATGAACAGAGTGTTAGATACTCCACCGGCCATAAATGCGAAGCAGACTAATCCCGTGAATACTAACAAAGGCCTATCGCGCCAATAGACAAGCAACAGGCATAGGAACAAAGCAAACTCCAATACGTAAAACAACATATTGAGCAATATGCCTCGCAACATGATGGCGCTGACATCCGTAGTATCGCTTCCTACAAAGAATATGCGGAGCAAAGAATAGTAGAAGTTTGTATGGTTGTAGTCATAAACATTGTACCACATATAGCGTAGGTCGTGCAACACTCCCTTTACCCTCGTGTCGTGAAAAAAGAAAAGACTTTTAAGTTCTTTTCCCGTAATGTCCATGTTCGTGGGTATCTGTACGTCTGGAGAGTAGAAACCTCCGTCACATTCCGAAATGCTAAACGATGCAACTTCGTCATTATGCATTCCTTCCTTTTGAGTAGCCCAGTAAAATCGTATAGCCAGGCTTAATACGAGTATGGTTATTACTGCAACTATACGCCACGTGTTACCTTTGAAAAAGCTATAAAAAACCTCTGAGTTCTGTCTGATCATCCTGTTCATGAAAGTCAATCTTAATTTCGAAGTGCAAAGGTAATAAAAAATATCCACTCTGCATAGCATTCAGTATAAAAAATGCTTTGTAAAATGTAATATCCATATATGTTTTTACAGAGATCTCACAAGCTTTCACAAAATATTTCACTACCGAAGTAAATAAAGACAGTGAAATTTGCCTATATCAATAAAAGTTTGTATTTTTGTATAAAATTTAGTGTTTCATTTTCCTAAGTATAACTGGAAGATGAATATAATTCGTTTTACCTCAGAATGTTACACACGTTCTGAGGAAAGAGTGCGTATAATTATTGCAATACTCGCATGGTGCAACCACTTTTTCTTCAGCGTACAACACAGTGCCATAAAAAGGAGTTCAATCACTCTCAACAAGCGTCCTCATAGGCTAGAAAACACACGACAAAGCATGTGAAAAAAGAGAACAAGAAGAAAGATCAAGTTATCAAATAAAACTATTTCAGATGATACTATCTGAAATAGTTTTGACTCAAAGTATTGTTTGAAAAAGAACAAAAAAGGTACAATATGACAGAAGAAATGACAAGTCGAAAGATATTTGCAGGGGTGGGATGGTCTACCATATCAACCATTACAAATGGACTCGTGCAAATACTGAGACTTAGCATTTTATCTAGATTCCTGGAGAAATCAGATTTTGGTATAGTAGCTTTACTGACGCTTACGTTGGGATTGGTACAATTGTTCTCAGATTTAGGCTTTTCTTCGGCAATAATGTCGCAGAAGAACCTCGTAAAACAAGATTTCATTAGTCTTTTTGAGATTCAGTTTCTTATATATAATTTTGCTCTGATATCGCTGTCATTATCGTCAACACTAATTGCCTCTTATTATTCAAACGACGCTATAGGCGTGATGTTACCGATAGTTTTATTAGAATTGTTTTTCATTAGTATAGGTCGGTTATATGAAACGGTATTACAGAAAGAAATGAGATTTAAAACAATTGCTATACGCAATATCGTATCAGCATTTCTCTCCTTACCTTTAGCTGTTGTATTGGCGAAAAACTCTTACGGTGCATATAGCCTTATATTGTCTACTCTTGCACATGCCATAATAATTAATTTTTGGAACTTTGTTGCCGGGCAGTCTACCTACAGGTTTAGGCTGCAAAGGATAGATCTCAAAAGGACAAGAGGCTTAATGAAAGTAGGAGGCTTTCAGATGGGTACTCAGATTATGGATTTCTTTTCGTCCAAGATTGATATAATAATTATTGGCTTATATTTTGATGTTGACGAATTAGGGTTGTATAATTTGGCAAAAGAAATTGTTGCGAAATTTACAATGATAATAAATGCAGTTATTAACAAAGTGCTATTACCCGTATTGACTGCTTTACAAGATGACCTTTATAAACTTAGGGAAATGTTTTGTAAACTCATACGTAAAGTGTCGTTAGTCAATGCTGCGACAACGAGTTTTGTATTTGTGTTTGCAGATGTTATAGTGTATCGGTTTTACGGAGAGAAATTCATGGATGCAACTTTCATCGTTAGAATGACAGCCGTTTGCGCTTTTATAGGACTAAGCTGTATGCCAAATGGACTTTTGGCTATATCGATGAAAAAGACAGATGTTACTTTTTTGTACACAACGATAAAAACGATTGTGACAATACCTATATTGTTCTTGTTTGGTTGGATTTCTATGAATATTACATTAGGATGTATACTCGTCATAAGTATTTTAGGTTTCTTCCTTAACTGGTATATGTTACTAAAAAAAACTATATTGTTGAGACTAAGTGATTATCTAGGCTTATTTAGGTCAAGTGTCTCTTTATTCGCTATAGTGTCGATGACATTGACCCCGATATGGTGGGTTTATGGGGATTATCATAGTTTGATATATCTTCTCCCCTTCGCTTTTATGTACGTATGTTGCGTACTAATTTGTGTGTTTATTACGAAAGAAGTGACTATATATGAGTTTAAGCGATTTTTCACACGGAAATGAACTTATTGGATGATAGACATTCTGCGAAAGAAACTGTTTTCGTCGTAATTTATGTCTACAGTATAAAAACTAATAGCTATCATTGGTAACGCAATTTATTAGGTTGATAAAATAAATTCTATGGAGTTGGTACAGCAACCGCTTTACGTCTTTTCTAACTTGTTATTATATCTTTTTATGCTCTTCTTAGCATATCGAGGTATCATGAATAGGGATGGTGAAAAGTTTCGATATATATTGTCTGTGTTCTTGATGCTTTTGTTTTGCGAATATGCCTTTTGGGGAGGTGACTATTTCTACTATATAAGCGAATTCAAAGAAGCGCGGTTGGGGGCGAGAGTAAATCTTGAGCCTTTTTATTATATGATTGCTAATAATTTTACGTCATATGAAAGTATTCGCCTAATTATATGGGGAATGGCACTTGTTCTATTATTATTGGCATTTAGAATTATCGAAAAGAAATCGGAATGTCTGACATATGTGTATATTTCCACTTATTTTATATGGTTTACATATGCAAGAGCTTCTCTTGCAATGGCAGCAATAATACTTGGAACTACTTTGTTAGCTCATAGCAATAGAAAATTGCTATTTTTGCAAATGTTAGGTTTAGGCTTACTTGTACTTTCTATTAATTTTCATAAATCTGCCACATTTGGAATAGTGATGGGTATCTCTGCCATTGCATCATACCGTTTGGGGAAGTGGGCTTTTTTGTTCCTAATATTTATAGGTTCTGTTGTTATGTATCGTTTTATGGATGTTATAGATCTTATGGATATTGCAGAATTACAAGAGGAGCGTTTGGAATATACAATGGGTGTGGCGCAAAATTATCTTGAAGGAGAAGAACGTAGCATGGGTTATGGGGAATTGGTTGAGAAAGTATCATTCCATATTTCTGTGTATATGATTGCCATATTATTTCTAATGTCGGTATTTGATGACAAAAATAAAGAATTTCCGAAATATGCAAGGATTTTTGGATGCTATGCTTACTGGGCAGCTTTGTCATCTTCTGTTTTTTTGTTAGATTTTAACTATAATACGTTGGAATTGTATGAAAGATTTTCAATGTATGCTCTGATACCAGGTTCTATATTCTTGTGGAAGTTATATGACACTGGTTATAAAAGGAAATATACAATCACAACTCTCGTCATAGCAGTATTCAGCACACTCTACACGCTGTCTTATACCTATTATTGTTCTGTATTAAACTAACTATATGAACAAGAGAAAAAAAATATTCGTAATAGGTTGTGGAAATCCTTATGACAGGAAAGGATTATTCAATGCAATGTTGGGGAGGACTCGCATGCTTCTGAATAGCGATGAGTATAATGTGGAGTTTTACTTAATAGGTGATTATGAACCTTGGTTAGTTAGAAAACTTCGTGGAACTCCTAAAAGAGAAAGAATAGAGAGTATTATTGTTGATGGAGTAAGGATAAAGATGCTATGGTTCAAATACTCTATTCTTGACTATATATGCCATATTAAATTACATGGAAGAGCATATTTCAAGGAGCATTTCCTCAAAAAACAACACATTCACTTGAAAGATGCTGATTTCATTATTGCCCATTCGCAGGATGCGGGGTACGTAGCTATGAATGCAAAGAAACAATATGGGATACCATTTAGCGTCACCTGGCATGGCTCAGATATACATACGGCTCCATGGAATAGTTATTCTGAGAGAAAAAAAATAACAGAAATAATAAAGTCTGCTGATATTAATTATTTTGTCAGTAATGCATTATGTAAACTTTCAGATGAACTTGTCAGAACAAACAACAAAAAAGTACTGCATAATGGGTGTGACCGTCGTTTTATAAAATACAATGACAGTGAGCGTCAAAGGCTGAGAGATGAGTTTCATGTTTCAGATAAGATTGTATTATCATTTGCGGGGAATCTTATTGATATAAAAAACGTCTTATTATTACCGCAAATATTCGAAATAGTGCATAAACACATAGCCAACACTGTATTATGGGTTTTTGGAAGTGGAAAACTCAAACATCAAATGGAGGAGTCTTCTAAAAAACTTCCGGTCGTATTCTGGGGGGACAAATCACCTGATAAAATGCCCGATTTCTTGAATTGTACGAATCTTTTATTGTTGCCAAGCAAAAAAGAGGGACTGCCACTTGTTCTTGTTGAGGCATTAAATTGTGGTTGTAAGGTTGTGGGTTCAAATGTCGGAGGAATAAAAGAGGTAATTGGAGAGAAAAACGTAGTTGACTATCCTTCTGATAATTTTGTGGAGAATTTTGCTGTAAAAGTTGTTGAACGACTTAGGACGAGTAATCCAATTGATGAACAATCAATAAATGATGAATTCAGTTGGGAACATGCCTACAGTATAGAGTATTCAGACATAAAAAAATTCATTTGATACTTGTCGTATAGTTTCGTATAATTATGAATAATAGACCCAAAGTTAGTGTTGTTGTCCCAATCTATAAGGTTGAAGCATTCATGGAACGATGTGCTAGAAGTCTTTTTGAGCAAACATTAGATGATATTGAGTATTTGTTCATTGATGATGCGTCTCCTGATAGAAGTGTTGAAATACTTCTTCGAATATTAGAAGAATATCCACATAGAAAAAAACAGGTGAAAATACATCACATGGATAGGAATAGCGGGCAAGCTATTGTAAGACAATGGGGCATACAGAATTCTTCTGGTGAATATATTATCCATTGTGATTCTGATGATTGGGTTGAAAAAGATGCTTATGAGAGTTTATATCTCTATGCCATATCTAACAAGTGTGACATCGTGCTACATGATTACTTCATGTCTGATGGAGCAGAAAAAAAAGTTGTCAATTTAAATTTCCCAGACGTTGAAAAGAAAAGTATTATCTCGACAATTATTTCTGGTGCAGAGAGAGGCAGTCTGTGTATGGCATTAGTAAAGAGGGAAATTTATTTTAAAGAGGAAATGCTTTTCCCTGTCGGTGATATGACAGAAGATAGTACTTTGCTTATACAAATGCTTTGGTTGGCGGATAATATTAAACATCTTCCTAAACCATATTATAATTATTATCGTAATGCTTCTTCTACTACAAACAGTCTTTCCGTAGCATCCTGTGAAAAAAAATTTAAAGACTGCTGTAATAACACCACTTTAATAGAGGAGTTTTTAAATGAACACTGCTGTACTTTATTCAAAGAAGATATTTTAATCAGGAAATTATTAAATATCAATTTACTTTTGCCTGCCATTTACAAACATCCCTATTATTTGAAATGGAGATACACATACCCTGATATTTTTAGCCAAATATTAAGATTAAGGCGTATATCGTGGGGTGTAAAGGTTAAGATTATATTAGCATATTGTGGTTTTTACCCCATATATCATTTTCTAAAAGGCTACAAATTTGCCAAATAGTATAATTAAAAAGTTATTTTATACATCTAATATTTATTTGATCTATGGTAATAAAAGGAAAAGACATTTCAATAGTAAAAATATTCTTTTTAATTTTATACTATGGTTTTGCCCGACATCTTCCAAACAGTAATTCTTGCTGGAAGATAGGTGGAATAATACGTAGATTCGTTTGTAGACATATTTTCAAGAAATGTGGTAAGAATATAAATATAGAACGTAAAGCGTGGTTTGCAAGCGGTATTGAAATAGAAATCGGAGACAATAGTGGGATAGGTATTAACGCTCATATACCAAATGGTACCATAATTGGTGATAATGTCATGATGGGACCAAACTGCTTTATATTAGATGTAAATCACAATTATTCTAATACTAATATTCCAATGTCGTTTCAAGGGTTTCAAAAGAAGAAAATAACAAAAATTGGTAATGATGTTTGGATAGGGAGAGATGTTTTTATCACTCCCGGTAGGATAATATCTGATCATAGCATTATAGCAGCAAGATGTGTATTATGTAAGGATTTTCCTGAATATTCCATCATTGGTGGTAATCCCTCAAAAGTAATACGCGATAGAAGGACAACTTTCAGATATTAATATGGAACATAATATGAGATTAGCTTTTCTTATTTCTACTCACACAGATGCGTCGCAGTTGGAACGACTTATCAGTGCTTTGCCTGACAATTCTGTATTCTTTATCCATGTTGATAAGAAAGTAGATATTGCTCCTTTCAATGAGGCTTTCATAGGTGACGAAAGAATTGTATTCATAGAGCATAGGGTTGATGTTAAATGGGGAAGTATCAATGAGGTGGAGTATCAGATGGAATTGGTACGCGCCGCATTAAACTGCAGAGAAGACTTTTCTCGTTTGATTACTTTATCAGGAATGGATTATCCGCTATGGAATAAGAATAGGATAATCCAATTCTTTGAAAAGGACCAAGAAAGAGAGTATCTTATGGGTGTCGATTTGTCAACAGGTGGATTACCTTCTAAAAGATATACTGAATTTTATCTCATGACAAGCAAGAAAAGGACCTTGCGCTATATATCAAGCGTACTGTTGAGGAAACTGATCTGTTTTTTAGGAATTAAGAAGTCACTTAAAATAAAAACTCCAGATAAATCACTTAATTTGTGGAAAGGTGCCGCTTGGTGGGCAATAAGCCCACAGTTGGCTTCCTACATACTACATGAATGGGATGAGAATACTGAACTGAGGAAGTACATGCGTACGGCTTTGTGTCCTGCTGAATTATTTGCGCAGACTGTAGCATTCAATAGTGAAGAATGGAGAGATAAATGCATGGAGTTTACAGACAAGAACAACTGTAATCTCCCGGCCTTGACTCCTTTGACATGGGTAGCTTGGCAAGGTTCAGAAATAAAGGTCCTTGATGAAAGTGACTATGAAACTTTGAAGAATAGTGGTAAGATGTTTGCACGCAAGGTCGTGACAGGTAAAAGCGACAAACTTGTGGAATGTATAAAGAGTGCTTCTTGAAGGAAATAGATAAAAGATATGCATAAGAAATCATGTTTCATACTGAATTTCGGTCCTCACTACAGATTTCCCATATATAAAAGGATAGCAGAGGAATTTGATGCAGAATTCTATCTAGGAGACCGGGAAACGAACAGTTTAAAGGGATTTGACTATAATGAGTTGCCTGGTTACAGGAAAACATTAAAAAGATATTGTCTGCCTGGTGGAGTCTATTGGCTTGGTGGTTCTGTGAACTTGGTTTTCAAGAACTATGAGAAATATATATTGACTGGAGAACCACTATGTCTCAGTAATTGGGTAATACTTATCTTTGCTTGGATATTGGGTAAGAAAACAATATCATGGACACATGGATGGTATGGACGCGAGCATGGATTAAAGAAGTGGATTAAGAAATTCTATTTCCATCTTCATACAAAGTGCATGTGCTATAATGAATATGGTGCGAAATTATTAGTCGAGCAAGGGATAAAGTCGGAGAAAGTCTGTGTGGTATATAATTCTCTGGATTCATTCAGACAACAAGAAATAAGGGAACGGCTAGAACCTACGGACATATATAGTTCGCATTTTGGTAACAGCAATCCCGTTCTTATATATTGTGGAAGAATACAGCACTCAAAGAAATTAGATTTGTTATTGAAAGCTGTTGCAAAGTTAAAAGTAGAAGGGTTTGATGTCAGTACCGTATTGGTCGGTAAGGAAATAGAGAATGTTGGTTTGCATGCCTTGGCAGAACAACTTGAGGTGTCAGACAGAGTATGGTTTTATGGTCCGTGTTATGATGAAGAAAAGTTAGCGGAGCTATTTTACAATGCTACCGTATGCGTATCGCCTGGTAACGTCGGACTGACGGCTATTCATTCTCTAACCTACGGATGCCCTGTGATAACTCATGATAATCTATCTGATCAAATGCCAGAGTTTGAGGCAGTGCGTCCTTGTTTAACAGGTGACTTCTTTAAAGAAGATTCTGTTGAAAGTCTGACAAACGTAATAAAACAGTGGATAGGATTGAGTATTAAAGAACGTCAAAAGATAAGAATGGAAGCCTATAAAGAGATAGATGAGAAGTGGAATGTAGAGAACCAGATTTCAGTATTGACCAGAATATTATAGTTTGTTTATGCCAAAACTGTTTCAGATAAATGTTACAGCCAATCAAGGGGCTACCGGACGTATTGCAGAGCAAATAGGTGGACTGGCTATGCAAGATGGCTGGGAGTGCTATATGGCATACGGCAGACATAGTAACGGCACTAAGATGAAACCTGTTAAAATAGGTAACGGGTGGAATGTGTATGAACATGTTGCAGAGTCTATGTTGTTTGACAATAATGGACTTGCTTCAAGGTGCGCAACGAAATCGCTGATTAAAAAGATTGAGCAGGTAAAGCCAGACATAATCCACCTGCATAACATACATGGCTACTACATTAACTACGAGAAATTGTTTGAATTCCTCAAAGGATATGGATGTTCAGTAGTATGGACGCTTCACGACTGTTGGCCGTTTACCGGTCACTGCACTCACTTTGATAATGAGGGGTGTTTTAAATGGAAGGAACAATGCCACGATTGCATAAATAAGAAAGCATACCCTAAAAGCCTGTTTGCGGATAGAAGCAGACGGAACTACAATACGAAGAAGCAGTCGTTTACAGGGTTAAAGAATATGGTACTGGTGCCAGTGTCATATTGGTTAGAAGACTATGTGAAAGAGTCTTTTCTTTCAGTTTATCCTACGAAAGTAATACACAATGGTATTGATACGGATGTGTTCAAACCTTCTGCAGAAAAAGAACATTCTGGTTACAATATTCTTGGTATTGCAAACAATTGGAAAATGCAAAAAGGCTTACCTGATTTCATTCGCTTACGTGAATTACTGCCAGAAGACTATCATATCACCCTAATAGGAACCTCAAGTGAAGAAATAAAGCACCTGCCTGACGGAATAACCGGTATGCAGCGCACGGAGAGTGTAGCTGAGTTGGCACGGTTTTATAGTGAAGCGGATGTCTTGGTAAATCCAACCTATGAAGATAACTATCCGACAGTAAATCTTGAAGCTTTGGCATGCGGAACGCCTGTAGTCACTTATCGTACGGGGGGAAGTCCGGAGTCAATCACAGACGAAACGGGAGTGGTAGTAGATAAGGGAGACATAAAGGCCTTAGCTGATACTATAACTAATATGCGAAGCGGCGCTACGAATATAACTTGCGAAGCTTGTCGTAAGCATGCAGTAGAGAATCATAACCAATTGACACGTTTCAGGGAGTACATCGAGTTGTATGATACTCTTCTTGCGAAATAGCAAGGTTATTTAATAATCTTAAGATAAACGATGACAGATACTACCGTAATAATCCTCACTAAGAATGAGGAAACAGACATAGAACGTTGCATCCGCTCCGTAGAAGGTTGGGTGAAACGCATTGTCATTGTTGACAGCGGCAGTACTGACCGAACCGTTGAGATTGCGGAAAGACTTGGGGTGGAGATAGTAAGGCATGAACCTTTCGTTGATTACGGCAGACAGTTTAACTGGGCTATTGACAATCTGAGAATAAAGACCACCTGGGTATTCCGACTTGATGCAGATGAAGTAATCACGCCAGAGTTACGTAAAGAACTTGAGACAGAACTTGAACGTCATGCCACAGATGATGTGTCAGGCTTCATGATGCGTTACAAGGTAGAGTTCATGGGCAGATACCTTATGCATGGAGGTTTCTATCCTTTCCAGAAGATAACCATCTTCAAGTATGGCAAGGGTAGGTTTGAAGAACGTGCCATGGGCGAGCATATCGTGCTCAGTGAAGGTCGGTGCGTATATTTAAGGAATGATGCAATACATCATACGTTGAAGACGTTAGACTTATATATAAACAAGCATAACTGGTATGCAACGCGTGAAGTGCAGGACTATTTCGACGTACGCTCAGGTCGTGAGAATGCACTGCTTGACGGTCAGCCAGAACGAGCAAAGAAACTTCGCGACGGACTTTACTATCGTCTGCCAATGTTTTTGCGTGCAAAGTTATTCTTTTGGTACAGATACTATCTCAGGCTCGGCTTCCTTGACGGGACGCCGGGCTATATTTTTGCCTTCTTGCAAGCATATTGGTACAGAACCTTGGTTGATGCCAAGATATATGAGCGGAACTTGAATAAGGATGATAAATAATGTATAATCCTTCTACACAAGAGATAATTCTTTTTTTACTGGGTAATGCTATTGGCAATTCACAGCCAATGCCGCAGGGTATTAATGACGTTGACTGGGAGAAAATTATCAGTACAGCCGTTCGCAACGGAGTGGCGCAGTTGGCATTCAGCGGCTACGTGAAGAGCGGACTTAACGATGACCCTGACTGTAAGCTGAACAGCAAGGAGATGCGGCGGTTGAAACTGACGTGGATGGGACTGGAGATACCTCAGCGAAAGATGTATCAGCAACATTTGACAGTGTTGCGCAAACTCACAAAGTTTTATGAAAAGCACGGAATAGAGATGCAGGTACTGAAAGGATATCCCCTTTCGTTATGCTATCCCGACCCGGAACTGCGCACCGCAAGCGACATCGACATATACTGCGGCAAGGACTACAAACGCTCAAACGAACTGATAGAGCAGACGGGTGTTAAGATTGATTACAGCGAACATAAGCACTCTACGTTTATAATTGACGGAGTTACAATAGAAAACCACCACTCTTTTCTCAATGTACATGCACATCCTTCAAGCAAACTTATAGAGACGTGGGTAGAACAAGACCTGGAGTATCACACCGGCATGCTACTATACCTGATTCGTCATTCGGCAGAGAATTTCACTGCCTCGCAAGCCACATTGCGGCAGGTGCTTGACTGTGGACTATATGCTCGGAAATATAAGGATTTTATAGATACGGGGCTCCTGATGGAAAGTGCAGAGAAGGCAGGAATGATTGGTTACACAGACACTGTTACTTTTATTTGTACAGAGTACCTCGGACTTGACGAGAATCTGTTCCCTCCAATCGATACAGACAGAGAAGTTCTTTGCAGAGCCACGGCGGATATAATTGAGCCGGAGTTCAATGAAGGACATCCGTCGAACATCTTCAGCGAGATATACTACAAGCTCCGCCGCTGGCGCTCTAACATGTGGAAACACAGAATGGTTTATGAAACAGAAAGCCTTGTGGGGTCCTTCCTGACACAAACATGGAGCCACCTGCTCAAGCCATCATCCATTATCTACGGAATGAAATGAAGTTTTCCATTATTACAGCGACATATAATAGTGCGGCTACGCTTGCCGATACGCTCGACAGCATACTTCGGCAGACGCATCAAGACTATGAGGTCATAATACAGGATGGTGTCTCTACCGACAATACGCTCGACATAGCTCAAAGCTACGAACAGCGTTTCGGGGGCAGACTGCGTATCTTCTCAGAGAAAGACAATGGGCTGTATGATGCAATGAACCGTGGTATCAGTCATGCTACGGGCGACGTTATCGGAATACTTAACTCTGATGATTTCTATGCCGATGACAAAGTGCTTGAAAGAATCAACGAAGCTTTCGTGCATGATGATATAGACTGCACGTATGCGGACCTCGTATATGTAATGTACGCCGATACTACTCAGGTTGTGCGTCGTTGGCATGGCAGCCAATATACCGCAGGAGGGTTTGCGCGTGGGTGGCATCCGGCTCATCCTACGTTCTACGTAAAGCGTGAATGCCTGTCAAAGTACGGTGCATTTGACACCTCATTTGCTGTTTCTGCCGATTTCGAGCTGATGCTCCGACTTATAGAGAAACATGGAATGAAGAGTCGCTATCTGCCATATTGCCTTGTGGTGATGCGTGAGGGAGGTGAGAGTAACGGTACGCTGCGCAATGTAATACGTGGCAACTGTAACATTATGCGTGCCTTTCGCAAGAACGGAATAAAGGTAAGTATATTCTATCCGATAAAGCGTTTGCTACCAAAAGTGGCAGAGAGAATACGTAACATTAGATTTAGACTATGAACCCGACATTAATAATAACATCACTGTCGTTTGCCATATCATTAGCCTTGAGCATATACATCCTGCCGCGAATGATGGTGGTGAGCGTAAAGAACCAATGGGACAGGAAGGGCGATGACCTTTCGCGCGACGGCGTGCGCGTTTATCAGATAGCAGGCTTGTCCGTACTCCCTATCATACTGCTTAGCCTGTGTGCATCATTATTGATTCCTATGGTATTACCAGGGCTAAACCTAACAAAGTCATGTATGTCAATGGTGCCGCGTGTGTTTTCGCTTATTACTGGTTCGTTGATACTGTATCTTGTCGGACTGAAGTATGATATCCATGGTGCGTCAACAGGCATCCGTACGGTAGCCATTTTCCTTGGTTCATCCGTATTTGCAGTGTCAGGTATGCCAATAAATAACCTGCACGGACTTTTCGGTATAGAAAGCATACCAGTCTGGGTGGGAGCACCACTGACGGTGATTGTTGCATTCTATATTATCTCCGTATTTCGTTTGCTTGACGGTTTCGATAATCTGGTAAGCACCATGGGCATAGTGACATTGTTGTTGTTCGTCCCTATGCTGTTAAATTCGAAACGTATCACTCCACTCCTTATAATAGCAGCTGTCCTTGGAGTCGTAATGCCATATTGGGTTATAAAGACATTCTGGAAGAAGTGGGAGCATTGCTCTATGGGAAACTCTGGCAGTTATATCCTGGGATTCTTCATAGCATACGTATTCATAGTACTCTGTCGTGGCTCGGAAAGAGAGTACGGCGTCGGTGCAATGGTTGAGGCAATGGCGATAATGACATTGCCATTGCTCGACATAATACGTGTATTAGGAAGCCGCCTGCGCGACGGACGCGAAGTTTTCACCCAAGATCGTAACCAAATAGACGACAAACTGTATCGTACGGGTATCCATCGCTATGGTGTGTGCGTGGCGCTTTTCCTTATACCTGTGGCATTTGCACTCATAACGTATATGTTGGTAGCTGCCCATACTGACTATACGCTTATATTCATCATAAACATCGTGTTGTGGATTGTGATGCACTGGACTGTTAACTGGCGGATATATGCATACGAAAACCGCACGCACCGCAAGGCATGGAACAAGGAATACGGTGAAGAGGCATGGAACGCACAGGTGCCACGTGAGGTACTTGAGAAAAAGATACGCACTTTCGGCACCATGGGATTGCCCAGCAACATGATAGAGAAAGACACCATGGCATTTATTCCCGATGGTATGACTGCCTTGGAGCGTGGTATGAAGCGCAGTATAGACATGCTTATATCCATTGTCTGTATAATAGTGTTTTCACCATTGTTCCTGCTAAGCTATATATTGATAAAACTTGATGATGGAGGTCCTGCAATATACAAGCAGGAACGCATAGGCCGTTTCGGCAGACCATTCTTCATTTATAAATACCGCAGCATGCGAATAGATGCCGAGAAGATGGGCCCGCAGCTGAGCCATGCCGGTGGTGATGACGATCCGCGACTTACGAAGATAGGAAAATTCCTGCGCCGACATCATCTTGACGAACTGCCACAACTATGGAACGTGCTGGTTGGCGACATGGCATTCGTGGGCTATCGCCCCGAGCGCAAGCACTTCATAGACCAGATAATGGAGCACGACCCTCGCTATGCCTTCCTATACCAGATACGTCCGGGTGTGACAAGCTATGCTACGTTATATAACGGCTATACCGACACCATGGAGAAGATGCTGCGTAGATTGGAACTTGACCTTTACTATCTGCGTCATCGTTCCTTCTGGTTTGACATCAAGGTGCTCGTGCTTACGTTTGGAAGCATCATCTTCGGAAAGAAATTCTAATAGGTGGGTTCTAAAAATTCCCACGAGTTAAATTAGTTAATTACATGAATAACATTATGTCATATTTTTGTTTTCTTTCGGTGCAAACTGTTAACTTCTGCGGTCACATAGCCCGCTATGCTCCCTTATCAGTTAACATTTTGCCCTCGAAACAAATTCAAAAATCTGACAGTTGGAATTATTAGAACCCACCAATAAAGATTATGGCAAAAGTAACTATAAAGACAACAGAGGGCGATATCACCGTACGCCTTTACGACGAGACACCTCGTCATCGTGACAATTTCCTGAAACTCGCACAGGATGGGTACTATAACGGAACATTGTTCCACAGAGTAATTAAGAACTTCATGATACAGGGTGGCGATCCGAACAGTAAGGGCGCTCCGGCAGGCGTGCAACTTGGTACTGGCGGCCCAGGCTACACTATTCCTGCAGAGATACAGTCACAGTTTATCCATAAGCGTGGCGCACTGGCAGCAGCGCGTCAGGGTGATGAAGTGAACCCAGAGCGTGCGTCAAGTGGCTCGCAGTTCTATATAGTGTGGGGACAGGTATATAACGACGGGCAGATAGGGCAACTTGCACGACAACTGCAGATGCAGGCAGAGCAAAGCATCTTCAACCGTCTTGCCGGTGAGCATCGTAAGGAAATCATGGACCTGCGCCGCAATCGCGACCAGGCAGGACTCATGGAACTGCAGAACGACCTTATAGCCCAGACGCAAGCCATCATGGCAGAGCAGGGTGTGGCAGCGCTTACCGAAGCACAGAAGCAGACCTATACCACCATCGGTGGTACTCCACACCTCGACGGACAATATACCGTGTTCGGTGAAGTCGAGGAAGGACTCGACGTAGTGGAAAAGATACAGGGTACGGAGACAAT